>ERZ778022.5636-NODE-5636-length-10060-cov-3.851674_pt1 | contig 10060 bp, 6 predicted proteins | sample MGYA00375752_ERZ778022 | MGnify/ENA primary metagenome ERZ778022 (study PRJEB29350, sample SAMN05389826) | bioreactor metagenome | isolation source: Thiocyanate bioreactor | place: South Africa: University of Cape Town | collected 2014-04-04 ...
TCCAATGAACTGGCTTGATCGGCACGAAGAGATCCTTGAGCGCGTAGCGTCTCCGGGGGTATCGATCCATGATGAGGCGGCGGTGCGGGTTGTCCAGGCTCGATTCACGACGGACATCATGTGCCGTACCGCGCTGAAGGAGTCTGGAAACGAAGCCCTCGCTTCAGCGGCCTTCAAATCGCTAACTGGCACGTTGGCGGCCATTGAGGGGGTGAGCTTCGATAGGAGTAGGCCGGACAACGAGTCCCGAGCAATTGAGTTGCTGCAGGAATTCAAGGGCGCAGCAGCATTCTTCGACCGGCAGATGGCAAGGGCCTTGGGCGCAGGATGAGCAGCACCCCGGCCGGGGGGATTTCGCCCCGCCGCCGTCAGTCGAATGGGCTCTCACACGGTGGCATCGAAACATTGGGAACCCAGCGCATTCAACTTGGAACGCGCCGGGCCTTCTGCTTCTGCGGTTGGCGTCGCGGAGAGCTACTCGTCGTGCTCCCATACCGCCGTCTCTGGGGCAAGCAGTTCAAGCGGGGCACCCGATGGCTTGCCCTGTCTCGGCAGCAGGTCTCTGACCAATGCCTCCTCGGACGGCCACCACCGGAACCACTCGTCGTAGTGGTCGACTTGAAGCCATCGCCTCACAGTCGAGACGGAGACGCCGGTCTCTCGCGATATGGCGCGGATCGACTTGGCTCGATCAGGGCTCAGTCGATGCTTCCCAGCGCGGACATACCTTTCGATAATACCGCGCTGGGGATGACGAGGCTTAGAACTCACCGCCGTCTTCGTCCTTGAAGTCGCCTCCATCGGTTTCGGCAGCAGCATGAGCCCTGGCTTCCGAGAAGCAGAGCTTTCGTTCCTCCATGGAGAGAAGCCCGACGGTCTTGCCTTAGCTGCTTGGAAAGCTCACCCGGAGACATTTCCGACGCTGCCGCCAATTCCTTCTGAGACGTATATTTCCGCGAACGAACCTCCGCCACGATGCGGTGAAGGCTGCTGTCGTACTGCCGCTCCCAAGACCATCGACCTTCCCCGAACCGCCCGGAGATGCCCGCCTTAGTCTCGCCGTCGAGCATTCGAGCTTTACCGAAGGTCCACAGAAATGCCGCGCCGTTGAAGCCGATGGCTGCAGGATCTTCCTGAAGCCGGATGATGGCGTCGAAGAGCACCCCGATCTTGGACGAACCTCGATAGCCGCTCCCGGCCTTGTTGCTGTGATGGACGACAAGGACCGCTGTTCCAGTTCTCTTGATGTCCTGTAGCAGCTCAAGGAGGGGATCCCATGAGGCTGCGGCGTTCTCGTCCGATACCGACGACAGCGTACTCAAGTTGTCCAGCACCACGAGATGCGGCTTCTGCTTACGAATGACGCTCAAGATGCGCTCTCGGTCGTCAGGGTTGCTGAAGTTCGGAAACACGGTATCGTCGCTTTGATCGTGTCTCACGAAGAGCATCACGTTCTCGCGGAGACGCCGGCTGTCAATCGCATCGTCAGACTTCGCGATGGCGCCAAAGCGGTTCTTGAGGTCGGAGACGTCCATCTCGCCGTCGATATAGAGGACGCGCTGGGCGGAGGGGGCATCGAAGCCTCCGAATGAGCTTCTACTTGCCACTGCAGCGGCGATACCGAGTGAGAGCCAGCTCTTGCCGATCCCCGTCGGCGCGTACAGCAGGACAAGGCCGCGCTCCAGTAGGCAGTTGCCCAGTAGCCGGCCGCGCGGATGAATGCTGTCGTCGTCGAGTAGGTTGCCCAGACTGCGGATCTTGAAACCTCCGCTGCTAGAAGATGCCTTGTCGCCGCGCGGCTTGCTGGCTCCAGGCCGCACGACACTGAGAGGGATGCTCATAGTTGCTCCTTGTTGTGAGTGGTCGAAGTGCGTGTGACGACGCTCCGCCCGCTTGGGGAAGAGGTTGATGGACTCGTGATTTCCTGATGCTGCCGTTGCGCCGCTGGAAACTGCGGCTCGCGGCCGGCTCGCAAGTCATTGACTCGACTCGCGATTTCAAGTTTCCGGCCGTAGAGAAGAAGAAATGTAGAAACTCAACGTCTAAGAAGAGTCCTTACAGGCCTCTCGGAATATATGGATCGGTCGCGCGATCGCCCTTCAGCCGTGTCGGAGCCCGCCCGTGCTGATGCTGCATGAATGCGCATTGAGGCCCTTAATGTCCGGCCCGTTCGGGAATGGACTGCACCCCTTGAGGGTCATAATGGGCGGACCCTACAGGGAATGGTCTGCACTGCCTCTCGGGTCATAATGGGTGGCCCCGTCCGGCGGGACGGTCTTGGCAGCCCGCAAGCTCAGCAGGCTGCACTGCCCTCAGAAGCGGCCGAATGAGATGACCCTCACAGCAGGCCATCAGGAGTCGCTATAGCGACCTGGCAACCGTTGGGCGGTACCCCCTACAAGGCATCCACGATGGCCGTCCTGCGCCATCCTCGAGTCATTGGTGGCCTCTGTGGAGTGTGCATCTACCTACGAGCCGCCAGCATTGTCCGCTTGTTGTCCTCTTGTCCGCAATTCGCCTATCACTTCCCTCAAGACGAAGAAGCGAAGCACCGGGAGAGATCGACATGCAATTCACTGGCCTGCCGCCAGCGATACCCATGCAAGACGTACTGCGCACCACAGCACGTATACCGTTCACGGGTAATGAGATTGAGCAATCGCTCGTCGTCTTGCAGCAGGGCCAAGCGAAGGGGCGAGACTACTACTGTGGAGCTGCTGGTATCCCCTTCTCCGCCTCCGACATCGAGGAGGCAAGGCGTGATGGCCTCGTGTTCATTTCCTCGCCGGTACAGCTTGAGCAGGACTTCCTGTTTGTGAAGTGCGATGGCGGACGCTCGATTTTTGGCAATCAGAAGGCCGTGTTTAAGAGCTACGTCGGCAGTCCGGGGCACGACGAGTGGATGGTAGGGACGACGTTTACGCGCTGGCTGATGGCACTCACGAGCATTGGGAACGTCTACCGGGGGTGCGGGTACTCCTAGGCTTTGAACTGCTCCTCAGAAGTGGTACACAATCTCTCGGTCGCGACGTTCAACTTGCTCGATAAATCAGAGCCATAGGCCGCCTGTTTCGGCAGTCCTCTTCTGGGCACCATCCCCTTCAGATCCCCGCTCTTTCCTTAGCTCGCGCCGACCTGCGCAGTGCGCCGGCGGATTGATCCCGCGTCGTCCGAGTTGCGCCGTCGCCACGGTGGGTTGCGGGGATATCAGCGCGCCCAAGGCTCTCAGAAGCCCTGTTCTTGTGCCTCCTTCTTCCTTCGAAGTAGGAGTGTTCTCGAATTGCCACGCGTACCGACCATCTTTTGAGCGGTTATGCGCGAAAATGAAGTGTCACTTGTCCATTAACCCGAATCAGCCACTTGTCACCTCCAGGGGAAGTGCGCAGCGGCACATTGCACGGGGGCTTTCGTTAAATCCGTGCCGCGGGGCATCTGCGCCAACGAAGGCGACGACACCATGAACACCTCGACATTGAAAATTGCTGCGACAGTAGTCGGGCTCGCGATTGCTACTGCAACGCCGACGCTCGCAGGAGGCGGCGGGGGCGGTTACAAGGACGGCGGCTACGTAGAGCAGCCGACATGGATCGCGACCTACACGGGCGCTGATTGGGCCAAGGACTCTTTCTATACGTACTCTGGCGCGGTCGTCTCGCTCCAGCGCGACCTGTCGCGCAGCGGCTGGGTTTTCCAGGGCTTTGCGGGCTACGGCTCGTACGAGTACCACAACCCGAGCATTTCTGGCGGCCGAGTCGACGGTGACGTTTCGCAGCTCGCGGCCATGCTCGGCTATCTCTGGGTTCGTCAGGGCGCGGCGTTCGGCCTCTACGTCGGCGGTGACTGGACCGATCACGATCTGACACCCCGCGATCCGTCGAACAGCGTTAGAGGCAGCGAGTTCGGCCTCCGGGTCGGCGGCGATCTCCGCCTTGTCGGACCGGGCTACTACTTCTCGCTCGAAGGCTACTACTCGACCGCCTTCGACACCTACTGGTCGCGCGCTCGCGCCGGCATCAACACGGGCCGCTTCATCATCGGTCCTGAGGGTGGCGCGCTCGGCAACGAAGGCTTCGACGCACAGCGCCTCGGTGCATTCGTGATGTTCAAGCTCGACATGTTCGGCACCAGGACCCCCGCCGAGCTGACGGTCCACGGTGGCTATCAGTTCCTCAGCGGTGATCACGGCAGCAGCTCGTTTGTCGGCTCGTCTGCCGGTGGTGAAGGCGCCTACGTCGGCTTCAATCTCGGAATGGCGTTCTGATCTGACCCCTGGATCAGGCATGACGAGGCGCCCCTTCGGGCGCCTCGTTGCTTTTGTGGGGGCTACTCCGCGGCCTGAAGCGTCGGGGCTGCTACGGGCGGAGGCGGCGCGGGCAGGCGCGCGAGGCTCGGCAGGCCCAAGCGCTTCGCGCGTCCCCAGCCCGTGAAATGCCCGCAGAGCACGGCGAAGAGGGTGCGCAGCGAAATCCAGAAGATGAGCTGGCGGTAGTAGAAGCGCTGCAGCACGGTGAGCGGCAGCAGGCGCCGGTTGCCGGGCTCGCGATGCAGCCACAGGGCGACCGCAGCGAACGCGAGCTCGAGCACCTGGAAGACGCCCCAGTACACCAGGATCTCGATGGTGCGCTCCGAAAGGAAGCTGCCGCCGTGATGCGCATGAGCCCACGCATCCGAGATCAAGGTGCCGATGAGCAGCGCGTCCATGATCGGCGCGAAGAGCGTGAACACGAACTGGAACACGACGATGTTCGGGATCGTGAACCACTTCAGGCCGTGCGCGCCGCGCTGCAGGTAGACATCGCGGTGCTTGAACGCGACCTGGATCATGCCGAACATCCAGCGGAAGCGCTGCTTGTTGAACTCCCGCACCTTCTCCGGCGCCTCGGTCACGGCAAGTGCGCGCGGCTCGTTGCGCACGAGCCAGCCGGCGCGCGCAATCTTGAAGGTAATGTCGGCGTCTTCCGCTGCGGTGTCGCTGTCATAGAGGCCGACGTCCATCAGCGCGCAGCGGCGCCAGGCGCCGATAGCGCCGGGCACGACGGCAATGCCGTTGACGATCTCGAAGGCGCGCCTGTCCATGCTCTGCGCCGTCAGGTACTCGAGCGCCTGGAAGCGTGAGAGCATAGTCGAGCGATTGCCGACCGTGACGACACCGGCGACGGCACCGACCTTGCCGTCGTGGAAGTGGGCAAGGAGGATGTCGAGCGCGTCGGGCGCGAGGCGCGTGTCGGCATCGATGCAAACCACGACCTCGACGTCGGTCTGCTCGATGGCGTAGTTGAGCGCGCTCGACTTACCGCCATTCCGCTTCGTGAGCAGGCGCACGCGCGGATGGCGGCCAAAGGCTTCGTGGAGGACATCGTACGTGCGATCCGTCGAGCCGTCGTCGATGACGACGATCTCGAAGTCCTTGTTCCGCGAGCGAAGCAGGGACTCGATGCTGTCGACGATGACGCGCTCCTCGTTGTGGGCAGGTACGATGACGGCAAAGCTCGGCAGCCGACGCGCGAGCGTGGACAGCGGCTTCTGGATGCGCGACTGCCGGTAGGCGACGAAGGCGATGATGAGCAGCCGCCCGATGCCGAGCACGATGCCGGTCACGAACAGGAACTTCAGGAAGCTATTGAAGGCGCGCATCAGCGTGAAGCCGATGCCGTTGACGTAGGGAACGACGGTGCTCGCATTGTCGAGCGTCGGCATCAGCTCGTTGCGCTGCAGGCCCAGCAGCTCGTGGATCGTGACGAAGCGATAGCCGTCCGCACGGAGCTGATCGATGATCTTCGGAAGTGCCGCGATCGTCTGCGAGCGGTCGCCGCCACCGTCGTGGAGAAGCACGACATTGCCGCTCCGCCGATGGGCGTACGAGACCGTGCGCCGAACGATCTCCTCGACGCCAGGGCGCCCCCAGTCGAGCGGGTCGATGCGCTGGCCGATGGTGATGTAGCCGAGCGCAGCCGAGGCGAGCAGCGTGCGCGCCTGCTCCGAGGTCTCGGGCTCGATATCGCGCACGAACGGCGGACGGAAGAGCGCGGTGCGGATGCCGAGCTTCGACTCGAGCACGCGCTGCGTTGCGTTGAGCTCGAGATCGAGCTGAGCGCTCGGAATCTCGCTGAGGTCCGGGTGCGTGAACGTGTGGTTGCCGATATCGTGCCCTTCGTCGTAGACGCGCTTGAGGACCTGGGGCTCCATGGCCGCGGCCGTACCCAGCACGAAGAAGCTCGCCTTGACGTCCTTTTCCTTGAGGACGTCGAGGATAGCGGGCGTGTAGAGGCGCGACGGCCCATCGTCGAACGTGAGCGCGATCACCTTGTCCTGGTTGAGACCGAAGCGGGAAATCAGCATCGGCTTCGGAACCGATACGATCGTCTGGTTCGTGATCAGGTTGGACTTGGGGAGGTGCGTGACCGAGCGCTTGCCGACGCTCGGCTGGTTGATGAACTTCAGGACCTCGCCCTTGCCCGTGTACGTGACCTCCTTGCCCGGATCGAGCGTCTCGAGTGCCGCGAGCGCGGCATCATCCGGGGCGCGGCCGCGGGCGAACGTCGACCAGATCGTCGGGTCCTCCGTGCCGAGCCGCCATAGAGCCAGGCCGGCCGGCTCCATGGCGAGCGCGGCTGCAACCTGATTGTACATGGTGACGCCGTCGAGCATCCAGACAGTGTGCGTCGCGCCGGTGCTCTTCTCACCATAGGAGAATGTCGGGTTGAGCGCATGCGGGTCGAACGTGAAGGTGGCGCCTGAGCGGTCCCAGTCGATGGCGTAGGAGCCGATGGCGACGATCAGCTTGCTGCCGTGCGTGGTCGCGAAGTGCTTGTCGAGCATCGTCTCGAACCACACCTGCGAGGCGATCGGGCCCGGACGCTCATGGGGAGCGTGCTGGTCGTAGACGAGGAGGACGACGCGGTCGACGGCCTCGATGATCCGGTGGAAATGCGTCGGCTCCGCATAGGCCGGAACCACGGCGAAGAGCTGGCGGCGATCCGCTGCGAGGATGGACTTCAGCTCGCCCAGAAACGAGACGAGATGCTCCTGATCCTCTGCGGGGACCTCCTTGAAGTCCACCACGACGCCTTCGAAATCGCCCTTCGCGAGATAGTTCTTGAGATTGCGGACGAGGCGCGCGCGGGCCTCCGGAGATTTGAGCACGCGCGCGGTGGTTTCGCCATGCCAGGCGCCGTTGCGCGGGTCGTAGTTGTTGACGACCGGCATGACTTTCAGCTCGGGCGCGTTGATCGTGAGCCACGCATCGACGTTCTGCTGCTCGCGCTCGTCGTCGAGCTCGATGTCACCCTGGTCGCCGGAGAGGTGGAGCCACTCGGGCATGAGCCCGTCGAGCTGCTTCACCGCAGTCCTGAGTGAGAGGAAGCTGTTCTTGTCCCAGTTGACGTAGAAGGCGAAGCGATCCGTTCCCGACGTCGCCTTGTCGACGCGCGAGCGAGCGTGCGCGAGGTTGACTGCGGGGCCGCGCACCGGCGTGCGGTGTGCGACGGCGAGCACGGACAGGTACTCCCGCTCGAGATTGAGTTTCACCGACGGAAGTGCCGGCGTCGTCGCGACGCTGATGCTGAAGACCGTCACCAGCGCGCCGATGAAGGCGACCAGAAGGCCGACGAGGCCGTAAACGACTGGTGAGCGGCGCCCCGAGGCGTCGAAGAAAACCTGCTTGCTCTTTTCGGACATGTTGACCGGTCTGACCCCAGACCGCCGTGAGCCCTGGGGCGCGGCGGTACGCATTGCTGTGCTGGGTCGGCCGGACGGACGGTTGTGCTGTCGTGCAGACCCGTCAGAACGGAACGCAAATTAGGGACCGGTTAGGATCGGTTCGGGGTGAGACAGGCGGCAATCAGAATTTAGGTTTAACGAAACGTAAATGCGCGAAATCGGCTGAGATCGGCTGAGAAAAGAGTGTGCGGCGACATGCGTCGCCGCACTGCCGCCCGTGAGGCGGGGGAAGCTCAAGAGCGGCCAGGCCGTGTTGCGCGCGGAAGCACAGCACGGCCTTACTTCGGATGCGTGGACTAGAGACGCATCTCGACGAGCGGTTTGCGATCGCCGAGGACGAAGGCGATGGACTCGAGCACGGTCGCGTTGGTGTTGACGTCCATGATCCGCGGCGCGCGGCCCGAGGCCTCGTAGATGCCGGGATGGAAGCCAAAGCCGTTGCTCGGCGCCTTTGCCGAGATGAAGTTGCGCAGTTTCTGAGAGTAGGCGTCGCCGCGCTCGGCCAGCCAGAGGTAGGTCGCCTTGCTCGATGTCATCCGGTAGGTCTCGGCGAACTCCTTGGTGGCCCATTTGCGCTCGGTGACGACAGAGTCGACCGGCCACTGGGGACCCGCATAGGCGTCCAGATTGTAGCCCTGGTAGGTGAACCACGGCTGCTTGTCGATCGGTGCTTCAGAAACGCTCGTGAGGCGTCCCGTTTCGGCATATCGCTCCTGCTGGGCGGCATAGAGCGCGTCCGCCAGAATGCGCGAGCGCGGCGAGTGTCCGAGCTCGATGGCCTCATTGGCATGGGGCTCGGTCGCGATCGGCCCGACCGCGGCGACATGATCGATGAAAGCCTGGCGGGCGCTCTCATCGCCTTCTTTCAGCTCGCGATCGAAGCCGGTATCGACCTCGATGCCCCAGAGCGCGTAGGACCTCGCGATATAGTGGATGTAATTGAAGCACCGCGCCTCATATCGGGATGACGACTTGATATCGTACGGCTGGCCCTTATTGACGGTGGCGGCGATGTTCCAGCGTGCAACCTGCTCCTTCGCCCCGTAGGCGCCGTTCGTTGCCTTGTCGAGGATATGCAGGGCCAAAAGCAGGCGCCCCGTATCGGTCGTGTCGTAGCCGCCCTCGGCGGCGGAGCCGCCGACGATCTGCGTGCGATAGTTGGGCAGTGAGAGCTGGCTCCAGCGGAACGTGGAGTTCTTGAGGAAGGCCATGACCGTCTGCATCCGCTGATCGAACTCTTTCTCTTCGATGAGGCCGATCGAGCGCGCGGAGATATAAGCGAGGATGAGGGAGCCTGCATCCCACATGGTCAGGATATTGTAGCGGCCAAGGCTGCTCCCCTCGGGCCACACGGCCGCCGGCACCAGTCCGATGGGGGCGCCCGGCGTCTTCATGGTGAAGAACTGCCAGGCAATTTCCGCGTCCTTCTTGAGCGAAGGGACCAAGGGGGCGTCCACCTGATTTACTGCGAACGCAGAGTTAAAGTAGCCTTGGGCGGAAAGTGTTCCAGCGAAGCACAAACCGGCCCGGATCGCATCGCGGCGTGACATACGCATAGCTGAACTGTCCCAATCGTGAACGCCTGGGCATGTGGCGTTCAGGTTTCTATTCCGATGCGAAGGGACAGTGCAGAGAGCGTGCCGCCGCGGCGATCGATGGGGCTCCCAGGCGGAGGAGGACACCATGAGCCAGTCCAAGCCACGGCCGTTCACACTGAGTGTCCCAGAAGGTGACATCTCGGACTTGAAGGAACGGCTTGCACGCACGCGCTGGCCGGACGAGCCGCCGCTCGCTCCGTGGTCGACTGGCGCGAGCCTCGCCTATGTCAAAGGGCTCGCCGACTATTGGCGGACCGAGTTCGACTGGCGCGCCTGGGAAACGAAGCTCAATGGCTTTCGCCAGTTCACGGTGCCGATCGGCGGCATAGACCTGCACTTCATTCATGAGCCCGGTCGCGGGCCCAATCCCATCCCGCTGCTGATCTCGCACGGCTGGCCCGGATCGGTGTTCGAGTTCCACGACCTGATCCACCGCCTGACGGACCGCTTCACGGTCATCGCGCCATCGCTTCCGGGCTACACGCTCTCATTCAAGCCGGGCCAGGAGCGCTTCGGCGCCGAGGAGATCGCCGATCTCTACGCGGAGCTGATGACCGGCGTGCTCGGCTACGAGAAGTTCGCCTATCAGGGTGGCGACTGGGGTGCCTTCGTCGGCTCGATCCTCGGTTATCGGTATCCGGAACGGCTGATCGGCCTCCATCTGAACTTCCTGGCCGTGCGCCGCGATCCATCGCTCGTCGCCAACCCGACGCCGGAGGAGAAGGCGTTCCTCGATGAGCTCA
>ERZ778022.5637-NODE-5637-length-10059-cov-4.647241_pt1 | contig 10059 bp, 8 predicted proteins | sample MGYA00375752_ERZ778022 | MGnify/ENA primary metagenome ERZ778022 (study PRJEB29350, sample SAMN05389826) | bioreactor metagenome | isolation source: Thiocyanate bioreactor | place: South Africa: University of Cape Town | collected 2014-04-04 ...
GGTGCCGGGCCAGTGCGCCGATCACCGCGTCCCCGGCGCTAGCCGCGAGGTGCTGCGCGCCACCCTGTTCGGCAATTCCGAGCGGAACGGCATGTCGATCTTCGCCGCCTACCTGTTCAGCAACAACGCCCAGGTCTCGATCCTGGCCTTCGCCTTGGGCTTCGCCTTTGGCATCCCCTCGATGCTGCTGCTGATCCAGAACATGGGGACGCTGGGGGCGATGCTCTGGCTGTTCGCCGGGCAGGGCCTGCTGGTCGATTTCGCCGGCTGGCTCTCGATCCACGGCACGACCGAGCTGTTCGCGATCCTGCTGGCGGGCGCGGCCGGGCTCCACATCGGGCGGGCGATGGCCTTTCCCGGCGCGCGCTCAATCATGGAGGCCACCGCCGAGGCGGGCCGCCGCGCCTCGACCGTGATGGCCGGCGTGGTGCTGATGCTGGTCGCGGCCGCCGTGCTCGAGGGCTTCGGCCGCCAGCTCGTCGACAACACGCCGGGGCGCTTCGCCGTGGGCGGCTTCATGCTGGTCTTCTGGCTGGTCTATTTCTTCGCCTTCCGCCGCCGGCCGCAAGGAGCCGCCGGCGCATGAGCAGCCTGCCCCTTCGGCCCGGACGGGCGGCCGGCGACCGCGAGCGGGTGCTGGTCACGCCCGAGGGCATCGCCCTGCCGCTGACCCTGGCGAGCCGCGGCACCCGCTTCGGCGCCCTGGCGCTCGACCTCACCATCATCGGCTTCCTGATCGTCGCGACCACGCTGTTCCTGATCTACCTCGCTGGCGGGACGCTGAGCGGGATCGAGAACGATTCGAGCGCCGTGGGCCGCGCGTTGCAATTCTTCGCCGTGCTGTGGATCGCGGCGATGTTCCTGTTCCGCAACGCCTATTTCCTGTTCTTCGAGCTCGGCCCGCGCGGCGCGACCCTGGGCAAGCGGATGACCGGCATCCGCATCGCCGCGCGCGACGGCGGCCGGCTCTCCGCCGAAATGGTGATCGCCCGCAACCTGCTGCGCGACATCGAGCTGTTCCTGCCGCTGGTCTTCATCGCCGGCGCCAGCGGCGAAGGCGGCGACATGGGCGCGGCGAGCCTGGCCGCCGTCGCCTGGTTCCTGATCTTCGCCCTGTTCCCCTGCTTCAACCGGGACCGCCTGCGCGCCGGGGACCTGATCGCCGGGACCTGGGTGGTCGAGGCACCGAAGCAGAAGCTGGAGGCGACGATGTCGGTCGTCGCCGCGCCCTCGCCCAGCGACCACGCCTATAAATTCGGCGAGGCCGAGCTGGCGCCCTACGGCGAGTACGAGCTGCAAACGCTGGAGCGCGTCCTGCGCGAGGGCCGGGGCGAGGCGCTGACCTCGGTGGCCGAGGCGATCTGCGGCAAGATCGGCTGGTCCCCGCCCACCGGTGGCCACGAGCGCGCCTTCCTGGAGGCCTACTACACCCAGCTCCGCGCCCATCTGGAAACGGGGATGCGCTTCGGCACGCGCAAGGCCGACAAGTTCGAGGCCGGCCTCGCCCAGCAGCCCCCGAGCATCCGCTTCACCAGCGCCGAGCTCGCGGTCTATGGCGAGCCGCAGCTCCACTCGCTCGAACGCGTCCTGCGCGAGGGCGAGCCCGAGACGATCCGCACCGTGGTCGAGGCGATCGCCCGCAAGATCGGGCGGACACCCCCCGACCCGGCGGGCCAGCGCGCCTTCCTCGAAGCCTACTACACCCAACTCCGCGCAAGGCTGCGGTGAGCGGCCCGGTCCTCCGCCCGGCCACGCCCGCCGACATTCCGGCCCTGGCGCGACTCGGGCGCGAGAGCTTCGTCGCCAAGTTCGGGAGGCTCTACCGGCCCGAGGACCTGGCCGCCTTCCTCGAAGCCACCCATTCGGAACGCGCCGTCGCGGCGGAGCTGGCGAATCCGGAGCGGCTCTATCGGCTGGCCGAGCAGGACGGGGCGCTCGTCGGCTATTGCAAGCTCGGCCTTGCCTGTCCCTGGCCCCGATATGCGCGCGGACGCCATGCGATCGAGATCAAGCAGCTCTACACCGCCCCCGGCCTCTCCGGCCGGGGCCTGGGCGCAGCGCTGATGGACTGGGCGCTGGCCGAGGCCCGGGCGCGCGGCGCCGACGAGGTCCAGCTTTCGGTCTGGAGCCAGAACCTCGGCGCCCAGCGCTTCTATGCCCGCTACGGCTTCGCGAAGGTGGCCGACATCCAGTTCCGCGTCGGCGAGCAGCTCGACGACGAGTTTCTGTTCGCCCTGATGATCTAGACTTTCGCCGGTAACGCGGGCGGACTATAGGGGCGGCCATGTCCTCAGTACGTCCCTGGCGCGACATCGCGCGCCGTCAATGCCGGCAGATCATGGTCGGCTCGGTCCCGATCGGCGGCGACGCCCCGATCGCGGTCCAGACCATGACCAACACCCTGACCTCCGACGCCGATGCGACGATCGCCCAGATCCGCCGCTGCGAGGACGCCGGGGCCGACATCGTCCGCGTCTCCTGCCCCGACGTGGAAAGCACCGTCGCGCTCAAGGAGATCGTCCGCGCGGCGCAGGTGCCGATCGTCGCCGACATCCATTTCCACTACAAGCGCGCGCTCGAAGCCGCCGACGCCGGCGCGGCCTGCCTGCGGATCAATCCCGGCAACATCGGCTCTTCGGACCGCGTGGCCGAGGTGGTCCGCGCCGCCAAGGCCAATGGCTGCGCGATCCGCATCGGCGTCAACGCCGGCAGCCTGGAAAAGGACCTGCTGGAGAAATACGGCGAGCCCTGCCCCGAGGCGCTGGTCGAGAGCGCGCTCGACCATATCAAGCTGCTCCAGGACCACGACTTCCACGAATACAAGGTGGCGGTGAAGGCCAGCGACGTGTTCCTTGCGGTCTCGGCCTACATGGGCCTGGCCGAGGCGGTCGACTGCCCGCTGCACCTCGGCATCACCGAGGCCGGCGGCCTGATCGGCGGCACGGTGAAAAGCTCGATCGGCATGGGCAACCTGCTCTGGGCCGGGATCGGCGACACGATCCGCGTCTCGCTCTCGGCCGAGCCGGAGGAGGAGGTCCGCGTCGGCTTCGAGATGCTGAAGGCGCTGGGCCTGCGCACCCGCGGGGTGCGCGTCGTCTCCTGCCCGAGCTGCGCGCGCCAGGGCTTCGACGTGATCCGCACGGTCGAGGCGCTGGAGAACCGCCTGAGCCACATCAAGACCCCGATGTCGCTCTCGGTCCTCGGCTGCGTCGTCAACGGCCCCGGCGAGGCGCGCGAGACCGACATCGGCATCACCGGCGGCGGCAACGGCAAGCACATGGTCTATCTCTCGGGCGTGACCGACCACCACGTCCAGAGCGAGGACATGCTCGACCACATCGTCGCCCTGGTCGAGAAGAAGGCGGCGGAGATCGAGGCGGCCGGGATGGCGGAGGCCGCGGAGTAGGTTAGGCTGTTGCGGCATTAGGTCCCAAGCGATATGTTGGGACCCAAGGAGCCGGGCATGACCTACCACGCGAAACTCATCAAGGGCGGCAAGATCGTCATCCCCGCGGACCTGCGCCGCGAGCTGGGTTTCCACGAAGGCGATACGCTGGTGTTCGAGCGGGACGGCGAATCGATCCGGATCACCACCTACCAGCAGACCGTTCGCGAGGTGCAGGCCGAGTTCAAGAGCCTCGTCCCCGGCGGCGATACGGTCGAGGAATTCCTGGCCGACCGCCGGGGGCTCTGGGGTGGGGAATGACGGTCGTCCTGGACGCTTCGGCGGTCCTCGCTCTCCTCTATGACGAGTCCGGCAAGGATCTGGTCATCGCCCATGCCCAGGGCGCGCTCGTGCTGTCGGTCAACCTGAGCGAAGTGCTGACGCGAGTGATCGACAAGGGCGGCGACGCCGAGCGGGTCCGGAAGCTGCTCCAGCGCCTGGAACTGACGATCGTCCCCTTCGACGAAGACCTTGCCGTGCTGGCCGCGAAGCTGCGCACGGCGACGAAGTCCATCGGTGCCTCCCTGGGGGACCGCGCGTGCCTGGCCTTGGCCACTTCCCGCCGCGTGCCGGTGTTCACCGCCGACCGCGATTGGGCCAGGCTCGACCTCGGGATCGACATCCGCTTGATCCGCTGAGCGCCTCGTCGCAGCGGGCTGCGGGACTGCCGATTCCCACATTGCCTAGTTGTTAAGTGACGGGATAGGTTCGCCATGATATGGGAGGAGGCATGAAACGGCGTGACCTCATCACGGGCGGTCTGGCGGCGGGCGCGGTGCTCGCCCTGCCGGCGCGCGCGCTGGCGGACGATCTGACCGAGAGCTTCGACCGCCTCTTTCCCAAGCCGGCCGCCGCTCCGGCGCCGCTGTCGGCCGCGGTTCCGGCCCAGCCTTTCACCTCGACGGAATACCAGCGCAAGGTGCTGGCCATCGCCAAGCGCGAGGTCGAGCGGGCGGGCGGCAAGGTCTGGCGGCGGGACATCGCCGGCATCGCCGACTTCGCGCAAGCATCGTCCCAGCCGCGGTTCCATTTCGCCAATCTGGAGAACGGCACGGTCCGCTCGTTCCTGGTCGCCCACGGCCGCGGCTCCGATCCCGAGCACTCGGGCTGGCTCCAGAGCTTCTCCAACGAGATGGGCTCCAACGCCACCTCGCGCGGGGCCTATCTGACCTGCGAGTGGTACAACGGCAAGTACGGCACCTCGATCCGCCTCGAAGGGCTGGACCGCGACAATTCCCAGGCGCTTTCCCGCGCGATCGTGATGCACCCCGCCGCCTATGCCGCACCCTCGATGATCGCGACCTACGGCAAGCTCGGCCGCAGCGAGGGCTGCTTCGCCATGGCGCCCGAGCAGTTCAACGAGGCGCTGTGGCACCTCTCGGGCGGCCGGCTGCTCTACGCCGATCGCATCGGGGTAGTTTAGGTCCGGTGCATGGATCGCCGCGACTGACGTCGCGGCTTGCGCCACCCCGCACCCCCGGCCCAACCGCCCATAAGGTACACTGACCGGGTGGTTGGGCCGGGGGTGCGGGGCGGTGGGCGGCGCGAGGATCAGGCGCAGCCTGATCCGGTCAACGCATCACAACGGATTATCCAGCTTGATGATCGCCTCGTTCGACTTGCGCTGGGTCGTCTTGAGCTGGCGCGGCTGGTTGAAGCTGGCGAGGACCGGCGCATCGCGGCCGTAGATGTCGTTGAAGGTGCTCAACTGGCCGGAGATGTCCGTGCCCATCGTGAAATAGGTGATGTAGATCGGCAGGGTCCGGTTCATCACCACGCGGGTATACTTGCCCGAGGTGGCGTTGGCGACGACCTGGTTGGTGTCGAGCCCGGCCCCGAAGATCGCCAGGGTCATGCCCAGCTCCAGCGCGCGCTCGGTGCGGACGCAGCCGTGGCTGTAGGCGCGGACCGGGGTGTTGAAATACTGCTTGGACGGCGTGTCGTGCAGATAGATCGCGTGCGGGTTGGGCATGTCGATCTTCATCACGCCGAGCGCGTTGTTCGGCCCCGGCTGCTGGACCACGGTGATCGTGCCGTTCGCCGCGCGGCTGACCTTGTAGCCCTGGCGCGCCGCGCTGGCCGGATTGCCGATCAGCCGCGCGCCGAGCCCTTCGCCCTGGACGATCGACTGCGGCACGGTCCAGGTCGGGTTGAACACCACGGCCTCGACCGTCTCGGCGAGCTGCGGGGTCGCGGTGCGGCCCGGCTTGCCGACCACGGTCTTGTAGGTCTTGATGATCTCGTTGTTCTTGGTCAGCCGGAGCTGGAACTCGGGCACGTTGGTCAAGAGATAGAGGTTGCCGAGATCGTGCTGGAGCCAGCGCCAGCGGTCCATGTTGACGCGGATCGCGGCGCGGCGCGCCTTCTGCGCGGGCGGGGTGTCGGCCAGGGCCTGCCTGAGCGCGGCATAGTCGGGGTGCGTCGGGTCGAGGCTGGCGAGGACGCCGGGCACGTCGTGGGTCGACAGCGCCTTGGCCATCAGCGCCGGGGTCGGGTTGACGTCCTGGTCGGGATCGACCGCGAACCACTGGACCCGCGCCGTCATCGGGGTGCGGCCGTCGCGCAGGTCCTCGGCGAGCCAGGCGAAGGACTTACTCGCCGCCTCGTCCAGCGCCGAGCCCTCGCCCGCGGCGATCGCCGCGCGCAGGTCGTCCGGGCGATAGTCGGCCGGGAACAGGCCCTCGGCGTCGATGCCCTCGATCACCTGGAGCAGCGCCTGGGCGTCGGCCTGGTCCCAGGCCATGACCGTCTCGGTGATCGGCGCGGGCGCGGCGACGACGGGCACCTGCGGCGTGGCGGCCGGGGCGGGCGCGGTGGCGGTGGCCGCCGGGCTGGCAGGAGCCCGCGGAGTCGGAACAGGAGCGGGGGCGGGGGCCGGAGTCGGGGACGCCGCCTGCCCCGGCGCGGCCGCGAAGGCCGGAGCAGCCAGGGCGACGATCGCCGCCGCCGAAATGCCCGCTGTCCGCCACTTGCCCATGATTCCGTTTGCCCTCGACACTGTCCGTCCGTTCCTGCTCGCGCTGGGGAGAAAGCCGCGGCCGACACCTCGCGCGCCGGCCGTCCTTCCCCCTTGATGCCTGTTTCACCCAACTCGTTCAAGGGCGCCTTCCAGCACGCGTGCTTTCGGAAAGCTGAATCCCCCCATGCGGGAGCGGCGCGGCCAGCGGGCCGGAACGCTTCCGCCGGGCGCCGGACGGCCCTATGGCGCGAGGGATGCGGCACCGCCCCTCCCTGCTCCCCTTCGCGGCCGCGGCCCTCGGCATCGCGACCTTCAGCGCGATGGACGCGGCGATGAAGGCCGCCTCGCTCGCGGTCGGGGTCTATACGGCGATGCTGCTGCGCTGCGCGATCGGCGCGGCGATCATGCTGCCGGTCTGGCGGCTCGGCGGCGGGCGCTGGCCCGCCGGGCCGGTCTTCCGTGTCCACCTGACGCGCAGCCTGGTCGCCGCGGCGATGGCCGTGCTGTTCTTCTGGGGCCTGGTCCGCACGCCGATGGCCGAGGCGATCGCCCTGTCGTTCATCGCCCCGCTGATCGCGCTCTACCTCGCCTCGGCCCTGCTCGGCGAGCGCATCGGGCGGCGGGCGGTCGCGGCCTCGGCGCTCGGCCTGGTCGGCGTGGCGGTGATCGCCCTCGCGCCCGGCCATGCCGCGGGGCCGCCGCGCAGCCCGGCGGGGATCGCGGCGATCCTCGCCTCGGCGGTGCTCTACGCCTGGAACCTGATCCTCCAGCGCCAGCAGGCCCAGGCCGCCGACCCGCGCGAGATCGCCTTCTTCCAGAACGCCCTGGTCGGCGCGGCCCTGGCCCTCGGCGCGCCGTGGCTCTTCGTTACGCCGGACCCGGCCGCGCTCGGCGCGATCGCCCTGGCGGGCGGGCTCGTCACCGTCTCGCTGATGCTGCTCTCGTGGGCCTATGCCCGGGCCGAGACCCAGGCGCTGGTGCCCTTCGAATATACCGCCTTCGTCTGGGCCGCGCTGTTCGGCCGGCTGTGGTTCGGCGAGGTCGTGACCGCCGCGACCCTGGCCGGCGCGGCGCTGATCGTGATCGGCTGCCTGATCGCGGCCCGCGCTCCGACCGAACAGACGGCGCTTTAGGAGTCCACTGCCGTGGAAGCGGCACCGGCCCGCTCCCCCACCCGGCCACCCATAGAATACCGCCGTTGGGTGGCCGGGCGGGGGAGCGGGCCGGTGCGGCAACCGTTTAACGGACTCCAAAGCCCCTGCCTCTTGACCTCAGGCCCCTTAGCGCGCATCGGCTTGCCGCAATGCAACATTCGCCAGCGCGGACGGCTTTGCGGCGGGCCAGAACAATCAGGGGAAATATACGGCATGACCCAGGTCGGACAGGACTCGCTCGGCACCCGCAGCACGATGACCGTCAAGGGGCGCGAGATCGCCTACTACTCGCTGAAGAAGGCGGCCGAGAAGATCGGCGACGTTTCGCGCCTGCCCTTCTCGATGAAGGTCCTGCTGGAGAACCTGCTGCGCTTCGAGGACGGCGGCTTCACCGTCTCGGTCGGCGACATCCAGGCTCTGGCCGACTGGCAGAAGGACCCCAAGGCGCCGAGCCGCGAGATCCAGTACCGTCCAGCCCGCGTGCTGATGCAGGACTTCACCGGCGTGCCCTGCGTGGTCGACCTCGCCGCCATGCGCGACGCGATCGCCAAGCTCGGCGGCGACACCTCCAAGATCAACCCGCTGGTCCCCGTCCACCTCGTCATCGACCACTCGGTCATGGTCGATGAGTTCGGCCACCCCAAGGCGTTCGAGCACAACGTGGAGATCGAGTACCAGCGCAACCTCGAGCGCTACGACTTCCTCAAGTGGGGCTCCAAGTCGCTCGACAGCTTCAAAGCCGTGCCTCCCGGCACCGGCATCTGCCACCAGGTGAACCTGGAGCACATCGCCCAGGCCGTCTGGACCAGCACCGACCAGAACGGCGCGACCGTGGCCTATCCCGACACCTGCGTCGGCACCGACAGCCACACCACGATGATCAACGGCCTGGGCGTGCTGGGCTGGGGTGTCGGCGGGATCGAGGCCGAGGCGGCCATGCTCGGCCAGCCCGTCTCCATGCTGATCCCCGAGGTCGTCGGCTTCAAGCTGACCGGCGAGCTGAAGGAAGGCGTCACCGCCACCGACCTCGTCCTGACCTGCACCCAGATGCTGCGCGCCAAGGGCGTGGTCGGCCGCTTCGTCGAATACTTCGGCCCGGGCCTCGCCTCGCTCTCCCTCGCCGACCGCGCGACGCTCGCCAACATGGCCCCCGAATACGGCGCGACCTGCGGCTTCTTCGGGATCGACGACAAGACGCTCGACTACATGCGCCTGACCGGCCGCGACGAGGACCAGATCGAGGTGGTCGAGGCCTATGCCAGGGAGCAGGGCTTCTGGATCGACCCGGCCGCCGCCGATCCGGTGTTCACCGACACGCTGGAGCTCGACATGGGCACGGTCGTCCCCTCGCTCGCCGGGCCGAAGCGCCCGCAGGACAAGGTCAACCTCACCGAGGTCGACGACGTGTTCAACGCCGACCTCGCCGGCGTCTACAAGAAGGCCCAGTCGCGCGCGCCGGTGGAGGGCATGGCCCATGACATCGGCGACGGCGACGTGGTGATCGCGGCGATCACCTCCTGCACCAACACCTCGAACCCCAGCGTGCTGGTCGCCGCCGGCCTCGTCGCCAAGAAGGCCAACGAGCGCGGCCTCAAGCCGATGCCCTGGGTCAAGACCAGCCTCGCCCCCGGCAGCCAGGTCGTCACCGACTACCTCGAGAAGGCGGGCCTCCAGCCGCACCTCGACGCGATCGGCTTCAACCTCGTCGGCTACGGCTGCACCACCTGCATCGGCAACTCCGGCCCGCTGGCCGAGCCGATCAGCAAGGCGGTGAACGAGAACAACATCGTCGCCGCCTCGGTCATCTCGGGCAACCGCAACTTCGAGGGCCGCGTCAGCCCGGACGTGCGCGCGAACTTCCTCGCCAGCCCGCCGCTGGTCGTCGCCTATGCGCTCAAGGGCACGGTGACGCAGGACTTCACCACGACGCCGATCGGCCTGGGCGGCGACGGCCAGCCGGTCTATCTCAAGGACATCTGGCCGACCAACGCCGAGGTCGCCGAGACCATGGCCGGCTGCATGGACCGCGGCATGTTCCAGGCCCGCTACGCCGACGTCTACAAGGGCGACAAGCACTGGCAGGCGATCGACGTCACCGGCTCCAACACCTACCAGTGGCGCGCCGGCTCGACCTACATCGCCAACCCGCCCTATTTCGAGGGCATGACGATGACCCCGGCCCCGGTCTCCGACATCGTCGGCGCCCGCCCGCTGGCGATCCTCGGCGATTCGATCACCACCGACCACATCTCGCCCGCCGGCTCGATCAAGGCCGACAGCCCGGCCGGCAAGTGGCTGATGGAGCACCAGGTCGCCAAGGCCGACTTCAACTCCTACGGCTCGCGCCGCGGCCACCACGAGGGGATGATGCGCGGCACCTTCGCCAATATCCGCATCAAGAACGAGATGGTGCCCGGCATCGAGGGCGGCATGTCGGTCTATAACGGCGAGGGCATGGCGATCTACGACGTGGCCCCGGCCCACAAAGCCGAGGGCACCCC
>ERZ778022.5638-NODE-5638-length-10058-cov-4.591023_pt1 | contig 10058 bp, 7 predicted proteins | sample MGYA00375752_ERZ778022 | MGnify/ENA primary metagenome ERZ778022 (study PRJEB29350, sample SAMN05389826) | bioreactor metagenome | isolation source: Thiocyanate bioreactor | place: South Africa: University of Cape Town | collected 2014-04-04 ...
AATCGCAAGCATTACTGTATTCATCGCGACCTGTTGCCCTGGCTGAATGGTTCTTTTAGCAATGTATCCATCAACCGGAGATAATATCTGCGTCCTCTTTAAATTTAAATAAGCAGTTTTAAGGTTGGCTTTAGCAGTTTCAACAAGCGGATGATGATAAAGATCAGCATTCTCTACTAGGGCGCGTGCAGCACTTAGTTGCTTTTGTGAGACACGATAATTTGCTTGCGCTGCATCCACAGCAGTCTGAATATGCTGCATCTCTTCGCGCGAAACAGCACGATTTCCTATTAATCCTTTACGACGCTTTAAGTCCAGCTCCGCTTTAAGGAGATTGGCTTGATCTAATATTAATTTTTGCTGTGCCTCGGCAACATTATCATAATACTGACGTACCTGTCTTACCGTTTGCGCTAAATCTGCTTTAGCACGCTGTAATGCTACTTGATAATCTGCCGAATCGAGCTTAATTAGAAGTTGCCCCTGCCTGACCCGTTGCGTGTCATCTGCATTAACTTCAATTACGGTGCCGTTTATCTGCGGCATAAGCTGGACCATGTTTCCAGTAACATAGGCATCATCGGTATATTCTTTAAACTGACCCCAGATGAGATAATAAATCAGCCATATTATCCCTAGAACCCCAAATAAACTACCAAGAACTATCATAGCCTTTTTACGCTTTTGTGCCGTTTTTAACGTAGCCTCTTCAGGGACTTCATTCATTTCGCTATCATGTTCCATTGTATTATTTGTCATATAAAACCTCACCACCTAAAGCAGCCAACAATGCTACTGCTGCCTGTTTTTCTTGCGTCTGTAATGTATAAAGCGTACTTTTTTGTTGTACTAAAACCTGCTTTAGTTCTAACACTTGCACATAATCTATGATTCCATGTTGGTAACGAGCATTGAATAAGCGATAATTACTTTGTGTTGTGTTCACTGCACGCTGCTGCTCCTCAATTTGCTGGCTCAGACTTGCAAGTGTAGCCATCTCATCAGCGACCTCTTGCAATGCTACCAGCAAAGTCTGGTTATATTGATTAACAGCGAGCTCAAAATTAGCCTGTTGCGTATTTAAATTAGCTCGGCGCTGACCGGCATCGAATAAAGGTAAATTGACCGCAGCTGTACCACCGGAGTTTTTTAAACTAAAATTAAAAAATCGTGCAAAATAGAATCCCTGCCAAGCTAAAATGCCTTTTAAATTAATATCGGGATAAAACTCGGTGCGCGCAACATTGATTTGATGAGCTGCGGCTTCAGCTAACGCCTGTGAGGCAAGTACATCGGGTCGATGCGCCAAAACATTGGTTGAAATATTTTCGGGTAATCGCAATTGTTGCGGAGAATAAGAAAAAGGTAAGGGCTCAATGTGTGTATTGAGCGGATTTTTGCCCAATAATACTGCAAGTTGATGACGTGACCGTTGTTCTTGACGACGGTACTCTTGGACGGATAGACGTGCACTCTGAGTATTGGAAATTGCTGTTTTAAGAGGAATATCTGACTCAATTCCCTGTTTTGCGCGATCCAGAACTATTCCTTCCAACTCGCGCAGAAGCTGCACATTTTCTGCAGCTAATTTTTGTTGAATACGATTATTTTGTAACGCAAAATAGACCTGAGCTATATTGGATTCAAGAATTAATTTAGTTTGTGCAACCTCCAGCCGGGCAGCTACTGCTTCGCTTAATCGCGTCGCAAAGATCTCACGATTTTTACCCCATAAATCCAACTCATAATTAAAATTCAATGCAACATCTGCAATCTTGGCCTGATTAAAAGCAAGGATGTTAAAAGGCTGCGGAACTGTGCCTTTAAAAGAAAAACGCTGTTTTTGCGCATAACTATTTAATGAAGCTGAGGGCCATAGATTTGAATATGCACCACGTGCGACAGCATTTGCCGCAACCATCCTGGCTTTTGCACTACCGATATCTGGAGCATCGCGCAGGGCGATACGTACAAGTTTCATCAGTTGTGGATCATGAAACCTTGCCAGGTGATCCTTTGGTAAATCCTGAGTATTATATACGTGGGATTCTGCTAATGATTGTTTATTCAATTGCGGAGTTTGACTATGTACCTCATGATGGAATTTGCAGCCACTAAGGATCGTGATACTTAATAAACTCCCAATAAAAAGGCAACGCAACGCATCTCTCAGATGATAAACCGGACATCGAATGTAACAATTTTTAAAAAAAAAATATAGAAGTCTTAAACGAAACGCCAAGAAAAAAGTTTCCGCTAAATGAACAGCCGCATTGATTGCTGCTATCTTAAACGAGCAAGATCAGGAAGATTCAATACCTTGATTCACACGATACAACATAAACCATTTTAACATTTAGTTAAATTTGCACTAAAATAAAATAATGACCCTTTTCATTAACTACAATAAGTGAGAGCAATCATGAACGCAAAAAAAATAATAATGGTTTGTCTAATGATATCAACAATCGGCTTGTTAAGTGCTTGTAGTACCGTTAAAGGGTTTGGTCGTGATGTTTCTAAAGCAGGTTCTGGAATACAACGCGCTGCCCAGTAGTTTAATTTTCAATCATCCTTTTATGCATCAGGAATTATTTTTCTGATGCATCCCACGCCTACGCCCCCTTTAAATTAATCGAATTAAACTGTTATAGTGTTCGCTTATTCGAATGACAGGGATCGTGTCTATGTGGATTGTATGGATTGCGCTTTCGCGACCTTACACCTTTATTGTACTTGCGCTGATGCTTCTCATCATTGGCCCTTTGGCAATCCTGCGCACGCCCACTGATATCTTCCCTGACATTAATATTCCTGTAGTCAGTGTCGTTTGGAATTATACGGGTTTACCGCCAGATGAGATGGCGAATCGTATCACCAGTATATTTGAACGTGCCGTAACCACTACCGTGAATGATATTGAGCATATCGAATCCGAATCGTTAATCGGGGTCAGTGTCATTAAGCTTTTTTTTCACCCCCAGACAAATATTGAAATCGCCTTAAGTCAAGTCACTGCCATCTCGCAAACTATTTTAAAAAATTTACCTCAAGGGGCTCTACCCCCGCTCATTCTAAACTATAAAGCATCAACCGTTCCGGTATTACAACTCGTTTTATCGAGTGCTACCATTCCCGAGCAGGAACTAAATGATTTGGGTAATAATTTTTTACGTACGCAACTAGCGACAGTGCAAGGGGCGTCAATACCTTACCCCTACGGGGGTAAAATACGCCAAGTCATGGTCGATTTAAACCCGCAAGCATTACAAAAATATGGAATTTCTCCGCAGCAAATCAATGCAACTATTGGTGAACAAAATTTGATAATCCCTGCCGGAACACAGAAAATCGGTGAATATGAATATATTGTCAAACTGAATGGCAGCCCCATGACCGTTGAGGAAATGAACATGCTGCCCATTAAAGCAACCCCTGCTGGTGTTCTTTATATTCGTGATGTCGCCCATGTCCGCGATGGCTTTGCTCCTCAAACTAACATCGTCCGCGTTGATGGCAAAAGAGCCGTGATGATGTCTATTCAAAAGAGTGGTAATGCCTCTACTTTAGATATTATCAATCGTATTAAGGCCTTGCTCCCTAAAGTTAAAGAAATACTACCTAAAGGATTGGATTTAACTAAATTTGCAGATCAATCGATTTTTGTTACCGCCGCAATTAAAGGGGTTATTGTTGAAGGAATCATTGCTGCAGCCCTCACTGGCTTAATGATTTTACTTTTTCTCGGGAGCCTGCGCAGTACATTTATCATTACCTTATCAATTCCTTTATCAATTATTGCCTCATTGACATTGCTCTCTGCACTCGGTGAAACCATCAATATCATGACACTAGGCGGAATGGCTCTGGCTGTAGGCATTTTGGTCGACGATGCAACAGTTGCTATTGAAAACATCAATTGGAATTTAGAGCAAGGTAAAGAAGTTGAGCAAGCAATCCTTGATGGTGCACAACAAATTGCAATTCCGGCTTTAGTTTCTACTTTATGCATCTGTATCGTTTTTGTGCCGATGTTTTTTCTAGGAGGTGTTGCACAATATTTATTTGTTCCCTTAGCAGAAGCAGTCATTTTTGCAATGTTGGCCTCCTATATTTTGTCGCGAACCTTAGTCGCCACTTTGGCCAAATATTTGTTACATAAACACGAGCATACCAAAAAATTAAATCCTCAAAATTATTTTCAACGAATACATGCGGGTTTTGAAAAAGCATTTACGCGATTGCGAGAACAGTACGTAGATTTATTACACTTAATCTTGAAACAAAATAGAGTGTTTATCCCCCTATTTTTAAGCGTTGTTTTTTTATCTTTGCTCATACTTGGGCCTTGGTTAGGAACCGATTTCTTCCCCAATGTTGACGCCGGTCAAATTAAGTTACATATCCGTGCACCGACTGGGACCCGTGTAGAAGATACCGCACGAATTGTGGATAATATTGATCAAACGATCAGACAGGTTATTCCAGCCCAGGAATTAGAAACGATTGTCGATAATATTGGCCTACCGGTAAGTGGTATTAATTTGTCGTATAGCAACTCTGCAGTAATAGGCCCTCAAGATGCAGATATTCTTATTTCATTAACGGAGAAACACCAAGCCAGTGAAGATTATATTCGCAAACTTCGGCAAGTCTTAAATAAAAAATTTCCGGCCGTTTCCTTTGCCTTTCTACCCGCAGATATTGTGAATCAAATCATAAATTTTGGACTACCCTCCCCCATTAACATTCAAGTCATTGGTTTAAATACTAAAGCCAATATCGACTATGTTAACAAATTGCTTCTTCATCTCAAAAAAATACCGGGTATAACCGATGTGCGTACACGGCAGGCGAATAATTATCCAACATTGTTGGTCAATGTGGACCGCAGCCTCGCTCGGGAGCTAGGTTATACCCAATATAACATAGCATCGGATTTGCTTATTGCGCTTTCCGGCAGTTTTCAGACTTCGCCCACTTTTTGGCTAGACCCAAAAAATGGCGTTTCTTATCCGATAGTTACGCAAGCACCACAATACGTAATGGACACGTTACAAAGCCTCTATAATTTACCTGTTGGCAGTAATAGCACACCCAATAAAGTACAAATTCTGGGAGCGCTCAGTAAAGTCTCCCGAGCATGGACTGCTGCCGTCATTAGTCATTATAACGTACAACCCACGATTGATATTTTTGCATCGCTTCAGGATAGAAACTTAGGTGCAGTGGCGCGCGATGTAAAGCAGCTGATAAAAAAAATGCAACCGGAATTAGCACGGGGTTCAACCGTGGCCGTGCGCGGACAAATTGAAACTCAAGAACATGCTTTTTATGGTTTATATTGGGGATTAGCTTTTTCGATTCTTTTAGTTTATTTACTTATTGTCATTAACTTTCAATCCTGGACTGATCCCTTCATTATTATCACCGCCTTACCTGCTGCACTGGCCGGTATTGTATGGATGCTCTTTCTGACCCATACGACCTTGAGTGTACCGGCGCTCACAGGAGCGATTATGTGTATGGGGGTTGCTACGGCGAACAGTATCCTCATGATAAGTTTTGCCCGCGATCAATTAGCATCTGCATCTGACTCTTATACTGCCGCAATAGAGGCTGGACGTGCTCGTTTGCGACCAGTATTAATGACTGCTTTAGCAATGATCATAGGGATGCTGCCCATGTCCCTAGGCTTAGGCGATGGTGGCGAGCAAAATGCTCCTCTGGGTAGAGCGGTTATTGGCGGGTTAAGCTTTGCAACCATTGCAACATTATTTTTCGTTCCCTGCGTTTTTTACACCATTCATAACTGGAAGCAAAAAACAAAAGTACACCAGAGGAAATCCCATGACTGAGGTAACGCAAACATTGTTTAGCCGCATAAAACTGCGAAAGTGGCTCATTTTTTCCACCTCATTACTTATAATAATCTTCACCCTTATTTTTCAGCGGGTTCAAGCAGCGAAAAATTTACGTATCTCCACGGAGAAAGCTGCGATTACGCGCGTGAGCGTCATTACGGCTCAAGCTGATTCTGGAAGCGATACCATAATCCTGCCGGGTAATGTCATGGCATGGCATGAAGCACCGATATATGCACGTGTAAATGGGTATGTCCGCAAATGGTATGTAGATATCGGTGCCCCAGTGAAATTTGGCGACTTGCTCGCCGTGATTGAAACACCTGAACTTGATGCACAACAAAGACAAGCGAAAGCCGATTTAAATAATGCAAAAGCAAACAACGCTCTTGCCAAAATTACTGCAAAAAGATGGGTTAACCTTCTTAAAACGGAATCTGTTTCCAAACAAGAGACCGATGAAAAAATTAGTGCGGCGAAAGCCTTACAAGCAACAATGATAGCAGCTAAAGCAAATTTAGACCGCTTAAATGAGTTAGTAAATTTTCAGAAAATTGTTGCCCCTTTCGATGGCGTCATTACTGCACGCGCAACAGATATTGGCGATTTAGTTGACGCCGGAAGCAGCGTTTCCGCAAAACCGCTCTTTCGGGTAGCCCAAACCAATCCGTTGCGCTTATATGTGCGAGTGCCTCAATTTTACACAGCGCAGCTACAAAAAAATATGCATATAAGCCTTCACTTCGCCGAATATCCTCATCATGTATTCACGGGGGAACTATTAGATACTGCTAAAGCGATCGATCCCTTGACACGCACTTTATTGACCCAGTTTAAAGTCGATAATTCCCAAGGGATTCTGTTAGCAGGTGCTTATACTGAAGTATGGTTTACACTCCCCCTACCACCCCATACGATTCGCATTCCGGTGAATGCCCTCATTTTTCAAGCGCCAGGATTACAAGTTGCTACCGTGACCGCAGATCAGAAAATTAAACTGAAAAAAATCAGTGTGCGCCGAGACTTTGGTACTGAAGTAGAAATTGCTGCAGGCATTACCTCCGGGGAAAAGATCGTGATTAACCCGCCTGATGCTTTGTATGATGGCGAGTCTGTGCGAGTTCAGTCATGAAGAGTTATCTTTTTTTAAGTTTCAGTTTGGTAGGCGCACTAATGGGCTGCTCCATGGCACCACCGTATACAACACCCCCAATGCCCATACCTAATCACTTCAAGGAGCCTGGAACTTGGATAAAAATAAGTACCGATTCCAGAATTATCCCTCCGGATGGCTGGTGGCATGCGTTTAATGACCCCGTATTGAATCGATTGCACCAACAACTTTCTGTAGCGAATCAGGATTTAAAAATCGCTTATACGCGTTATGAGGACGCCTATGCTTTGGCGCAAATTGCACGAGCCAGTTTTTTTCCAACAGTACAAGCCATTGCAAATGGCGACAGACAACAAAATTCACGCACCGTCGCAAACCCGCCCAGTGTATTAAATTTCAATCAATTTTTAATCGGTGGTTATGCCAGTTATGAGCCAGATGCCTGGGGGGCTGTCCGTAACAACTATCTTGCCGCAACCCGACAAACGCAAGCTCGTGCTGCTGATGTCGCTGCGGTTCAATTAAGTTTACATGCGGAACTCACAAATGACTATTTCGCATTACGAGGTAAAGAGGCGCAGCAATCCGTGCTGAAAAAAACCATTCAGGCTTACAAAAAAGCGCTCTTTCTCACTCAACAGCGTTATCAAGGCGGGGTAAGTCCAATAGCTGATGTTTATGAGGCCCAAACCCAGTTAGAAAATGCTAAAACCTTGGCGGCGGATATTGATTTACAACATGCTCAATTGGAACATGCCATTGCTGTTCTCGTTGGCGTCATACCGTCCAGTTTTTCTCTACCAAAGACCTCTACAACACCTCGTTTTTTAGCCATTACGCCGAATCTGCCTTCAACATTATTGCAGCGACGACCCGATATCGTTGCCGCAGAATTACGCGTCCGCGCTGCGAATGCGCGTATTGGTGTCGCACGTGCGGCGTTTTTCCCACAATTTGATTTGACTGGAAGTGGTGGATTTCAAAGTAAAACTTTAAATAATATTATCTCCAAACCCAGCCTATTCTGGTCTTTAGGTCCATTAAGTTTATTAACTTTAATACAACCCATAGCAGAAGTGACTGTTTTTGATGGGGGACGTTTACGCAATCTGCTCAAACGGGCGAACGCTGATTATTATATGACTGTTGCCAACTATCGTCAGACGGTACTTAAAGCATTTCAGGAGGTTGAAGATAATCTAGCCGCCCTATCTCAATATGATAAAGAATACACAACGCAAAAGGCCGCGACTCAAGCCGCGATCAGATCCTGGAAACAAGAACAATTTCGCTATGCTGGGGGGTTAGTCACTTTCTTACAAGTAGTCACGGTGGAAAATTTGGCGCTACAAGCGGAGCTATCCTTAATCACCATTCGCACACAAAGACAAATTGCCAGCGTGCAGTTGATTAAAGCGCTCGGGGGTGGCTGGTCCATACAAGTTCATGGTTAGCGGCTAAATCTTAAAAATACTCAGGCAAGCTCGATGACTTGGCCACACTGCACAAATCCACGAAAGCCATCCTGCTGTGCTTCAGGCAAAATCCCATCGTTATAATGATAAAGCCAAATCTTGTTTTTAATCGCCTGTGGCAACGTTAACAGCTCGCTGTAATGTGCATGAACCCCGCTGGGTCGTGCTAACGTTTCGCAATCATGAAAAATAATTTTAGCTTTTTCATAGTAAGCCTGAAATTTATCTGGAATAAATCGCGTATCTGTGGTGAGGAAATAAGCGTTTTGTTGATATTCGATAAACAATCCAAAGCTCGGCATCAGCTGACCGTTAGAATGTATGTGTACCGTTTTAACTAAATTAAATTTAATTCCTTCCCATTCATACGTGTCCGTACATTTGACTTTATGCACGATAAAAAAATCCTCTAGAGAAGCATCCAACTCATCTAAAGTTTTTAAACCACCACTTAAAGAATGATCCCAGAGCATCGGCGCTAATTCTTCATGGATGAACATGAGCGGTCGGTTCTGATAGATAAATTTTCTTTGTAGTGCAAACCATTCTAGACCGCCGACATGATCTGCATGGAGATGACTGATGTAAACTGCATCAATCTGATTGGGGAGATATTGGGCATTTGCTAATGAAAAGCGTATATCTGTACCACAGTCGATTAATAAAGTTTTCCCGGTATCACTTAGAAGTAACATATTTGATTGATAATTAGAAAGGTCTCTTCCTAACCCGCTTCCTGCGCCTAAGAATTGTAATTTCATTAAATTAATAATCCCGATTAAATCCTATTTTTCCTGATAACAACTTGAATAATATTAAAAACATAGTGGTATCATGAGATTTGTTAAGAATAGCATCTAAATATACGAATAAAAATACTTCCTCTATAAATCGGGAAAGAAAGTTCACGGGGGCAGGTTGATTTTGCAGGAAAATTTATGATGCTTATCAAAGACAGCGCGGACAAATACCGTAAATATTCAGCGCATGATCGGTCATCTGGAATCCCGCTTCTTTAGCAATTTGCTCTTGCCTTTGCTCGATGAGCTCATCAACAAACTCTTCGACATAACCACACTGCACACAAACTAAATGGTCATGATGAACACCCTGAGATAACTCAAAAACAGAATGCCCCCCCTCAAAATTATGGCGCACGATTAGGCCTGCGCTTTCAAATTGCGTCAGCACCCGATAGACCGTGGCCAACCCCACATCTTCACCGGTTTCTAATAAGGCTTTGTATACACCTTCCGCACTTAAATGATGATTGGGAGATTGCTCCAGTATCTGCAAAACTTTTAATCGAGGAAGTGTAACTTTTAACCCCGCATTTTTTAACTGCTTACCCTCTTCCATTATTATGCCTTCTAAGTACACTGCTGTAGGTTAAATTCCAGCGAAAATCTCTCGGCGCTGCAACTGCTTTACAGGTGCCATTCTATTCATGACATGGTATTATGGCGGAATTTCAAGGCTTAGGCAAAAAAATGAAAATTTTAAAAATATTATTTTTAGTCGGTTTTAGTTTGGGTTTAGTACAATGCAGTACGTTTGATTTTTCTCGACGTGTTGCCCAGCAAGGCAATTTACTTCCGCAAAATA
>ERZ778022.5640-NODE-5640-length-10057-cov-4.306339_pt1 | contig 10057 bp, 12 predicted proteins | sample MGYA00375752_ERZ778022 | MGnify/ENA primary metagenome ERZ778022 (study PRJEB29350, sample SAMN05389826) | bioreactor metagenome | isolation source: Thiocyanate bioreactor | place: South Africa: University of Cape Town | collected 2014-04-04 ...
CAGATGCAGGCGGCGTAGTTCCTCCCCCTTTGCGCTAACAGCCCCGAACACTTCTGGCGAGGCCGGGAACGGAATGCGGGGGAAGTTGGACTTCAGGAACTCGGCGTAGGTCTGACGATAGGCGGGGCAATGCAGCACGCCATAGATGTAGTCGAACACCTTGACCTCCTCGGGACGGGCTTCGCCAGCCGCCTTGCGGAAGCTGTCCGTGCCATCGGGTGTGGAGAGCATCCCAGCTAACCCCGCCGCCTTGCGGATTCGAGCATATAGCTTGGGGTCGAAGTTCAGACTGATGGATTGGTCGAGGGTGCCTTCTTCCGGATACAGGTAGAGAGGGCAGAAATATCCACGCTCTTTTGACCGGTTGGAGACGTAGCTGTCATCTCCGATCAAACTAGCGATAAAGACATTCGCCCAATCCCCTCCGACCCCTTGACGGCAAATCGCCAAGGCCAAGTTTGCTTTTGTGATAAAATGGCGCATCACCCTTTCGCGTCGATGAACGGCTACGTGAGGGTCATAAACGGTGTAGCGAGTGTCGAATGGCCTGTAAGCGATAGGCGTTATTACGTTCCGCCATGCACCATCGGCCAGCGCGGATTTGGCAGTGGCATAGTTCCACTGGCTTTGCGAACATAGGCGAAATTGCTGGCGGGCTTCGGCTTCGTTCGCAGTCGAAAGCAGGCGCTCCACCTTTTCCGCAGCTTCAGCGGCGGTCCACGAAATCGCGAACTCGTCATGGGTCGTGACAATGCCCGGGGCTGGGCGGCCATTGGGTGAAAATAGGTCCGCCACAGAAAATCCGGCCTGATACGCAGCTTCCAGCACCTTGTCGGTGGGCTTGAAACGCCAAGGCGCGGCATCTGGTGAAACATCCTGTGCGGCAAGTTCGCCGGTCGTGCCGTCCCACAACCGCTGATATTTTGCTTCCCGGTCGCCCCATAGGTCGCCGTGGAACACGCTGGCCAGCTTCTTCGCCCCGCCTGCCTCACCCCGCTTCACTGCAATAATGATCGCCACGCCCTGCATGATGTCGAACACGTTTTTGTCCGGCGAACCGTCTGGGCTGACTTCCTTTTTCTTAGAATTGCCGTGCAGGTCCAGCACATAGATTCGATCAAATGTCTGGCGCAGATGATTCCGCATATCGAGGAATGTCGGGTTATCAAGATAACCGTGGTTGGTTATGAAACCCAGCACCCCTTCGCCGTTCTTCTCTATCATATGTTCGGCAAAACGGACGAACTTCACATAGTCATCTGACAGCCATTTGGCCTGTGCCGGGCGTTTCAATTCTGAGCTGACCTTGTAATCAGCCATTAGCTTTTCGATCCATTCCCCCTTGTTGGATGAATGACCAGAATAAGGCGGATTGCCGATCACTACCATGATGGGCATTTGCCGTTTGATGTCGCTGGCGGCCTTGGCTTCCTCGGCAATGGCGCGAGACAGACCAAATAGGGTCTGTTCCACCCGCTCGCCTTCTTCAAGGCTGTTGGTAAGGTAGACACCAAGGCGGGGCGGCTTCGCCGTGGGCTTGTAGCCCAATGCGGTCAAGGTCATATCCAGTTTCATGTGGCACATGGCGTAACTGGCCATCAGCAGTTCGAAGCCGTGGATACGCGGTATCAGGTCTTTTTCGACATAGTTGGACCATTGCCCCGGCGCGATCCCCTTCACCCGTTCGGCAACCAGCTTCACCACTTCGGCGAGAAAGGTGCCAGTGCCAGTAGCCGGATCGAGAATCTGGACGCGATGAACCTGTTTCTTGATCGTGATCGGCTTGCTTTTCTTGTCGTTCTGCCCAGTGTCCCAGTTGATTGTGATGCGGCTGGTGTCGGCCAGTCCGTCCGCTAGGCCGAACTCCGATTTGAGCACTTCGTCCACCGCACGAACTATGAAATTCACAACTGGCTCTGGCGTATACCAGACGCCACGCGCCTTGCGTTTAGCTGGGTTATATTCGGCTAGAAATACTTCATAGAAATGGAGGAAAGGGTCTTGTCGCGCGGTCACTTTGCCGAAATTGGCCAACACTTTGGCCATGTTGGTTGCACAGAAAACATTGCACAATTCGTCTATCACTCGGCGCAGACGTTCGTCCAAATTTGGTCCGGCTATATAGATAAATAACTGACGCAGGAATGGATTGGACCTGGGCAGAAGGTCCAACGCTTCAGCACGAGTGAAACTGCTTGGCGTTTCATCATGTAAGCGCGCGGCAAAAAGACCGTAGGCGATGGTTTCCGCATAAATGTCAGCGAAATCTTCAACCTTAATGTCGTGAATCAGATTCGACTTGAATGCCTCATATTGGCCTATCAAATCAGTTGGTGGGGCTCCGTTATCTCGTTCCTTAAGGTCGGCACCCAGCGCGCGCGCCATTATGTCTTTGATGATCGCCGCCTTGCCTGCCATCATCTCGGCTAGTCGTCTCGACGAGGTGATGCTGAGGGGAGTGACGGTGGCGAAATCATGTAGGCGGTTTTCCAACGCGGAGAAGTTTTCTACACGCGCGGGTAGCGTCGGAATAAGGTCCGCAATAGTGATAAAGTCCACCACCTCGCCTTCGCGGATGAACTCGAAATCCAACCCATTGGTGTAGATCAGATTGGGAAGGCCCTTTTTGTATCGCTCTTTTTGAGCTTTGCTGTAGTCATTCGAGGCAAACTTGCGAACATCCCTGCCAATGTCCTTTGCCTCGCACCAACCGATAGCGATGTCTCCACGATTGAATACGAAATCGGGCGCACCAACGTCAGTGATATGTTTCGGCTCGTTGATAACGGTGAGCGCCGGATCAATAGCATTAAAGAGCTTGGCCAACGCGGGACGGAAGCTATGTTCGGTTGTCTGTCCACTCGCGTAAAGCGCACGAATTTCGTTGATATAACCCTGAATATCCATCGCGCTATCTAGAACAAGATGTTTCATTTAGGCAATCGCCAACAACGCGGGGGATCAAGCAAGACGGCATTCATCCGACAATGCGCTCCCTTGTGTTTTTTGTCCCCCGTTTTCGGTCTCTCGAGCCCAGTTTTCTCCAGATTGCTATACAGGATCAATAACTGACGATGACCGAGTCGTCATGTCGATTCGGCCATCGTCAGTTGTCAAGGTTTGGGCGACTGCGGATCATCTTCAGGTTTATCGTCGTCACCTGGCTTCGGCGGTTTCAATTCATGTTCCGTGTCCGAGGGAACGGAAGGTCCGCCCCCCGATTTCTTCTGGGCCTCGACCCAGGCGAGCGTAGCCTTGAGCATCAGGACATGGGCATCCTCCTCGCTGGCATCCGGGCGGAAACAGCGTGACAGCTCTGACCAGAGGTGCCGTTCCTCAACGTGCGCAAGCCAGTCCAGCGCCTCGACAGGAGCGGATTTGCGCAGCTCGTCAAGCGCATCCCGCCGTGTGGCTCCGCCCTGGCGGATATGCTCGACGAGCACTGGGTATGGCACCTTGCCTTTACTCAGAACGATATCAAGATACCGTGTCGGCACCCCGAGATGCCGCGCAGCTTCGATGCGTTGGACCTGCCGCGGGGACATGGCCGGCGCGACGTAGCGCTGAGGGGCCGATACAGGTGCGGCAACCGGCATCCTGCCGAGGAGAAAGCCGAAGATGCCGAGCAATTGCATGGCTGACGATGCCGCGGGATTGTTCATCTGGGCGCGGCGAGCTTCAAGCCAGCGCTTGCGTGCGCGATCATAACAGGTGCGGCGTCTTTTCTCCTTGTGAATATCTGGTTTCATGATCTGATCCTCCTCGTCAGATCATAGCTCGGGCTTTTCTCCTCGATCGGTTCCGCCGGCGTGATTGTTTTCTGTACGCGCTTTGCTTCCGCAATCCGCCATGCAAGGCGATCCCTTTCCGGGGCGAGCATCGACATGATGGAGACGGCCAGTTCCATCGCCCGCCTGAGGAGATCGTCCAGGTCCAGTTTCGTAAGACGGTGTAGAAACAACGCCTCACGCGCTCGCGCTATCGACGCGGTAGCCGATCGACCTTTTCGGTGAGGCTTTTCAGCGCCGTGGCTTGCATGTGCTGCGCGTCGAGTATCGAACCCAGGATTTCCATGAGTTGCGCTATTCGGTCTGGCCCCTCTGGTGGCTCCAGAAGCGCGAGAAGCGGCAAGAGCCGTTCGGTGTTGCGCTCTGTTGCCATGATCATGCTCCGATACTCGGGGCGGACTTCTGCTGTGTCGTTCATTGGGGACTTCCTCCTGTAGGTGTTTCTCGAATTCGGCGCGCTTCACGCCGGCCGCACGGCACGCGGCGGAAACGAATGCTCCGCTCTCGACGGAGACCAGGATCGCGCCCTTCTCGCCCTCGGCAATGCGGAGCCCCTGGCGGTGAAGTTCGGCACGAAACGCCGCGCCCCCTTCGGCAAAGGATTTTCTCAACGCGGTGCGGTCGAAACTCGGCGCAACCCGCTCCGCCCGTTTACGTGCGGTGTCGGAAAAGCCTTCTGCCCGGTCACGTCGTCTTTCGGCGCGCGCTGGCTGGACGGTCTCGCCGTGGTCCAATTCGTAGCGGCGGGCGAGGTCTTCAAAACGTCGATAGTCATTCTTGCAGTCGAGCACCCGCAACGTCCCGGGATCGACCTCGGCAACGGCAAGGTGAAAATGGCTCCGGCCATTTTTGATGTGGCGGACGATGAGGCGCGGTCGATTGGGACCGATATGGAATTCCGCATCCACCGATCTGAGGAATTCGGATAATTGCCCTGGGGGCATCTCCCGCTCGGGAGAGATCGAGAGATGGCGGATGCTGTATCGACAGCCTTTTGCGGAGGCGAGCGCGTGGGCATCATGAAGGGCGATCCTATCACCCGCCAGAATCTCGATCCGTTCATTTTCATCGGTTTTGTCGAGCAGATGGCGGACCAGATACTGAACGCCGCCGGCACGATTGATCCGGGTCGTCTGCACGATCATGAGATGATCTCCCGAAGGCGACCGCGCAGCTTGTCGAGTTCGGCGAGGGCCGACACGAGTTCGGCATCGTGGCCTGACAATTTGCCCGCGTTTGCGCGGCGGGCCAATTGATTGATGTTGCCACCGATACGGCCCAGTTCGGCCAAGGTCCGAGCCAGCAAGCCGACATGAGTGGCATCAAAAGACCGGACAGGCATACGAACGCCGAGTGCGGCACGGCGGAGCAAGTCCGACAATGACAGACCTCGGGCAATGGCGCGGTCCTTCATTGCCGTTGCCTCGTCACGGCTGGCGCGAATCCGGATGATCTGATCCCGCATCGATCGTCTCCTGTTCGGCCCGTCTCGGGCCGTGAGGGGGTTCACGGGGGAGCTTGCTTCCCCTGACCAGCGGCGTGGGCACACGCCATTGCTGGCTCCCCTTTCTGTCTTCTGAGAAAAAGGATGCGATCAGGACTCCGCCGGCGCAAATAGCGCCAGGTCTCGGAGGGAGACAGATGGTTCCGCCTCCGCATGATCATCGTGGGTTTCGGGATGGAAGTGCGGGTTGCCGGATGCCGCGACGACGGCGGCATCTATCCGGACCATGGCGATTTCTACTGGGTATCAAACATCATCCATGTCACGGAATCGCACTGTATGGGCCTCCCTGACGGTCGTTTTTTGACCTGGAAGCCCAAAATAGGCAGATTCTCGGCATCTTGGCCTCAAGCGGCCTGTTTCAGCGTCGTGACAGATTCCAGCTCTGGAAGAACCGATACGGCCGGCCGACGTGGTTTCCGTTTCTTCTGGAGCTTTGATGCCTCGAATTCTGCGAGCACGGAAAGCGCCCGTCGTAGATCGCTCTTCGTGTTTTTCGGTAGCGCATCGAAACCAGACGCGGCTTCAAGCGCAAGGAGTTCGTGGCCCATATCCGCGAAGGTTCTGCCGTGAAGCAGACGCCGCGCCCTGCCAACATTGGCTTTGATATTGTGCGCCGTTGTCCGGGTACGCCCGACGCGGACAAGCCAATCGACAAACCGCCCCTCGATCGCGGGAACCGATTGCCCCTGGTGGCGCTCAAGGATGATTTCTCCGAGCGCGCGCGCCACCGGCGCGGGCACCGCGTTGGCGATCATCTGCAAGACATCGCGCTTCGGTATATCGCCCCACGTCCACTCGGCGGGGAAACCTTGAATGCGAGCGATTTGATCGACGCTGAGCACCGCCGTGTCCGTTGCCGTAACTGGATCGAGGTGATGGGGCGCACTCAGATAACGCGGCGTCGGCCGTTCCCAGGATGTGCGGGTGATCGTAGCAATAGGCTCATCGATCGAGCGGACCCCGCGTCCGCCGCGAACTGGCCGGGAATATACGTATCCGTTTTCCAGCAAGGCCACATCGGCGGGATGTTATCTGTGACCTTCTGGAAGCGATCGGATCGACCGTTCCCGGATTGTCGGTGCGGATTCATCGGCCGAGTAAAAGGAGCGTCGGGCATCTGATGTTGGGGAAAAACACGGCATCTGGCACCGCCGAGCCGAAAAACTGGCGCAACGTCATCGGTGCTGCGGATGCCTTCGTGGCAATGGCCGATTGAAGGAAACCGTCCTTCTCTCCCAATCGCCCGACGACAAAAAGACGCCGCCGAGATTGCGGCACCCCGAAATAGGCGGCGTTGATTTTGGATTCCGAAAGTCCATAGCCGGCGCGTTTCAGCATGGCGCGCGACTCGGCCCAAGCTTCTGACTTCTGGGCTTGTGTCACATTTTCCATGATGAACCACTGAGGGCGAACCGTCGTCACGACGATTGCGAACGCGATGGTCATGGACGCATTCTTCCCTTCCTCGCGTCTGCCGGCGAGCGAATAGTCCTGACACGGCGGACCACCACAAATGATATCTGGCGCAAGCGCCGATATTTCCGGAACGACGGTGAGGAGATTATTCAGGTCGGCCTCGACCACATGAGGTCCGATATTTCGGCGGTAGGTTTCCACCGCGGCGGGCCAGGCATCGTATGCCCGAACAACGTCAAATCCCGCATCGACAAGGCCGCGGGACATCCCGCCAGCACCACAAAACAACTCAACCGCTCGCACGAAACCCCTGCCATGCCTATCATGTACTTGTACATGAGGTTTCTTCACATGCCAGGGGTTACGAAAATGCGAATATCGAGCAGCGGTGTCAGCGTCCGTTTTCGTGTTGCTCGATTCTGAGGATGAGCTGCCAGGCTTCATCCAGCCGCACCCTGACATCGGTTAGTGCGCATGAAACGTTGTATCCGTCAGTCGTTCCGAGGTAATCAAAACGGTCTGCCGCGGTCTCAATCTCATCCCGAAGGCGACGATACTTCTCGACATTCAGAGGAAAATCTGGCGTTGGGATGTCGGTGAATTTCCTCATATCGGCCTCGCCAGCTTGGCCCATTTCTGCGTGCGATAAGCAGGATTGAATGCCCGGACGATATCGCATTGCCAAGGGTCGAGACGCCACCAGGCACCTTCCTCGTCCTTGGCAAAACTGGGATTCGTGTGCTCCAGTGCGTTGAGCGCCAGCCCGATTGTCTTGCGTTCGGTCGTGGACCCTGGCAAGGCTCCCACGGCGATTTCGCCCCGTGCCACCTGGCCGATTTTCTCGATGATCTTTTCTCTCATGCCGTTTTCCTCTCAAGCTTCTGTTCTGGGGGATTGCTGACGCGCGGACCTGAGCGCCTTCGCCAGCGTCTCGTGCGGCTCGTAAGTCATGGTGTCGTCAGTGATGTCTTGGACGTGCCACCAGCGACGATCGGGGTGCCGCCGGCCGCCACCGGTCACGTAATCTCCGCCGAATTCGAGCACGTCACCAGGCTGAACGGGTTCAAGGTCAACAACCTCGCCCACGGCCTTTAGAAATGCCCGTTCGCAATTGGCGGCATTCCTTCCGCGCATGATCGCGGCCCAGTTCCTTCCGCGCCGGTGATTGCAATAAGCAGGGTTTTCGACGGATCGGCCGTCGAGTTCGATAGTTGTCATGCCCGTTTTCCTTTCTCTTTGAGGGCTGTTTGCACCAGGCTCGTGACGAATGCCCGGATGGTCGTTTCACGCTGCGCGGCATGGATTTTCAGCGCCATCAGCGTTCCTGTCGGAAGCTCGACCGTCAGCCTTTCGGCACGGCTCCGCCCCTCCCGCAGAAGCGGGTTATTTCTTGATTTCGTTCCCATTTTCAGAGTTCCTGTTTTTGTGAGAAGGCAACTTTGTGCGTCCTCACATCATCATGCTGACGCCGATATCGGATGCCCACAAGGGGGCCGGCGCACGATTTCTGAAAAAAGATCGAGATGCCCTGTGGGGCAACAATGATGTCGGAATTGCCGCGGCCTACGATCGATCTGCGCCACGCCGGCCTGAAGGTTTCAGTTCCGGGCAAAGCGTCGGAATGCCTGAATACCATCGCGCTCGATCTCTCGACGTAGGTGTTCAGCGGCACCCAGAAGACGCGATCGGCGGATGAGATGCCGTGCGGACGCGGTTTCCACGTAGATTGATGCCACGTATCCGTTGACATGTCCGGCCGCATCCCGATCCTGGAATTCTTCAATCAGGATGTTGTACGTCAGCCCTCTGAAAACGGTTGTTCTGATCGCCATGGAATGCCTCGATTTCCGGTGTTTCCAATGGCTTGATTATAGCCGCCGCAATGCAGGAGCCCAGGAAGGAACGCGGCATGGTTGCATCATGCCGGAGGCGCGGTAAGCGGAATCAGTAGAATTCTTGGGTTTTCCAGTTTGCCCTGTTCCCTGTTCGATGCGCCGGCCGCGAGAACCCGCCCCATAGGGGCGGCCGAGACGTTCCCCGTCCCGATGCCTCAAAGTCGCCATCGCGCACAGCGGCAGTCACCCGGAAGGGCCGAAACGACGTGGAGGATGTCCGTAGGACATTGACAGAGCGCGCACGGTGGCAGGCTTGCGCGTCAGAGTGGGGTTGGATTTCAGGAGGTATCTGAGGTCATCCGAAGTGTATATTAGCGCTGTACGAGCCTCCAGGAGCCTCTTTTTTCGATGCCGATGCTCGAAATCGCGGAATCCGCCCTTTGGCGCGGTTTTCCGCGCCCATGAGAGAAGTGAGCATATCGGAGCCCCAAGCATAGCGACCCCATAGGGATGGGGCGGGAATTCGCGCATGTGGTAATCGGAGTGAGGGTAGCCGTAGGAAGGGTAGCATCGCGCCGCCGGCGGCGGACCCTGGGACCGACTACCCCCGATACCGCATTCCGTTTCTGGCCATTCAGGGGGGTGCAAGGTCACGTCATCCCCGTGCCCGTTTTTCGGCTCCGTGGTTGGGGTGAGCGTCAGGGCAAGAGAAGGAAGATGTTTTTTTATAGGATCGGGCGGGGGTGCAAGCACCCCCAGGCCTTCGGCCTCCCCCAAGCCTTGGTAAACATACCATACACCGTGACGAATCGTGACGGAGGCCGTATTTGCAAATGGTCGCGGCTAGCCGACGGCGACTCTGGCTTCTTTCATGGCTTTGGAAATCTGGCCCGTGGAAACGCCGAAACGAGCGGCGAGGTCGTCGCGATTCATGCTGTCCTTAGCGGAGAGATAGAGGCACTTCCTACCCAGTTCCAACCGAGCGGCCTTCTGCTCGTTCTGGTCTTTTGCACCGCGTCGGCGGCGGCTCTCCGTCTGACGCTCGGCCTCGCGCTCGCGGCGTCTGTCCGTGTCGATGAGTACCCGGAGATCGGCGGCCCGCATTTCGGCGGGCTCGATCTGGAGCCAGTCGATAATGGTGCCCACCTTCATTCTGTACCGGGCATCGACTTCCTTGCCGTTATAGGTTGCCATCTTTCCAGAAACGGCCTGTCGCGCCCGTTTCACAACGGCGCTCATTCTGGCTTTGGACTCCGATTCCGACCATCCCGCCGATTGCATTGCAAGGATACGGATTTCCCGTTCCATGTCGTCCACCGCGCGGGTCCAGGAGAGGGCATTGGCCGCGACGAAAAGCCAGATGTCGCGTTGTCCCGGGGGAAGGGTCCCCGTGACGGGATTGCGGTATCTACGAAGGCTCTGAAGGTCGTCGTGTACCGTGGACCAGTATGTCGCGCCGGTCAGCTTCTGGCCCGACTGTCTGGGCCGTCCCTCACGCTCCTCGTGGCGGG
>ERZ778022.5641-NODE-5641-length-10055-cov-3.526500_pt1 | contig 10055 bp, 10 predicted proteins | sample MGYA00375752_ERZ778022 | MGnify/ENA primary metagenome ERZ778022 (study PRJEB29350, sample SAMN05389826) | bioreactor metagenome | isolation source: Thiocyanate bioreactor | place: South Africa: University of Cape Town | collected 2014-04-04 ...
ATTTGTCGTTCTGTTTCTTGTGATGCCGCTGCTGACGGTATTTTCGCAGGCCCTGGACAAGGGTGTGGAAGCGGCCCTCGATGCACTCACCAACCCCGACTCCCTGTCGGCGATATGGTTGACCCTGATTGTCGCCGCCATTGCCGTACCGCTTAACCTGCTGTTCGGCGTGTCGGCGGCGTGGGCCATCGCCAAGCATGATTTCCGCGGCAAAAGCCTTCTGGTCTCGCTGGTCGATCTGCCGTTTTCTGTTTCGCCGGTGATTGCCGGTCTGATCTATGTGCTGATTTTCGGTATGCAAGGTTGGCTGGGGCCGTGGCTGAGGGAGCATGATGTTCAGATCATCTTCGCGTTGCCCGGTCTGGTGCTTGCGACCATCTTCGTCACCTTTCCATTCGTCGCGCGCGAACTGATCCCGCTGATGACGGATCAGGGCCGCGATGAGGAAGAGGCGGCCATCTCGCTTGGTGCGTCCGGCTTGCAGACATTTTTCCGCGTGACGCTTCCGAACATCAAATGGGGCCTTCTGTACGGCGTCTTGCTGTGCAATGCGCGCGCGATGGGCGAGTTTGGCGCGGTTTCCGTGGTCAGCGGCCATATCCGTGGACAGACCAACACCATGCCGCTGCATGTCGAGGTGCTTTATAATGATTATCAGTTTGTTGGCGCTTTCGCTGTGGCCTCGCTGCTGGCGTTGCTGGCCATTGTCACGCTTGTCCTGAAATCCCTGCTGGAGTGGCGCTTCGCCGATGAGATCGCCGCCGCCCACCGCCATTGAGGAGCGCCCGATGTCGCTTGTGATCGATTCCATTGCCAAACGCTTTGCCTCCTACGCCGCACTGGATGGCGTGAGCTTTCATGTGCCCCAGGGCGCGTTCGTGGCACTTCTGGGCCCATCGGGCTCGGGCAAGACCACGCTACTCAGAATTCTCGGCGGGCTCGAATTTCCTGACAGCGGTACGGTCCGCTTTGCCGATCTGAACTGGCTTGGCGTGCCGGCGCGAGACCGCCGCGCGGGTTTTGTGTTTCAGCACTATGCACTTTTCCGGCATATGACGGTGGCGCAGAACATCGCCTTCGGGCTTCGGGTGCGGCGTTGGCACAAGCGGCCGCCACGGGCAGAGATCAACCGGCGGGTGGAAGAACTGCTGGGTCTTGTTCAACTGGATGGGCTTGGCATGCGTTATCCGAGCCAGATTTCCGGCGGCCAGCAGCAGCGCGTGGCGCTGGCCCGCGCGCTCGCCATCGAACCGCGGATGCTGCTGCTGGATGAACCGTTCGGTGCTTTGGACGCCAAGGTCCGCAAGGAACTGCGCGGCTGGCTGCGCAGTCTGCATGAGCGGCTGGGCATCACCTCGATCTTTGTCACCCACGATCAGGAGGAAGCGTTCGCGCTGGCCGATCTGGTCGCGGTGATGAACAAGGGCAAGATCGAGCAGTATGGCACGCCGCAGGACGTCATCCGCGCGCCGCGCACGCCGTTCGTGGCCGAATTTCTGGAGCGCGCGCCGGGTGGCCCCATTGGCCTGAGGTGACGGGAACGGGCCTGATGGAAATGCCCGTGCAGCTTTTTTGCCTGCCGGCCGTTATCGGAGACGAAGGGACGGTAGATGGGACCGGCAGGTTCCCGGCGGGAGGAACGATCTGGGTGAGCGGGATTGGCATATGCCGGAAACGGCGCGTTGTTCTTCAGTCGCACTGATTGCCGAAGATGAATGGCTGGTCCGCATGGGTATTGCGGATGCGTTGCTGAATGCGGGTTGGCAGGTGATCGAGGCGGCAACGGGGGAACAGGCGCTGGTGCTCGCAGACGGTGTGCGCGCGAACGGGGCCGGGGTCATCGAACTTCTGGTGACAGATATCGGGCTGGGCGGTGCGATGAACGGCTGGGACCTTGCCGAGGCCCTACGCCTGAAGCGCCCGGATATCGCGGCGGTCTATGCTTCCGCAACGCCGGCGGCCGGGATACGCCAGGTTGCGGGCAGCGCCTTTGTGGAGAAGCCGTTCCGTATCGATACGCTGATGAAAATCTGTTCCCGCTTAACGGGCCATGGGGCGCCCTGCTGACAGTGCGGATCAGCGCGCAGGTGCAAGCAATTCCGTGACGAGATCAGCGGGCCGGCACAGCCGTGCCGTGACCTTGCCGCCGTCTTCAACGGCCACAACCGGGCGGTTGACCAGAATGGGATGCGCCGCCATCGCGTCGATCATCTGTGCTTCGCTGACATTCGCGCCGTCAAGGCCCAGTTCCTTGAACAGCCCCTCCTTGCTGCGGACGAGTTCGTGCGCCGGTGTGTTCATATGGCCAAGCAGTGAAACGATATCGGCCCGTGACAGCGGTGTTTTCAGATATTCGACGATTTCCGGTTCGTGTCCGGCCTCGCGGATCAGGGCGAGCGTGTTGCGCGATGTGCCGCAGGCCGGGTTGTGATAGATGGTGACCTTCATGCTGGTTTTCTCCGGCTGGGCATTCTTCGATCGGGGCGCTGTTCGGACAGGTGCCTGTGCTTCAAGCCCCTCTCGCTTCTGAACGCGGCACAAGTGCCCACACCTCGCCGGCGCGGCCTTCCGGCTTGTAGAACAATGCGGTTTCGGGATCGCGATTGCGATCCTTGAACGCATTCGCGCCGCGGCATTGGGCGAGGAAGGCGCGTTCCACTTCCTGTTCGATGTTCTGGGGAACCGGGCGGTCGTTTTCCTGGCGCAGCTTGCGGATCTTCTGCATCACGGACCAGCGGCGCAGGCCGCTCGGGTTCGGCTGCAGAACCGTGATCAGATCGAATAGATAGGAGCGCTTGCCGTCATCAGGAACCGTGGCCACAAGCGAATCCGCGTGGCGGAAAACCTCTACCATGTCGTCGTCATACCTCACTGCGTCGTTCATTCTGTACCTTTCCTCAAATACGAACCCTCTGGCTTTCCGCGGAGGCCATCCTCCGTGCCTGCGAAAAAGGCAGGCGCCTGAAAGGCCGCCGGGCGGCAGGCGCGTCCTGAAAGGGGATTGTCGTCTTGTCCGGGTGCGGGCCGAAGCGAGCGGCAGATGGGGCAAGACACGCGCATATCCGGCGGAATTCCACCGTGGCCATGAGATATAGTCCGGCCACGCCAAAAATACAATCGCGAGTGGGGTTTATGGCAATTCCGGGGCACCGGCCTGGCACCTTTTCAGGCGGAATCCATGGCCGGACCAGCGGCAGCCGGGCTGGCGGCAAAATGTCCCCGCTGCGATTCGTGTGCGGATCGATTCTGCCGTTCGGGGACTGTTTGATGTGACTCGCGTCACATTATGCCGGGATGGAGGGCGCTAGAACAGGGGCCGTCACCTGACCCCTGATCCTTGGAGATCACCCCATGAACCGCACCCTCTCCACCATCTTTGCGATTACGCTGATGGCGTTCGGCGCCCATGGCGCAGACGCACAGACCATGCCAGTCATGGCGTCCGGCAGGTTTCCGTGAGCTTCGCCGATCTCAATCTCAACAGTGATCAAGGCGTGGCCATCCTGATGAACCGGCTGGAATCCGCGGCCAGAACCGTTTGCGGACCGGAACCGGTCAATATGGACCTGACCGGCCGGGCCGCGTTCAAGGCCTGCAACGATCGCGCGCTTGGCGCGGCGGTTGCCGATGTCGGATCGCCGCGTCTTCTGGCGATGTACGGCAAGGCCCCCCGCACGCGGATCGCTGCGAAGTAAGATTTCCACCGTCCTTACGCGGGCAGTGAAATGTGCATTGCCCGCGCCATTTTCTTGACCATGACACCTGTTATAATTCCATCGCTTCGGCGGACAGATGCTCGCGACCGGGAGACGCAAATGTCGGCAGATATTCAGATCGACGTCACAAGCCTGCTGCGTAAGAATGCCGTATTCGGCGTGTTGTCGCCCGAGCGGCTCAAAGTCTTGGCGGCAACGGGATTTCCGGTGCGCCTCGAAAAGGGCATGCGCGTTTTTTCGGCTGGCGACACCTCGCATTGTGTTTATGCGGTGCTGAACGGCGAACTGGAGGTGACTTCGGCATCGCCCGATGGCCAGGAAGTCTGGCTGGCGCGGCTGACGCCGGGCGCACTGATCGGCGAGATGGGGGTGCTCGACGGTGCACCGCGCTCTGCCGATGCCACGGCCCAGCGCCGTACCACGTTGTGGCAGATCAACCGTCTGGCCATTCTGGAGGCGCTGAAGGCGGAGCCCAACGCGGCACTGGCGCTGCTTTCGCTGCTGGCACAGCGGCTGCGTGCGGCCGACGCCCTGATGCACCGGACCGCGACGCTCGACCTGGGCGGGCGGCTGGCGCGCCTTCTGCTCGACGAGAGCGGCAGCGGGCGCATCACCTTCTCGCAGGGTGAAATGGCCCGGCTGATCGGTGCCTCGCGTGAGCGGGTCAATCGCAAGCTCGCCGAATGGCGTCATAAGGAATGGATCGACACCGGAACGGCCGGGCTGACCGTGCGCAATCGCAATGCCCTGCGTGCGCTGTGCGAGAACGGGGCGGCGCTTTAGGGACCGAACGGGGTAGCTGCGGTACCGTTGCGGGAATCGACCGGCCCGCGGAATTCCATCATAATCGGCCGTTTCGTCAGGGGCCGGGCAGATGCGTTGTTCCATATGTCAGAGCGAGAATGCGGATGGTAGCCGCTTCTGCCGCTCCTGCGGGACAGCGCTTCTGGTGACGTGCATACGGTGCGGTCATCAGAACGATGCGCGCGATGCGTTCTGCCCTTCCTGCGGGCAGGCCAATACCCAGATCGACAGCCAGATGAAGGCCGCGGACCATGGCGAACGCAAGCTGGCCACGGTTCTGTTTGCCGATATCGTGGGTTCGACACAGTTGATCGCCGATCTCGACCCCGAACTGGCGATGGAGCGGCTGCGCCCTGCCGTGGCCGCGATGGGGCAGGCGGTACAGCGTTACGATGGCACCATCGCACGCACCCTGGGCGATGGGGTGATGGCGCTGTTCGGCATTCCCTTTGCGCAGGAAGCCCATGCGCTTCTCGCCTGCAAGGCGGCGCTGGCGATGCAGGCGGCGCTGGCGGGGGAGGAGGTGCTTGCCATTCGCGTCGGCATCCACTCCGGCGAAGTGGTTTCCGGATTTGAGGAGGAGTTGACGCGGGAGCGCGCCGCCCATGGCCCGGTGATCCATATGGCAAGCCGGCTGGAACATATGGCCGAGCCCGGCGGAGTTTATATTTCGGAAGACACCTTCCGGCTGGTGCGGCCTTATTGCGATGCGCAGTTGCTGGGTCAGCATGAAATTCGCGGTTTTGCCCGGCCCATCGGGGTGTTCCGGCTTCTGGGCCTCAGGCCGGCGGTGGCCAGTCAGCAATTCCGCCGCGCGGGCCTTGGCACCTATCGCGGGCGCGAGCGCGAAATGCAGATACTGGAAGAAGCACTGAACCGCGCCGAGCGTGGTGAAGGCCTCGCCATCGGCATTTCCGCCAGCCCCGGCCTCGGCAAAAGCCGGCTGTGTTTTGAATTTTCCGAATGGTGCCGCGGCCAGCTCGTCACCGTGCTGGAGGCACGGGCGCCCACTTACGGTTATGCCGGCCCGTTGCAGGCGATTCTGGAATTCCTGCGTTCCTTCTTCCGCATATCACCGCAGGACGATGCCGGAACCGCGCGGGCGCGCATCGCCTGGCGCCTGGACGAGCTGAACCCGGAACTGGCGAGCGAGCTTCCGATCCTGTCGGAATTTCTGGGGGTCGCGGAAGAGGACGGCGCGCTGGAACGGCTGGACCCGAAGGTGCGCCGCGCGCGCCTGCGCAATGCGGTGATCAAATTGCTGCGCATGGGCGGGCATTCGCTGTCAGTCATCCTGATTGAGGATGTGCACTGGCTGGACGAGGCGAGCCAGGAGTTCGTTCCGGCTCTGGTCGAGGCGGTGCGCGGCACCAATCTTTTGCTGCTGTTGAATTATCGTTCGTTCTACAAGGCGGCATGGATGAATTCGCCCGGCTTCACCGAGATCGAGCTGGACGAGCTTGATGGCGATGACGTGGCGGCGATGATCGAAGAACGCATTGGCCGCCATCCCTCGACCCGCGACATCCGCAAGCAGGTTGCCGAACGCAGCGGCGGCAATCCCTTCTTCGCCGAAGAGTTGATCCGCACACTGATCGATAGCGGTACCGTCTGGGATGAGAACGGCCGCTATATCGCCGCGCACACAGCCGGGGCGGACAACATGCCCTCCACCGTGCAAAGTGTGGTCGGCGCCCGTATCGACAGGCTGGAAGAAAGCGAAAAGCGGGTGCTGCAGATCGGCGCCATCATCGGGCGCGAATTTCCGCTTGCGGTTCTGGAACCGCTGGCCGGTGTTTCGCCGGAGACATTGCTGTCGATCCTCGGGCGGCTGTGCGAAACCGAGTTCCTGCACAAGGATGGAACGGAGCAACGGCCGTCCTATGCCTTTCAGCACCCGCTGGTGCAGGAAGTGGCCTATGTGACGCAATTGCGTTCGCGGCGCGTCGCCCTTCATGCCGCGGTGGCGCGCGCCCTTGAATCCTATCACGCCGACAGGGCCGAAGAATTCGCCAGTGTGATCGCCCACCATTATGAGGCCGCGGGCGAAGCCGCCACGGCAGCCAGCTATGCCGCGCGCGCGGCGTTCTGGGTCGGCTCGCGCGATGCGGGCCAGGCATTGAAATACTGGCGCAAGGTGCACGCGCTGCTGGAGGGCGAACCGCGCAAGGCCGATACCGATCCATTGCGGATTCTGGCCAGCGGCCAGATCATCAATTTCGGCTGGCGCGAAGGGATGAGTGCCGCCGAAGCCGCCCCTTATGTGGAGCGGGCGCTGGCGCTTGCGCGTGAAGCGGAAAACATTTCTGCACAGATGCTGTTGCTGGCGGGCTATGGCCGTATCCTGACGGCGACCGGTTCCGCCGATGGTTATGTCGCCCAGGTGCGCGAGGCTCAGTCCCTGCTGGCGTCAAAGGCGGATGCGGGGCAAAAGGCATTGATCAGCGCCTTTCTGTGCCAGGCCTACAGCCATGCCGGGCGCCTGCGCGAGGCTTTGACCGCGAACAACGAAGCCATGCTGGGTGTCGCTTCCGTCAATGCCTTCGAGGAGCGGGTGCTGGGTTTCAATGTGGAGCGCTGGGTCCGCAGCCTGAAAGGCTCCATCCTCGTCAATATGGGCCGCTTCGATGAGGCGGCGGCAGAACTGCACAGTCTGATCGCCGACGAAATGCTTTCGCACGATCCGACCGTGCAGTTCATTCCGCATATGGCACTGGTCGAAATGGCGTGGCTGCGCAATGACGGGGTAACCGCGCAGGTGCATAGTGCGCGCGTGCGCCAGATCGCGGCGGAAAGCGACATTCCCTATCTGCTGGTGCATGCCGATGCGGCGGAGGGGCTGGCGAAATCCATTGCGGGCGATCAGGCGGGTGCCATTGCGGCGCTGACACAGGCGATGCAATACACCCGCGAGGCGCGCGTGGCGCTTGATTATGAGCCGGAGATTCTCGCCAATCTCGCCGAAGTGTATCGCCGGGCCGGTGCGCTGGATGATGCCGCACGCGGCGCGCGCGAAGCGATCGAGATTGCGCAGAAGCGCGCAGTGCGTCTGTCGCAATGCCGGGCGACGCTGACACTCGCCGCTGCATTGGCTGGGCACAATGGCGCTTGCGGCGGATCGTTTGATCGAGGATTGCGGTGCACTCTATTTCCGCCAATTGCCATCGGCGCAGGCGCTGCGGCAGATCGCGGCTGCCTGATCAGGCTGAAAATCGTACCAGCAGCGTGAACTCCCGCAAGCCGTAGCCGGTGACGGTTTCGACTGTTGCCTCCTTTATCGCCGCGCAATGGGCTTGCCACATACCGTCCGGGGCGCGGTAAAGGCCCGGCACGTCCGGCGCGTGATGGGCGATGAAATTGACTGCGAAGCCAAGCCTGCTATGGGCCCCCATATCGCTCAGGCAATCGGAGATATGGGTGTACCATGTTTCGGCCGCGCAATCGGCCATCACGTTGAAGATACCGCTCGCCAATGTGTAATCGGCCATTGCCGCGCAGCCTTTGCGGTTGACGAACGTCGTAGCCGGACGCCCGGCCCATATTGCGCGCGCTTCCGCGATCATCGGTGCGCAAAGATCGGTGCCGGAATAAGTCACGCGGCAGCCGGGATGAAACTGATCGAGGTGGGCGATCAGCGCGCCATAGCCGCAGCCGACATCGTTCAAGGAAAACGCGCGCGAGAAGTTGCACAGTTTCAACAATTGCACGAAACGCAGATCCTGCGCGGCGCGGCTTTCCCAATCCACCCCGCTGGGGGTGGCGCCGTGCCGCGACAGGGTGGCCGCGTAATGCCGCGCGGTGACCGTGACCGCGTCGCCGCCGCCTTTCCGGGCCCGCATGGCTCAGCGGGTGGGCCGGCGTCTGGGCGCGATCCCGGATTTGATGACCGGTCTGGCTGGAATGGTCGGCACCGAGATGACCAGATAGGTCTCATGGGAAAAGCTGAGCGGGGTGCCGCGGCTGACGCTGACACCGGGATTGTCCGCCCGCAGATGCCAGGTGAAATAGACCGGCAGCGGCGCTTTTGACGACAGGTTCTGCTGCAGGGCCCCGATCACCCGGTCATGCCCGTTCTGGCCCTTGGCATCGGACGGGACCTTCTTCAGGTTTTCGAGATAGGCGAACCAGCCCTTCCGGTCTTTCTGGTCTGCCGGCAGGATGTTGAGCAGGGCTGCCGTGTGCCTCAGCGCCTTGCCGTCATTGAAAATCTGAAACTCCTTGTGCAGGGCGACCATCAAGGTGAGTTCGTCGCCGGGAGAAAAACGCTGGTTCAATTGCGACTGGATACGCGGGACCGAATGGTCGGCGACGAGTTTGCCCATGGGCGTGCCCCCAAAAAAATTGATGAAGCCGGAATTCTAATGCACACAAACCTGTTCATCCAGTTGCCATGGTTACACCCCGGTTACGGCCGTGCGGGCAAACTGCCACGGCCTGCCCGCGGCCATGGGTGGGAATAAGGTCAACCACCCAACCACGGCGCCCCCCGATGGGTGCGCGTCTGCGCGCTTTCCGCGCGGGCATGTCTGCCGTTGGGGCTTGGATCGGTACCGCCGTTCTGGTGAAGTGCACAAAAGATATGCAGCCAATGGGAGGTTTGCGATGGCCGGAAGCACTGGGGCCGAATGGCCCGTCATGAGCATCGCCGAGACACGAAAGGTGCTGACGGCGCCTGGAATGCCGTTCGAGATGGAGACCTTGACGATCCGCGGTATTCCGACCCGGGTCTACAAGAACGCGCCGCCGCATTTGCGCGCCGTGCTCGATCAAAGCCGCCAATGGGAAGATCGTGAAATCCTCGTCTATGAGGGCGAACGGCTGACCTATGGAGACCACTACCGGGCGGTCTCTGCGCTTTCGCGTGTTCTGACAGAGCGCTACGGCCTGAAGAAGGGCGATCGCGCCGCCATCGCCATGCGCAATTTTCCGGAATGGTCCATTGCGTTCTGGGCGGCGATCGCGATCGGTGCGGTGGTCACCCCGCTCAATGCCTGGGGCACGGGTGACGATCTTTCCTATGGCATTTCCGATTCCGAGGCCAAGGTCGCCGTCGTCGACGCCGAAAGGCTGGAGCGTTTGCGCCCATATCTGTCGCATCTGGCGCTGGCCGGATTGGTCGCCGTGCGCACCCCGGCCGATCAGCTTGGCTCGGCCGAAGCGCTCGAAGCGCTGATCGGTCCGCCTTCGCAATACAAATCGCTGCCCGACACCCCGCCGCCCGACAATGGCATTCAGCCGGAAGACGACGCGACGATTTTCTACACCTCGGGTACGACCGGGCGGCCCAAGGGCGCGCTCGGCACCCATCGCAACATCATGACCAATCTCATCAATGTCGGCTACGGCACATACCGCGCGATGCTGCGGCGGGGCGAGGCTATTCCAGAGCCCGATCCGAATGCGCCGCAAAGGACGATGCTTTTGCCGGTGCCGTTCTTCCACGTCACGGGCTGCCATTCGGTGCTGGTGCCCACCATGGCGGCGGGCGGAAGGCTGATCCTGATCCATCGCTGGAATCCGGAACATGCGCTTGAA
>ERZ778022.5644-NODE-5644-length-10050-cov-5.592496_pt1 | contig 10050 bp, 4 predicted proteins | sample MGYA00375752_ERZ778022 | MGnify/ENA primary metagenome ERZ778022 (study PRJEB29350, sample SAMN05389826) | bioreactor metagenome | isolation source: Thiocyanate bioreactor | place: South Africa: University of Cape Town | collected 2014-04-04 ...
CTTTTTGTGTCGGCGTGTGTGTGCGTGTGTGTGCATTTGCCTTGACGGCCTGCGCAAGCGGGCCGCTGCCTGGCCAGCCAGCTCGCCGTGTGAGTGCTTCCGTACTTGTGTGCGCCTGCCTTCAATTTGCTGCTCACGGTGTGCGAACGTTGTGTGTGTTGCAGTCCTCCTCAAACAGAACCACAGCAGGCACACGCAGCCCATTTGAATGCGCCGACGGGGCGTGGCGGAGTCAGGAGGGTAGGTGCCACAGGCGCACGGTGCAGTCCCACGACCCGCTGGCGAGGCGGCCACCTGGCAGCGGCTGCAGCGCCATTATTTTATGCGTGTGCCCTTCTAGCACCACCGGTGCAGCGCCACCAGCGGTGGTAGGGCGCGTGTCCCACACCCGAATGGTGCTATCGTCCGACCCGCTGGCCAGCCGGCCGTCTGGCAGCGCAGCTAGGGCCCGTACTATGTCTGTGTGCCCCTCCAGCACGCCGGCGCAGGCGCCGGTGGCCACATCCCACAGCCGCACGCTCCGGTCACTCGACCCGCTGGCCAGCCGGCCATCGGTCAGCACCGCCAACGCATAAATGCCGTATCGGTGCCCTTCCAGCGTGGCAACACACGCCGCCGCGCCAACATCCCACAGCCGTACCGTACTGTCGTATGAGCCGCTGGCCAGGGTGCCGTCGGGGAGCTCCGCCAGCGCGCCCACACCACTGGTGTGCCCCTCCAACGTCGCTGTCGCGCCGCCCACACCTACACCCAACAGTCGTACACAGTCGTCGCTACAGCCCGCCGCCAGGCGGCCATCGCGCAGTACTGCCAGCGCTTCCACGCCGGCGCCACAATCAGTGGTATAACACCGGACGGGCGGCACGACACTCGTGTCCCAAACCATAATCGCACCCACCTCCCCGCTACCATCTGACATGCCGGCGGCCACGCGGCGACCGTCGAGCAGCACCGCCAGCGCGCGCACTTCCCCTCCATGTCCCTCTAGCTCCGCGGTCGCCTCACCGCCGCGCGTCGCGTCCCAGAGTCGCACGTTGCCACCAACATCGCCGCTGGCAAGTCGGCCGCCCGGCAACAGTGCTAATGACCGCACCCAAGCTGCATGCCCATGGAGCACCACCTTATCCTCCCACTCATACACCAGCGGCGCTGGCACCACGGGGGCGGGTGCAGACGCAGCGCTTGGTGCAGCAGCTGGGGCTGCTGTTGCAGGCGGTGCAGCCAACGGCGCAGTCTCGGGTGCCGGCGCAGCAACTGCTCCACGGTCCACACAAGCATCGCTGCTACCGCTGCTACCGCCTGCCGCCACAACCCCGGCACTTGCTGCTGCCGCTGCCGCGGCCGGCGCACCTGCAGCGGCTGCCATCTGTTTCGCTAATGATGCCGGTAGGCAGGTAGGTTGGCGGCCGTTGGCCTACGAGAGGTGATGGCAAGTTGGCAACGTATCAATGAAAATATTAAACAAAAAGAAAATTCCCCAAACTAACAACGACGCGGCTCACAACTATGTATGAACCCGTGCTAATTGCATTAACAATTGCAGTGTTTGACGCAGTGCGTGCAATTATCTACCTGGTGTATCTTTAGCAACGTCGGGGTGGCTGCGTCGCTTCAAGCTGCCTTCAACAGCTCGCTTGCTGGTGCTGCAGTAGTGGTGCAGCTGGAAAAGTGGCACATGATACACCCGAGGGAAAACTACAAGCGCACAAGAACACACCGCAATTGTTGGTGCGATTGGCGTGAATATGCTTATAGTTGTGAAACGCGTTGTTGTTAGTCCGGGACATGCTCCCGTGATTACATATTTTTGATTCCAGCCCTCGCTTGTGGCCATTGCTGATATCAGCCTGCCACGATGGCAGCTGCAGGTGGCGGCGGTGGTGGAGGCGGTGGCGGTGGCGGTGGTGACGACGGCAGGCTCCCGGCAGAGTACACGCTGACGTTCACCGACATCAAGTGGGACAAGGACGGCGACCACGATAGGATTGTGCTGGGTCGCGGTGCATTTGGCACTGTGTACGCGGGGCGGTTGTATGGACAGCCTGTGGCCATCAAGCATGAGGCGATTGACAATGCAGACGATGCGGCAGCGTGGGCCAAGACGGTGGTGATGCACATGCGCGCCAAATGTCCGTACATTGTTTTCCTGCAGGGTGCGGTGGTGCGAACGCCCACTGCAGGCGGCAAGACAGAGTACTACTCCGTAATGGAGCGGCATGCGGGTACGATGTCGGAATTGCTGCTGACCCCAGGCGGCGCACACTACGGTGCCGACGTGGCGCTACGATTGCACCTGCTGGCTGACGTGGCGGGCGGGCTGGCGTACTTGCATTCCTGCTCCGTCATCCACGCGGATGTGAAGCCCGATAACGTGCTGCTGGCAGTGTCGCGCTGGTCGAAGTTCCTGCGCCCGCTCCTCACCGCAAAGCTGGCGGACTTTGGCAGCAGCGTGCAGCGGTATGCGGGTATGAGGGCGCGGGGCGCACTGGTGGGTGAGCGTGGCACGCTGGTGTACATGGACCCGTGCCTGGTGGACGGCAGCGCCAGCATTGCTGCGGCGAGCGACGTGTACAGCTTTGGTATTACGGCATGGCAGGTGCTGAGCGGGCGCGCACCGTATAAGGCGGAGCTGGTGGCGGCGGCGCCGGCAACCGCGCTGGAGGCAGAGAGGCTGTTGAAAATGAACGTGTGCGGGCCACACAACAGGCGACCACCAGTAGCAGCGCTAGTAGAACGCGGCGTGCCGCCGTCCGTGGTGGCGCTGGTAAAGGCGTGCTGGGCGCCGGCGCAGGCGTCGCGGCCGGCCATGGCGGCGGTGCACCGTGCACTGGAGGCGGCGGCAGCTGCTGCGGCGGCAGCTGCTGCGGCGGCGACGGAACCAGTGACGGTGGCGGATATTCGCAAAGGTAGTGGTGGGTGGGGTTGGGGGTGTGGGCCAGTGCCTTCACCTAAGGCGCCGACTGCATCAAGGTATGCAGCCGTGCCGATACGCGCACCTGTCCCCGTAGCATCTGTACTGGAAGCGCCACTAGCGTATTCGTGGGACAAACACATGGAGCTACGCGGGCATGATATTCCTGGTGTGTGGTCCTTGGCGCTGCTGCCGGGCGGCCGGCTTGCCAGCGGCGATGTTGGTGGCAACGTGCGACTCTGGGACGCGGCGCGCGGCGGTGAGGCGACTGCGGTGCTGAAAACGCAAGGTGGGATTGTACACGCGCTAGCGGCGCTTTCCGACGGTCGCCACCTTGCTGCTGGCTCTTCAGATATATGGGGGTTGGTGGGTGTTATTGTGGTGTGGGACACGGGCGTCGTGCCGCCCACCCGGCGCGCGGTCGTTGATTGCGGCAGCGGCGTGTACGCACTGGCAGTGCTGCGCGATGGCCGCCTCGCTGCCGGCTGCAGCGATGACCACCTGCGACTGGTGGAAGTAAGCGCGGAAGCGGGTTGTATGGCTTTGATCGATGGCCACGAGGGTGGCGTTAGAGCACTAGCGGTGCTGCGAGACGGCACCTTAGCCAGCGGGTCGTATGACACGACGGTGCGGCTGTGGGATGTGGGTGCTGCGGCGTGTGTCGCCACGCTGGCAGGGCACACGGAGAGCGTGAATGCGCTGGCGGTGCTGGCCGATGACCGGCTGGCCAGCGGGTCGGGGGACCACAGCGTGAGGTTGTGGGATGTGGCCACCCGTGCCTGTGTGGGCGTGCTGGGGGGGCATACAGACTGCGTAGTTGCCCTGGCTTCACTGCCAGACGGCCGGCTGGCCAGCGGGTCGGAGGACGACACCATTCGGGTGTGGGACACGCGTCCTGCTGCAGCTGACGGCGGTGCTCCGCGGGCTATTCCCGTGGTGGTGTTGAAGGGGCACATATCCTTTGCCAATGGGCTGCAGCCACTCCCTGGCGGCCGCTTCGCCAGCGTGGCCGAGGAGGGCACGGTGCGCCTGTGGCGCCTGCCCCCTTAGCCCTGCCCTCGCCTGCACCCGTGTTGCGGAACCACACACTGACTGCGTCACTTGAAACTATCAACTATCATTGTATTGTTTACGGCCCCGTCGGCGGCGGCGCGGTTGCCCAGCCCTGCGCCGCCAGCGCGGCGCGCAGCGCGTGCGACGTCAGCAGCTCCGCCTCGTGAGCGCGGTCGTCAGAGCCCGCAAAGTCATCGGCGTCAGAGGGGCCGCAGCCGGCGGCTGCGCTGACAGCCACCCCGCTACCCGCGGCGCTGCACCAGGCGGCGTGGTGGTGCGGTGCGGCAGCTCGGCAGGTGCACAAAGCACCGCCGCCCGCCAGCGGGCGCGGGACCACTGGGTACCCAGGGTGCGTCATCCACTCCACCACGCGTGCGTCACCGCTCGCTGCCAGCGCTGCCGTCACGCTGCCGCGCGTTGCCTCCCGCCCCATCGTGGTGTACCCAATAAAGGCGTCAGGGGCGGCCAGCCCCGCATGCTCAAACACGGCCCGCGCAGCACGCGCGTCAGCAGCAATACCATCGTAAAAGGCGCGCCGCGGCGGTGCCAGTCCAGACAGGTCTTCACTCCCACTCGGCAGCCGCACCCACCGTATACCAGCCGCCGCCGCCTCTTCTGCAACAATGCCCGCCACGCGCGGCAGCACGTGCACATGTTGGTGCCCATCCAGGTGCGTTGGCGCCGCATGTGCCGGATGCAGCGCCCGAAACCGGTCCAACTGCGCGCGCACCTCCACCCGCACGTGCTCCATGTCCACCTCCCCCGCCGCCAGCGCGTCACGGAACCCAAACTTGCCGCGCATCTCACCGGTGGGCGCCAGCAGCGACGCTACCGCCGTCGCGTCAGCAGCTGGCATGCCCTCTGTCAGGTTAAGGTGTAGCCCCACCGCCAGGGCCGGCGCTAGCGCACACGCGCGTGTCAGCGCCTGCTCCGCGCTGGCCCCCGTCACCAGCAGCGACGCCGCGGGCACCACGCCTTCCACCGCGCAACGGAACTGCGCGGCGGGGGGGGGGGGGTGGGCGGTGTTGGAGGTGATTGGTGCCAGGCTGTGGAAGCGTGTAGTATCTAGCGGCAAAGGAACGTACAATCGCATCGTCGCGCTCCGTGGCGTATCCGAGGTCATCGGCTGTCACGATGAGGCGTCGCACATGGGGCGCTGCTGCACTACCAAGAGCAGCAGCAGCAGCAGCAGCGCCACAACCAGCGTCCAGGTCAGCAGCAGTAGTAGTAGGAGTGGCCATGGTGCTGAAAGTGATTATAGCGAAATACCACACAAAACACAATCCAAACAGTGTGAATACAGACTATGATGCACTATATGCTATTTTATGCTATAAAATTTATCACTCACGGTGGATTTTGTAACATTGTCACATGTGATTTATACCCCTCTCCCTGCTGCCTGCCAATCGTATCCTTCGGCTCCCCACCGCGGCGTATCCACCCATGATCACCACAACAAGTTACAAGTTCAACAACAACAGTCAATGCCGGGCCGCTATGCAGCAGTATGCGCGGCGGCGCGCTGGCTGCGCAGCGCGGGGTCGCGCGCCGCAATCATGGCCGCCGTCTCCTCGTACAGCGCCGCCGAGTCGCGGCCGTGCGGCAGCGGCGGCAGTGCGGCGGACGCCCGCGCGTCAGCGGTCGCGTCGACAGCCTCGGGCAGCCGGCCAGCTGCCTCCACCGCGCGAGCCGCCACCGCATCGCGCTCCGTGGCACGCCGCAGCGCGCTTGGCAGCGCGGCTGCCTCGCCTGCAGCACGCGCGTTCACGTTGGCAGCCACCGCTGCCGCAATGCTCGCACCCGCCATCACCTCGTCAACGTCGCGGGAGCGGGGTGCGTCGATGGTTGTGGCATCTGCAACCACATGGAACGGGTGGTGCCGCCGACGTTCGCGCCAGTGCGCCATGGAGGCGGCGGCACCCGCTGCGTCAGCCCCCGCGGCAGCCAACGCGTCCAACACCGCGTCGTGAGCCAGCGTGTCGCCGCCGCTACCGCCATCACCGTCCCCGGTGTGGCTGTAGCCAGCCAGCGCGTCGGCGGCGCTGCGGCCGGCGCGCGGGATGCCCAGCAGCACGGCACCCTGCGCGCCTGCCACGCCGTCCGCAGCTGCAAACCGCGCGGCAGCGAGTGTAGCTGCCGGCGGCGGCAGGGGCGCATACAGCGCGGCATCATTGTCGGTGTCGTCGCCGGCCGCGCTCCCCTCCTCCGCCGCCACCATGGCACGCGCCACAATGCCGTCCACCAGCGACTTGGCCGCTGCCACGCGCTCTGCCTCGCTCTCGCCCAGTGCCAGTGCCGACGGCGCAGCTGGCAGCGGCGGTGCCCCGCCACCCAACTCAACTAGGATGGCCGCCACCGCCTCCGCCGCCTCAATGGCGCGCTGTGCGTCTGCCTCCACGTCGTCCGGCGTGGACGCCACGCCGCCCTCGTTGGCAGCACCGTCCTCCAACCCACCCTGCGCCATCCGCAGCGTAGCCGGCGCTGCCTCTGCTGCGCTTGCATTGCTCGCTGTGCCAGTAGTGGTGGCGTTACCGGTACTGCTTGCCGGCGACGCAACCGCAGTGGTGTTACTGCTTGCCGGCGGCGCCGCAGTCGTCGTGTTGCTACCTGCACCCGCGCCTGTAGCCGCACCCGCGCCCGCAGCAGTACCGCCGCTGGTCGGCGCAGAAACGGAGATGGTGACACGGCGGCCGCGGAGGAGGGTACGCGGCGGGCCACGCACCAGCTGCACGTCGCCATCGGCGCCGCGTTGCAGCGTAAGGCCGCTGCTGGCTTCAGCAATGCGCTCCACCGCCAGGTCGCCGGGCGTCACCAACACCGGCGCGCCCTCCACCGCTGCCACACTAACGGGGCGGCGCGCAGAGCGTACGGCGCCCAGGTCTTCCACCAGTGCCGGCACCTTGTAGCCGCCCATGTCGCGTGCATGCAGCGCACCGCCGTCGGCGGGCAGCGACGCCATGCCCTTTGGGCTCTCCGTCTTCACCTCCACCGTGTTGCCGTCCGGCCGGCGCAGGCGCACCACCGTCTCATCGTAACCCACTGGCAGGCTGTCTGCCGGCTGCGCGCCACCCACCGGCGGCGGCTGTGGGGCCGCGGGCGGGTGCGGCGGTGGCGCGGCGCCCGCAGCGGGCGGCGCTGCGGGTGAGGCGGACGGCGACGGGGGCACCGCCATCAGCACCATGGAGGGCGACGCTGATGGCGTGGCGGCGGGCAGCGGCGACAAGCCAGCGGCCTCGCTCACCGACTTGACAACCGCCGCCGCTTGCTCCACAGCGGCAGCACTGCTGCCGCCGCCGCTGCCAGCATTTGCAGCCGGCGCCGGCGCCGGTGGTGCGGGTGGCGACGCCGACGGTGACGGCGATGGCCCGCCGCCGTTGACCACCAGCTCAAAGTACTTGGTGCCGGCGGCGCCGGACGATGCGGCAGGCGCACCTACCGCCGGCGACGGTGCAATGGCGTTGCCGACCAGTGGCCCAGCCGCTGCAGGCACGTCGCCAGACGACGGCGGCGGCGGGGCTGCTGCTGCTGCTGCCGGTGCAGCTGCACCATCGCCGTTGTCACCCAGCAGGTGTGCCGCAGATGCCAGCGCCGCTGACGCGGCGTCTTGCACGCGTGCAAACCGCGCGTCCGAGGCGGCGCGCTCCACTGCAAGCGCAGCATCCGCAGACACGTCGCCGTCGCCGCCGTCGTGTGGGCCAACGAAGCGACCGGCCTCCATCGGTGCACCGCCTTCCAGCGGGCCGTCGTACGTGTCGCGTGCCACGCTCGCAAAACGTGCCAACGCGCGGTTGCTGCGCACGCGGGCGGCATCCCGGTACAGTGGCAGCAGGCCGTCAGCGCGGCGCATGCTGGCGCCGATGGCACCAAACAGTGCGCCGTCGCTGCCAGCCGTTTCCACCTGCGTTAGCCGCGGTGCAGCCCCGGGGGCAGCCCCGGGGGAGGCACCGCTGGTATGTGGCGCTGCCGGTGGGTTGGAGGGGCCGGCAATGGGCGCCGCCGTGTTCACCGCGCCGTCATCCACCGCCGTGTTGCCACAATCCTTCACCACGCCGTCTTGCACCGCCACCGCCTTGGTCAGCAGCTCGCGTGCCGCCTCCAGCGCCTCCTGTCGGTTCTTCAGCATGTTTACTAGCGCTACCGCCTCCGCCGCAGCAGCATTCGCAGCATCCAGCGCGTCTGCCGACGCCACGTTGCCGCCCGCCGCATCCGGCGACGCGCGGGCGCGCGCCTGCGCGGCGTCTCGCTGCTGCGTCGTGAGCGCCACCGCGCTCTCTCCCCGCTTGACGGCGGCGTCAGCGGCGGCCAGCGCCGCCTTGGCGCGGGTGCGGCGCGGGCCGCAGTCCAGTGCCGCAGACGCGCTGCTGCCGCTGGCATCCGCGCCAGGGATGGGCGCTGACGGCGGCGGCACTTTGGGTGCCACCTCTGCGGGGACATACGGCACGGGTGAGGCGGTTGGCACCACCTCTGGCGCGGGCGCGGGTGTTGATGACGGCAGGTTGGTGTCGTACGGCCCTGCGTTCACGGCGGTGGACATGTTGGCAGGCGACGGTGAGGCGGACAGGGACGGCGTCAACGGCACAGACGACGGTGCACTCCCCGGCGATGGCGACGGCGCGCCGTACTCCACAACTACAACCGTCGTCGTTGTCGTGGTCCGCGTGACCGTCGTGCCGTTGCCGCCGCAGATGCTGCTGAGGGGCACACAGGCGCCGCCAGTTGTATTTGTGGCGCCGCTGCTGCTACCGCCGCTGCTGCTGCCGCCGCTGGTGCTGGTGGTTCCGGTGGCTGATGCGGCATTAGGTGTCGCGGGCGCTGGCGCGCCAGCAGGCGGTGGCGGCGCGTCAGGCGTCGCGGGCGGTGGTGCATCAGCAGATGGCGGCGGCGGCGGAGGTACATCTGCCGCGGCACCTGGCGGCGGCGCGTCAACCGGCTGGCCCGCGGCCATCTCAATCAACTCGTCGTCAGGGTGCCACAGCAGCGCGCGACCGCCTTGCCCGCTGCGGCTGCTGCTGCTGTGGCTCCCCCCTTTTCCCCGCTGCGCCGCCGCACTACCACCGCGCAGGCTGCTGCCGCGGCTGCGCACCACCTCGCCCGCATCCTCTGCCTCCGCCTCGCCGTCGCCCTCTTCCTCCGCCTCTGCAAAACGAGGCAGGGGTGCGCCGCCGCCCATTGCCGCCATTGGAGGCGCCATCGGCATTGCGCCGCCTGCACCGTAGGCTGCCGCCAACTGCGCCTGCTGCGCCTGCGCCTGCGCCGCCGCCATCGCTTGCTGCTGCCACCACGCCTGCGCTTGTGCTTGTGCCTGCGCTTGTGCCTGCGCTTGAGCTTGTGCTTGCAGCCGCTGCTGCTGCTGCAGTTGCGCTGCCATCTGCGCCTGCGCCTGCTGCTGCGCCTGCGCCTGCTGCTGCGCCTGCACCATCGCAGACGCGGCGGCCAGCACGCGCGGGTCCAGGTACGCACCAGCACCGGCACCAGCAACACCAGCACCCATGCTGCCACCAACACTGCCGCCAAAGCCACTGACGCCAGGTGCAGGGGGGAAGAGGCCAAGGGGCGGCGCCCCAAGCGCACCACCTACTGCTGCACCACCGCCAACGCCTGGCATCAACGCTGCGCCGTTGCCGTAGCCGGGAAGCATTGGCTGCCAGTGCGCGCCACTGCCGCCGCGCGCCGCCGTCTCCAGCAACACGCCACCGCTACCAGCGGGGGGCGCCGCCGCCGGCTCGCCACTGGCGGGTGGCGCCGCCGCCGGCTCGCCGCTAGAAGGGGCACCATCACCAGCACCCTCCGCTGCGGGCGGCGCAGGCGCGGCGGCAGCCGGGGAGGGTGCCAGCGCGTCTTGCAGCGCGCCCAGCACGGTGGCGTCCTGCACCGCGGGCTGCAGCACGGTCTGCACCGAGGCGGACGTGGCAGTCACCACGTTGGCGGCAGCGAGGGCGCGGTAGTGCTGGCCGCGCTGGCGCAGCATGGCGGCGGTGCGCTTGGCGCGCTGGATGGCGGTGCGCGCGGTGGACAGCACCGACTCCACAGCAGCGTCGTCAATCGCGTCTGCGGCAGGCGACGTGGCGGGCGCGGCGACCGGG
>ERZ778022.5645-NODE-5645-length-10050-cov-5.168484_pt1 | contig 10050 bp, 6 predicted proteins | sample MGYA00375752_ERZ778022 | MGnify/ENA primary metagenome ERZ778022 (study PRJEB29350, sample SAMN05389826) | bioreactor metagenome | isolation source: Thiocyanate bioreactor | place: South Africa: University of Cape Town | collected 2014-04-04 ...
ACCAACAGCCACACCAACCATGGAAGCGGCGCTGCGCGCGCTGGTGGAGCAGTATGAGGAGGCGCGCGATGTGGAGAGCGCGGCGTTCTATGGCGAGCGGCTGGTGGCGACGGCGCCCAGCGAGGCCAGCCGGTTAGCGTACGCACGCGTGCTGGTGGGCGGCGGGCGGACGGCGGCGGCAGCGACGGTGTTGGCGGGCGCGCGGGAGGCACCTAACCGGTACCTGCTGGCACGCTGCCTGCTGGACCTGGGCCGGCCGGCAGAGGCAGAGGATGCGCTGCTGCATGCCTCGGGGCTGCTGCTCAAGACGGTGCCGGAGTTGGCAGCAGCGGTGGTAGGTGGCGGCAGCAACCCGGTGCCGGGAGGCGCTGCCGGCATCCTGCTGCTGGCACACGCCGCCGTCGCCACCGAACGAACCGATCGCGCCGCTGCGCTGTACTCTCTCACCCTGCAGCTGGACCGCTACTGCTGGAGCGCGTTTGAGGCACTGGCGCGGCTTGGCCGTGCGCCTGACCCCGCGGCGCTGTATGCCACGCCACCGGTTGCAGTGCCCGCCGCCGCCACCGCCGCCACGACTGCCGCCGCGCCAGGCGGCGCGTCATTGCTGGCGCCGCACTCTGGCGTAAAGCGCCGGCCAGCAGACGCCTCCACTGCCGGCGCCGCCCGGGGCCGGGGCCGGAGTGCAGACAGCGGTCTGCCATGGCACGGCCGCGGCGCGCTGTGTTTTAGTGCCGCAGATGGCGGCGGCGGCGGCGGCGGCAGCGGCAGTGGTTTTGGCGGCCGCGGGTTGTCGCCGGAGCCGTCGCCCATCACGCCCGCCATGCGCCTGCACATGACGTCGCCGGGCATTGCGGCTGCCGCTGCCGGCCTGCTGGCGTCGACCAGTAGCGGTAGCAGCAGCGGTGCGGCGGTGATGCTGCCTGCACCCGGTACGGCGGCCGCGGCTGGCGCATTTGTCACTACCGCTCCTGGCGCCGCCGCGCCCGGCGGTGCTGTTAGTTCTGGCCGTCCCTTGCCCGCGCGCCGCCGTGCACGCATGCCTGGTAGCGGCGTGCCGCTGCCGCCAGGGTCTGCATTCGCTGCTGGCGGCGGCAGCGTCACACCTGGCGCACCCAGCGCGGGGCGGGGCGGCGGCTTGTTTGGCGCCCTGCCACGCAGCGTGCCGCCGTCTGCCGCCGCCACCCCCGCGCTGCCCACCTCCGTACCACCACCCATCCCGCCATCCGCGGCAGCGGCGGCAGGCGGCGGCGGCGGCGGAGGCGGCGGCGGCGGTGCGATGGCGACGCCACTAGAGATGTCGACCATACTAGATGACAGCATGGGCGGCGGTGCGGCCATTGGCACTGCCACCTCCACACCCTGGTCCTCCCCTGCTTGGTTGGGCCCCGCTGGCATCATCATGGCGCGCAAAGGGGGCAGCCGGCTGCCTGGCGGCCCCGCCGCCGCAGACGCCTCCCTTGACCTGTCTGCCATCGCGCCGGCAAGCCCACCCGCCGGCCCGTTGCCGCCGCCGTCCAGCGACGCCCTGACGCCGCTGTCCACGCCGCTGGGGCCCAGCAGCGCCGGTGACGGCGGACCTGGTGCCGCCGCGGCTGGTGCCGGCGCCGCCGCGCCGCTGCACCCGCGTGCCGCGCACATGCGCAACTACGGCGGCGGGCGCGGTGGCAGTACCGTGCTGAGTAGCGTGGTGGCCGGTCGGGCCGGCGGCGGCGGCGGAGGTGGCGGCGGTGGGTCGCGGCTGGCGTTCACGGGCGGCAGCATGGTGGGTACCGAGGCGCCAAGTAGCGGGCCGCCGGCGGTGCCGGCAGGTACTAGCAGCGGTGGGGGCAGCAGCCACCCGCCGCCCGCGCTGTACGCACTGCTACGTGCCGTGGGTGCCGGCGTCGTGGCGCTGCACCAGTTTGATGGCGCCCGCGGCCTGGCGGCGCTGGCCAGCCTCCCGTTTTCACATGCGCGCACGGGCACGGTGCTGGCGCTGCGTGGCAAGTGCCACGCCGAGCTGGCGCAGTATGCAGAGGCGGCAGCCGCGTTTGAGGACATGCGCAAGGTGGCGCCGGAGCGGCTCGAGGGGCTGGATGTGTACTCTACCGTGCTGTGGCACCTGCGGAGGCAGGCAGAGCTGGCCGCCCTGGCGGCGTCGCTGTCCAAGGAGGACACCACCTCGCCCGTCACCGCCGCCGTCATTGCCAACGCCTGCTCCCTGCGCAACGACCACGCCGCCGCTGTCAAGTACCTCGCGCTTGCTGTCGCCCGCGCGCCTGCCTACGTGTACGCGCACACGCTGGCAGGGCACGAGCACCTGGCGCTGGGCGACACGGACCGCGCTGCCGAGTGCTTCCGGCAGGCGCTGCGGTACGACGCGCGCCACTACAGTGCGCTGTACGGCCTCGGCACCGTGTGGTACCGCCTGGAGCGCCTGGACCTGGCAGAGGCGCACTACAAGCGCGCAGCCGCTTTCAGCCCCTTCTCCTCCGTGCTGCAGTGTTACATTGGCATGGTGCGTGGACAGGGGTATATAGTGGCGCTGTCCTATTCTTGCCTGTCCACCTCCTTGACACCCCCCCCCCCCGCCCCCCCCCCCCCCCTAATGCCCGCAGGTGCAACTGGCGCAGCAGCGGTACGACACGGCGATGGAGAGCCTGAACAAGGCGGTGGCGCTGAACCCCGCCAACCCGCAGGCCATGTACCAGCGCGCGCTGGTGTACACCGCGACGGGCAAGCTGGATGCCGCGCGGCGGGAGCTGATGGCGGTGCTGGAGCACGCGCCGCACGAGGTGCACATCCTGGTGCAGCTGGGGCGCACAAACAAGCGGCTGGGGCACACGGCGGAGGCGGGGGATGTGCTGAACCTGGCGCTGCGTGTGGCGGCAACGGACAAGGACGCCAACATGATTAAAAACATGCTGGCGTCGCTGCAGGAGGGCGGCGATGACGACGACGGCATCTATTGAGCGCGGCGTCATGGCGCGGCGGCGTCCGCCACCACCAGCGGGTCGTCCGCCGCCAGGCCGCGCTGCAGCACCACGCCGGGCGTGGGCGGCGCCGCGACGCCGATGCGCTCGCCCACGCGCACCAGCGTCTCCAGCGGCGTGCGGCTGTTCTTGACGAGGTCGGCGTCAAACTGCACGGCGCCGCGCTGGAACAGCACCAGCACGGTGGAGCCGCCAAAGGCAAAGTAGCCGTGGCAGGCGCCCTTGCGCTGGAAGGTGCCGTCCGGCAGCACGATGTTGATGCTGCCCACGATGGTGGCGCCCACCGCCACCATGGCCACCAGGCCGTACTCCACCGTGTGCACCAGCAGCACCTCGCGCTTGTTCTCGGTGTACACGTCCGGCACGTTGCGCCGGATGGCGATGGGGTTCACGGTGTACAGCGCGCCGTCGATGGCGTGCCGGCGGCCCAGCTTGCCCGTCACCGGCAGGTGCCACCGGTGGTAGTCCTGCGGCGCCAGCCGCGCCAGCACGAGGGCGCCGCCCTCAAACAGCGGCGCCACGTCGGCGCACTCGGGCCCCAGCAGCGCCGGCACCGTGAAGGCGCGGCCCTTCACCCAGATGCGCGTCGCCTCCAGCAGGTCGGGGTACACAACCATGCGGCTGTCCGCCGGCGACACGATGACCGAGCCGTCGCGCGGCGCCGCAATGGGCCGCGCGCCCGGCTTCAGCTCGCGGTAAAAGAAGGCGTTGAATGTCTCAAACTGTAGTTGGGGTGGGGGGGGGGGTGCTATGTAACAAACGTCCTGTGCATTGCACCGCATTGGCGGTAAGAAACGCAGGCACGCACGTCTTCGACGCGGCGCGCCATCTCCTCCACCTGCAGGTTGTGCTCCGCAATGAAGGGGGCGATCTTGGCGCGTGAGGCGGGGTCGTTCATCTTGGCGCCCTCGCGTGCCGACATGGCGGCGAGCAGGCGGCGCACGGCGCCGGACGACGTCATGGTGGAGCCGACGGAGGAGTGGTACATCATGTTGATGGCGGTGGCCACCGCGTGCGGGATGTGCTCCGTCAGCAGCAGCCCCGTCTTGCGGTCGTACAGCTTCAAGCCGCGGTCTGCCAGCACCGTGCGGTCCGCCTCATTGATGGCCAGGATGGCGGCGCCCGCGTCCGTCACCTTCCCCGTCGACGACGCCACCCGCGTCACGTCGTTGATCATCTCATCCAGGCCGCGCCGGCCGTCCGCCAGGAAGGCGGTGAGGGAGTACGCCAGCGGCGCGCGCTGGAACTCGGCGCTGCGGAACCACTGCAGCAGCTCGGTGGCGTCCAGCTTGCCGTCGCCCGACGCGTCCAGCGTCGTCATCAGCGTCGCCAGGTCCGCCTCCGTCATGGACGCGCCCAGCGTGTGCACCATTGCCAGCATCTCGGTGCGGTCCAGCGACCCGCTGCCGTCCGCGTCAAACTCGCGCATCAGGCGCTCAAAGAACCACTGCTCCACGCGGTCCTTCGTCTCGAACACGCCGCGCAGCTGCAGCTCGCACACCGCGCCCTCCGGCGCGCCCATGACGTGCTCCTCCACCCCCGTTTCCGTGTCGTCGTCCCCAACGCCCCCGCCGCCACCACTCCCGCCCGCAGCGGCGGCTGCGGCACCGGCGACGGCACTTGTGCTGGTCGTGCGTGGGGCGCCCGCGGCGACACCCACACCGACCTCCGCCGGCGCCGACGACGACGCGACCAGGCGTGCCTTGGGGTCGGGCGTGTGGTCAGCGGCACGGAATCCTGACCCGTCGTCACCCAGCTCGCCACCGGCGTCGCTGCCGCCACCGCTGCCGCCGCTGTCACCTGCACCACCCGCTGCGCCGCCACCACCACCAGCGGCCACCCGCACGGCGTCTGCCTTCTCAGCGTCCGTGAGGCCGCGGTCGGCCGCCTCTTCCGTCAGGAACATGTGGAACACGTGCGTCTGCGAGTCCGACAGCAGCTTGGTCTCCAGGTAGCCCTCACCCACGTACACCGGCTTGCCACCTGCCGTCGGCACGGCAAACAGGGTGACCTGCGCCACGTACTCCGTCTGCCCCGTGCGCACCCAGATGCGGCAGTCTTGGTCAAACCGCGTGGGCGCGCCCGCGCCGACCGCCGCCGGCTCCACGCGCGAGTTGAAGGACCGCAGGCCAAACCGCATGGCCACCTTCAGGCCGTACGCGCCGCGGCCAATCACGTCGTCGCCCAGCGCCTTCCGCGCACTGGCGCCAATGGCAAGGCCCTTCACCGCCTCAATGCGCAGCGTCAGCAGGCCAACGCAATCCACATAGTCCAGCTTCAGGCGCGCCGCGGCGTCGCTGCGCGCCACGCGGCTGGCCGCCAGCTGCACCTGCACCTCCCCGTTCGCCACGCCCTGCAGCTTCAGCCACCGGTACGGCCGGCCCGCCAGGTAGTCGTCCGCAACCACCGGCAGCCGCACGCGGCCCAGGAAGTCGCTCTTGCTGGCGCGGTCATGGTCCGCCACCTCCAGGTGCACCGCCACCGGCACCGCCGACCCGCAGTTGAAGTCAAACCGGTCGTTGAACACCGGGTGCAGCGTGTGCGCCACCACGCGCGTACGCTGCCCCGGCAGCCGGCTGCCGTCCGCCAACTCCACCACCGCCGTCACGAATGCGTCGCTCGTGCGCCCACGCAGGCCGGTGTCTGCCGCCACCAGGTTGCGCGCCTGCGCCGCCGACAGGCCCCGCAGGTTCACTGCATCATCTGCTGCGGCGGCGGCGGGGGCGGGGGCGGGTGTGGCGGCGGCGGTGGCGGCAGGGGCGGCGGCAGCGGCGGCGGCGGCGGGTGCGGCGGCTGGCGCTGCGCCCGGAGTCGTGGCGGCGGCAGGCGCTGCCGGCGCCGCTGCGGGGTTGTCCACGTGCACGCCGGTGGTGGGCTTGCCCGGTACGGCTGGTGCGGGTGCCGGCTGCACCGGCTGCGAGCCGCTGCAACCCATGTTGACGGCGTGGGGGATGCGTCTGCGCAAGTGGTGAGTGGAGCGTGGGTGGCATGCGCATGTGCGTGGGGGCTGCTGCACGTGGTTGCCCTTCAACACTGTCCTGGTAGTCATCAGCATACTGACAGAATAGTGGTGCCCATTGCAGTCGCCGCGCACAGCACCGCCGCGCAAACCAACAGCGGGCACGTGGCTACCTAACGCAAGGGATCGCGTCAAGCAACCAAATCCCGGCGTACCGGGCTGCCGACGCCGAACACGCGGCTGGCAGTGGTATTGGGCGCGTGCAACGGCAGTGTGGATCAGGCTGTCAGAGAGATGCTGCCACTCCGCGCCAGTGGCTGCAGCGCCAGGATGGCGCACGAGTGGGGCAAACGCCAAGCAGCGTAAGCACCCATCTCCATATGGCACTCACCCCCTGACCCCTGGCTTGTGGGCGACTTGCAGGGCAATGGCTGCAAGTGCCGCGAACGCCATCGCCCCACGAGACCGCCACTCAAGACACACGACACCCCCCTGGCAACCCAACAAAATATCTCGCGGATGCCACGAAAACTGCGCACACAAACACGCGCAAGCTGACAAAATACCAACGTACCAGCAAGTGGCGAGTAGCGCACTTAAATTGCGCGTGTAGGCAGCAATTTCTTGGCGTTGATATGCCCACTCACCGTTGAGGTCTGGAGGGATCGTTCTGCTGCTGCATTTTGAAACCAGCATCATTCGCGCGCGCACATGTCAGTAACGGCAGGGCCGGGCGCAAGTTGCGCAACGTCGGCATACAGGGCCGCGCACATTCACAAACTGTAATTCAACGCTGCCCACTGCCCGCAACATCATGACATGGCAGTCAAGGTCAAGCCAGCGCGCGCAGCTTGGCGCGTAGGAAGGCGGCGGCGGCGGCGTTGGACTTGCCACGAATGGCGGCGGCGTACTCTGCCGCCGAGATGGGCAGCACGGTGTGGCCGGTGGCGCGCAGGAGCCAGCGGTAGAAGAGGGTGGCATTAGCAATGACGGCGCCGTCTGGGAGGGCAGCGTGGGGCGGCGGTGGTGCACCAGCAGCAGGGGTGGAAACGGTGGCAGGGGCGGCATCACCAAAGAGGGTGGCAGCGTACGCATCCACAGCTGCGGCGGCGCGCGCGGCGGCAGGTAGCGTGTCTGCGGCTGCAACGATGACAGGCGACCCCACGTGCTGCACCGGCGCCCATGCTGCATGCTGCGGGCCATCCACCTCCACTACAAGTGGCGCGCGTGCCAGAATGGCAGCCACGCCAGCATCAGTACCGCTGTCACCGCCGCCGCCGCCGCCGCTGCCACGCACCAAGATGTCCACCGGCAGGCCGTCAGCCGTGCGGACCTCCAGCTGCGGTGTGCCAGGCCAGCGGTCGTCACGCGCGAGGCTGCGCAGGCGCTTAAACACATCGCGCTGTGCGGCAGACACGTGCGTGGGGGTGGCGGTAACGTATGCGGCGCGCAGGTCGTGCAGGACGGCTTGCGTGACGGAAGGGCGGCAGCCGGCTGCCGTGGTGGAGAGCACCAGGCGGTGCAGGCGCGTGATGGTGGCGGGCGCGGCGGCAGCGCAGCCGTCAGGGTGCCGGGCCAGTAGGTCACATGCCAGGGTGGCGGCGGCAGCCAGCGTGGCGGCACCACCATGACGATTGCACGCGCCCGCCAGCGCGGCGGCGTAGCCTGCCGCCGTCACAAGCCACGCCAGGTGCGTGGCGGTGGAGCGCGGTACGTACGGCAGGGTGGCCAGGGTGGCACGCAAGCTTGCAACGGCAGCACCCACCGCCGCTACCTGCGCATCCACTAACGCGCCAACCACCACCGCCTGCCGGTCGTAGGCTTCCGCCACCGTCAGCGCACGGTTAAGCAGCAGTGTGGCAGGCGTGCCGCCCGCCGCCACCGCGTGCTGTAGGTAGCTCGCCAGAGGCGGGGCGGCGGCAGTCATGAACGCCACCGCGCGGTGCGGCGACGCCGCAATAGCACATACGGCGGCAGCAAACGGCTCCACCTCGCACGCTGCCAGGCCGTGCGCGCGTGACGCCAGCGCAGCCGCCAGGCGCGGCAGCAGCGCGGCGGCTGCCGGCGTGGAACGGGAGTACACCGCTGCCATGGCGGCCAGCGTGGCCAGCGGCGTGTCTGGCGCCGGGGCGGCTGAAATAGCGGTGGTGCTCAGGCAGGCGTCAAACACGGTGGGCAGCGACACATCACCCGCCACCGCTGCCACAAACAGCGGCACCAAGTCTGGCAGCGCCAGCGCGTCGCCAGCTGCCGCGATGGCTGGCAGCAGCACGTCAGTGGCGGCTGTATACGTGGGCGCGCGCAGGTGGCGCGGCGCGTCAGCCACGCGCGTCAGCACGCCGCCAACTGCCCGGATGCCGGCTGTCGCAGTTGGGGCATCCCACCAGTGCACCTCCACCCGCGCGCGCGCCAGGCTCGCTGCCACGGCCTCCACGTCCACCACCTCGCCTCGCTGCTCTGACGCTAGTGTCGTCAGCTCCGCCAGTGCCGTAGCGGGCGCTCCGGTTGGGGGTAATGGCGTCACGCCATCTGAGTAGTACCGGGCCGCCACCGCTGCCAGCGGGCTGGGACCGCCTTCTGCGGGACCGGCAGATGATGATGATAAACTGACCGGTGCGACACCTGCATACCACCGGTGCCCCGTTCGCTGTCCACTACTACCAATAATGCTGCTGCTACTCCTAATGTGAGCCGCACCCCCTGCTCCCCCTGCTGCTCCTACTCCTCCTGCTACCCTTGCTACCCCTGCTACTCCTGCTGCACGTGGTACTACTGGTACAACTACCGGTACTGCAGCAGCAGCAGCAGCAGCGCGGGCGAGTGGTGGCCACCGCCATTGCCACGCCAGCATGCTGCTGCTGCTGCAAGCGGCACGGACGCGCGGCACCACAGCCGCCATTCTAACAACAACGTGCGTAGACATGTATGTTTGGTGAGTTATGCGCGACGCCGCTCGTACCGATTGCTGTGCGGCGGCACATGGCAGCATGGCAACATGTGGATGGGTGTCGTTGACGATTGACTCGGGGCTGGTGGGCGGGCGAGAACGGTCGTCAATTTTGTAGGCTGGCGTCACTCGCAACAAGGGCGCAGCCGCGGGGGTGAGCTGGAAAAACCACAAGCAATTGCAGTGCGGCCTGGCAACGTGAGTAAACCGCCACGGCGAGCATTTGCATTGTGCACCGCGACGCCGCCGTCGCCGCGTGGCCAGCAGCCTGACAAACTTGGCCAACACCTGTCGGACGTTGACTTGACGGCTGCCTTCGCCGCCACAATGCCAATTCTCGATTACCACGTTAAACAGACACTCTATTGTACACCACAACAAATTCTCTATCTTGTTGTATTGCTCTCCATATCCCATCCATTAAGTGTGACGTTGCGCCACCATTTATTGACTGCAGCACCGCTTCAACAGCCTTGTGTCCGTTACGACGACGGCGCCAACGACACATATCATAGCAGTGAGGCAGCACCAACAAGCAAGCGGCATGGAGGCGCCACCGTCGCCCGAGTCGGGGGCGGATGAGGGGTATGGCGGGCCCCCACACAGCCCAGACGGCAGCGTGGCTAGCAGCCCGCGGTCGCCGTCCCCGCACTACAGCGTGGCTACCGGCGGCGTCACCGTGCGCAGCATGCGGCAGGGTTCCCTTGGTAGTGCCGGTGGCGGGAGTGGCAGCGCCGGTGTAAGTGCCGGTGCAGGCGGGGGAGGAGGAGGTGCACAACAACATGCGTTCCGGGGCGCCACGGTGTCGTCCGTGACGGCGTCCATCCATGTGGGCGGCGTGGTGTCCACCGCGCTGCTGCGCGCCGCGGCGGCTAATGTGACGGCGGTGGACGCGGTGGTTACCGTCAGCGTGGTGCGGTCGCCGCTGCTGGCGGAGGCGGGCCGTGAGGATGACCCCGCCGTGGTGGCTCTGCTGGACGCGCTGGCGCAGTTTCATACCAGCGCGCTGCATGACATGGCGGGCGTGCTGCACCGGCTGGAGGTGGACGGCTTGGAAGCGGGGCACGGCGCGGCGCGCGCCAGTAGCAGCAGCATGGTGATTGGCGGCGGTGGTGGTGGCGGCGGTGGCGGCGGGGGCGGTGGTGGCGGCGGCGGCGGTGGATTGGCGGCAG
>ERZ778022.5647-NODE-5647-length-10047-cov-5.293435_pt1 | contig 10047 bp, 4 predicted proteins | sample MGYA00375752_ERZ778022 | MGnify/ENA primary metagenome ERZ778022 (study PRJEB29350, sample SAMN05389826) | bioreactor metagenome | isolation source: Thiocyanate bioreactor | place: South Africa: University of Cape Town | collected 2014-04-04 ...
TGCACCTTGCGGATGCCGGGGAACCAGGTCCGCGCATCGAAGCGGATCGGATTGACCATGATCTGGAGGTCCGGCCGGTCATATTTGTCGCTGGTGCGGACCACCACGTTGCAGCTGTTCACCTGCGTCGCCATCGGCCCCTTGCCGGTCAGCGCCCAGCGCGCCGCGTTGAAGGCGATCCTGTCCCAGCGGAGCTGATTGAGGAACGTCACCGGCCGCGTCGCGTCCCATTCCATCGAAACGCAGGGGTGCTCCTGCAGGTTGCGGCCCACGCCAGGGCTGTCATGCACCAGAGCGACGCCTCGTTCCGCGAGGTGCGCGGCCGGGCCGATCCCAGACAGCATCAGCAGGTGCGGCGAATTGTACGAACCACCCGAAAGGATCACTTCGCGCCGCGCGCGGATCACTTGCGGGCCGGCCGGCGTGTCGATCTCCACCCCGATGCAGCGCTTCCCTTCGAACACCGCGCGGCGGACCAGGATTCCGGAACGGACCTCCAGATTGCGCCGCCCCCGGGCCGGATCGAGATAGGCGGTGGCCGCGCTGACGCGCCGCCCGCGCGCATCCACCGTCTGCTCGCCCCGCGCGAAGCCTTCGGGCTGCTCCCCGGCGAGATCCTCGCTGGTGGAGAAGCCGGCCGCCTCTGCCGTCGCCATCCTGTCACACTCTGTAAGGTAGGTGTAGGAGGGCCAACTGCACGCTGGTGTGGCAATGGAGGGGGGAGGCGGATTCTGGCGGCAACACAATATCAATGGCAGGTGCAACTGAAAAGGAGACAACGAGGAAGCGAGAGATGTAACCGGTTCTTTTGACTGCAACAATTAGCGCGCTGGTTCACCCGCGCGTTTGCAAACTCACGTGTGTGTTGTAACCCCTCCTCCACGTAGATATCAGCCATCACCTCCCTCTCATCTCTGCCCTCTCCACCTCCTCCCCTCTCGCCTCGTCCACTGGCAGCAAGCTGCAAACGGGTAAGTTGGAGTGGGGTTGGGTATGGGTGGCGTAATTTTGTTATCTGATAATGGTGGGGGAGGCGGCAGTGAAAGGAGGGGAGAGGGGGGTAGGCAGCATGGCGGCGCAGTGCCAAGCATGTGTAGCAGGCGCTGCGCCTTGCCTTCATTTCATGTCACTTGCATGTAGCAGTAGACCACGTGGCAGTCAACCAAGCTGGACCAGTAGAGGCGGACGCAGCAGTAGCGGTAGCTCGCTGCTGCTGCTGCTGTGCACAGGTGTAATAGCAGCGGCAGTGATGATGCTCAACAGCGGCACGGCAGCGGGCATGCCGGTGGATCACCCGCCCAGCCAGTCACCCAGCCACACCCACACGCCGCCGCCGCCGCCAAGCCGCAGCCCGGTGCGCATGGTGGTGAGCCGCCCGCCTGCCACACCGACGCCCTTTCGGCCTCCCACGCCGTCGCCTGCCCGCTCGCCCGCGCCGCTGGCGGCACCCGCTGACCTGCTGCCGCTGGCAGGTCGCTGTGTGGCAGCCAGCGTGGGCGTGTATGAGTACTCGCTGTGCCCCTTCGTGAACGTGACGCAGCGCGAGCTGTCGGCGTCGTGGACCGCCTTCTTTGGCATCCTGGGCGTGTGGGAGGGCTGGCAAGGCGAGGATGTCGTAGCCGGGTCGCCGGCGCCGTCACCTACTTCAAGCAGCGCCACTACACCTACAACTGTTGGAACGCCATCGCCGTCGCCGGTGTCGCCGCCGCCGCCACCGCGGGCCATGGTGTATTCTGATGGCACAGAGTGCGCGGGCGGGAAGCGGCGGCGGGTGACGGCGGTGTGGGCATGCGCACCTGATGGCGAGGCGCCCACGCTGACAGACATTCGGGAGCCGCGCACGTGCGAGTACACCATGACGGTGTCGGCGCCGCAGGCATGCTTGGTGGATTGGAGCGCCTTTGTGACGCCCGCGCCTGCGGTGACGCCGGCGGCAACACCGCCAGTTGGGGCGGCGACAGTTGCAGTGACGGCATCGGCCGACCAGCCCTCACTGACAGCGACAGCGACTGCGACAGCAACAGCGTCCCCGTCATCCAGCACGGGCTCGGAGCAGGCACCACCACCAGCAACAGCAACCGTTGTTGTGCGGCATGACGCCGGTGTGCGGGATGTTGACGTAAGTGCAGCTGGCGGGTGCAACGCAAACACGGTGGCTGCTGTGCTTGCGCGTCTGGCGGCGGCGCGGGCGGAGGTGGCAGCAGCGGAGGCAGAGCTGGCGCGCGCATGTGGCAGCGGCGGTGGCGGCGGCGGCGGCGGTGCGGCATGAGCACCCACCTCACCCCAGCGCGTTGCGGTGGCGGTACACGTCGTAGCCCAGCGCCACCAACACCGGCCGGTATGCCTCGCCAAATGTGCGGCGGCGCGACTGCACCAGCAGCGCGGTGGCTGCCACGCACACGCGCGCCGTTGCCTCGCCGGTGGCGACCGCGATGGGGGCGGCAAACACGGACCAGGCCGGCTGCCACGCCCCTGCCGGCGCCTCGTGTCGCCACGCCACGCCAGCCAGCAGCCATGCCACCGCGGCGCGGCGCAGGATGTCGCGAACGAGCAGCCACACGTCGGCGCGCCACGCGCGCATGCTGTCGCCCGTCCCCCGTGGCGGGTGGCGTATCAGGTCGACCAGCTCCCGGCAGCTGGCGGCGGCGGTGACGGCGAGGTATGCCACGGCGGGCGCCACTGCAGCAGCCGCGGCGCCGCTGTCAAACGACAGCACTGGCACCAAGAACCATGCCACCGGCGGTGCGCATGTGGTGTACGGCGCCAGCGTGGCGGGGTTGACGGCGCGCAGCAGCCACGCGAAGAAGGTGGTGGCGGCGGCAAGCGGCGCGGCAGCGTGGATTAGGGTGGCACGGTACACGGCGGGGCGGGGGAATGACAGCTGCCGCCACCCCGGTGGCACGATGGCGGCGGGCAGCACGGTGGCCGCTGCGACGGTCAGCGCAAGCAGCGGGGCCAAGGCGGCGGCGATGGAGAGCCACGGCGGCGGGCTGTCACCGGCAGGGCTTGGGTCCGGCACAAATGCGCGCGCCAGCAGCCACAGCTGCGCGCCCAGCCCCGCGCCGAAGGCAGCTGCCAGGCCAGCACGCAGGGGCGCGCCGGGGCAGTACAGCGTGTGGATGGCGACGGTGGTGCGGCTGGCGTCCCACCGCCAGTCAAACTCCACGCTGCAATCGATAATGCGGGACACTAGCCACGGCAGCGACAGCTCGTTGGCATTACCCTGCCCCGCTAGCACGGTAGTTCCCGGCGCCCCCGGCGACCCTGCGCCGTCCACCACGGCGTGAACCGCATACGAGCCGGCAATTACTGCCAGCACGGCCGCCCACGGCGCCAGCACGCGCCACTGCAACACGCCGGTGGCGGCGCTGTCGTCACCCAGCGCCGCCAGCGACGCCATGGAGAACGTCGCGGCGGCGCACAGCGCAAGCGGCGGCACAAGGAACAGCGCCCCGTCCAGGCACCGCCGCAGGTGCATGGCACTACTGCGCGTCGCCCGCGCGCGCGCAGCTGCCGCCACCACCGCCGCGCGCTCCATCATGTGGCGGCCGAACAGGCGGTATGCATTTGTGCTGGCCACAGCCGCTGCTGCTGCTGCCGCTGCTGCTGCTGTAGTGGGTGGCGGCACTTCTGTCACCGTTGCTGCTGGCGTCACTGACGGTGGCATTACCACCCGCCGCGTTGGCACCGTTGGCGACTCACTGGTGGCGTCTGCCACTGCCGCCGCCGCCCCTGCTGCCTCTGCGCCGCCGTCGCTGCCACCTGCCGCCGACATGTCATCGCTGCTTCGCCGTGCCACGATCCGCCGCCTCAGCGCCTCCCGCACCGCCACCTCGTCGCTGCCATCTTCCAGCAGCAGCGCATCGTGGTGCACCTCGTCATGCACTTCCGGTACACCGTCCAGGGCGCCGATGCCAATGCCGGCACCAACGTCGCCGCCCTCACCATCGCGTTCCATTGCCCCGCCACCGTGGCCGCCACCACGGCCGCCGTCATCGTCACCGCCACCGCCACCGCCGTCTTCATCCCACGCGCCCCACCCGCCGTCATCTACCCAGCCATCAGCCCCTAACCTACCTCTCGCCGCCTCCCCATCGCTTCCTACGCCGTCATCGTCAACTTCATCATCGTCTGCACCATTGCTGCCTGCTGCTGTTGTTGGTGGCGCGCTGCTGCTGCTGTCAGCTGCAGGACTGGTACCATGGGCGCCGACCTGATGCTGCGCACCGATACCGGCGCCAAAGGTTGTCTCCAGCAGCGCCTCCCACCCCGGCCACTGCGCAATGTGTGCGTGCGTGGGTGGGTGGATGTGGCTGTGGCTGCGGTCAATGTCGCCAACTCCTACGCACCGTCTGCACGTCATGCAGCAGCTGCTTGCTGACGTGCCCCAGCCGGCCAGCCTCGGGTGGCGTCAAGAACGGCAGCACATGCGCTAGCAGCTCTGTGGGTGGTGGCGGTGGGGATTGGGAGGGGTGCGCGGGTTGGAGCGAATGCCAGCAGTGCTGTACCGTAGCCTGTACGTGACAGCGCTCTGCGCGTACGCACCTCCCGGCACCTGCTGCAACACGTCCACACTACGTCGTTGTGGTGCCATGTGTGTTGTGGTATGCATAGCTGCCGTAGCATGCTGCCGGCGCCACACTCGTTGTGGCAGCGTGGCGTTGTGGCGCTGTGCCTTGCTGTCTTGTCTGTTGCTGGCTGCCCTCGTTTAGCAACAGGCGCGCTCACGCTCACACTAATTATCATAATGTCAAAAATAGAATGGCACAATGGACACACACGTCAGCGATGGCAAACAAACGACCGTTAGTCAGGCACCCAATTTCCATACTAAAAATGTGCGGGTGCTGTGCCACTTGTAGCGTATTTGGGGTGTGTGTGGGAACGCTGCTGGCAGGGTGCGGACCGGCGGGTGCCTCGCTGGCAGGTTCCACGACGCAACCATCTACTGCCTTCTGGTCGCCGCTGTCGCCACGCCGCAGCTGCCCCACTCCCACGGTCGTGGCCCCTTATTGCCACACCGGCAAAGAGGCGGCTGCTGGCCGCTGCTGCTGCCGCTGGAGCGAAATCACTGACACCTCGTTGAACTTGCAACTTGCCCGCCAGCTGGGTGACTCGGGTCAGACGCAGCAGCACCAGCTCCCTCTCGTTCTTGCGTAGAATGCCAACGAGTGACACCCACATCCAAGGGATGGCACGCGCGCGCATGCTGCAATTGTAATCAATAGCCGCAATATTGCCAGCATATGTGCGTGGGTGCCTTATATTTCCTGTTTCAGCGGTAATTTTTGCATAATATCAGTGTGCAGATGGCGACCCCGCCAACCGCAGCAGCCACGGCGCCAGCGCCTGCGCCAGCAGCAGGGGCATTCAGCTGGGATGACCTGCTACCAGGCTTGACGACAGGTGGCGGCGCGGGTACCGTAGTGCCACCCGCCGTCTGTCTCTCCTGCCTGCGTGTGTGGCAGCTGAACAGGCCAAGGGAGGCGTGCCCGTCATGTGGCGTACCGACGCGACCCATCACGCCGGAGCAGGCGGCCGTCATCCACCGCAGCCAGTCGCGGGAGTGGGCGGCTGCAGTTGCTGCTATGCATGCGGCGCCGGCGCCGACACCAACACGCGGGAGTGGTGGCAGTACGCTGCCCATGTTTGACCTGTCTGCGCTTACCACGCTGTTTGGTGGGGGCGACGATGACGGCACGGCGGAGTTTGACACGTCGCTGCTTGCAGCGCTGGCGGACGCGCTGGCGTCAGGTGGCGGTAGTGGCGGCGGCGGCGGCGCGGGGGGCGGCAGTGGGGACGCGGTGCCCGCGACCCCTGCGGCAATTGCGGGGTTGAAGCGGGTGGTGGGGGCGGACGTGCTGCGGGACCTGCCGCACCATACCGTGCTGCGCGTGACGGTGGGACCAGCGGCGCGTGACCCGCCGCCACCGCGCGTGGGCCGGTGGGTGAACAGCGGTGTGGCGGAGCTGGTTGGGGTGCCAGCAACGTTTGGCCCGCGGCCACCTGCGCCGGCGGCGCTGGCAGCGCTGCCACCCGCGCCGCTAGTTGCAGCGACACCGGCAACCGGGCCACCGCCGGGTACCGCGCACTGGGACGCGCCCGCTGCCGCCCGCCTGCGCGGCGCACTGGTGCTGATGGACCGCGGCGCAATCACATTTGCGCGGAAAGCGTTGGCAGCGAACGCGGCGGGGGCAGTGGGTGTTGTCGTGGTACAGTCAGAGGCGGGCGCCGCAGCGGGGGAGTGGCCGCTGCGCATGGCGGATGCCAGCGGGGAGTGTGTCGCAGCGGCAGCAAGTGGCACGCCGCTAACCATTCCTGCCGTGATGGTGTCTGCGTCCGATGGCGCCTCCCTGCGCAGCCTGCTGGCATGGGCGGCGGCCGCCGACGCGCCGGTCACCGCGTCGCTTGCGTCCCTACCCAAGGCGGAGGCGTGCCCCATCTGCATGGAGGGCTTTGACGCCGGCACCACCGCCACCTTCATGCCCTGCCAGCACGTCTTTCACGACGGCTGCCTCGTGCCCTGGCTGGCGCGCCAGCACCGTTGCCCGCTCTGCCGCTTTGAGCTGCCGTCCGATCACGCCGAGGCCGCCGAGCGCGCCGCCGCCGCGCGGGCGCGCCGCTTGGAGGCGGAGCGCACCGCTGTCGCCGAGTCGTGGTATGGATAGCAGGTTAATCACTTATGTGTGGCAATTGAAAAGATTCATTATCGATATCCCTATGCGTCGGCAGCGTCGCGGCGCAGCCGCTTGGCATCCCCCTCGCCGACGTCCGCCCCACTGCCATCAGTGCTGCTGCTGTCAGCGGCAGGCGGCGCTGCGGCGGCGGCTGCAGCGGCGGGTGCGCCGGATGGCGGGGCGCCTGATGCATTGCCGCCGCGCCGCTTGGCACCCGCTGCAGTGGCAGCAGACCGGTCAGTGACGCTGCGTGACACGCCAGCTGCCACCGCCGCCGCCTTGCCAGCAGAGGCTCGCGAGCCGGGGCCCCACGAGTCACCCGGGTTGGGGTGCCACCGTGGCGCGCGGCGCTTGGACGCGGCGTGCGCCTCCCGCAGCTCTTCCTCGGTGGGGAACACGACAGGCTTGTCGGGCAGCGCGCGCGGCTTGCCCAGGATGGCGTACGCCAGCGAATGCGGGTTGTCGCGCGTGCGCGGCAGCAGGCCGTTGCCCGGCAGCGCCTCGTACGCGCGCAGGATGTCCCACAGGAACCCGGGCGGCGCGTCCGTCTTGATGGCGTTCACCATAGCGTGCGCGGGCGAGGCGCGGTAGCCGGCCGCCGCCAGCGCCTTCTCGTAGTACGGGCGCGGCACGGAGGAGAGGTGCAGGCGGCGCTGCAGCGACGGCAGCTCGTAGTACAGCGGCACGTCGGGCAGCTCGTCCACGACGGCGCGCACCAGGCCCATCAGCCGCCGGCGCGACAGCGCCACCGTGTCGGCCGAGTTGCTGCCGCCGTCGTGCGCCGGCCGCGGCGCGGTGGCGCGCATGTCGTAGTAGCGGCCCGGCGCAGTAGACGCGCCGGCCACGCCGGTGCCGTCCTCACCAAACATGCCCTCCAGCGTTGCCAGCACGCCCGCCGCAAACGACGGGTCATGGATGGGGTCCACCCACAGCGGGCCACCAATGTGCAGCGGCCGATCGCAGTAAGGACACACGCCTGCCAGCGGCGGTGCCACGTTGGCGTGCACGTGCTGCATGCGCGCACCCACCGCCGCCTGCGGCTCCAGCCGCGAGTTGAAGGTGGTGGCCATATCCTCCACCCGCCGCCGCCGCACGCCGTCACCCTCCCCACCGCCGCCGCCGCCGCCACCGCCGCCGCCGCCGCCACCGCCGCCCTCGCCGCCCTCGCCGCCGTCCTCGCCGCCTACCGCTGCCACCTTCATCCCCGTCTCCCGCCGCTTCATGCGCGACGGCGCGCCACGTCCCGTGGCGGCACCGCTGCCGTCACCGCCCGCCGCAGCGTCGCCGTCAGCCGCTGCTGCTGCCGCGGGCGGCGCCGCCGGTGCCGACGGCCAGCGGCCGTTGGGCCACAGCCAGAAGCTGTCACACGCGGCGCACTGGTACAGGGAGCCCAGGCGGCGGGTGGCGAGCGCGGTGCCACGTGCCGACGTGTCCACGCGCACAAACACGCGCGCGTAAAAGTCGACGCACAGCGACAGGAGGGGCGTGATGACGCGGCGGTGGCGAATAGCTGCCGCCTCCACCGCCGCCAGGATGATGCGCAGCGCCTGCTCGCCGTAGTGCCGCGCACGCACCGGCACGGAGCCGTACTTGGCGTGGCAGGCGTCCAGGTGCTCGCCCGCCAGCACCGACATGTCAGTGCACGTGACGCACAGCAGGCCGCCCTCCGCCACCGCCTGCACCGCGGCGTCCAGGAACGGCGACGCAGTGCCGTAAGGGTCCAGGTCCACCACGTCAAACGGCAGCGTGGCGTCACCGGCGCCCGCCGCTGGCGATGACCCACCCGCAGCACCATCGGGCGTCGGCGCCGCCGCGCGGTGGTTCATCATCAGCATGACGGCGTCGGCGTGCGACGGGATGATGCGGCGCGGCACCAGCCGCTCACCCGCCGTCACCGCCGCCGTCGCCGCCGCAATGGACTGCACCGGCAGCGCGCTGCGGGCGGCGCCGTCCAGCACGTCAGCCAGCCCGTTGGCCGCCATGTTGGCATGGATGGCTGCCACCGCCGCCGCGTCAAAGTCATTCACCACCAGCGTGTCAATGCCGGGGATCTCCTTGGCGTACCGCACCGACCGCAGGCCAGACGCAGACAGCGCCTCCAGGATGCGCAGCCCCGGGAAGGCGGTCGCAGGCCGTGCCGCCGTCGATGGCTCTGCTGCCGCCGCCGCAGCTGCGGCAGTGGAGGTGGGGACAGCCGGTGGTGGGTCAATCGGCACGCCGGCGGCACGCAGCCGCGCCCACGCCTTCCCCGCCGCCTTGGGCGTCGCGTTCGCATCCCGCCACGCCGCAAACGTGCGAATGGCGGCGATGGACACGTCACGGTTAAAGATCTGAACGCGGTTGTAAAACACGGCGTCAGCATTGTACTGCACCGCCGCCGCGCCCTCAATGATCACCGACTGGCCCGGCGACGGCGGCGGGATGGCGCCCGGGTTTGGGATGAAACCCTCCCCTCCGGTAGCACCACCGCCTTCGGTGACGGGCGCGGCAGCAGCGGCGACGGCAGCAGCCATGGTTGGCAGTGTCGCGGCGGCAGGTGCAGGGGCAACAGCAGGAAAGACGGCGCCGATCGCAGCGTGCATGTAGCGCCGCCTGCCACAGCTCGTACGCGCAGTAGATGCCACAGTCGCAGCCACCCGGCGCAGCAGCATGGAGCTAAGTACTTTGCGGCTGCTGCCGTGGGTCAGCCACTGCCGACAGCCAACTTGTGGATGCAATCCAGCGGTCAGAGTGGTTTGCAAAGTAGTGGATGGAGTGGTGGGAGGCCTCTCTCCTCGCCTCCTAGCCTCGTTCCCTCCGGCCTATACTGATGCCACGTTGTGATAATCAACAAATAAAGCGGGGCAACCGTCTGCAACATAACCAGATACACTCTCCCCTGCTTTGTGTTTTTGCACCTGCCGCGCTGGTTGTTATTATTGTATCACTCTCTCGCCCCCCTCTCTGGTAGCAGCGCGAGACGATGAGAGGAGAGAGCCAGGCCAACTGCCAGCTGTGAATGCCATCAAAGGGACAAATGGGCGCCAATTTTTGTTGCGCACACAAAGGGCGCGATCGCCCGGTGCTGGCAAGGTGCGTTCATCTGCCGGCCTTATTTTGTGTGTACGAACCCCGTGGCGGCATTTCATGAGCTGGCAAGCAGGCTGCCACGTCTGATGATACGCGTCACATGCCAGCAGCCAGCAGCACCGACGGGGCACTGCAGCAGCTGGCTGCGACGTGGTGAGGCTGGTGGCTGTAAGGCTGGCTTGGCGGGTAGTGCTGCTGCTGGTGCTGCTGGTGGCCGTGCTGGTGCTGGTTGTGAGCAGCAGGAAGCAGCAGGAAGCAGCAAGCAGCAGGCCACGCCGCTTGTCAACTCATCACGCTTACT
>ERZ778022.5648-NODE-5648-length-10047-cov-3.905424_pt1 | contig 10047 bp, 11 predicted proteins | sample MGYA00375752_ERZ778022 | MGnify/ENA primary metagenome ERZ778022 (study PRJEB29350, sample SAMN05389826) | bioreactor metagenome | isolation source: Thiocyanate bioreactor | place: South Africa: University of Cape Town | collected 2014-04-04 ...
CCGCCCCGAACGGCGCCTCGACGCCATCCGAGAAGCTCGCGATGACGCCGTCCCCGCTCTGGCGCAGCGCGGTGAGGTTGGTCTGGTAGATGCGGCGGATACCGCGCGTCTCGAGCCCGGCGTCGAGCAACTGCCGCACGTCCTCGTCAAAGCCCCGCAGCACGCCGTCGCCGCGGTAGACGATGGTGGTCTCGACCCCCAGCCCGGCGAAGATCGTCGCGAACTCCACCGCGATATAGCCACCACCCTCGATCAGGATCGACGCCGGCAGGCGTTCGAGATGGAAGGCCTCGTTCGAGGTGATGCCCAGTTCCCGGCCCGGAATCTGCGGCACCCAGGGCCGCCCACCGGTGGCGACAAGGATGGTCTTTGCCGTCAGCGTCGTCCCGCCATTCACCAGCCGGATGGCGTTCGGCCCGGCCAGTTCCGCGCGGTCGCGGATGATTTCGACGCCCGGCTTCTCCAGCCCGGCGACGTAGGCCATCTCCAGCCGGTCGATCTCCCGGTCCTTGTTGGCGACCAGCGCCGGCCAGTCGAAGCTGGCGTTCACCTGCCAGCCGAAGCTGCCGGCGATGTCGAACAGGTCGTTGAAGCGGCTGGCATAGACGAACAGCTTCTTGGGCACGCAGCCGCGGATCACGCAGGTGCCGCCCACCCGGTACTCTTCGATGATCGCGGTCTTCGCCCCGTGATTGGCCGCGACACGCGCGGCGCGCACACCGCCGGAACCGGCACCGATGACGAGCAGATCGTAGTCAGCCAAGGCAAGCACTCCGCGAACAGGGTCGGCGCACGCCGTAGCACAAAACGAAAAGCCCCGCACAAGGCGGGGCTCAATTGCTTTGCTTGGCGTCGCCGCAGGCTAGAGGGTGATGCCGTTGGCCTTCAGCTCGGCGCGGACCTTGGCGAAGAATTCCTGCTTCAGGTTCACTTCGAACACCGACATCACGCGCTGCAGGCTGCCGTTGATCGCGGTATTGGAGGCTGAGAGCTTCAGACCGACAGGCGATTCGTAGAACGCCACGATCTGCTGCAGCTCCTCCATCGAGAAGTTCAGCGCATAGACGCGGGCGAACTGGTCCATCAGCTGGCCCTTGTTGCCCTTGTAGGTATCGAGCACCTTTTCGATCGCGGTATTGACCGGCTCGAGCACACCCGGGTTCTGGCGGACGAGGGTGTTCATGGTTTCGACCGCCGTCGACACCAGCGAGACCTCGTAGATCGCCGCGCGGTCGGTGAGGTCGACATACTTGCGCGCCAGCGCCACATGCTCCGGCGACAGCTCCTGCGCCTGCGTCAGGCTCACCTGCCCGGCGAAGCCGAGCACCAGGGCGACCAGCAGCGCGACTGCGGTGCGCGCACGCTTCATCATGAAATTCATCGTGTTAGTGCTCATCTTTTCGAGTTTCACCCCAAGTTGCGCCCGGTCGGTTCACACGTCGTAGGCGGCGACTCCCCCGTCACCGGCAACGTAGGCCCGGCGGCACAGTCCGATGAACAGACCATGCTCGACAACCCCGGGAATTTCCAGCAAGGCGTCCGAAACGGCTTTTGGCTCGGAAATGCGGCCAAATAAAGCATCGAGAATCAGGTGGCCGCCATCGGTCACGAAGGCCGAACCGTCCGCTTTGAGCCGCTTTGCGAGGCCGCCCTCCGCCCCGAAGCGGCGCATCACCTTCTCAATCGCAATGTGGGTCGCCAGCAGGCCGAACGGGTTTACCTCGATCGGCAGCGGGAAGCGGCCGAGGGTATCAACCCGCTTGCTCTGGTCGGCGATGACGATCATCCGCGCCGAGGCCGCCGCAACGATCTTCTCGCGCAGCAGCGCGCCACCGCCGCCCTTGATCAGGCTCAGGCCGGCATCGAGTTCGTCCGCCCCGTCGATGGTCAGGTCCAGTTCGGGCGTCGCATCGAGATCGGTCAGCGGAATATTCAGTGCGCGCGCCTGAGCCGCGGTCTTTTCGGAGGTCGGGACGCAGAGCACGTCGAAACCGGCCGCGACCTTCTCGCCGAGCAGGTCCACCAGGTGTTTGGCAGTCGACCCCGTTCCGAGGCCTAGTCGCATGCCGGGCCGCACGTCTTCGAGCGCGCGTGCCGCCGCAGCCCGTTTGTGAGTGTCGCTCAAGCCGTCATCCCCCGATTGCGCTTCGCCTAGCGGCGCCCGCCTGCCCCTGTCAACCGGCGCCCTCACGCATTGGTGAATGGCAAATGTCGCATCGTGGCAACACAATGAAGGTGAGGTGTTTAGCGTGTGACCGAATCGTGGCCGTTGCCCTTTTCCGGTTGCGACAAACCCGGTAATCAACAACCGATTTGGGCCCGAACGAGCGTTATTCGGGCCTCCACAGAAGGCACAGTTCGACACATGATCAAATTGAAGACTGCTGTCGCCGTCGTGCTGACGGCACTTCTTGCATTAGCGACAATTGCACCGGCATCGGCCGCGCGGGTGTACAATCCCGACACCAATACTTGGGAAGAAGCATCCGAAGTCGCGACGCGCGCCAAGCGCGGTAGCTCCATTCCCAAGGAAATCGTCACCTACGAGACCAAGTACAAGCCCGGCTCGATCATCGTCGAGACCGGCGAGCGTCGTCTCTATTTCGTGCTCGAGGGCGGCAAGGCCCTTCGGTACGGCATCGGCGTCGGTCGCGATGGCTTCACCTGGAGCGGCTCGAACAAGATTTCCCGCGTTGCCGAGTGGCCGGGTTGGACCCCGCCGGCGGCGATGCGCAAGCGCGTTCCCGATCTGCCGGCCTACATGCCCGGCGGCCCGAACAATCCGCTTGGCGCCCGCGCCCTCTACATTGGCTCGACGCTCTACCGCATCCACGGCACTTCGGAGCCCTGGACCATCGGCCAGGCCGTCTCCTCGGGCTGCATCCGCATGACCAACGAGGACGTCATCGATCTTTACGAGCGCGTCCGCGTCGGTGCCACGGTGGTCGTCAACCACTGAGCCATTCCGTGCCTTCTAGACAAAGGGCCAGCCTCGCGCTGGCCCTTTTGCTTTGCCCGCAACGCCTCGCAGGCGCTAGTATCGCTGGCCATGACCCTTACCCTGCTTCGGCAGCCTGATATCGCTCCCCGGGGAGCCCCGGCGCCGCTGGTCGATCGCTACGGACGGCAGATCACCTATCTGCGCATCAGCGTCACCGACCGCTGCGATTTCCGCTGCGTCTATTGCATGGCCGAAACCATGCAGTTCCTGCCCAAGCGCGACATCCTGAGCTTCGAGGAGATCGAAGCCATTGCGGGCGCCTTCATCGCCCGCGGCGTGACGAGGATCCGGCTCACCGGCGGCGAGCCGCTGGTACGTCGCGACATCATGGGCCTCGTCGAGAGCATCGGCAGCAGGCTCGGCCATGGTCTCCGCGAACTGACCCTCACCACCAATGGCAGCCAGTTGCGCCGCCATGCCGATCGGCTGGCAGCGGCGGGCGTGCGGCGCATCAATGTCTCGCTCGACACGCTCGACGAGACACGCTTCCGCGAGATCCCCCGCCGGGGCAACCTCGCCGACGTTCTCGATGGCATTGATGCGGCGGTCGACGCAGGTCTCGCGGTCAAGCTCAACATGGTCGCCATGCGCGGCATCAACGAGCACGAGATCGAGCCGATGATGGCCTGGGCGCATGGCCGCGGCTTCGGCCTCACCCTCATCGAAGGCATGCCGCTGGGCGAGGTCAGCCTCGATCGCGTCGACAGCTACCTGCCGCTGCGCGAACTGCGCGACCGGCTCGCCGCCCGCTATACCCTCGAACCCACCGATCACCGCACCGGCGGCCCGGCCCGCTACTACCGGGTCGGCGAGACGGGGGGCCTCCTCGGTTTCATCACCCCGATGAGCCACAATTTCTGCGAGAGCTGCAACCGCGTGCGCCTGACGGCGACCGGCCAGCTCTACATGTGCCTCGGCCAGGACGACCGTGTCGACCTGCGGGAGGTACTGCGCACGGAGGGACCATCGGCCCTGGATGCGGCGCTCGATCGCGCCATGCGGCTGAAACCCAAGGGCCACGATTTCGTGCTCGACCGCACGCACGCCGCCCCGGCGCTCACCCGCCACATGAACGTTACCGGCGGCTAGGTCCTACACCCCGGCAATCGCCGCCAGTTCGTCCCAGGAGCGCACCAGATGATCGGGACGCGCCTCCGCCAGCGCCGGCTCGTTGGCATAGCCCCAGGTCACCGCCGCCACCCTGAGCCCGGCCTTGCGGGCCGCGTCGATATCGCGGCTGTCGTCGCCGACGCAGAGCGCCTGCGCCCCCGGCACGCCGAAGCGCTGCGCCATCCGCCGCAGCTTGCCGGCCTTGCCGAACAGCGAGGCGCCACAATCGAAAGCCGCGACCTTGGCGGCATTCGCTTCACCCAGTCCGACGCGGATATTGAGCTCGCTGTTCGAGCTGACGACGCCCACCGCGATCCCCGCCGAGCGGAGCCGCGACAGGGACTCGGTGACGCCGCTGAACAACGGCGCGGTGCCTCCCGGCTGCGCCACCGCCTTGCGCATGTCGCGGGCGATGGCCGGCAGGCGCCAGAACGGCACCCGCATGTAGCGGATCACCTCGCGTGTCGACATCCCGCGTAGCGTCTCGATCTCGTCGCGCGACACCTGCCGGAAGCGGTGCTTGACCGCGAAATGGTTGAGGTTGTCCGCGAACCACGGGCCGCTGTCCGCCAGCGTGCCGTCGTAGTCGAGGATGACCAGTCGGAAGCCGCTCACCCCCGCACCTCGGTGACGATCCGCTTCAGCCCCGCGAGGAAATGCTGGGTGTCGACGCCCGCCGCCACCAGCGTCACGCCCCGGCCGAACCAGCGCCGCGCCGCCTCGGTTGAGCCGGCGAAGATGCCGGTGGTCATCGCCTTCGCCCGGCACGCATCGATGACGCCCTCAATAGTCTCGACGACGCGCAGATGCCCCATCTCGCCCGGCACGCCCAGTGCATGCGACAGGTCCATGGGCCCGAGGAAGATGCCGTCGAGCGTCGGGGTCTCGAGGATTTCCGGCAGTTCGCGCACGCCGCCCTCGCCCTCGACCATCAGCAGCACCGCGACATCGGCATTGGCCTCGGCGAACCATTCGGCCCGCCCCGAGTAGTCCGCCGCCCGCACGAACGGGTTGGCGCCACGATTGCCCTCTGGCGCAAGCGTGCCGCCCGCACCGCGCGCAGCGCTTCGGCCGCCGAGCCGATCTGCGGCACGATCACGCCCGCCGCGCCCGCATCGAGCGCTGCGGCGATCCCGGTGACGTCGCTGCTGCGCACCCGCACCAGCGAATAGATGCCGCGCGCCCGCGCCGCGAGGATGAGCGGCCCCAGCGCCTCGCTCTGGTGGGCGCCGTGTTCGATATCGAGGATCACCCCCTCGAAGCCGGCCAGCCCGATCAGTTCCACCGCCTCGACGGTCGGGATCATCGAGAACGTGGCGAGAAAGGGCGCGCCGCTCTTCAGGCGCTCACGCAGGGACGGCAGGGACATCGGTTTTCTCCAGGGGCGCCATTGCTAACCCGGCCGTGCCGCCCTGCCAACGCCTCAGGCCGCTGCGGCGAGCGCCGCCAGCCGTTCGCTCAGCCCCTTCAGCTCCCAGCTGCGGGCCAGCTCCGCCGCCACATTCCAGGTCGGCGCGGCATCGGGGATCGGCGCCAGCGGCGCGTCCGGCACCATCGTGGCGATCCGCCGATAGAGCCGCAGGTCGTCGGCCTGGGTGGGGAACTTGCCGTCGGCCAGCGCCGCCTCGAGGTCGGCATAGCGCTTGAGCAGGCTCGCGGCCGTCACCGCACCCACGCCCCTCGCTCCCGGCAGCTTGTCGGAGGGGTCGCCGCGCAGCGCGATGAAATCGGGCACCTGCCCCGGCTCCACCCCATAGCGCTCACGCACCTCCGCCGGCCCGATCCGGGCAATCTCGCCGGCCTTCACCGGATGCAGGATGGTCGTATGTGCCGAGGCCAGCTGGAAGGCGTCGCGGTCGCCGCTCGCCACCAGCGCCGTGCCGCCACGCTGCTCCTCCATTGCCACGGCGGTGGCGAGGAAATCGTCCGCCTCGAAGCCGGGCGCCTTGCCGCTGGCAAAGCCGCAGGCGGCAACGAACTGCGGCAGCACCTCGAGCTGCTCGACGATCTCGTCGTCGAATTCGCGTCCGCCCTGGTAGGGCGGAAACTCCAGTGCCCGCCAGTTCGGCACCGCCAGCGTGTCCCAGCCGACCACCACCGCACGCGGCTGCTCGGCCTCGTACAGCCGGATCAGGTAATTGGCGAAACCCACGATGGCGCCGCCGCCCCGGTTGCCGGCGCGGCGGATGCTCTTGGGCAACCCATGATAGGCGCGGTGCGCGAACGAGTCGCCGTCGACGATCAGCAGCGGACGCGACGACGCGCTCATGCCCTGCGCCGGCCGTTACTTGTCGTCGTCGGCGACGAGAGCGAATTCCAGCGGCAGCGCCGTGGTGTACTTTATCTGCCCCATGGCGAAGGACGAGCTCACGTCGGTCAGGTTTATCCGCGAGATCAGCTTCTTGTAGAACGAATCATAGGCCCCGATGTCGGGCACCACGACCCGCAGCAGGTAGTCCACCTCGCCGCTCATGCGGTAGAATTCGACGACTTCGGTGAAATCCTCGACCACCGCCGAGAACTTCCGCATCCATGCATCGGTATGCTCGTTGGTGCGGATCGAGACGAACACCGTCACGCCGGCATTGATCTTCTGCGGGTCGAGAATGGCAACCCGCCCCTTGATCACGCCGTCTTCTTCCATCTTCTGGATGCGGCGCCAGCACGGCGTGGTGGAAAGGCCGACCTTGCGGCCGATTTCGGCAACGGGAGTTGTCGCGTCCTTCTGCAGGAGCGCCAGTATTTTGCGGTCGATCTTGTCCAAGGCGATAGCGGGCCCCCGAGAAATGAGTTTGCTGAACGAGGCTCAATTTTATCGATCTACGCAAACCAAGCCCGCCAGAGCGCGCATTCAACGCAAAGTCCTTGCGCCTGTCAACTCCCAGAACCATATCCACAGCTGTTCGAAGAGCCCCGGTCCGGGGTCATCCGATGGACCCTGGTCGCGCCATGTCCTGGGGTCGTTGAAGCGCCCCTGCCAGATGCCGCGGCGTTCGCGCCGGGCCTCTGCTTCCTCGCCGCCAGTCCCGCCGAAACCATGGATGCGCCGAGGTCCGTCTCGCCCACGCTGCAGCGCGCCAGGACGCGGCCATATTTGTCCTCCCCCTCGGGCCGGCATGCGATCTCGCCCCCTTCCAGCAGGCCGCGCATGGCGGCGCGCGCCTCCCGTCCGCACGACCACTCGCTCCCGTCCTCGCGCCAGCATACCTGGTCGAGTTCTGGCGCATCGAATCCGGTCAGCCGGATGCGGTCGCCACCGATCCGCAGGCTATCGCCATCCGAGACCACCGCAGTCCCCGAGAATCGCGGCGGCAGCGGGTCGAGCCAGGCCAACACGCCGGCCAGGATCATCACGCTCAGTAGAACCACGACGGCGGGGAGCAGCGAGCGACGGCGCGCCGGCCGCCGGCCCAGCGCGTGCCGCGGCTGCAGCCAGGCCGGCATGGCATTTCCTGTGGCATTTTGCCGACGTCGCGGGGCCACCTGATTACGCTCCCTTAACCACGATGCGGCTAGCTTTCAGCCGAGCGTAGCGAAAGCGTTGTTCCTTCGCATCTTGTTAGTCAGTTGAGTACCGCGTGATGCCGTTTGCCCCGGCTGCCAACGATGGCGACGTGCGCGCCCAGATGGGACGCGAGCCGACGCGCCGGTCCCAGAAGACGGTGTTCGACGCGCGCCAGCGGCTGACCTCGGCCTCCGGCACCCGGTCCGACTTCGATTTCGAACTGCTCGACGAGTATGCCGGCTCGCGCCTTTCGGGCGCGCTGGCTGTCCCTGCCCTGCTGCTGATCCTCACGCTGTTCGTCAGCCTCTGGGTGCCGGTCGCCGCCGCCGCCGCATGGGGCGGCAGCGTCATTCTCGCCAACACCGCCGTGGTGCTCGTCTGCCGGCGCTTCAAGCTGGCAGATCGGAGCAAGTTCAACGCCGGCCAGTGGACCACCAGCTTCATTGCCGCCGAGGCTGCCTACGGCGTGGCCTGGTCGCTGCTGCCGCTCTTCACCTTCACCACCGACGCGGCGAGCCTGCCCGTCGCCATGTTCGCGATGGTGCTGGTCTGTATCGCGGCCAACGCCATTTCGACGCGCACGCTGCCCAATGCCACGCTGGTCAGCACCCTGCCGGCGACGCTCACCATCAGCATCACCCTCATCCTCATCGGCGGCACGCTCAACTATGCGCTCGCCGCCCTCACCATCGGCGGCGAGATCTTCTTCGTCTATCTCGCCAAGCAGTTGCATCGGTCCGAGCTGGAAACGGTGGAGCATCAGGCCGAGAAGGACGCGCTCATCTACGAGCTGAAGGAAGCCCGGCAGATGTCCGACGAGGCGCGGCGCCACGCCGAACAGGCCAATATCGCCAAGTCGCAGTTCCTCGCCACCATGAGCCACGAGCTGCGCACGCCGCTCAACGCCATCATCGGCTTTTCCGAAGTGCTGAAGTCGGAGCTGCTCGGCCCGCTGCAGGTGCCGCAGTACAAGGAATATGCCAACGATATCCACGGATCGGGCCAGCACCTGCTCAACCTGATCAACGAGCTGCTTGACCTCAGCCGCATCGAGGCCGGCAAGTACGAGCTCAACGAGGAAGCCGTGTCGCTGATCGACATCGCCGAGGATTGCCGGCGCATGATGGAGATCCGCGCCAAAGGCAAGCAGATCGATCTCAGCTTCTCCTACGCCAATTCGCTGCCCAAGCTGTGGGGCGACGAACGGGCCATCCGCCAGGTCGTGCTCAACCTGCTGTCGAACGCCATCAAGTTCACCCCGCAGTCGGGCAAGGTGCAGCTCGTCGTCACCCGCTCGGCCGACGGCGGCCAGATGGTCTCGGTGCGCGACAATGGTCCCGGCATCCCCGAGGACGAGATCGACACGGTGCTGTCGTCGTTCGGTCAGGGCTCGCTGGCCCAGAAGACCGCCGAACAGGGCGCCGGCCTCGGTCTGCCCATCGTCAAGAAGATCATGGAGTTGCATCAGGGCCGGTTCGACCTGTTCAGCAAGCTCCGCTTCGGCACCGAAGTGATCGCCACCTTCCCCCGCGCCCGCGTCATGGACGCGCTGGCGCCGGTGGTCGAATCCCGCAACCGCCTCGAAATCTACTCCGAAGCCCGCTGAGCGCAGCGCCGCCTCAGCCCCTGCTGACGCGGGCGCTGGCGAAGGTTGCCATGTTGCGGTGGAGATGCAGCGCGGTCTTGGCGAGGACCGCTGCCAGCGCGGCCCCGCTTCCCTCGCCCAGCCGCATGCCGAGGTCGAGCAGGGCGGTCTTCTGCATCTTCTCCAGCGCCTTGCGGTGCGCGCTTTCGGCAGAGACATGCGCAAAGATGCAATGGTCGATGGCTGCCGGGTTGACCGCATGCGCCACTGCCGCCGCGGCGGTGGCGACGAAGCCGTCGACGATGACCGGTATCTTCTGCTGGCGGGCCGCGATCAGTGCGCCCAGCATGGCGGCGATCTCGCGCCCCCCGACCCGGCCGATCACGGCGAGCGGATCGGTCAGCCCGCTGGCGTGGCGGGCCAGCGCCCGGTCGACTGCGTCGGCCTTGCGGGCCAGCCCCGCATCGTCGACGCCGGTGCCGCGGCCGACCCAGTCCGCGCCGCTCCCGCCGAACAGTGCAGCGAACATGGCGGCGGCCACTGTCGTATTGCCGATCCCCATCTCGCCAAGGCACACCAGGTCGGGCTTTCCGGCCACCGCTTCCATGCCATAGGCGATGGTGGCGGCGCACATGCGGTCGTCCATCGCCGGCGCTTCGGTGATGTCGCCGGTCGGTAGTTCCAGCGCCAACTCGAAAACCCGCAGGTTGAGTTCGTGCAGAGCGCAGATCTGGCTGATGGCCGCGCCGCCGTCGGTGAAATTCGCTACCATCTGCGCCGTCACTTCGCGCGGATAGGCGGAGACGCCCTGGTCCGTGACCCCGTGGTTGCCGGCAAAGATGACGA
>ERZ778022.5652-NODE-5652-length-10042-cov-6.052068_pt1 | contig 10042 bp, 5 predicted proteins | sample MGYA00375752_ERZ778022 | MGnify/ENA primary metagenome ERZ778022 (study PRJEB29350, sample SAMN05389826) | bioreactor metagenome | isolation source: Thiocyanate bioreactor | place: South Africa: University of Cape Town | collected 2014-04-04 ...
CGGGGAGCCGGCAGTAGTCTCGAAACGGCGGCGTGATGATGATGCTCCAGCTGCTCCAGCTGCAGCTGCTCCAGCTGCAGCTGCCGCAGCTGCGGACACCGCCTCAGCCGCCGCCGCTGCCACAACGGCGGAGGACACGGCGCTGGGAGCAGAGGAGCTGGAGCGGCTGCGCGACGCGCGTGAGCGGGACGAGTTTGCACAGCGGCTGGTGGCGCGTGACGCCGCCAAGCGCGACAAGGAGCGGGAAAAGGGGGGTGGTGAGGGGGCGGCAGCAGCGGCGGGAGTGAGTGAAGCGGAGGCGGCGGCGCTGGTGCCGGAGCTGCGCAAGGCGTCGCGGCAGGACTACTTGAACCGGCGCAGCGCCAAGGAGCTGGCGCTGCTGGCGGATGCCATCGCTTTTGATGAGGCGCTGATGGCGCGCGCGGGCGGGCGCGTGACGGCGGCGGAGCGGGCGCGGTATGACGCCAACAAGCGGCTGTACGCGCTGGCGACCGCCAAGGCGGAGGACGACGCAGCGCCGGTGGAGCGGTACCGCATGCCGGATCTGGGGGAGGACGACGCGGGGCGGCCGGACTTGCGCAAGCGTGACGCGGTGCTGGCAGCGCGGTACACGGAAGAGGGCCGCGGCGGGCGGCCGCAGTCGGAGCACGAGGTGTGGGAGGCGGCCAAGCTGGCGGCGGCCACCACCAAGTACGGCGCACGGGACGCTGGCGCGGGGCCCGCGGTGGTGCGCCGGCTGGAGACACGACGGCAGCGCGGCGCAGACGGCGTGGTGCGGGAGGTGGAGGTGGTGGTGGAGGAGGAGAACCTGGCAGCGCGGCAGTACAGCCTGCTGATGGACACCTCCATCGACTTTGTGAGCAGTGAGGTTCTGCGCGGCAGCGACGCACCAGACGCCCTGCGCGCCGCTGCTGCAGCTGCCGCTGCCGCTGCTACCGGTCCAGCGCCGCCGGCGGCGGCGGCGGCAGCAAAGCCGTCGGCGCGGGAAGCACTGGCGGCAGTGCGGCGGTCGCTGCCCATCTATGCGTACCGGGAGGAGCTGCTGGAGGCGATCGCGGAGAACCAGGTGCTGATTGTGGTGGGCGAGACGGGCAGCGGCAAGACGACGCAGATCCCGCAGTACCTGCACGAGGTGGGGTACACCAAGCTGGGCCGCGTGGCATGCACGCAGCCGCGGCGCGTGGCGGCCATGAGCGTGGCGGCGCGCGTGGCGGAGGAGGTGGGCGTGAAGCTTGGCGCGGAGGTGGGCTACTCCATCCGGTTTGAGGACTGCACGTCGGACGACACGCTGGTGAAGTACATGACGGACGGCATGCTGCTGCGCGAGTTCCTGACGGAGCCCGACCTGCGCTCCTACTCCGCCATCATGATTGACGAGGCGCACGAGCGCACGCTGCACACTGACGTGCTGCTGGGCCTGATCAAGGACATTGCGCGGTTCCGGCCCGACATCAAGGTCATCATCGCATCCGCCACCATGAACGCGGAGAAGTTTGCCGCCTACTTTGACGACGCGCTGGTGTTCAACATCCCGGGCCGCCGCTTCGCGGTGACGACGTACCACACCAAGGCGCCGGAGGCGGACTTCATCCAGGCGGCGGTGGTGACGGTGCTGCAGATCCACGCCACGCAGCCGGTGCCGGGCGACATCCTGGTGTTCCTGACGGGGCAGGAGGAGATCGAGGCGGCGGCGGAGGCGCTGGCGGCGCGCAGCCGCGCGCTGGGCGGCACCATCCGGGAGCTCATCGTGGCGCCCATCTACGCCAGCCTGCCGGCGGAGCAGCAGGCGCGCATCTTTGAGCCCACGCCGGACGGCGCGCGCAAGGTCATCCTGGCCACCAACATTGCAGAGACGTCGCTGACCATCGAGGGCATCGTGTACGTGGTGGACTGCGGCCTGTGCAAGCAGAACTCGTACAACGCGCGCATGGGCATGGAGGCGCTGACCGTCGTGCCCATCTCGCAGGCGTCTGCGGAGCAGCGCGCGGGGCGCGCGGGGCGCACGCAGCCGGGCAAGTGCTTCCGGCTGTACACGGCGTGGGGGTACGAGCACGACCTGCCGCCGCACACCACGCCCGAGATCCTGCGCACCAACTTTGCGTCGGTGGCGCTCATGCTCAAGTCGCTGGGCGTGGACGACCTGGCGGGGTTTGACTTCCTGGACAAGCCGCCCACCGACGCCGTCATGAAGGCGCTGGAGCAGCTGTACGCGCTGGGCGCGCTGAACGACCGCGGCGAGCTGACCAAGGCGGGCCGCCGCATGGCGGAGTTCCCCACCGACCCCATGCTGTCCCGCATGATCCTGGCGGCGGAGCGGTACGGCGTGGTGGAGGAGGTGCTGTCCATCGCCGGCATGCTGGACGTGCAGGCGTCCGTGTTCTACCGCCCGCGCGACCGCGCCGTGCACGCCGACACGGCGCGCGCCGCCTTTGCGCGCGGCGGCATCGGCGACCACACCACCCTGCTGGCGGTGTACAACGGGTGGGCGGACGCCGGCTACTCCACCGCCTGGTGCGCTGAGAACTACGTGCAGGCCAAGTCCATGAAGCGCGCGCGCGACGTGCGCAGCCAGCTGGCGGCGCTGTGCGACCGCGTGGAGGTGGCCATGTCGTCCGCGCCGCACGCCACCGACGCCATCGGCCGCGCCGTGGCGGCGGGCTACTTCTACCACGCCGCCAAGCTGCAGAAGAACGGGTCGTACCACACCGCCAAGCGCGGCGCCACGGTGCACATCCACCCCTCCTCCTCCCTGTTCAAGACCGACCCGCCGCCGCGGTGGGTGGTGTACCACGAGCTGGTGGAGACGAGCAAGGAGTTCATGCGCCAGGTCATCACCATCTCGCCCGAGTGGCTGCTAGAGGTGGCGCCACACTACTACAAGCCCGCCGACGTGGCCGACGCCGACAGCGCCGGCGCCGGCGCCAAGCGCCTGCCGAACGCCAAGGCGCCCGCCCGGCGGTAACAATAACTTAATTATTTAACCTGCGTGGCGCGCTTCAAATGTCAATCATTTACGATATTAATATCCCTTACAAACGTTCATCATATGTGGGTTAGCTGCCGCCCATCTCCGCCTCCTGGAACGCGCGGTACGCCGACTCCAGGTAGTTGAACACCTGCGTGGCAATGAAGCGGTGGTCGCCGTCCATGGAGTTCTGCTTGTCGGGGTGCACGATGGTGAGCGCGCGCAGGTAGGCGATCTTGACGCGCTTGGGGTCAATGAGGCGCGCCATGGCGACCGGCTCCCACGACGCCTCCGGCCACAGCACGGCCTGCAGGGTGGACAGCAGCAGGCGCAGGTTCTTGCGCGTGCCCGACGCCTCCTCCGCCCACTCCTTCAGTCGCGGCCCGTGCTTTGCCAGCGCCGCGTCCCGGTCCTCCTGCTCCTTCTTGGCAGCAGCCTCCCGCTCCGCCACCTCCGCAACCCGCCGCGCGTGCTCCTCCGCCACCTTGTTCCGCCGCTCCATCACGCGCGCCTTCACGTAGTCGCTCTTGTCCGCCAGGTCGGCGTCCACCACGTCTGGTACCACCACCGGCGCCGTGTCCTCCACCACCTTCACCGGCCGCATGCCCGGCGCGCCGCCCAGCAGCGCCGCCGGCGACGGCGGGATGACGGACGACGCCCCGCTGCTGGCACGCGCGCCTGCCGTCGCCGCCCCACCTGCCGCCGCCGCCGTCGCCGCCGTGGCTGACGGGCTGCTCGCTGGGTAGCCACTACCACTTCCGCTGCCACCACCGCCAGCGGCTGCGCCAGCGGCAGCGGCAGCGGCAGTGCGGGTGCCAGGCGACCCCGCCGGCGCCGCGGGTGCAGGTGAGACCGCCGCAGGCGTGGAGCCAGCGGGGCGCAGCTTGAGGCGCAGGCCGTACGAGTTGTTGGTAGCGCACCGCGCCGTGTCCAGCCGCAGCACCTTGGCAATGAGCGCGCCATTCACCTGCGGCACCACATCGTCCGGCGAGGTGAGGTCCAGGAACATGACCTGCTTGTCGGCCGCCACCTGGAACCGGAAGTGGAACGCGGAGGTGCCAGTGAGCGGGAAGGCCGCCACCACCTCTGCCAGCGTCACGCGCGCCGGGTCAGCGGGGTACAGGCGGCAGGCATTTGGGTGCACCGACGACTCCCCCTTCTCGCCCGCCAGGTGGTAAAACAGGTACATCGGCTTCACCCCGCCGCCACTGCTGCCGTCGGGGCTGGTTGCTCCAGCTGCCATCTTGCCAGGTGGGAGTTGGCTGTGCCGCCTGCTGCTGCTGCCTTAGACTACTGCTGCTGCTGCTGTCGACGTTGGAAGTGGTCTATTTGTGATACTTTTGCCTTCAGCCCGTGTGCGAGGAGGCGGCGGGTGCGCTTGCTTGCCGGCTTGTGTGCGGAGGAGGTTAGGGTTGCTGGGGTAGCATGTTTAAGCGCATATTTCTCCAACACGCGTGCGACTTCGTAAGGACCTCACATATTATCACATAGCCTGTAAACCATTAAGTACGCAACATGGTAGTATGTCGTTGTGTAACAATGAATAGCGTTGATAGGGGCGCCTGAAGTTTCCTCTTGCTGCCTACTGGGCGCCGCACCCCTGTCACCCCGCCTCACCGCACATTGCCAGCTGCACAACGCCGCGTGCTCCCGCCGCCATTCTTGTCGCCCCCACATTCCATTCCCACACCCTCTTGTCTCACGCCCCGCATTTGTGCCACACCGCCGCCGTTGTGTACCCCGCACCCCCCACCCTTGGATACCTAGGCGACTAGAGGCGGCAGCAGCGGGTGCGACAGAGCAGGCAACGGAGGAGCAGGTGTGCTGTGCAGTTGAGCTGTGGCAAGCAAAGGAGGAGGAACGCAGCAGAGGCAGGCGGAGGCCAAGTAGGCACCGGTGGGTATAAGGGAAGGCTACGGCTCGGCATTGCCGGTGGAGGCATTGGCGACAGCATCAAGAAGAGGAGCCAACGACTTTGTGCCACTAGTATCGTCATCCCCAAAGATGGAGTCCCGGTCATTTGCAATGCTGCTCATGGCGCTGGTGCTGGCGCTGCTGGTAGAGTGCGTTGCGCTGTGATTGGGGGCTTGCCTGCCGCCGCTGCCGCTGCTGCTGCTGCAGCTGGTGGCCATCATCACCCACCCCATATCCATACCACACTCCACCCCTCCCCCCCCCACACCTCTGTGCAGGCCTGCGGCGGCAGCCATGCCGGTGGACGGCGGCAATGCCCTGGCGGGCGTGATTGGGGCGCTCATGTTGCTGTTCGGCATCCTGGCATTCCTGTACGTTAACAGGCGGCGCCGGCTTAATAGTTGCAAGTTCGTGTGCTTTGTGTCACCTACTCCCTCCCACTCCACCATCGATCCGCTGCAGGGGCTGGTACAGCCGCCGGCTTTAGGCTTGGCTGGCAGGCGCAAGCGCGCGCGCGGACGACGGGGCCGTGTCGGCGCGCAGCAGCAGCACCGCGAGTGCGTGACTGCGTGTGAGTGTGCCCGCCCGACGCTGGCGCAGCCAATGTGCAACTGTGCACGGTGGGACGCGATGGGAGTTTATCAGAGTGCCGCGTGATTCAAATGACTTGCTTCCGTAACTGTACCGGTACCGGTATTGGTGCGTGCGTGTGCGCCACTGTGCGTGCTCAGGCAACAAGACAACTCGATTATTGATTGACTCGGACAGCCTCCACCACGCGCGGGCAGCGCTCAACGCCAGGGAGCAACGCGCGCGTACACACAGCCACAATCAGTCGCAAAGTTGCAGTCGCACGGCGGCAGACGCAATAAACACACCATGGCCGATACGGATGCAGCGCCCGCCGATGACGTGCTGGCCGAGCTGCGGCTGGCCTTCTGGCAGATTCCGCTGGATGGCCCTCCCGACGAGTGGTACGACGCGGTGGCGCCATCTGCTGCCGCCCTGACGCGCATTGTGTTGCCCCACTTCCCTGACGTAGCAACGTACGCCCGCTCATCCAGCGACCAGGTGTTGGAGACGTTGAAGCGTCTGGGGCGCCACGACGCGGCGGACGCGGTCGCTGCCGCGGTTGAAACCATGCGTGGCAGCGAAGGCGGGCGCGCCGTCCTTGCCGTGTGTGACGCTGCCTACAGCATGGCGGTGCTGGGTAGCTCGTTCTGGGATGAGATGGCTACCTACAGCGTGTACAAGGGCAAGCCGTACTTGCCGGTGCTGCTGGCGGCATCGCGCTTCTACCATGAGCTTGCCAGCCGGGAGTCCGGCGGCGGGGCGGCGGCCGCGCCGCCGGCAGCGCGTCACGCTTGACGCTTGAGTCATCGCTTGACGCAGCAGCATGTCGCTGCGTCGCACAGCGTGAAACTTAATTAACGTAACGACACGTGGTCACTGCCATCCATAGTGCTGCCTTGGACGCTGCCCGCCTGCAAAGCCGCGGCGGCCCGCGGCCGCACGGCCCGCACTCCGAACGGGCGGCAACGGGCCGAACCAAACTTCAACTTCAACGTGCGCCATGATGATAAGTTAATCTGCATGGCCGCTCCAAAATGTGCAGCTGGCAGCAGAAAAGTCGAGGATCGAGGTGCGGCCCCCGACATATCGGGCCCATCCAGTGTGCTGGTACCATTGTTGCTACTACGCACCCACGTGCGCCGCGCATGTAAAAGTCATGCAGCACACACCCCAGTCATGGTATATGCGCGTGGTATAGCAACCAATCGATTTTCTTGACGTGCTGCTATTTTCAATCGTCTGCAGCACCACCTTTCCACCCTTCTACCCACTGCCCCTCTGCTCTGTACTCTTCTCCTCTCCCCTACTCTCCCAAGGCAACATGGCGGCACGCGGCACACGCGCGCGCGGGGCACCGAGCGGGGCAACGAACGGGGGCGGGCGGCCGGTGGCGAGTGGCGGTGGTGGTGGCAGCAGCGGTGGTGGCGGCAGCGGGCGTGGCGGCGGGCGGGGTGCGCCAGCAGCGGCGGCGGCAGCGGCGACGCTGGCAGAGATGGGGCCGTACCATTTGGCGCCGACCGCGTCGGTGATGTCAGCGGGGCGGGGGGCGGCAGCAGCGGCGGCGACGGGTCTGGCGGCAGCAGGTCTGGCGGCAGCCAACCTGTTCACCATCCGGGGCGCCGCTGCCGTGTCTGACCTGGCGGACGAGCTGGGCGCGTACACGGAGAAGGAGGCGTCCGACGGCAAGCTGCACCGGGTGCTGTATGCATACCACGAGAAGGTGGTGTGGGAGCTGCCGGTGCACGTGCGGCTGGAGTGCGTGCGGGGGACGGCGGGCGTGGTGGGTGACGTGGAGCTGGTCCCCGAACTGCTGTACTGGGACGGCGACGAGAGCACTCCCATCGTGCCGCCCACCGGCGTCAAGTTTGACGACGGCGAGCGGCTGGGGGGCGGCGCGGAGGTAGAGCGGGCGCGTGCGGCAGGGGAGACGGAGGAGGCGGCGGCAGCGCGCGCGCCGCGCCACACCGTGGACTCGCACGGCCGCGCGGTGGACATCCTGGTACCCAACGCGCGCGTGGTGCTGTGCACACAGGGGCCGATTGTAACGGAGGCGGAGCTGGCTGCGTTGCAGCCGGGCGCGGTGTTCTACCACACCGTCTCCCTGCGCTTCCACGTCAAATCATGCTGGTTCCGTGACACCGCCTTCCGGGTGATGTTCAAGGCGAGCGTGCCGCGCTTGCGGGGTGTGGCAGCTGCCATTCTGCCGCCACGTTTTGTGCTGCCCGCCACCGCGGTGTACGTGAAGGCCAAGCCGGCGACGACGCCGCGGGAGTACACGGAGGCGGTAGAGGGGCTGGCCAAGGAGCTGCGGGACCGCGCCCGTGAGATGGCGACGGGCCTTGAGACTGCGGACATCCTGTACCCCGACAGCACCGACCGCGCGCCGTGGAGCGCGTGGGACGGCCACCACACCAGCCCGCCCGTGAGCACGCGCCGCGGCTCCACGTCGTCGTCGTCACGCTCTGGCTCGCGCGCGCCCTCCACGCGCTCCGCCAGCACCGGCGAGGGTGGCGGCGGCGGTGTGGAGGTAAGCGGCGCGATGACCGACCTGCTGGGAGGCGGGTGGGGTACGCTTTCTGGCCCCGGTGCTCATCCGCCGCCGCACACCGCCTCCGCCGCCGCTGCCACCTCAGGGTTTTTCAACACGGCAACGACGCACAATGTCTTGAGCTCGTTTCTTTACTCGGGCAGCCACTACCCAGCGCCGTCGCCGCCCTTGCCTGGTGGCGCGTTGCCCACTGCCAGCGGCACGCTGCTGCCGGCCCCCCACCCGGGGTACGGCGGCGACGATGGTGGCGACGGCGGCGGCCGCTCCACGACGCCGGAGACCGCACCCGCGACAGAGGCAGCGGGCTCATTGTCCCGTGCGGCCACCATTGGGCGGCTGCCAACTGTGGAGGTACCGGGCATGCTGCCGCTGCCCCGGACGTCTACCGGGCGCTCCGCTGCCAGCGCCGCCGGCCTCATGCCGCCCGGCATCCTGGGCGACGGCCCATCCGTGTCTGGCCGCAAGCGGTCGCGCCAACCGTCAGCAGATAGTATGCACTTATAATCAACTACTGGTGGGATATTTGGTTCATGATAATATTATTAAGATAATTATTTGAAAAAGCAATGCCGCTAATTTTGTTGTGGCGTGGCCAGGCCTACTCGTCATCAAACAGGTTTGCCAGCATGGCTGCCACACCGGCACGCCGCCGCTCACCCGCCGCTGGCGTCACACCTCGCAACCCGCCGCCGCCGCCTGCCCCTGTCGTTGGGGCTGTTGATGCGCCAGCTCTCCGTGCTGCTGCCGGCTGGTACACCAGGCGGCCGGGCGGTGCGCCGGGCGGCTGGAGTGCCTGTGCCGCCACGCTGCCCGGCAGCACGCCAGCATCCTCCGCACCGACACCACCACCGCTGCCGCCGCTGCCGCCGCTGCCGCCGCTGCCGCCGCTGCTGCCGCTGCTGCCCGGCGGCGGCAGGCGCACCTCAAAGTACGCCGGGGCGGCATCCAGCAGCCAGGTGGGTTGGATGGGGGTGACGTCGCGCAGGTACAGGTCCGTGGTGCGCAGTGCGTCAGTAAACAGGAGCCAGGCAGGTGGCGAGGTGCCCAGATGGCAAAACACAGATTGCGGGTGCAGCCGCGCCACCGCGCCGTCACGCAGGGTAAGATAGGTGCCGTCACGGGTGCGGCGCGCCACGCTGCCAAAGTACCCCGCCGCCATGCACCGGCGTGCTGCTTCCAGCGTGGCATCCGCCGCCACCTCTGGTGCCAGCGTCAAAGCATCACCACCAGCGTCTGCCACATCCGCGCCCCCTGCCGCCCGCCGCGCCACTAGTGCACGCAACGCGCGTGTCAACTGCGCGCGCACCTCCCCCATGCGCCGCAGTGCCGCATAATTGGCAGCGTGGTCTGCGCACCACCCACGCCCCGCGCCTGCCGCCACCCACGCGCGGTACAGGCGCGCCGTGGTTACAACGTCGCCCTCGGGCGCCACAAACTCGCGCATGATGTCGTCTGCCGCTGCCATTGCTACTGCCGCGCCACCACCACCACGGCTTGCTGCGGCGCGCCATCCATGGAACACGTCACGCACGTGCATGGCGGCCACCAGCATGACGGCTTGCGGCGCACAGCGCGCCGCCAGCGCCGCCAGCAGCACGGCGCCCATGCGTGGGTCTACCGGCAGGTCTGCCAGCTCGCGGCCGGTGCGCGTCAGCACGCCGTTGCCGTCCACCGCGTGCAACGCGTGCAGCATGTCCAGCGCACGAATGAGCGCCGCCGGCAGCGGCGCATCCAGGAAGTCAAAGGCGTGCAGCGCAGTGACGCCCAGCGCCAGCATGGTGAGCGCTAGCGCCGTCAGGTCGGTGCGCAGGATCTCTGGCACGGTACGCCGGTGCAGGGCTGCCGCCGTCGCCTCCGTGTACAGCCGGTACACCACGCCCGGCCGCACACGCCCAGCGCGGCCAGCCCGCTGGCTGGCGGCGGCGGCGCTGACGGGCAGCGTGACCAGCGCGTCGCTGCCCGTCACCACGTCGTACAGCGGCAGCTTGGTAAGACCAGAGTCCACCACGTATACAATGCCCTCCAGCGTCAGCGACGTCTCA
>ERZ778022.5653-NODE-5653-length-10042-cov-5.302393_pt1 | contig 10042 bp, 7 predicted proteins | sample MGYA00375752_ERZ778022 | MGnify/ENA primary metagenome ERZ778022 (study PRJEB29350, sample SAMN05389826) | bioreactor metagenome | isolation source: Thiocyanate bioreactor | place: South Africa: University of Cape Town | collected 2014-04-04 ...
AATTAAAAATACAAATAACAACCAGGGCAGACGTCAGTGCGCTATTCACATATTTGTCACCAGCCGCCCACAACGCTGCTATTTGCGCGCTCTATCGCTGCCCCCTTCCATTACTCGTATATACCACTTTGACTGCCCCGTAGCAGAAAGATACCGTTGCCCGCCAAGACTGCCCGCCAAACCCCACTTGCTGCTGCTGCTGCTGCTGCTGCTGCTGCTGCTGCTGGATTGCTGTTGCTATCGGACACACAAAGTGCTGGATATGGAGCACCCAGAGGAAGCGTGGCGTGTGCGTGCAGATGTGGGTGTCACATGATGACGGCAGGGTGTCTGCAAGTGGTTGGTGGTGTTGTTGTTTCGGTTGATAAATGCTCTGATTATTGCGAGTAAGGAGGCGAGTGTAGTGATCGCTGACACGTGCCAGGCTTGCAAAGCTGCGGACGGCTGCGCTGTCGCAAGCAGCAGGAGCAAGCAGCAAGTAGCAGGTAGCAAGTAGCAGCACCCGTCACACTCACATCGGGCGCAATGGCGGCGGTGGAGGGAAGGAGCAAGACGGGGCCGCAGCGGCGGGTGCTGGGAGTGGTGGCGGTGGCTGGAGCAGGCGGGTACACTGATACACATGCCGCGGGGACCAGCATGGAGCTCACAACCGGTACAGCGGCGGATGAGGGGTATGCAGCGGCGCTGCTACCAGCTGCATACGCGCCCGGCGCGGAGCACGCCGCGGACGGCAGCAGCTCACAATTTGGTGCGGGGGCGCGTTCGGCGGTGGTGCAAGTAGCCGCAGCGTTGCATGCCGTCAACCTGTTCACGCGACCAGTTATTGTTGACGACGCGGCGGCGGTGGCGGTGGGGCGCGCCAAGACGCGCATCTTCGTGGTGGCGCTGCTGGTGGTGGTGCTGGCGCTGACGGTGCTGAATGCCGTGCAGCCTGCCACGTACCGTGTGGAGGTGGACGCGCCGAGCCTGCAGACGTACGCCGACCTGGTGGCGCGCGACCTTGCGCCGGTGTGTGCGTGTGCCAATGGCGACGTGGCGCTGGGTGACGTGCTGGAGTACAATGTGGCGCCGCTGGGGAACTACACCTCCAACATCTGCGCCGGCCTCAGCACGGTGTATTTGGCCTGCCTTGCCAACGGCACCATGACGCCAGGCGGCATCCAGCTGCCGGGCTGTAGTGCGACGGACGCCGGCGCGCTGCTGTACAGCGCGTTCCTTGACCCCATTATTGCCACCTGCTACTTCTATGTCACCACCTTCCCCACCATCTTCCGCAACATTGCACGTGTGGCGGTCGGCGCCACCCTGCCTACCAACGCGACCTTCCAGGCCACCGCCACGTCGGCGGTGCTGCAGGAGCTGCGCCTGTTCGTGTTGTCCACCTCCTCCCTTGTGCAGCCGCTCGGCACGCTGGGCACCACCAACCTGGTGTCGGCGCTGGAGCTGACGGCGGGCGCGCGGTACCGCGAGCCAGAAAACTGCACCTGCGCCGGCACGGTGGCGCAGGCGTCACCGCGGCAGCAGATGGCGGCGCCCTGCTTGTTTCAACCGGCATTTGACCTGCGGCCGCCATCGCCTGACACCGCCGGCTTCACCTGCAACGCCGCCGTGCGCACCCTCTTCTTCCCGCTCCCCATTCTGCTGGACCCCGCCATCTACACCGACCTGATGGGCCTGCCGCCGCCGGCGTCGCAATACCTGGTGGGCGCGGAGTCGTTGCGCGACTTCCCTGCCAACGCCACCTTCGACAACTTCCTGGCCGCCTCCCTGCATGCGTACTTTGCCAGCACCGCCGATGACAACATTGACTACTCCACCCTCGCGCCCGGCTTCATGACCGCCAACTTTGGCCGCCTGTTTGCCGCCTGCGCGCCCGTCTCGTGCGTGTACGTGTACACCTCGCGGCCGTCCGCGCTGCAGGTCGTCACCGCGCTGCTGGGCGTGCTGTCCGGCGTGCAGACGGTGCTGACGCTGGCTGTCGACCGCGGCTACGACGCTGCCTACAGTTTTATGCGGCGACGGCAGCGGCGGCAGGAGCCGGCGGACTCGGAGTCTGGCACCGTGCCGCCGTCCAAGGTGTAAGTGGCAGCATCGTTGTTCGGTCAACCACAGATGATACGGCGCCGCGGATACGACTGTCGGTGGTGGTGGTGGTTGGCGCCAGTTGTCAGTGACTGTTTGTGTATGCGATCATAGCGCGTTTGCTCAGTTATAGCATGTTATTTGCATGTGCCCCGTTGCCTCCCCTCACTAGTTTGTTGTGCGGAGTGAGTGTGTGTCTGTTGATATAATTAGTGTGTTGATAAGTTACGGTACTCGTTTGTCTAGTGTCGAGCTGTTGGACTACTCCAACCCGCAGCTGCACTCAAGACACACACGGCAGGTACTAAACAACAATGGCAGCAGCGGCAGCGGCGGCGGGGAAGTTGATGCGGCGCTGTATACGGCTGCAAGATGGCGGGTGCGGCAGCGCTGCGAGACGCGGCGTAGCGACGGCCGCACCACCACCACCACCACCACCATCGCCGGCATCATCGTCGCCGCTGCAACCCATGCTCACACGCGACTTTATAAAGCACGCGCTGTATGACGCCACGGTGGGGTACTTCACTGCTGGTACCATCATTGGCGGCAGCGGGCAGGCGCTGGCGTTTACCGACATGCTGGGGCGGATGGAGTACCTGACGACGCTGGACAAGCTGTATGCGGCGGCGCGCACCGGGTGGCTGACGCCGTGTGAGGTGTTCACGCCGTGGTACTCCCACGGCCTGGCGCGGCACAGCGCACCTTCTCTGAGTCCTACCGCCCCGTCAACGACGCCTGGATTAGCCGGCTGCTGGCAGACGGCGGTGAGCTGGTGGCGCGCGGTCCACCACAGTCGTCACACGGCGGGCGTAACACCGTGGCAGCCGCCTACTCTGCCGTGCGCGCGCTGGCTGCGCGGTTGACCGGCGCACCACCGGCCGCGGCGGCGGTGGCGGCGGGCGCGTATGGCCATGGCGTGCCGCCGCCCGGCGTGGCAGGCGCACGCTTCATCCCCACCGGTCTGCTGCAGATGGTGGACGCGCTGTACACCGCCCTCCCGCGCCACCACCTCATTGCTGCTGACTTTGACTACCTGCCGCCGCCCACCCTGCGCGCCGCGTCATACGTAGCACACGGCGTGAACGGCGTGGGCACGCATGTGGCGGCGGCGCCCGGCGGCGGCTACGCGCCACTCGTGGCCGCCAAGGCGGGCGGCAAGTCCATCGACTACCCCAACTACCTTGCCGCGCCGCTGGGCGCCGCTGACATTTTCTTCCCCACCGACTTCCCCCTTGCGTGCCGCCTGCTGGATGCCGCGCGCGCCAGGCACCCGCACACTGGCGGCGGCAGCGCGCGCACAATGTCGCACCGTGAGTTTGTCACCAACTACGCGCCCCTGCAACACACGCGCACCCGCTCCGGCTACAACCCGCTGCTGGAAGACTACGGCAACACGCGCATGCTCCTAACATAGCTGTATTTATCAATAGTTCAATTGTCCCATCAAACCGTTCCTCAGCGACAACACCCGACAGGTGCTCGCCATCCGTTTACTTATTATCGCTAGAACACCACCGAAGTCGTGCGAGAAGCCATCCCATCAGGTGGATGCAGGTATATGACCCCTGCGCCAGCGATGGAGAGCACGTAAAACACCGATAACAATGGCTTATCAGCGGACAATACTGGAGCGCGCGCTGCTCCCGCCGCTGGTGGTGCTGCCAGACCGGCGCGCCACAAAGCCGGTGCCCGGCGTGGGTGCATGCGCCGGCGCCCCGGAGGCGGAGCCATCCGAGGGCGCTGCCGCGACGGCGGCGGCGGAGGTAGAATGCGGCGACTCCATGCCAAGGGCGCCGTCCTCGCTGCCGTCGCTCGTGGCGCGCGGCGGTGGGGCGCTACCCGAAAACAGAGACGGGAAGCCCAGCCAGCGCGCCGCCGAGGCGGACGCAGAGGTAGGTGCCGAGGGCGGCGGAGTGGGCGTGATGATGTGGCCGCTGGCATCTGACGCCATGGAGGCGTTCGACACGCTGCGGGACACGCCGGCGGGCGGCGCTGCGTCATAGCCACCAAGAGCGGCGGCGGCACCAGCGCTGCGACGCCCACCGCCGCCCTCTGCTGGCGACGCATGCGCCGAGTGCGGTGCCGAGTGGTGAGCGGCGGCAGACATGGGGGCAGCAACCAGGCTGCCTGGCAGCGCGCCCGTCCCAGGCGGCGGCGGCAGTACCACATGCGCGGCGGCGGCGTGGGCGCTCACACGGCCAGACGCGCTGCCGCCCCACCCTTCCGCGCCCGGCGGGCTGGTGGGTGGCGACGGTGCGCCAAAGAAGAAGCGCGACAGGGAGGAGGAGGAGGTGGGTGACCGCTCGCGGCGCGTGCTGTCGCTAGTCGCCGGCGCCGTGCTACTGGTATTCACAGCCACCGCTGCCGGCGGCATGGCGGCAGTAAAGGCGGCGCGCACCTGCGAGGCGGCGGCGGTCACTGCTGCCAGGCTCTCCACCCCCGCGGTAGCACTGCGGCCAGATGTCGACGCTGCGGTCGTGGACGCTGCGCCACTCGTGCTACCAGCTCCACTCAGCCCAGCAGTCACCACGGTCGGTACCGTAAAGGGGGTAAATGGGGGCACCGCGGGTCCCCGCATCGGCACGGCAGCAAGGTGTCCACCGCGGCCACCGCCTGGCATCGGCGGTGGCGGCGGCGTGCCAGCGCGTACCAATGGCTCCGTCTCTTCCTGCTCCCCGTCGTCATTCCTAGCATCGCTGCTGCCGCCACCGCCGGCTGCTGTCGTTGGCAGCCCCACCGGCTGCTGCACAATAGTGTGCCACCCGGCATACAGGTGAGATCCACCGCCTGTGCCGGACGTGGTTCCCTCCCCGCCGCCACTGCCACTGCCACCGCCACGGCCCCGCTTGTCACCACCACCACCACCCATGCCAGCGTGCGCCTGTACCGACGAAAAGATGCCGCGCAACGATGCGAACACATCGCTGCCGCCCGGCGTTGGGGCAGTAGCGGCAGCAGGTGCGGGTGCGGGGGCAGGGGCAGGCGCGCTGGAGGACGCTGCAGCACCACCCTCCCCGCGTCGGCTACCGCCACCGCGCGCAGCCGTGCTACTGCTACGTGTAGTGGCAGTGCTACTACTAACTGCCGCTGTGGATGCAGCCGCCGCCGCCGCGCCGCCACTCGTGCGCGCTGCCAGAGCGGCAGAGATGGGGCCGGCGGACGAAGTGGACGACGCGGAGGCGGCGACGGCGGCAGCCTGGGTGCGCGCAGCGGCGCGGCGTGCCATGCGTGCCTCCTCTGCCGCCGCCTCAGCGCGCAGCCGCTCCTCCGCGCGCCGCCGCTTTTCCATGATGTCATCCACCGAGATGTCCTGCATCTCGGCGCGCAGGCACAGGTACTCGCCCAGCGTGGCGGCCAGCAGGAAGGAGGCGACGTACACCATCCACCAGGTGGCGTTCCAGGGGAAGCGGTTGTCCAGTGCGCTGGTGGCGACGGCGTGCCAGAAGTATGCAGTGAACACAAAGTCCAGGCTGCGCTTCATGCGCGCCACCACCACCGCCACCGCCACGCCCGCCACCGCGCCGCCAAACACGACGGCGGCAATGTGCACCCACCCCGCCGCCGTCAGGATGGTGACGTCCTCGGCGCGGAACACGGAGGTGGGCACCCACAGCACGCCGATGAGCGCGTGCCCCGTGAACGCCGCCACCAGCAGGCCGGCCCAAAACGCGCCCTGCATGGCCGCCATCTGCACCAGGATGCGCCCCGGCCGGTACGGCTCGCGTCCGGGGGTGGGGGGGGGGGGGGGGGGGGGGGGGGGGGGGGGGGGGGGGGGGGAGAGGGGAGAGGAGGGAGAGGAGAGAGAGGGGAGGGGGGAGAGAGAGAGAGGAGAGAGAGAGGTGGTTGAAGGAGGGATGGGCAATGGAGATAAGCGGGGGGAAGAATCTGGGAGGCAAGGGAGGAGTACAGTACCCAAACAAGCGCATTGCCACCCCTATTTTTGCATGCCACCGTTGCCACTCCATGCCAGCATGGCCGGAACCGGGCAGGGAAAGGAGGTCCGAGGTTGGTCACGTATCTTCCGAGGTGCGTATCTCCAGCACCACACACATGTCACATGTCACGGCCAGAACGCCGCCAGTGCCCGCCACTACTGATTCGCCACCGCTTATTCCTTGGTACGAGTCCGCTGGCTGCTGGCATTATGGGCGTAGGCGCCAGCAGCAGCAGTGCAGCTGCAACTACCGATTGGCATCGAGCTGTCCCCCTCTCGCCCTGAATAAGCATATCACCCTACATTCGCCACTCCGCCCACGCCATCAGCAGCACAGCTCCGCGCCGTTCTGCCTCTCTCTCCCTCGCCCAGCTCCCTCCCTCCCCCAACTGCAGCCATGATGCAGCGTCGACGGGCGGCGGGGGTGGCGCTGGCGGTGGGCGTGGCAGCGGTGGTGGCGGTGGGGAGGGTGGCGGCGCAGACGGGTGCGCAGTGCGCGCTGTCGGATGGCAGCAAGTATGACTGCTACCCGTGGGATGTGTCGAACGCCACCGTGTGCGCCGCGCATGGCTGCTGCTGGTCGCCCTCCCCCAATGCCGGCGTACCGTGGTGCTTCTACCCGCAGCTGCCAGCACCTGCGCAGGCGGCGTGCTCGGCGGTGTCCACGCCCTCCCGCGTGGACTGCCACCCGGAGCTGAACGCGGACGCCACCAGCTGCGCGGCGCGCGGCTGCTGCTGGCAGGCGCCGCCGGCGAGTGGCGCGGTGGCGGGCGTGGCGTACTGCTTCTTCCCGCACACGGATGGGTACACGGCGGGCGCGGCGACGGCGACGGCGAGCGGGTTCACCGCGCCGCTGACGCTGGGTGCCGCGGCGGGGCCGTACCGCAATGACATCAGCCCGCTGACGCTGGACGTGGACTACGTGAGCTCCACCACGCTGCGCTTCCAGATCTATGACGCCACCACGCCGCGCTGGGTGCCACCCGTGCCGCTGCAGCCGACGCCGGCGGCGCCGCCGGCCACCACCGACTATGCGGTGTCCATCACGAAGGCGCCCGCGCCGTTTGGCATCACGGTGACGCGCGCCTCCACCGGCGCCGTGCTGTTTGACAGCCGCGTGCAGGCGCCGCCCGCCGTCGTCACCAACGGCCTCATCTTTGAGGACCAGTACCTGGAGCTGTCCACCGTGCTGCCGCCGCCGTCGGGGCCCGACGGCGGCATCCACATCTACGGCCTGTCGGAGCACGTGACGCCGCTGCAGCTGCCGGCGAACGGCAGCATCGGGCAGACGTACACGCTGTTTGCGCGCGACCAGGGCACGCCCGTCAACTCGGCGGCGGGCGCCACCAACCTGTACGCCTCCATGCCGTTCTACATGGTGCTGGACCCCGCCACCGGCGACGCGTTTGGCGTGTGGCTGTTCAACTCCAACGCCATGGACGTGGTGCTGCAGGGCAACGCGCTGACGTACCGCGTCATTGGCGGCGAGCTGGACGTGTGGCTGTTCACGGGGCCGTCGCCCGCCGACGTGGTGGCGCAGTACCTGGCCGTCATTGGCAACCCCGCCATGCCGCCGCGCTGGGGCCTCGGCTTCCACCTGTGCCGGTGGGGCTACAACTCACTGAACGAGACGCAGACGATCTGGCAGTCCATGCTGGACGCGCGCCTGCCGCAGGACGTGCAGTGGAACGACATTGACGTGTGGGGCGAGCGCCTCGACTTTGTACTGGACCCTGCGTACCCCGCCGGTCCCATGGCGGCGTGGGTGAATTCGCTGCACGCGGTGCACGGGCAGCACTACGTGCCCATCATCGACCCCGCCATCTCGTCGTCGCAGGCGCCCGGCTCCTACCCGCCGTTTGACACCGGCGTGGCGGACCGCGTGTTTGTGAACGATTCCGCCGGTTCCGTCTTCATTGGCTCCGTGTGGCCCGGCTTCACCGCCTTCCCTGATTTCTTTGCGCCCAACACGAGCGCCTGGTGGACGGGCCTGTTCCAGGACTTCCACGACAACGTGCTGCCCATCGACGGCGCGTGGATTGACATGAATGAGCCGTCCAACTTTTGCAATGGCGCCTGCGGCCCCACCCCCGCGCCTCCCATGATGGTGGCGGCGGCAGGTGATGTTGCTGAGACGGGCGACACCGGCCGGCCCGCCCCCGCACCTGCCCCCGCTCCCACGGCGCGTCCCGCCGTCGCGGCGGCAGCGGCGGCGGCTGCCGGCCTCGCGCCGGTGCGCGGCCCCAACAACGGCGCGTACCCCGGTGACCCCAAGTTCCCGCCCTACCTGCCTGGCCGGCTGGGCGGCGCCACGCTGCTGGAGACCAAGACGGTGTCCATGTCGGCGCGCCACTACAACGGCCTGCACTACAACGTGCACAACCTGTACGGGTGGGGCGAGGGCCGCGCCACGGTGGAGGCAATGGAGGCGGTGCGCGGCAAGCGCGCCTTTGTCATCTCGCGCTCCACCTTTGCCGGCAGCGGCGCGATGCACGGCCACTGGCTGGGCGACAACGCGGCGACGTGGGCGGACCTGTACTACTCGCTGCCCGGCGTGCTGACCATGAACCTGATGGGCGTGCCGCTGGTGGGCGCCGACGTGTGCGGCTTTGGCGGCGACGCTACGACGCCGGAGCTGTGCACGCGGTGGATGCAGCTGGGCGCGTACACGTACGGCTTCTACCGCAACCACAACACGCTGGGCAAGGCGGAGCAGGCGCCCTCCGTGTTCCCGGACCCCTACAAGTCGTACATGCGCACCGCGCTGAACGGCCGCCTCGCCCTCGTGCCCTACCTGTACACCCTGTTCCACCACGCGCACACCAACGGCACCACCGTCTCCCGCCCCCTGTTCTTTGAGTTCCCCACCGACGTCAACGTGACGGCGCTGGACACGCAGGTCATGCTGGGCGCCGCGCTCATGGCGTGCCCCGTGATCACACAAGGCGCCGTCACCACCCGCACCTACTTCCCCGCTGCGATCTGGTACGACTGGTTCACTGGCGCGCGCTACGCCGGCGCCGTGCCAGGCTGGAACACCATCCCCGCGCCGCTGTCCGCCATCCCCGTGTTCATCCGCGGCGGCTACGTGGTGCCCACGCAGGACCCCAACATGACTACCGTGTTCTCCGCCCTCAACCCCTTCCGCCTCACCGCCGCGCTGGACGCCAACGGCGCCGCGGCGGGCGACATGTTCCTGGACGACGGCGACGCGCTGCGCTCGTTCGAGACGGGCGTGTACACGTACGTGGCATGGGCCGCCGCCACCACCACCGGCGGCTCCGCCGGCACCCTCACCTCCACCGTCCCCACGGCCGCCTACTCGCCGCCGGGCGGCCTGGCATCCGTGTCCATCCTGGGTGTGGCGTCCTACGGCGCCGCTGGCAAGGCGACCGCCAACGGCCAGCCCGCCACGGCCACCTTCAACACCACCACCGGCGTCCTCACCCTCGCCTTTGCGCCGCTGCCGCTCACGGCGCCCATTGCCATCCAGTGGCAGGGGTAAGGGGGCAACTAGGGCGTGTCTGCCCATGTGCCCGTCGTGCCTTTACTTTTGATTTCTGATTTAATTGTATTGCTACGCCGCGGAGTATTTCTCAACGTGCGTGTGTGGCAGTTGACGCCGGACGCCGGTCAGGCGCCGCACAGCACACCCAACAGGGAAGGGCGCGCAGCAAGGGAATCACAATCAATGCAATTCTTATTGACACCGCGCCGTACATTGTTTGCATGTATTAGTAGTGGTTGCGTTGCCGCTCTAGTGTGTAACTCTTGTGTTGTTGGGTTGGAGCCGGAGAGCCGAGAGCGCTGCCGCTACCGTCACCTGCCACACACACACGCATACCAACTTCTAGAGCCATCGGGTATTCAGTGCATAAGTATGCAAAGCTAGCAGGTGGGAGCAACAACATCAAGTCTAGGGAGCATATTGTTGTGTGGCCCAGCGAGTGGCTGCAACCCACTGGCGGGTGGCGCACGTGCTTGTGCGCTGCAGCGCAAACTCTCCACCACAAGTCCGCTTCC
>ERZ778022.5654-NODE-5654-length-10042-cov-4.424852_pt1 | contig 10042 bp, 6 predicted proteins | sample MGYA00375752_ERZ778022 | MGnify/ENA primary metagenome ERZ778022 (study PRJEB29350, sample SAMN05389826) | bioreactor metagenome | isolation source: Thiocyanate bioreactor | place: South Africa: University of Cape Town | collected 2014-04-04 ...
GGCCTGGTGACGCCGCCAGGCGGTGCAGAGCCCGATAACACCATCATGCAGCTTATCCTCGCTGTCGGCGCCGTGTTTGACGCTGCTATCCTGCCCCGCCACCGGCTCCGCACCCCGTCGGAGTTGTGGGCGCGGTGGGCTGCAACGCAGATTGCGGATGTTGCAGCGGTGTGGCATGCACCACGCTGCTGACGACTCCGCTAGAGCCGCCAGTGGCCCGTGTGCCTGCCTCCACCCCTTCTACATGTTGTTGTCCGTGCCCCGGGGCGCCTGGGCACCTGCATGCTACGATGGTGTTCCGCGGTCACTGGCGCCCTACACCTACCGGTAGACCAGTGGGGCCTGGACCGCGTTACAGCCGCGCCGCCGTCGTGCGTCGCCGTTGCAACCTGAGCCGCTATTGCATGGTGAGATTGCTTTCAAATGTAACTAATTGCACGTGGGGTTGTGGCCATGGCAACTGCGCGCCATGCAGATGCGCAGCGACCGATTTTCCATTGCGTTGATCTTGGACCTGGGAAGCCTGCAGCCATATTCAAAGGCAGCCAGCAGCCGACATCACGAGGGTGGGAAATCAGCGGTGCGCCAGCGCGGGCGCGCGCAATTCCAACGCGCATGGATGCCAATGATGCAACCCGGTGCATTACGCTTGTTTTATGCTGGATTGCTGGCTGTGTGCGTAGTTTTCCCATCTCCGCTGCACTCTTCCTGCCTGGCTGTCGACGATGGCAGCCGCACGTGCCGCTGGTGGCGCTGGTGACAGCGCTGCACGTGGCGGCGGCAGCAGCGGTGGTGGTGGTGGCGGCGGCAGCGGAGGTGACGACAAGGTAAGCACGACGCTCAAGTACGAAGACGTGGTGTGGGAGCGCGACAGGCGTGGCGACAAGGTCGTCATTGGCAGTGACGCATTTGGCACCCTGTACGCAGGGCGCCTCCACGGGCAGCCGGTAGCCATCAAGGCGAAGGTGCTGGCAGCCGGTGAGGAGGAGGCATGGCTGGCGGCGGCACGGTTACAGTACACTGCCACTAGTCCGCATATCGTGGCGGTACACGGCATCATTGTGGACCGCGATGGCGGCGCCAAGGCGACGCATTACCTCGTGCTGGAGCGGATGGCGGGCACTATGACGGAGCTGCTACTGACGCCAGGTGGCGCGCACTATGGTGCCGACGTGGCGCTGCGGCTACAGCTGCTGGCGGACGTGGCAGGCGGGCTGGAGTACTTGCACTCGCGCGACGTCATGCACGGCGACGTGATGCCGGACAACGTGCTGCTGACGGGGGTGTCGCGGTGGTCGCCGTTCCCGGCCGCCAAGCTGGCGGACTTTGGCTGCAGTGTGCAGCGGCGCGCGGGCGGCAGCAAGACGCAAAGTTCGCGGGTGGGTGCGCGTGGCACGTTGATGTACATGGACCCTTGCCTGGTTGATCGCAGCGCCAGTGTGACGGCAGCTAGCGATGTGTACAGCTTTGGCGTGATGGCGTGGCAGGTGCTGACCGGGTGCGGGTCGTACGAGGCTGATATGGCTGCGACGCTGCCAGGGGACGCATTGGTGCCACATAAGGCGGTGGCCCTGTTGGGTGGTGGCCGGCCACCGGTGGCGGCGCTGGTGGAGCACGGCGTGCCGCCGGGCGTGGTGGCGCTGTTGGAGTCGTGCTGGGTGCCGAAGCAGGTCGACCGACCGGCTATGGCGGCCGTGCAGCGCACACTGGAGGCGGCAGCAGGCCGCAGCGGCATGCAGATCTTCCTAAAGACGCTGACGGGCGAGACTACTACCGGTACGCTGGATGTAGAACCGTCCGACACGATCGAGACAGTGAAGTGCAAGATCCAGGACAAGGAGGGCATCCCGCCGGACCAGCAACGCTTGTTCTACGCATGCATGGAACTGGAGGATGGCCGTACGTTGGCGGACTACAACATCCAGAAGGAGTCCACGCTGCACCTGGTGCTGCGCCGCCGCGGCATGCCGATCTTCTTGAAGACGCTGACAGGCAGGACCGTCACACTGGAGATGGACCCATCTGACACCATCGAGACGGTGAAGGGCATAATCCACGCCAGGGAGGGCATCCCGCCCGACCAGCAGCGCCTGATCTTCGCGGGTAAGCAGCTGGAGGATGGGCACACGCTGGCCGACTATAACATCGCCAAGGAGGCCCTGCTGAATCTGGTATTGAGGCTGACTGGGGCCTGAGCGCGGCACACCCGCGCCACCACCGCCGCCACCCACCAAGTGTCTATCTATTTCCAGCGGTGCCCCTCCAGCGGCGCCTCAGCAGCGCGGTCCTACCGTCCCACAGGCATTGCCGGCCCGCAACGCGTAGGCGCCGTACTGGTAGCAGGACACTTGAATCGGCAAACGTACCGGCGACTTATGTAGTAGCACCAGCCCGGGGCCAGATGCGGTGACGGCATGACGGCCGTGGCGCTCAGGTGTCTTGCACATAGTAGCATCTGCGGCAGCGGCCGCAGCGGCGGCTGTGCCGCGGCACTGCTGCCTACCGGTACGGGTCTGGACTCTGGGGTCATCCAGTGACATCCACCAGGCTACGGTGGAAAAACGCACGTGCCAACGTGGCCAAGTTGCAAACTGGTGCAATTGCAATACAATTATGCACCGCAATTAACGCCAGTAGTTATCCCGTTTGTAGCTCCTTAATTTCCATTGGTTGCCTTTGGCCGGCTAACACTTGGACGTCGCCAACTGCGGCCAACATGAGGCTCTTCGTGAAGACGCTGACGGGTAAGACCATCACGCTGGACGTGTCACGTGGAGCCGTCCGAAACCATTGAGACGGTGAAGAGCAGGATCCAAGACAAGGAGGGCGTCCCGCCGGGCATGCAGCACCTGATCTTCGCGGGCCAGCGGCTGGAGGACCGGCGCACGCTGCCCGACTACAACATCCGCATGGAGGCCACCCTGCACCTCGTGCTTGGGGCGCGCGGCGACTAACTTGGCTCCTACCTGCTGTACTGGTACCGGTAATGCCAGCCGGGAGCAAGGGCCCGCCAGCGGGTGCCGTCACTGACTCACTGCCGTGGTAGGCGTAGTACCGGTGGCTGCGCCACGCCGCCACGCGCCACGCCGCCACTTGCCGACGGCGGTGAAGCTCCATATCGCCGTCACCATATCGATATCGATTGCCTTCAAGTGTAACTTATCTCCACTTTGTCACCGCGTCACGCGTGGCCGCTCATCGCCACCGCCACCACTTGCTGCCTTCGCCGCCGCCCTGCCGCGCCCTGCCGCGGCCCTGCCGCCGCCCTGCCGCATGGACGAATGACAGGAGAAGACTCAGAAGAGGGAGGAGAAGAGGGAGAGGAGGAGAGGAGGAGAGGAGAGGAGGGGAGGGTTTGGCGGGCAGACAGCAGCTACCCACCTACGCACGACAAGGTGCAACGCAACCACACCGCGCAAACGCCGGCACAAACGCGCAATTTACACCAATGTAGGACGTGTGTTGCAATCCCACCTGCGCGACGCGCTAGGGGTTCGCACCACATTATAATCTTTGTGTCTGTTGTGTATCCCCCTCCCCTCTCTCTCTCCCCCCTCCCTCCCCTCTCTTCGCTCCTCCCCTCATTCCACCCCACTCCCCCACCCACGCAGGGGACGATGGCGTCCATGCGCGTCGTCCCCGGGTGGGCCTCCACCGCCGCCACTGCCGTCGGCCTGCTGCGCCAGTGGGGCACGCCGTCCCAATCGCCGCCGTCGCCGCCAACTCAAGCTCCGCCGCCGCCGCCGCCGCCGCCGCCGCCAACTCACGCGCCGACGCCGCCGTCGCCACAGCCACCCCATTCGAAACCAGACACATGGGCGCCATTGATGGCGGTGCCACCGCCCGTGGTGGCAGCCGTGACGCCAGCCGGGGTGCCGCCCGTGGTTCCGGCGGCCGTGGCGCGAGCGGCCGTGGTGCCGCCGGTCGCGGCAGCCGTCCCAGCAGCGTCAGCCAGTGTGGCAGGCGTGAAGCGTGGCCGGCCGCCGCTGCAACGTGCCACAGCCGGTGCCGCTGCCGGTGCCACAGCCGGTGCCGCTGCCCCTCCAGCGCCGCCCCACGCGGCGCCGGCGCCCACATCTACTGCCGCGCCCTCTGTCGCTGTCGCACCGCACCGACCGGCTCCGGCGCCCAAGCCCAATCCACCTGTCGTGCCCCCCGTCGCTGCCGCGCCGCCGCCCCCCGTCGCTGCCGCATCAACATCATCATCGGCGTCCTCTTGGCACCGCTGCCCCCATGGCGTGCCGCAGCACTATTGCAAGCCGTGTGGCGGCGCTGGCATCTGCGAGCACGGCGGCGACCGCCGCTTCTGCAGGCCATGCGGCGGCGCCGCCATCTGCGAGCACGGCCTCGTACGCCGCGTGTGCAAGTCTTGCAGCTGGACCAGCAAGTGCACACACGGCGTCCTGCGCAAGTCGTGCAGCACGTGCGCTGCCTCTTCTTGCGCCCACGGTCGCGCCCGCTTTGCCTGCCCCAAGTGTCGCGGGGACGGGTTGTGCGTGCACAAGCGCAAGTGGTACAAGTGCCCTGACTGCGGCGGCGTGGGCGTGTGCCATCATGCGCCCCCTTGCCACAGCCGCGCCGCCTGTGAAGCACTTACGGCGGGCGCCGCTGCGGGGGATGCGACGGCGGCGGGGGATGTGGATGTGGATGCGGATGCGGGTGTGGGAGGTGGCGCTGCTGCTGCTGCGGCGGCGGCGCCTGCCTCAACGAAGAAGATCGTGGCGACACCTCCAGTGGCGGACGCGGCACCGCCTCCGGTGGTTGTCACGGCGGCGCCCGCATTGGAGGCGACGGGCGCAGCGACGGAGGCGGCGGTACCAGCACTACTGCCGCCGGAGCCTGTCACGGTGCCGGCCGCAACCATCGCTCTGGCGGGCGAGTTTGACGCCGACCCTGTAGATGTGTGATCCTTGTGCGTTGTTGAGTGTTGCCGGCAGCCGCACTGGCGGCGCCGGCGCACAGCAGTAGTAAGTTGTCACGGTAGTGTAATTGGCCCATTGCGCGTGTTGAATGCTCGCCCTAATGTTGGTTGCGTGCGCCGGTGCGGATGCAGATGGATACACACAGCGACCCTCACTCATCACAGCGCCGCATCGGAGTAGAGACACCATATGGGTAATAACAACGGCGCGATACGGCAGTAAAATACCAACGAAAATCGACACCGGAGTGATGGGTGTCCTGTTTTCCGCTGCCATATCCCCGCGGTATTCCGTCCTTGATTTATGTATTGGGTTGCAACTCCGGCGCCCGCTGGTGGCTGTTTACCCGCACAGTCGCAGTACCGGTAAGTCACATTGGGTCACACTCCTACTCCTACTCACACGGTAATGCGGTCGCCACACCCCTCATGGACGGCAGTGATCCCAGCGCCGGCGGCGGCGGCACGGCACCCTTTGTGTTCTTGAACCCGCTGACGGCGCCGGCAGCGGGCACCGCAACGGCGTCGTCGACAAGTGCGTCATACAACAAGCACAGCGGCACACCGCGTGCCCGGCCTGCGCTCACAGCCATCTCAGCGGCGATGGCGGCGGCACCGGCGGCTGGGAGCAGCGATGACGGCGGGAGCGCCACCCCCGCCCTGCACCGCGGTGGTGGTGGTGGTGGTGGTGGTGGCGGCGGCGGCGCGTACGCGACGTATGCGCCGTCGTCGTACGGGCACGGCGTCAGCGCCAAGCCGTCGCCAATTACCCTACCGCCGCCGTCGCCGCGGCAGGCACCGCTGCCCACGTCAAATGGCGGTCCGACCGGCGGTGTGCGGCGGCGAGGGGAGAAGGAGCGGGTACGCGCCGGCGTGGTGCCGCTGGAGCACCGGCCGGTGTACGACCTGGCGCCGGTAGATTTCCACGTCGTGCCGTTCATTGAGCAGATGGTGTACCAGGTCCTGTTCCCGCTGTCCATCCCGCTGGTGTACCTTACGCGTGGGCACGCCGCCGTCATGAACATGCGCTTCCTGCCCTCCGCCGATCAGACCTACATCTCCACGTTCCAGTACCTGCTCGCCGCCGCGTTTTTCATAGTTGTGGTGCCCTGGTTCCTGGGCCTCGGCGCCACCGCCAACGCGGCGCTTGTCATGCAGTTTGCCGTGTCGTACGAGGGCGCCTTTGTCCTCGTGTCCGCCGTCTTCCAGCGCATGGTGGTGGCCACCAAGTACGCCTACCTGCCGCGCGACGAGTACGAGCGCACCATGCGCGAGCGGCAGCCCTTCTCGGCGCTGCAGGAGGACCAGATCGTGGTGGGGTGGACAAACGTGTCAGAGTCGCTGCTGGACAAGGAGATGGCGCTGGCGGCGCGCCGCCTGGCGGTGGACATCAGCCGCGTGTCCTTCCGCCTGTCCGCTACGCAGCTGGCGCAGTTGACCGAAGTTCTGGAGTCGCCGGAAGATGGCGGCGGCGGTGCGCCACTCACACCGCTCGCTAGCCCGCCTGCCAGTGCCGGTGGCAGCAGCAGCAGCAACAGCGGTATGCGCATGCCAGCAGGGCCGCCTGCTGCCGCGCCCACGCGCCGCTCCGGCGTCTCCCTCAAGCTCGCGCTGCCGAGCGTCGCGGCAACCAGTGGCGGTGGCGGCAGCGGCGGGAGTGAGGAGGAGGATGACACGCGGCACGTGCCCGCCCTGTGGCTTGCCAAGGCGCTGTTTGTGCGCACCAACCGGTCGGCGCTAACCATGACGGGGTGGCTGGGGTGGGCGGCGTTTTTGGTGTGCCTGGTGGTGGCCTTTGTGCCCATGATTGTGCGCCTGTCGTACGGCCTCGCCGCATTTGGCGACACCCCGCTGCAGCGCACCTCCCTCATCTGCTCCGTGTACTGCCTCTTCTGGTTCCCGCTCATCATCTTTGCCTACCTGCGCGTCTCCATCTTGGACTACCGCCGCCGCGGCCAGGCACTGGTGCGGCTGACCAAGCTGGCCAGCCGCCGCAGTGCGGCGCGCATCCGCCTGCGCCAGGTACGCGGCACCAGCGTCAGCATTGGCGTGCCGTCGTCGCCGTCGGTGGGCGTGGCGGCGTTTGCTGCTGCCGCCGCCGCCGCCAGCAGCGGCGTGGTTGACGACGTGACCAGCCTAGGAGGCGCGTCACCTACTGCTGCCTCGCCAACTGCGGTGGCAGCCGACCTGGAGCCCATCATCCCGCTGGACAGCGTTGCCAACGTCGTTGCCTGGCTCACCGTGCGCCGCTTGCTCATGCAGCTCGGCCTGCGCTACTTCCGCCGCCTGGGCGCGTACACCACGCAGTCGCTGTTCCTCACCGCGGCGGTGGCGGCCGGCGTCATCACCATGCTGGTGGCGGTGCGCAACCCCATGGAGGTGTTCCCTGCCGACCTCTCCTTTGCGCTCGTTGGCCTCCTCTACCTCCTCCTCCTCCTCCTTCACATCCTCCTCATGCTGGTGTACGGCGTCGTGGCCAACCTACAGGCCAACGAGCACAGCGCGCAGCTGGCGGCGCGCATGACGGAGGCACGGCAGGCGGCGGCGCTGCATGGCGACGCGGGGGACGAGGTGGCGGCGCGGGCGGCAGAGCGCCTCGCCGCCACCCTCGCCGGCGCGCGCCACATTGTGCAGTCAGATGCCGAGCTGGAGCCGGTGCGCCTGCTGGGTGTCACTGCCAACCTGGCGCTGCTGCAGACGCTGGCCGCTGGCTCTGTCTCCGCCGTCTCTGCCATCTTTGCCTCTGCGCGTTCTTTCATCTCCCGCGCGTAGTAGGGTGTGTGTCTTTGTTTGTGCTGGTTTGTATATTGCATCGCCCGTGCGCCCGCTTGCTGCCCCCTCGCTGGGTGGCGAGCCTGCCACGCCTGCGTTGATCGTTGATGATCGGTGTTTGTTGTTGGCCACGCACGCACGACGCTGACGCTACATTGTAAAGTTCGTTGAATGTGGAAAGGCAGGAAGGCAGGAAGGAATAGGAAGGGGGTCGGTCGGTGGGTTGGCGAAGTGAGAACAACCTACATGTTGTGCACGGGTCGCCCCGCCAGCCGCGGCTGCGCGGGAAGGCGCAGCGGCGGGTGGCGGCGGCGGGGGCCACGGCAGCGGGTAGGACTCGCTTGCCGACAATGCAGGACGTCGCGGCCGGGGCGGCCAGGCTATGATTGGGCGAACACGAAAAATGTCCTAAGGCAGGGGGGCACGGGCGCGCGCGCAGGGTGCAAAAAATGAGGTGCCGAACGCAGCAGCAGCGGGGAGGTGGGGTGGGTGGATGGATAAGTAAGCAGGGAGCAGCAGCAGCAGTAGCAGTGAATGGGGGAGACAGGTGGAGCATGCAGAAAAGAAGAGAAGCCAATAGCGGCATCGTGTACAATGGTATCACGCGCACGCGCGTCTGGCACTCGTGCAACCCAAGCACGGCACGACAAACCAAGCTACCTACACTACTACCGCGGCGGCGGCATGCGGCGCGCAAACCCACGGCTGCCGTCAGATGTGGGGCCGCGGGCCACGGATGATGTATTTGATGGCGGCAGCGGCGGCGGGGTAGGCCCACCGGCGGTCAGGGGCGGCAGCGCCGCCAGCGGGAAGGGCGCCAGTGGCAGGGGTGGCGGCGGCGGCGGTGAGGTTGATGGCACAACAAGGCCAGGCGGCGGCGCCGGCAGCGGCGGCGGCAGCGGCGGCGGCGGCGTGATGGCGGTGGCTGGTAGGAGCGGCAGCGGCGGCGTGGGGCCTGGCAGCGGGGCACCCAACAAGATGCTGGGAGGCAGGGGGCTGGAAATGATGCCCCCTGAGCTGCTACGCCGGCCTGCCACCTGCCACCGCGGTCGCGCAATGCCGCTACCTGCCATCATGCCACCGTACTCCCCGCCACCCCACCCGCCGCCGCTGCCGTCGACACCGTCCATGGCGGTGGTGGGCACGATGGCAGGCGGATATGGGAAGCCGCCCGCCAGACCCGCGCCGTCGCTGCCGCCACGGTCGCGCCGCCCGCTGACGGGTGCCGCATACATGGGGCTGCCGCTGCCACCCATGCTGGGCGTGGACAGCGTGCCGCGCAGGTGCCGCGGTGGCGTGGCGGGCATACCACCACCGCCACCGCCGCCGACCACCAGCCATGGCCAGTGTGCCCAACGCCAACGCGGCACCTAGTGCGCTGCCGTCACCGCCGGGCATGGGGATGCCGGGGGAGGGCGCAATGGGCAAGCCACGCACCGGTGCCCACCGCACGTCACCAAACTCGCGGTCCAACACCGAATCGCCGCTGCCACTGGGTGGCCGGCCCACGCGACCAGCGCCACCGCCGCCGTTGGCGCTGGCGCTGCCGCTGGCGCCGCCACGCCGGTAGGGCTCATAGGACGGCAGACCCACGTCGCCTGGCACGCCAAGCAGCATGCCAGAGCCAGCGCTGCTGCCGCGGTCACGAGGCGCCCGAGTCCCTGTCCGCCCGCCGCTGCGCCCGCCGCCGCTACCGCTGCCGCCCGTGGAACTAAACCCGCCTGGCGTGAGCGGTATGCCTTCCAGCATCACCAGTCCGCCACTGCCGGCCATGCCGCCAACATAGCCACCACCACCGCCACCGCCGCCGCCACCACCGCTACTCAGGACCGTGCTGTTGCCACTCATCAGCACGTATGCGTCACTCTCCGTGCCGGCGCGGCTGCTCAGCTCACTGCGCCGCATGCGCATGGCCCCTGTGCTGCCGCTCACACTACCAATGGCACTGCCGGCGCCACCGCCGCCGCTCACGCCCGTGATGCCACTGCTGTTGCCCGAGATGGCGCTGTCGCTGCGGCCGCCACGGGCGTACTCTGCCAGCACCGGCGTGTAGGCGATGGCGCATGGGAGGGCGCGCACCGCCGCCAGCGCGGCGGTGATAGACTCTAGCGTGGAAGGTGCGGACGGCGCAGGTACCGAGCAGGAGGCACCCGCGCCGCCCGCAGGGCCGCTGCCATACAAGCTATACCGGCTGGGCCGGCCGGCCGGCGAGACGGGGAAGGCGTCAGCAAACCCGCCACCACCGGCGCCACCACCGCCGCCGCCACTGCCGCCGCTGCCGCCGTCGCCGCTATCCGCTTCCACCGCCGGCAGGATGACGGCGCCGCCAATGAGGTCCTCCCCGCCAGG
>ERZ778022.5659-NODE-5659-length-10038-cov-6.809877_pt1 | contig 10038 bp, 7 predicted proteins | sample MGYA00375752_ERZ778022 | MGnify/ENA primary metagenome ERZ778022 (study PRJEB29350, sample SAMN05389826) | bioreactor metagenome | isolation source: Thiocyanate bioreactor | place: South Africa: University of Cape Town | collected 2014-04-04 ...
AGGCCGACGCGGTGCTGCAGAAAAAGCTGCTGAGCATGCCCAACGTGACGGTCATCACCAACGCGCAGACCACGGCGGTGCTGGGCGACGGCAGCAAGGTGACGGGCCTGGCCTACACCGACCGCACCACGGGCGAGGCGCAGGAGATCGCGCTCGAGGGTGTGTTCGTGCAGATCGGCCTGCTGCCCAGCACCGAGTGGCTCAAGGGCACGGTGGAGCTCTCGCGCTTCGGCGAGGTCCAGGTGGACGCCCACGGCCGCACCGACGTGCCCGGCGTGTTCGCCGCCGGCGACTGCACGACCGCGCCGTACAAGCAGATCATCACCGCGGCGGGCGATGGGGCGAAGGCGGCGCTGGCCGCGTTCGACTACCTGATCCGCACCCCGGTGCCGGCCTGAATTTGTAGTAAAAATGGCCTCTAGCGCTTATCCAGTAAGCGCTTGCAGCTATCAAAATAAGACCACCCGGCGCTGTCCGGGTGGTTTTTCTTGATCGCGGGCAAACAGGTGCCGGGTGGCGTCCGTGCGGCCCGGCCGCCAGGGGACAATGGCGGCATGAAGATCGCTTGGAAATCGGTTCTGACGGCCGGCGCATTGCTGCTGGTCGGCGCGGCGCTGCTGCTCGCCTGGGCTCCCTGGCGCACCGCCGACCCGCAGGCCGGCCTGGTGGGCGGCAACGGCCGCATCGAGGCGACGGAAATCGCCGTTGCCAGCAAGCAGCCGGGCCGCTTGAGCGAGCTGCTGGTGTCCGAAGGCGAGTTCGTGAAGGCCGGACAGGTGCTGGCCCGCTTGCAGCTCGACGGCTTGCAGGCGCAGCGCGACGAGGCCCTGGCCCGGCTGCAGCAGGCGCGCCAGGCGGTGCCCACCAGCCAGATGCAGGTGGGCCAGGCCTTGGGCAACCACCAGGCCGCGCTGGCCCAGGTGGTGCAGCGCGAAACCGATCTGCAGATGGCCCAGCGCCGCCTGCCGCGCACCGAGCAGCTGGCGCGCGACGGCTTCCTGTCCGACCAGGTGCTGGACGACGACCGCGCCCGGGTGCGCAACCTCCAGGCGGCGCTGAGCGCGGCCAAGGCCCAGGCGCGTGCGGCGGAGGCCGGTGTGGACGCCGCGCGCGCCCAGGTGCCCGCCGCCGAGGCGAGCGTCCAGGCCATGGAAGCCACGGTGCAGCGCATCGACGTGGAACTGGCCGAGAGCGCGCTGAGGGCGCCGCGCGATGGCCGCGTGCAGTTCCTCATTGCCCACCCCGGGGAGATCGTCGCCGGTGGCGCACGCGTGCTGAGCCTGGTCGATGTGTCCGACGTGTACATGACCTTCTTCCTGCCCGAGACGGTCGCCGGCCGGGTGGCGCTCGGCAGCGAGGTGCGCATCGTGCTCGATGCCGCGCCGCAGTTCGTGATCCCTGCGCGTGTCTCGTTCGTCGCCAGCACGGCCCAATTCACGCCCAAGACGGTGGAAACCGCGAGCGAGCGGCAAAAGCTCATGTTCCGCGTGCGCGCACAGATCGATCGCGATCTGCTGCTGCGCCACATCGAGCAGGTCAAGACGGGGCTGCCCGGCATGGCCTGGCTGCGCACCGATGCGCAGGTGCCGTGGCCCCCGCACCTGGCCCTCAAAGGGCAGCCGTGAGCGCTGCGGGCCAGGCGCCCGTGGCGCGGTTCACCGGCGTGGCGCAGCGCTATGGGAAAGTGCAGGCCCTGGCGGACATCGACCTCGACCTGCCGGCGGGTTGCATGGTCGGCGTGCTCGGCCCCGACGGCGTGGGCAAATCCACCCTGCTGGCGTTGCTGGCCGGCGCGCGCGTGCTGCAACGGGGGCAGCTGCAGGTACTGGGCGGCGACATGGCGCGCTCCCGGCACCGGCGCCGTGTCTGCCCGCGCATTGCCTACATGCCCCAGGGACTGGGCAGGAACCTGTCCCCGACGCTCTCGGTCGAGGAAAACCTGCAGTTCTTCGCGCGCCTGTTCGGCCACGGCGCGGGCGAGCGCCGCCGGCGCATCGACCTGCTGACCCGCGCCACCGGCCTGCAGCCGTTCCTGGCGCGCCCGGCGGGCAAGCTCTCGGGCGGCATGAAGCAAAAGCTCGGCCTGTGCTGCGCGCTCATCCACGACCCGGACCTGCTGGTCCTCGACGAGCCCACCACCGGTGTGGACCCGCTGGCCCGCGCCCAGTTCTGGGACCTGATCGCCGGCATCCGCCGCCAGCGCCCCGGCATGAGCGTCGTGGTGGCGACGGCGTACATGGACGAAGCGCAGCGCTTTGACTGGCTGGTGGCCATGGGCGAGGGCCGCATCCTGGCGCAGGACACGCCCGCAGGCCTGCTGCAGCGCACCGGCGGCGCCGACCTCGAAGCCGCCTTCATCGCCCTGCTGCCCGAGGAGCGGCGGCGCACGCACCAGGCGGTGGAGATTCCCCCGCTGGGGGACGGGCCAACGCGCCAGGTGGCCATAGAGGCCGAGGGCCTGACGATGCGCTTTGGCGACTTCACCGCCGTGGACGCCGTGGGCCTGCGCATTCGCCGGGGCGAGATCTTCGGCTTTATCGGCTCGAACGGCTGCGGCAAGACCACCACCATGAAGATGCTGACCGGCCTGCTGCCGGCCAGCGCGGGCACGGCGCTGCTGTTCGGCAAGCCCGTGGACCCGCGCGACATGGCCACCCGCCAGCGTGTGGGCTACATGTCGCAAGGCTTTTCGCTCTACGGCGAGCTGAGCGTGGCGCAGAACCTCCTGCTGCACGCGCGGCTGTTCCATGTGCCCGAGGCCGACATCGCGGAGCGCATCGCCGAGATGGCGCAGCGCTTCGGCCTGCAGGAGGTGCTGGACGCCATGCCGGAAAAGCTCCCGCTCGGCCACCGCCAGCGCCTTTCGCTCGCCGTCGCCATGGTGCACCGGCCCGAGCTCCTGATCCTCGACGAGCCGACCTCGGGCGTCGACCCGATCGCCCGCGACGCCTTCTGGCGTCTGCTCATCGGGCTGTCGCGCCGCGATGGGGTGACGATTTTCATCTCCACCCACTTCATGAACGAGGCCGCGCGCTGCGACCGCATCTCGCTCATGCACGCCGGCCGGGTGCTGGCGAGCGACACGCCGCGCGCCATCATGGAGGCGCACCAGGCGCCGACGCTGGAGCAGGCCCTCATCGATTGCCTGGTGCAGGCCGATGGCGGCGCGGCCGATGCGGCGCCTGGCGCCGGCGTTCTTGCCGCCGCCCCGGCCGAACCGCAGACGCCGCGGGGCGAGGGCGCCTGGCGCCGCAGCCTGCGGCGCTTCTACAGCTACGCCTGGCGCGAGGCGCTGGAACTGCAGCGCGACGGCGTGCGCGGCGCGCTGGCGCTCGTCGGCTCGCTGCTCCTGATGTTCGTCATGGGCTACGGCATCAGCATGGATGTGGAGGACCTGCGTTTCGCCGTGCTCGACCGCGACCAGACGGCGCTGAGCCGCGACTACGCGCTGCAGCTCTCGGGCTCGCGCTATTTCAGCGAACAAGCGCCCCTGCGGGACGACGCCGACCTTGACCAGCGCCTGCGCAGCGGCGCGATCTCGCTGGCGCTGGAAATCCCGAGCGGCTTTGCCCGCCGGGCCGAGCGGGGCGAGCCCACGGAGATCGGGGCCTGGATCGACGGCGCCATGCCGCAGCGCGCCGAGACGGTGGCCGGCTTCGTCCAGGGCATGCACCAGTACTGGCTGGTGCAGACGGTGGCCCAGCGCGGCGGCGCGGCCCCCGCGGCGCCGGTGAACGTGGAGACGCGCTTTCGCTACAACCCCGACGTCAAGAGCCTGCCGGCCATGGTGCCGGCGGTGATCCCCATGCTGCTGCTCATGCTGCCGGCCATGCTCACCGCGCTGGCGGTGGTGCGCGAGAAGGAACTCGGCTCGATCGTCAACTTCTACGTCACGCCGACGACGCGCGCCGAATTCCTGCTGGGCAAGCAACTGCCCTATCTGGTGTTGTCCATGCTCAATTTCGCCATGATGCTGCTGCTCGCCGTCACCGTGTTCGGTGTGCCCGTGACCGGCAGCGTGGCCACGCTCACGCTGGCGACGCTGCTCTTTGCCATCAGCGCCACGGGGCTGGGGCTGCTCGCCTCGGCACTGGTGCGCAGCCAGCTCGCGGCGATGTTCTTCACCATGATCGGGACCATGCTGCCGGCGATCCAGTTCGGCGGGCTGATCAACCCGGTGTCGTCGCTCGATGGTGCCGCGCGCTGGATTGGCGAGATCTACCCCGCCAGCCACATGTTCACCATCAGCCGGGGCGTGTTCAACAAGGCGCTGGGTTTTTCCGACCTGGCGGGCTCCTTCTGGCCGCTTGCCGCCGCGCCGATGGTGATTCTGGGCGTGGCGGTGCTGCTGCTGCGCAAGCAGGAAAAATGAGCATGCCGCGCCTGCTGCGCCACCTGGTCAATGTCCGCCTGCTGGGCGTCAAGGAGCTGTGGAGCCTGTGGCGCGACCCGATGATGCTGGTGCTCATCGTCTACACCTTCACGGTGGCCATCTACACCGCCGGGACGGCCATGCCCGAGACGCTGCAGCAGACGCCGATCGCCATCGTCGACGAGGACGACTCGGCCCTGTCGGCGCGCATCGCTGGCGCCTTCTACCCGCCGGCCTTCGACGCGCCGGTGCGCATCACGCAGGCGCAGGTGGACCCGGCGCTCGACGCCGGCCACTACACCCTGGTGCTGGTGATTCCGCACGGCCTGCAGCGCGACGTGCTGGCCGGGCGCGGGCCGAGCGTGCAGCTCAACGTGGACGCCACGCGCATGAGCCAGGCCTTTGCCGGAAGCGGCCTGACGCAGCAGATCGTGGCCGGCGAGGTGGCCGAATTCGTGCAGCGCCACCGCGCCACGCCGGCGGTGCCGGTGGAACTGGCGGTGCGCATGCGCTTCAATCCCACGCTCTCGAACGTGTGGTTCGGCGCGCTCATGGAACTGGTGGGGCAGGTCACCATGCTGTCCATCATCCTCACCGGCGCCGCCCTGATCCGCGAGCGCGAGCACGGCACCATCGAACACCTGCTGGTAATGCCCGTGACGCCCACCGAGATCATGCTCGCCAAGGTCTGGTCCATGGGGCTGGTGGTGGTGGTCGCCACCTTCCTCTCGTTGCACGGCGTGGTGCTGGGGCTGCTGCGCGTGCCGGTGGACGGGTCGCTCGGGTTGTTCTTCGCGGGCGCGCTGCTGCACCTGTTCGCGACCACGTCCATGGGCATCTTCATGGCGACGCTGGCGCGCAACATGCCGCAGTTCGGCCTGCTGGTGATGCTGGTGATGATGCCGCTGCAGATGCTCTCGGGCGGCATGACGCCGCGCGAGAGCATGCCCACTTGGGTGCAGTGGGTGATGTCGCTGGCGCCGACGACGCATTTCACGGAGCTGAGCCAGGCGATCCTGTTCCGCGCGGCGGGCCTGTCGGTGGTCTGGCCGTCTTTCGCGGCGCTGGCGCTGATCGGGGCGGTGGTGTTCGCCGTATCGCTGCGGCGCTTTCGCCGGGCGATCACGCGGATGGCGTGATCCCGGGAGGCAAAAATACCGGTCAAATTGGCCGCTAGCGCAATATGCGTAATGGGGGGCAGCTATCTAAATAATAGCTTCAAGGCCCTGCGGCCCGCGGCTCAATACACCAGGCGTTCGGGCTGCAGCTCCTGCAGGATGGTGGTGGCGATCTCTTCGATGGACTTGGTCGTGGTCGACTGCCAGCGGATGCCCGAGCGGCGCATCATGGCCTCGGCCGCGTGCACTTCCATGCGGCAGTTCTCCAGGCTGGCGTAGTTCGAGCCGGGTCGGCGCTCGCTGCGGATTTCCGACAGGCGCTCGGGGCTGATCGTCAGGCCGAAGATCTTCTTGCGGTAGGGCATCAGGGCCGGCGGCAGCTGGCGGCGCTCGAAATCCTCGGGAATCAAGGGATAGTTGGCCGCCTTCAGGCCATGCTGCATGGCCAGGTAGAGCGTGGTGGGCGTCTTGCCGCTGCGCGAGACGCCGACCAGGATCACATCGGCGCCGGTCAGGTCGCGGTGGCTCTGGCCGTCGTCGTGCGCCAGGCTGTAGTTGATGGCCTCGATGCGGTCGGTGTATTCCTTGCTGCGGCTGATGTCGGAAAAGCGCCCCACGCGGTGGTGCGACTTCATGCCCAGCTCCTGCTCCAGCGGGTGCACGAAGGTACCGAACATGTCCAGCAGCATGCCTTTGCAGCCCTGCTGCAGAACGCGCAGTACCTCCATGTTCACCAGGGTGGTGAAGACGATGGGCTTGGTGCCCTCGATTTCCGCCGTGTGGTTGATTTGCCGCACGACCTGGTGCGCCTTGTCCACCGTGTCGGTAAAAGGCAGCCGCACGCGCCGTGGCGCCAGCTCGAACTGCGCCAGGATGGCATTGCCAAAGGTTTCGGCGGTGATGCCGGTGCCGTCCGAGACGAAGAAAACAGTGCGTGTGTGCATGGCAGGCGACAGGAGGGAGACAGGCAGGCCGCGAAAGGCCGGACCTACAATATCGCCGATTATCCGAATTCATCCCATGCCGTCCTGCCGCCCACAAGTACAAGTCCAGCGCGCGCAGCACCGCATGTCCGCCCGCCCGCCTGCGCAGGCCGGCGCGTGCACTGAGCCGCTTTTAACTTCTGGAGCACTCCCATGTCTGCACGCTTTGACGCGACCGCCCTGGTCGTACCGTTTGAAAACCTGAGGATGACCGACGTCGAGGTGGTTGGCGGCAAGAACGCCAGCCTCGGCGAAATGATTTCGCAGCTGCCGCAAGGGGTGCGCGTTCCCACCGGTTTTGCCACCACGGCGCACGCCTTCCGCCAGTTCCTGGCGCACGACGGCCTGGCCGAAAAAATCAGCCAGCGCCTGGCCGCGCTGGACACCGAAGACGTGCGCGCGCTCGCCGCCGCGGGCGCCGAGATCCGCGCCATGGTTGAGGCCCAGCCTTTCCCGGCCGACCTGCAGCGTGCCATCACCGAAGCCTTCGCCACGCTATCGGCCGGCAACCCCGACGCCACCTTCGCCGTGCGCTCGTCGGCCACGGCGGAAGACCTGCCCGACGCCTCGTTCGCCGGCCAGCAGGAAACCTTCCTCAACGTGCACGGCATCGAGGAGGTGCTGCACAAGATGAAGGAAGTCTTCGCCAGCCTGTACAACGACCGGGCGATTTCCTACCGCGTGCACAAGGGCTTCGCGCACGACGTGGTCGCGTTGTCGGCCGGCGTGCAGCGCATGGTGCGCTCGGACCTGGGCGCCGCCGGCGTGATGTTCACCATCGACACCGAATCGGGCTACGAGGACGTGGTTTTCATCACCAGCAGCTACGGCCTGGGCGAGACGGTGGTGCAGGGCGCCGTGAACCCCGACGAGTTCTACGTGCACAAGCCCATGCTGCGTGCCGGCAAGAAGGCCGTGATCCGCCGCAACCTGGGCTCCAAGCTGATCCAGATGGTGTTCACCCAGCCGGAGGAAAAAGCCGAGGGCGCACTCAAGGGCAAGCTCATCAAGACCACCGACGTGCCGGCGGAACAGCGCAACCGCTATTCGCTCACCGATGCCGACGTCGAGCAACTGGCGCAGTACGCCCTGGTGATCGAGCAGCACTACGGCCGCCCCATGGACATCGAATGGGGCAAGGACGGCCAGGACGGTCTGCTCTACATCCTGCAGGCCCGCCCCGAGACGGTGAAAAGCCAGGCCGGCGCCCAGGCCGAGATGCGCTACAAGCTCAAGGGCCGCGGCCCGGTGCTGGCCGAGGGCCGCGCCATTGGGCAGAAGATCGGCACCGGCCCGGTGCGCCTGGTGCACAACATCAGCGAAATGGACAAGGTGCAGCCCGGCGACGTGCTCGTCACCGACATGACCGACCCGAACTGGGAGCCGGTGATGAAGCGCGCTTCGGCCATCGTCCCCAACCGGGGCGGTCGCCCCTGCCACGCCGCCATCATTGCGCGCGAGCTGGGCATTCCGGCCGTCGTGGGCTGCGGCAACGCCACCGAGCAGCTCAAGGATGGCACCCTGGTCACGGTGAGCTGCGCCGAGGGCGACACCGGACACATCTACGACGGCCTGCTGGAAACCGAGGTCACCGAGGTGCAGCGCGGCGAGATGCCCGAGATCGCCACCAAGATCATGATGAACGTCGGCAACCCGCAGCTGGCGTTCGATTTCTGCCAGCTGCCCAACCAGGGCGTGGGTCTGGCGCGGCTGGAATTCATCATCAACAACAACATCGGCGTGCACCCCAAGGCCATCCTGGACTACCCGAACATCGATTCGGACCTCAAGAAGGCGGTGGAATCCGTGGCGCGCGGCCACGCCAGCCCGCGCGCGTTCTACGTGGACAAGGTGGCCGAAGGCGTGGCGACCATCGCGGCGGCCTTCTGGCCCAAGCCGGTCATCGTGCGTCTGTCCGACTTCAAGTCCAACGAATACCGCAAGCTCATCGGCGGCAGCCGTTACGAGCCCTAGGAAGAAAACCCCATGCTCGGCTTCCGGGGCGCGGCGCGCTACGTGAGCGCGGACTTCGGCGAAGCTTTCGCCATGGAATGCGAGGCGCTCAAGCGCGTGCGCAACGACATGGGCCTGACCAACGTGCAGGTCATGGTGCCCTTCGTGCGCACGCTGGGCCAGGCCGAGCGCGTGACCAAGCTGCTGGCGCAGCATGGCCTGCAGCGCGGCGAGAACGAGCTCAAGCTCATCATGATGTGCGAGATCCCGAGCAACGCCATCCTGGCCGAGCGCTTCCTGGAGTTCTTCGACGGCTTCTCCATCGGCTCCAACGACCTGACCCAGCTCACCCTCGGCCTGGACCGGGACTCGGGCCTCGAACTGCTGGCGCAGGACTTCGACGAACGCGACCCGGCCGTCGAGGCCCTGATCCACCTGGCCATCAAGGCCTGTCTGGCACAGGGCAAATACATCGGCATCTGTGGCCAGGGGCCCAGCGACCATCCGGATTTCGCCGCCTGGCTGGCCCGGGAAGGCATTTCCTCGATTTCGCTCAATCCGGACAGCGTAGTCGCCACCTGGCAACAGCTGGCCGCAACGCGCTGACCCCATGGCGCCCCCGCGCGGCGGCCCCGAGCCAGGCGAGGAGGGCGCCGCGCATGCCTTTCCACCCGACCTGCACGATGTGCGGCACCTGCGCCTGAAGGCGCTGCTGCTCACCGTGTGGGCGCTGACCTCGTTCGGCGTGTGCTACTTCGCGCGCGATCTGCTGTTTTCCGTGGGCGACTGGCCGGTGGGCTTCTGGATGGCCTCGCAAGGTGCGGTGTTCGTGTTCATCGCCATCGTCGTTGCCTATGCCTGGGCGATGAGCCGGTTCGAGCGCCAGGACGCGGCGACCGCCCAGGAGCGTGGCGCAGAGGCCGACCTTGGCTGAATCGGCCGGCCCGCAGGCGGCGGAGCGCGGTTACGCGCTGCGCCTGCACCGCATCCTCGCCTACTACGTGGTGGGGTTGGTGGCCTTCCTGGCGCTGATGACCTGGGCCGAGCAGCATGGGCTTTCGCGCCACTGGATCGGCCCGATCTTCCTCTTCCTCTCGGTCATGGTGTACGCCGCCATCGGCGTCTATGGCCGCACCACCGACCCGCTCGAGTACTACGTCGCCGGCCGGCGCATCCCGCCCATGTACAACGGCATGGCGGCCGCTGCCGACTGGATGAGCGCGGCCTCGTTCCTCAGCCTCTCGGGCGCGCTCTATCTGCAGGGCTACTCCGGCACGCCGGGGCAGGCGGGGGGGCTGGCCTACCTGCTCGGCTGGACGGGCGGCTTCTGCCTGGTGGCCATTCTCGTGGCGCCGCACCTGCGGGCCATGGGCCTGTACACCGTGCCAGACTTCTTTCACGTGCGCTTTGGCGGCCGCTGGCCGCGCGTCATCGCAGCGGTGGCGGCGGTGGCCTGCTCGTCGACCTACGTCGTGGCGCAGATCTACGGCATCGGCCTGATCGCATCGCGCCTGACGGGCGTGCAATTCGAGATCGGCATCATGCTCGGCCTGGGCGGGGTGCTGCTGTGCTCCTTCCTCGGCGGCATGCGCGCCATCACCTGGACGCAGGT
>ERZ778022.5660-NODE-5660-length-10037-cov-4.121719_pt1 | contig 10037 bp, 8 predicted proteins | sample MGYA00375752_ERZ778022 | MGnify/ENA primary metagenome ERZ778022 (study PRJEB29350, sample SAMN05389826) | bioreactor metagenome | isolation source: Thiocyanate bioreactor | place: South Africa: University of Cape Town | collected 2014-04-04 ...
CGACGACGATTTCCAGGGGCAGCTGAGGATGCTGATCGGGATACCGTCGCTGCTCGGCCCTGATCTCCTGGCGACCTTGCGGGCCATGGGCCATGGCGACGAGATCGCGCTCGTCGACGGGAACTATCCCGCCGAGGATCAGGCCCATCGCCTCATCCGCGCCGACGGCCATCACATCATCCCGGTGCTGGATGCCATTCTGAGCGTGCTGCCCGTCGACGATGCCGTGCCGGAAGCCCTGTTCAGGGCGTCCGTGAAGGGTGATCCGACGCTGGCCGACCCTGTCCACCTGGAGATGGAAGCCGTCTGCGCCAGGCGCGTGCCCGGCCGCAAGGTGGTGGCGCTCGCCGGCGCCGACTTCTATGCCAGGGTCAAGGCCGCGCACGCCATCGTCGCCACCAGCGAGCCGCGGCTCTACGCCAACATCATCATCCGCAAGGGCGTCATCCACCCCCCTGCCCCACAGGTACAAGACAGGTCCGGAACATCATGATCCTCTGCTGCGGCGAAGCCCTGATCGACATGCTGCCGCGCACGACGACGGAGAGAGAGCCGGCTTTCGCGCCCTATGTCGGCGGCGCGGTGTTCAACACGGCAATCGCGCTCGGCCGGCTCGGCGCTCCCGCCGGGTTCTTTTCCGGCCTGTCTTCGGACCTGTTCGGCGGCCAGTTCCGTGAGGCGCTCGGGGCGAGCAAGGTAAGCTCCACCTATGCGCACACCTCACCCCGACCGACGACGCTCGCCTTCGTGAGGCTCGACAACGGCCAGGCGACCTACACCTTCTACGACGAGAACACCGCTGGGCGCATGCTTACCATCGAGGACCTGCCCAAGCTGGGGGTGGAGATCGAGGCGATGCTGTTCGGCGCCATCAGCCTGATCTCGGAGCCGGCGGGGTCGGCCTATGAGGAATTCATGCGGCGCGAGCACGAGAGCCGGGTGATGATGCTCGATCCCAACATCCGGCCGAACTTCATTCCGGACAAGGCCAAGCACCTGAGGCGCATCCGCGAAATGATGGCGATGGCCGACATCGTCAAGCTGTCCGACGAGGACCTGAACTGGTTCGACGAAGCCGGCTCCCACGAGGACGTCGTACGCAACTGGCTCGAGCGCGGCCCGAAGCTGATTGTCGTCACGCATGGCAGCGAAGGCGCCGTCGGCTACAGCCGGGAGCACCGGGTCACCGTGATGCCGCAAAAGGTCAAGGTGGTCGACACGGTCGGCGCTGGCGACACGTTCAACGCCGGCATCCTTGCTTCGCTGCACGAGCAAGGCCTGCTCACCAAGGCCGCCATCGGCAGCCTGTCCGAGGACGCGATCCGAAAGGCATTGTCGCTGGGCGCAAAGGCCGCCGCCGTCACCGTATCGCGCGCCGGCGCAAACCCGCCCTGGCGACACGAGATCGCCTGAGCGAAGGGTACCTCGTCGACATCGGCCGTCGACTGATCACTTTATGTTTCGATACCCGTGCCCGGCGGGACCGAACGTTCGACTGGGGAGCCGGAAGCCGCGAATTTCCGGGCCTAGGGCGATCACGCCGAACGCATTTCGAGTAACAGATGCGACACTGGCGCAATGCCGGGTTCGGCCGCGCGGCTTTCTCGATGGCCGCAACTCTGGTACCAGCGGCCCATTATCTGGCTAATGCCATTGGCTAACCCCTTCGAGGCCACCATGCAGTTCATTGATCTCGGCGCACAGCGCGAACGAATCCGCGACAGGCTGAAGGCTGCCATCGACCGCGTGGTCGACGAGGGCCGCTACATCCTTGGTCCCCAGGTCACCGAATTCGAAAACAAGCTCGCGGCCTATGTCGGCACGAAGCACGTGATCGCTTGCGCCAATGGCACCGACGCGCTGCTGCTGCCGCTCTTCGCGGCCGGCATCGGCCCGGGCGATGCCGTCTTCGTGCCAAGTTTCACCTTCGCCGCGACGGCCGAGGTGGTGGCGCTGGCCAAGGCCGAGCCGGTGTTCGTCGATGTCGACCCCAAGAGCTACAACATCGACATCGCCAGCCTCGAGGCCGCCATCGAGATGGTCAGGAAAGAAGGAAGGCTCAAGCCGAAGGCGATCATTCCGGTCGACCTGTTCGGGCTTGCGGCGAACTACGAAGCCGTCATGGCGATCGCCAAGCGCGAAGGGCTGCTGGTGATAGAGGACGCGGCGCAGTCGATCGGCGGCTCCGCCGACGGCACGATGTGCGGCGCCTTCGGGCATGTCGGCTCGACCAGTTTCTATCCGGCAAAGCCGCTCGGCTGCTATGGCGACGGCGGCGCCATGTTCACCAATGACGATGCGATGGCCGAAGCGCTGCGCTCGTTCGCCTTCCACGGCAAGGGCGAAACGCAGTACGACAACATCCGCGTCGGCATCAATTCGCGCCTCGACACCATCCAGGCGGCAATCCTGATCGAGAAGCTCGCTATCCTCGAGGACGAGATGGAGGCCCGCCAGGTCGTCGCACGCCGCTATGCCGAAGGGCTAGGCGATGTCGTGACCGCGGCCGGCAACCTCGACGGCAGCCGCTCGGCCTGGGCGCAATATGCGATCGAGACGCCGAAGCGCGACGGGTTGAAGGCCCATCTTTCGGAGAAGGGCATCCCTTCCGTCATCTACTATGTGAAGCCGCTGCACACGCAGGTTGCCTACCGCGACTATCCGCGCACGCCGGCGGGCCTTGCCGTCTCGGAGGATCTGCCAAAGCGGATCCTGTGCCTTCCGATGCACCCCTATCTCAGCGAAGCTGACCAGGACCGGATCATCGAGACGATCCGCAACTACATCGGCTCGAATTCGGCGCATATCGCAGCGGCTTAAGCTGCGCGCGGCCTTCGTCATCCTCGGGCTTGACCCGAGGATCCATGCCGTGACCTTCGACGTCGAGCACAACGGTGCAGAATCCTGCAACCGCCACAATGCTTAGCGTAACGGCATGTATCCTGGGGGTCTGCGCGCGTCGCTTCGTTCCTTACTCCGCCCCAGGATGACGACGCGACAATTGGCGGCTGGCAATCGCGAACGCCTTAAGCCGCGCCCTTCCCTCTGGCAATAAAATGCGGGTTGGCGAAATCGGTATCGCTGGCCTGGTTGCGCTTGCCGTAGGCCAGCGGCTGGCCGTCCAGGGTGCGCGTCATGCCGCCCGCGGCCCGCAGCACCGCATCGCCCGCCGCGGTATCCCACTCCATGGTGCGGCCGAAGCGCGGATAGACATCGGCCTCCGCTGCGGCCACGAGGCAGAATTTCAGCGACGAGCCGACCGAGACGATTTCGGCCGCGCCAAGGTCCCGGATGAAGGCTTCGGTTTCGGGCGTGTTGTGCGAACGGCTGGCGACCACGGCCAGCGGCGAACCCCCTGCCCGCGCCGCGATCGGGCGCCGGGAGATGACGTGATACTCGCCATCGACCTGAAGCAATTCCGCCTTGCCCGGCCGGCCGGAGAAGAAGCGACCGGTGCAAGGCGCGAAGACAACGCCGACTTCCGGCACACCGGCGCGAACCAGTGCGATGTTGACGGTGAAATCCGTCCTGCGGTTGACGAATTCCTTGGTGCCGTCGAGCGGATCGACAAGGAAGAACGCGTCGCCCAGATCGCTGGGCAGGATGCCCGACGAGGCCTCTTCCTCGGCGACGCAGGGTATGTCGGGGAACGCGGCGCGCAGTCCGGCGAGGATGATCCTCTCGCTCTCGCGATCGGCTTCCGTCACCGGCGAGCTATCGGACTTGCTGTCCACCGCGCAGCCCGCGTGGAAGACACGCATCACCTCGCGGCCGGCATCGAGCGCCAGGCGCTCGAACACGCCCAGCATGGCCTCGTCGTCAGATACCGCCGCCGTTGTCGTATTGGTCTTCGGCAATGTCGCGCTCATCCAGCCAGAGTTCCAGGGCCTCTACCATCTCCTCGGCCGTCTTGCCGAGTGTCCTGAGATGGATTTCGGGGGTTTCCGGAGCTTCATACGGTGAATCGACGCCGGTGAAATTCTTGATCTCGCCGTTCAGCGCGCGCGCATAAAGTCCCTTCGGATCGCGCTTGGCGCATTCCTCGAACGGCGTATCGACGAACACCTCGACGAACTCGCCATCCGCCATCAACTCGCGCGCCATGCGCCGCTCGGCGCTGAAGGGCGAGATGAAGGAGACGATAACGATCAACCCCGCGTCGGCCATAAGCTTGGCCACCTCCGCGACACGACGAATGTTCTCGACGCGGTCCGCGTCGGTGAAGCCAAGATCGCGGTTGAGGCCGTGGCGGACATTGTCGCCATCGAGGATGTAGGTATGGCGCCCGGTTGCGAACAGCTTCTTTTCGACCAGATTGGCGATGGTCGACTTGCCCGAGCCCGACAGGCCGGTGAACCAGAACACCGCCGGGCGCTGGTTCTTCAGGTCGGAACGACCGCGCTTGCCGACGTCGAGCGACTGCCAGTGGATGTTCTCCGCCCGGCGCAGCGAATGCTGGATCATGCCGGCGCCGACGGTGGCGTTGCTGATGCGGTCGATCAGGATAAAGGCGCCGGTGGTGCGGTTCTCGGCGAAGGGATCGAAGGCGATCGGGGCACGCGTCGAGAGATTGCAGACGCCGACCTCGTTCATGTCGAGGGACTTCGCCGCCTCGTGGGCAAAGTCGTTGACGTTCACGCGGTACTTCAATTCGGTGATCGTCGCGCTGACCTGATCGGTCTCGGTGCGCAGTATATAGGAGCGCCCCGGCAAGAGCGGGTGGTCGTCGAACCAGACGATGCTGGCGGCGAACTGATCGGCGACCTGGGGCCGCGCCGCCGGCGAGACCAGCATGTTGCCGCGCGAGACCTCGACCTCATCGTCGAGGACGAGTGTCACCGCCTGGCCGGCCACAGCCTGTTCGAGATCGCCGCCATGCGCGACGATGCGCTTGACGCGCGAAGCCTTGCCCGACTTGGCGACGACAACCTCATCGCCCCGTGAAACGGCGCCGGAGGCGATCGTGCCGGCAAAGCCGCGAAAATCCAGGTTCGGCCGGTTCACATATTGGACGGGGAAACGGAACGGCAGTTCGACCGCGGCCTCGTCGACCGAGACGGTTTCCAGGTGCTCGATCAGAGACGGCCCGGAATACCAAGGCGTGCGATCCGAGCGGCTGGTGACGTTGTCGCCGAAGCGCGCCGACATCGGGATCGGCACGACGCTGAGGAAGCCAAGGCTGCGCGCGAATTCGCCATAGTCCGCGACGATGCCATCGAACACGCCCTTGTCGAAGCCGACCAGGTCGATCTTGTTCACGGCGAGCACGATGTGGCGAATGCCGAGCAGCGAGGCGATGATCGAATGACGCCTGGTCTGGCGCAGCACGCCCTGGCGCGCGTCGATCAGCACGATGGCCAAGTCGGCGGTCGACGCGCCGGTCGCCATGTTGCGCGTGTACTGCTCGTGGCCGGGCGTGTCGGCAACGATGAACTTGCGCTTCGGCGTGGCGAAGAAGCGATAGGCGACATCGATGGTGATGCCCTGCTCGCGCTCGGCCTCCAGCCCGTCGACGAGCAACGCGAAATCGATATCGTCGCCGGTGGTGCCGTGCTTGCGTGAATCACGCTCGAGCGCCGCGAGCTGGTCTTCGAATATCTGCTTGGTGTCGGAGAGCAGGCGTCCGATGAGGGTCGACTTGCCATCATCGACAGAACCGCAGGTGAGGAAGCGCAGCAGCGACTTCTTCTCCTGCGCGGCCATGTATTCGCGCACGCTGTCGGTGGGGGTGAGGCTCTTGGCCATGATGTGGCGCATGCTCAGAAATAGCCCTCGCGCTTCTTCTTTTCCATGGAGCCTGCCTCGTCGCGGTCGATGAGACGGCCCTGGCGCTCGGAAGTCCGCGCCGTCAGCATCTCGCCGACGATCGCTTCCAGCGTGTCGGCATCGGATTCGATGGCGCCCGTCAACGGATAGCAGCCGAGCGTGCGGAAGCGCACCAGGCGATTCTCGATCGCCTCGCCCGGGCGCAGTTGCATGCGCTCATCATCCTTCATGATCAGCATGCCGTCGCGCTCGACCACCGGGCGCTCCTTGGCGAAATAGAGCGGCACGATCGGAATGTTTTCCTGCAGGATGTACTGCCAGATGTCGAGCTCGGTCCAGTTCGACAGCGGAAAGACGCGGATCGATTCACCGGGCGCGATGCGGGTGTTGAAGATCTTCCACATCTCCGGCCGCTGGTTCTTGGGGTCCCAGGCGTGCTGGGCGTTGCGGAAGGAGAAGATGCGCTCCTTGGCGCGCGACTTCTCCTCGTCGCGACGAGCGCCGCCGAAAGCGGCGTCGAAGCCGTATTTATCGAGCGCCTGACGGAGCGCCACCGTCTTCATCACATGGGTGTGCGTGTTGGAGCCGTGGTCGAACGGGTTGATGTTGTCACGCACGCCATCTTCATTGACATGGACCAGCAGGTCGAAGCCAAGCTTCTGCGCCATCTGATCGCGAAAGGCGATCATCTCCTGGAACTTCCAGGTCGTGTCGACATGCAGGAAGGGAAAGGGCGGCTTGGCCGGGTAGAAGGCCTTCATCGCCAGATGCATGAGCACCGAGGAATCCTTGCCCACGGAATAGAGCATGACCGGCTTGGAGAAGGAGGCCGCGACCTCCCGGAAAATATGGATGGATTCGGCTTCCAGCCGTTGCAGGTGCGTCAGCGCGATCGTCATGGAATGCGAGCGTTCTTTCGTGCCACCCGGTCCGCAGCCCTGGGCCGAACCTGGCGGTCCATCCATGGCCTCGCGACGGGACAATCTTTTCTTATGCCGGCGTTCTATCAGATCGGACCTGTCCAGAACAATGCGTGGCACGCCCGGCCTTACGCCGAAAGAGAACGAATTTTCCACACCAAGCGCCGGAGCGGGAAAATCCTGCCCCGGGGGCTCAGTGCTCTGAAAGTGTCAGGAAAATATTGCCTGCAGCGACCGCCGGGCGGGGCGCAAGAATGCGTCCGCCATTTCGGTCCGCCGCGCGATGGCCGCGCCATCGGGGGATGGCAGGGAAGCTCAGCGCATCTGCGGGCGCGCAGCCGCTACAAGAGGCTCCTGCGACCGTCGCCCAACCTCTCGCCTGCATAACGATGCGCGAGCAGGCCATCATCAAGTGAGCTTATCGAGATTCGTGACGCGGCGGGATGGACCGGCATAAGCGTCGGACCAACAAAGACAGTTCCTCCGAGCATCAGCAAATTCACGCTGGTTCCAGCCGCCGCACCAGGCCACCGCCAGGGAACCCGGTTGCGACCGCCCGCCTAGCCGCAATCAGTTTATGAGCGGCCTCGTCAACGTCGCAATCCTAAGGGCGAAACGTTCGAGAAACATCGGCTATGACGTAGCCTCGACCGGTACGAGCAGCTTCCCACCATTGTGCTCGACTTCGACCATGTTGGCCTTCTTGGCCGATCGATCCGCGAAGCCCTTATGGAATATGATGGCGTTCATGAAGGCAAATGTCATCGCCAGCGCCATGGTTCGCAAGGGATAATCAACGAGTGAGTGGACCAGCAGGAAGAATACGGAAAGGAACGCCGCCCTCTGCAAGGGCTCACGGCGATTTCGAACAAAAGCGGATGTCAACAACAGAAGATAAAACGCGATGAGGAAGGCCGCGACGATACCGCCTTCGAAAACGATCTCAAGATAATCATTGTGGGCGTGATTTACGTAAAACCTGTATATCATGCCCTCTTTTTCGTAGATCTGGTAGCCTTTCTGAAAATTCCCGAAGCCAATGCCGGTCACCAAGTTGTCCTTGATCCCGTCGATCGTCGTTCTAGCAAACTCTGCTCGGCCGAAGGCCGGATCCACCTCTCTCGCATCGAGTGTCGTCCATGCACCCATCGTATAGATCGACAGGCCTATGAAGATTGCCACGATGCCGAAGCCGCTCACCCTAGAGCGAGTGGACAGGAAGACGACCGATATCACAGTGATCGCAAGACCAATAAGGGTGCCAGCCCGCGAGCCGGCCGCTAGCAGGAGCACAAGCAACGCAACAAGGCCAAGCGCTCCCGACAACAGGTGTCCGCGGAACAGTCCATAGTAAACGACGAAGGGAATAGACACGAACAGCAGCGCCGAGAAATGGTTCCGATTTGCGAACAATCCTGCGTTGATGGTGAACGGCAGCAGGCCTTTGATAGCAACGTCGTCGGAAAGCGAAAACTGAATCGCTCCCGCCAAACCATTGCAGATGACGCCCATAAAAAAGAACGGAAGTAGTGCATGAACCTGATCGACGCGCAAACGCAACACTGCCAGAAAGAACGCGGCAACGGCCAGAACGAACAGAAGACACTCAACTGTGCGCCCAACACCAACGCTGATAAAACGGAGGCTGGTTTCGTCGGATAACCAAGGGACTCCCTGTAGTAGCGGAGGCCGAACCCCACTCAACATCGCTATCGGCAACGGAATAAGCTGGAGCCCGATCAGCGCCACAGCCATGATCAGCAACCATCGGATCAGATGGGGACTTCGCTGCCCTGTTCCTTGCGAGAACACCGCAGCTGTTGAAACAATCGCGAAAACTTCGACCACAGTGTCAGATATGAGACCACTCGCCGTACCACCCCCGACAAGCAGGGAAAGAAAAAGGGCGGACCCGAGGAGATATTTATCCCATTCTGAAGGCCGAGATTTCAAGATGAGACTCTCTCAATGCTTATCTTGTGCATGACAATCGATCCGACATAACGAAAGCGCCAACTGTCAGCTATTGTAGCTGCCTCGAGCCGTAATAATTGAATTGGGCAAGCGTCAGGATTTACCGTAAAGTCCACATTGAATGACTTGCGATTGTATGTGCCCTCCGGAATGTTGAGACGACCAACCTCCCCAGCGGGATCGATACAACGAAGTGACCAGAACAGGCCCTTGGGGAGCTTGAGATTTCGACCCGACGCAAGAAGAGAGAGGCGGTACGCCCCCGTGGATTACATCGTTCTTTACCGGTGCATTCAAGAAACGAACGGTTGCGCCTCCCTCCCCTTCCACCGCGTCGTGCGAGGTTGAGAAAGTCACCTCGACCGCCACCTGGCTCGGAACCTGCCAGTCGAAGGGTTTACCGCTGGGGTAAGGCTCGAAGGTGCTGTTGTAGACGTAGCCGCCAAGTTTTCTCTGCTCATCTGTGAGGCTGAACAAAAACAGGCGGTAGGCCGAACCGTACTGTCGCTGACGTATGAAACCCGCAATCACAGACGACAGTTCGCGATCCGTCGGCGGCGTGCTCGATCCAGCCATGTCCAAAAGCAACCTGTTGGCGAGACCGATACCAAGAGGGTCGGCAACCAATGTCGAGAAGAGGTAGCCGCGCCCGGGGGCGTCTGCGCCAATAGCTTTCAAGACGGCGCGATAACCACTGGGATTGGCGAGGATCGTTGGGAAGCCGCTGGCGACCAGTGGAAATCGGTCCGGCCATCGTCGCAGCAGGATATCTATCTCATCAACGGCCTTCGCCAAATCACCCGTTTCGATGGAGCGGTCAATGGACCGCTGGAGCGAATGGATTTCCGTCTTAGAGAGCTTCTGCGCCTGATCAAAGAGCTGATAAGCGCGCTCCTTATCGCCTCGTCGAAGTTCTATCTCACCTATCAAGCTGTACAGTCTGGCATCTGCCAAATCATAGCGCAGCGCCTTCTTGGCCTCGGCTGCCAATGCTTCGAGATCGGGAGGTGTATCGGTGTCGTTGAGTTGCCCCGTGATCTTATTAACCAGGGCGTCCTCGTTGAGAGGATTCAGGACAAGAGCAGCCGAGGGTAGTTCCGCTTCAAGAACTCGACTGAGCCCGATCGACGAAGCCGCTAAGCCCAGAACGGATGCGACGAACCAGACGCTTAAATGTCGCAGTTTTTGCATAGGCTGGCTCGGCTGTAACGTCATCGACTCGGCCCTCAAGTTTAGGCGTGCCCGCACCATAACTATAATATTGATAGTTCATGTACTTATACGCGTAATTGTGGTCAAACTTGTTCACGGCGAATTTTGCCATCCCTGCTCACACCACATTTGCACCAGCTGCGCTTAAGCGCTTTAGCGCGGTCT
>ERZ778022.5671-NODE-5671-length-10024-cov-5.745411_pt1 | contig 10024 bp, 1 predicted proteins | sample MGYA00375752_ERZ778022 | MGnify/ENA primary metagenome ERZ778022 (study PRJEB29350, sample SAMN05389826) | bioreactor metagenome | isolation source: Thiocyanate bioreactor | place: South Africa: University of Cape Town | collected 2014-04-04 ...
TCTCTCCAACGCCCCTCTCCTCTCAACGCCCAAGTGGGGCACTCCTCTCTCGCCTCTCCTCTCGCCCTCCCTCTCTCCCCCTCCTCCCTCTCCTCTCGCCCTCTCTCGCCTCTCCTCTCTCGCTCCCTACTGCCCCCTCTCGCTCCCTACTGCCGCACCCCCCACGGTCGGCAGCAGCGCGGCGCGGCGGTAAATAAAATGCACGGTGGAGTGAGCACGCGGCACAGTAAAACGCCCACCCAAGTCCCTGTGCCCCTACAGGCGACACTCCAACATCTACCGCGTGTGTGCGTCGCGCGCATCCCCTTGATACCTCACCGCGCTGCCACGTGTTATCACCTATCATAGCTATCCAGCGAGCTGCTGTCTTCTCCTCCTCTCCTCTCCTCTCCTCTCCTCTCCTCTCCTCTCCTCTCCTCTCCCACTGGTCTGCGACTACTGCTGCATGGAGGATGGATACAGCCTGAGAAGGAGGGCACATAGCGCCGTGGTTCGCAACAGAAAACAGTGGTAAAGAGGAAGGAAGGGGGCGCAGTGGAAGGGTGGGGGCAGGGTGGTGAGGGCGCGCGGGGTATGAAGTCCGGGTGTGTGGGCGCTGTCATGAATTCTGGTTATATCTATCGTTTACGCTCGGTGGCAGCAGCCTGAGCAGTGATCGCCCCAGCGGCGCACAGCTTTCAAAATGGTGTGGATGTGCGCCACCGTCACGCGCGCGCACACACACGCACACCGATGGGCAGGACCGGCAACGTGTAAAACACGCTGTGCTTGACACGGTGGCTCGGCTTGTGTGACAAATCATTGCCGCTGGCGTGTGCATCACACGCACATTACTGTACCGCACCGCGGTGTATCCACCCCCCCAACGCCAGCGCCATGACCTGAGCTGCAGCATCCGTCCCCTACAATGGCAAGCACCGGCGGCGGCGGCGGCGGCGTCGGCGGCGCGGCGGGCGGGCGGCGGGCGGGTAGCGCCTCCCTGGCAAGCGTGGCCATGTCAACAACAGCGGTAACAACCGGCGGCAAGGGCGGCGGCGGATCGCAACGCAAGCTGGCTGCTACCTCGCCGCCGCCAGCGCCGCCGCTGTCTGCGCGCGCGCCGGTCGCGGCAGCAGCGGCTACGTGGGCGGCGCTGGGCGCGTTCACGGCGCCAGAGGAGGACGAGGATGCAGCGGCGGCGGAGGATGCGGCGCTGTACAGTGGTGTCGGCGGCGGTGTACCGGTCCCAGTCGGCAGCGGTGTACCAGTGGCTGGGGCGGCGCGTGAGGGTGAGGCAGAGCCAGAGGTGGAGCTGGGGGTGTGGGATGCGTTGGTGGCTGCCGTAGGTGGTGGCGGCAGCCGGGCCGCACCCGCGTCAGGCAGCGGCGCGGTGGAGAGCAAGGAAGGGAAAGAAGATGGCGGCGGCGGCGGCGGTGGCGGTGGCAGTGGCGGCAGGGCGACAGCGTCTGCTGCCGGCAGTGCGTCAGATGCCGCGCTGGCGGCGACGGTGGCACGGCTGACGGGGGAGCTGAGCGCCGCAATGACAGCCAACCGGCGGCTGGTGGAGGATAACGCGGCGCTGGCGGGGGCAGCAGGGCAGCGGCTGCGGACGGTGGCCATAACTCTACCGCCTCGCGGTGGCGGCGGCGGTGGCGGTGGCGCTGCGGCGCCCGCTGGTGCCGAGGCGGTACGCGGTGCGGCGGCGGTGGTGCGCGGGCAGGCGCGGCGCGAGGTGGCGACGAAGCGGCGCACCATGCTGCGCCTGCACAGCCGGCTGGCTGCGGACGACCGGGAGCCGGCGGCGGCAGCCATGGCGGCGGCCATGGATCGCGTGCTGGCATCTGCGGACTCCTTGCTGGTTGCGCCCGCCGCGGGCCCAGTTGCCCCTGGAGCTGGTGCTGGCGCCAGCGCCGGTGCCGGCACCGTGTCCACGTCAGGCGCCACGGCGGCAGCTGGCGGCGGTGGCGCGGAGGAGCACGAAAGCGGTGGTGGCGGCGGCGGTGGCGGCGGTAGCGCGGGTGACGGCCTGACGGCGGCGGTGCGCGACGCGACGCGTCGGGCGGCGGCGGCCATCCTGGACGGTGACGACGCCACGTGGCTGGGGCGCATGCACGAGCTGGAGTGCACGACGGAGCGCGTGGCGGGCAGCGGCGGGGTGGGTGGCGGCGGCGAGATGGCGACGGCGTACCGCACGCTGACCACCACCACCTCCCTGCTCCTGCTGGCGGAGCAGGAGGACCGCGCGCTGGAGGAGCTGGTGGTGCGGCTGGCAGCGGCGGCAGAGCGGCGCGACCGCGGCCTGGAGGACCGCGCCCGCGTGCTGGCGGAGCGCGAGGGCGCGCTGGCAACGCTGGAGGCGACCACGACGCGCGTGCTGGCGGAGGCGTCTGACAAGTCGCGCGTGACGCTGGAGGTGCTGGCAGCCAAGATCGAGGACATGAAGCGGGAGGCACAGCAGCTACTGCAGAACAAGCAGGCGGCGGGGCTGGTGGGCGCGCTGGAGGGGGGGGGGGGGGGTGGCGGTGGCGGCGGCGGCGGGGCCGGCGGCGGCGGCGGCGCTGGCGGCGACGGTGGCAGCGGCGCTGACGGGCGTGCAGCGGCGGCGCAGCGGCTATTGGAGCAACGGCAGGCGCTGGACACGGCACGCTTCCGGTCCGAGGTGCTGTCGGCGCAGCCGTGGAGCATCGCGCTGCCGCTGCGGCGGTGGCATCAACCCAACGGCCGCGCCGGCGCCCGCTCCGGCTACCTGGTGGACTGGCTGGTGGAGATCCAGAACTGGGCCGCCGCCGTGACCGCCAACGAGTACGGTAATGACGCCGTCATGCTGCGGCCGCCGGAGCTGGACTTCCTGGCGGGCGCGGACGCCGTCCTGCCCGCCCTCCTCGCCTCCATTTCCATGCTGTTTGGCGACGTGCGCCTGATGGGCGACTGCGTGCTGCCTGCCGGCGGCGGCAAGGGTGCCAAGGGGCCTGACACCGTGTTTGCTGCTGCCACCTCGGTGTCTGCTACCGCTTTTGGCACCCGCCGCGAGGCCTCCTCCGCCGTGTCCACTGCCCTGCGCAATGTGCCGCACGCGCTGTACGCGCTGGAGCGGCGCGTCCGCCTCACCCTCGTGCGCATCCAGGCGTATGAGGCGCTGCGGGCGTGCGTGATGGAGGCCACCGACGCGCACCAGCGCAACCAGCACGCGCGGGTGGAGGCGGGCGTGCCGGCGGCCGGCGCGCTGCCCACCAACAACGTGGTCATGCAGGCGGCCGCGTCGCAGCTGCTGGCGGCTGGCCAGTCGTTTCCGTTCATGATGACGGCGCAGCGCGAGCTGTACCCCGGCGTGCTGCCGTCGGAGGAGGAGCGGCTGGCGGCGGCGCGGGAGGTGGCCAAGCGTGCCGTCGCCGTTGACGCCAGCCGCAGCACCCGTAACCTGGGCGCTGGCGTCAGTGGCGGCGTGCCCGTCACCGCCGCCCTGCGCGTTGCCTTGACGCCGGCCGCCCGTGCGGCGCTGCTGGATGGCGACCGGCTGCGGTGCCACGGCGCATACAGCCCGCTGCCGCCGCCAGCCGGCAAGGCGGCCAGCAAGGCTACCGCCAAGGCCGCCGCCGCTGATGACGACGCGCGGGAGGGCGTGACGCACCGCGTGTTTGTGGGCGTGGATCTGCGTGTGCGCCTGCTGCTGACGTGCAGCAGCCTGGAAACGCTGCGGCCGTTCATCGTGTACACCACCACGCGGTCGCATGGCGCGGTGCTGGCCATGGGCGGCAGCGGGCCGCACGGGCCGCTGACGGGCGTGGGGGACGTTGTCATCCTGCTGCGCGCCACGCAGGCGGGGCTGGCCAAGTCCGCCACCGAGTGCGGCTACCGCGTGCAGATGGTGAACAACCCGCGCGCCGAGTCGGTGCCGCGCATGGCAATCGGCGGGCACCGCACCGTGGATGCCCGGCAGGCAGACGTGGTGCCGCTTGCCGCCGCGGCACGCGCAACGGTGCTGGCAGAGGCGGTGGCGCGGTGCCAGCTGCTGCTGCGGCGCGACGACCCGCTGCCGTACACCGACGACCCCGTGTGCAATGACGTGAAGCGCATCAACGTGGATGGCGACGTGGGCATGCGGTGCGGCGGCGGCGCGACGGAAGGCCGCGTGCCTGCCGCGCCGGCGTGGAGCAGCCTGTACGTGGCGCCATATGCGCCGTACGCCACGGCGGCGGACTCGACGGCGCTGTGGCGGCGCCACTTCCGGCTCCCAGGCGACCTCACTGGCACGGGCAAGGGCGAGAGTGTGGGTGCCGGCGGCGGCGGCGGCGGCGGCGGTGGGATGGACGGCAACCCGCTGTCAACATTTCGTGGCGGGCGGCGCGGCGGCGGCGGCGGTGGCGGCGGCGGCGGCGGCGGCGGCGGCGCTTCGGATGACGACGGCAGCAGTGAGGCGGCGACGGTGGCGGCGGCAACGGTGGCCATGGAGGAGGTGGTGGTGGCACAGGAGGCGGCAATTGGTGGCGTGGTGGCCGACTCGCCGTTCTTCCCCAAAGACGTCATCCGCCTCACGTACCGCCTGCTGCTGACGGCATCGTGGGTGGACGGCGCGCCGCCGTCACGCGACTTTGCCTCCACGCAGCTGGTGACCAGCGCCGCCTCCGACCCGCCGCCGCCGCCAGCGCCGCCAGCCGGCGGCAAGCCTGCCGCTGCCGACGACAAGGTGGTGGTGACGCACAGACTGGTGCAGGGCGCGTACATGGACCTGGCGCGGTGTGTGCTGGGGCCCGACTGCGTGCTGCTGCATGACCCGGAGGCGCTGGCGGGCGTGGCGAGCCTGTACGACACGCGTGCCAAGCCGGTGGCGCTGCGTGACACGATGGGGCTGGCGTCTGCCGACCCCGCGTTTGTGCAGGCGGTGCGGCAGTACTTTGGCGAGCGCGCCGCCACCACCATCATCATGCTGCTGCGTGTGCGGCGCGACATGGGCACGCTGCTCATCATCATGGTGATTGGCCGGTTCCTCATCCTGGAGGTGGCGCGGCAGGCGACGGGGGTGGACGCGGACGACTCCACCTACCGCCTGCTGCAATACGTGTACACCGTGTTTGTGGTGGCGCTGGCCACCGGCGCGTGGCACCAGGCGTGGGTGCGCAAGGCGGCGCTGCACGCGCTAGCGTGGGGCATGCGCAAGCCGTCGGAGGAGGCGCTGGCGGCGCAGCAGGCGGCGGCGGGGGCGGCGGCTGCCGCCTCTGTCGGCTCCGCCTCCCGCCTGCACGCGCGCACCACGGCGGGCGCCAAGATGGCGGGTGGCTGCGACGAGGCGCCGGAGGAAGACTGCCTCGTCCTTGCCGGCCGCTATTTCAAGCCGTGGTACACGCGCCGCGACATTGCGATGCACTGGCTGCAGCTGGCGTGCATTTTTATTCTGCAGCTGGCCGCTTTCACCGCCATCGGGTATTTTGCATGGTGGGCGGAGGGCGCGCGGCTGCCCGGCGACAACCCGCCTGGCATCCTGGTGCCCGTCATCTTGGCGTCGCTGTCGGGTGTGACACTGGCGGCAGGGGAGGCGGCATTCACCGCCATCCGCGCCTGCTGCCCGCGCGGCGGCATCACGGCGGTAGGTACGGGGGTGATGGTGGTGGCGGGTGGGCGGGCGCGGCTGCCGGCAGGGCACGGCGTGGATGCATGCCGCCGGCTGTACACGCGGGTGGACGAGGCACACGACGTAGCGCGTGCCGTGCTGGTGCGCGCGCTGCCGCACTTTGTCACCGTGCTGTACCTGGGCCTGGTGGACGAGCCTGCCACCGGCGGGCGCCTGTCCTACGACGGCGACCCGTTCCAGGCCGCCGCGTACCAGCTGCTGGGCCTCAACATCATGCAGTTTTTGGTGGACTTTGTGGGCCGCGCGCTGGCGGCCGGCCTGTGCCGCCGCGCTCGCCCCACCTGCCGCGGCCGCATCACCGCCCTGGTGGCGCCCTTTGTGCGCCACGCCAGCGGCCTGCGCCTGCCCTGGTACCTGTTCTTTACGCGATGGCCCACGCGCGCCCTGCCCGCCACCACCGACATTGCGCCGTCAGCCAGCGTGGCGGGCGGTGTGTCGGGCGAGAAGGCGGCCGCCAAGGGCGAGCCGTACGTGGGCGCGGATGGGCGCGGGCCGTGGGGCACGCCGCCGCTGTCGTCGCCAGTGGAGGGTGCCGTGCGCCGCCGCAATGCCTACGTTGGTATGGTGACCGGTGCGCTGGAGCCGTCGCTGTCCAAGCGCCGCGCCGTGGCCACCGTGGACGGCGGCGTGGTGGTGACGTCGGCAGCAGCACCCGCCGCCGCCACCAACGCCACTGCCTGTGGTGTACTGGGCGCCTCCAAGGAGGGCTTCCTGGAGCTGGCTGCAGAGAAGCTGGTGGAGGCGCGCGCCGCCGTCGGCCTGGCAGTGCAGTCGCGCGCCGCGCTCTTGCAGGTGTACCAGCACTGGCGCTGCCTGCGGCGGCCAGAGGCCCCGCCGCCGCCGCCGCCGCCACAGCCTGTTGTCGCAGCAGGGGGTGCGGGGGGCAAGGCGACGGCAGGCGGCGCCGCGGCTGCAGCCGGGGGCGGTGGTGGTGGTGGTAAGGCGCGGGTAACCGGTGGCCTGCGCGGCGGCGGACGGGAGGGTGCTGCAGCATTGTTATCAGGCGGGCCGTCGCTCAAAATGGATGCCACCGCCACCGCTGCCGGCGTCAGCACCGGCGCCGACGCGGGCGGTTCCAGTAGCTGGAGCAGGCCGCTGACGTCTGACGACGATGACCCGGTGGTGGATTACTCGTACCTGAAGCCGCTGCGCGAGCTGCCCGACCCCGGCGCGGCGTCGGTGCTGTCCAAGGTGGGCGGCGAGGCGGGCGCGCGGGAGGCGGCGGCGTTGGTGGACGTGAATGCCTATGCTCCGGTGGTGTTTTCCGGCGCCGTGTCAGTGCCTGGCACCCTGCCGCCGACGTGGGACGCCGACCACTATGCGCAGATGGCGTTTGTGCTGTGCAACGCCGTCATGCTGGTCATCCTGCAGCCGTGGTACGTCCTGTTTGCGACGCCGCTGGTGGTGTACGCGCTGGACAACTACGTGGACACGCTGGTGAACCGGTCGCGGCGCACCTACCCCTCCCGCCTGCTGACGTCGCCGTGGGGCGGCATCATGCGCGGCGTGACATACACGGCGGCGCTGGTGGCGGTGGTGTTCATGGCGCGCAACCCGCCCGCCGCCATGTCCGCCATCACGTGGGAGCTGACCGACTTTAAGCCCGCCGAGTTCACGCTGGCGGTGGTGGGCGTCACGCTGCTGTGGCTCATCGTGCAGGCAGGCCTGGAGGCGGTGCTGGCGGGCAACTGGGTGTGCAACGCCTGCTGCTGCGGCCGCCGCCTGCGCGACTACGCCGCCATCTCGGCGTATCTGGCGTACGTGGAGCGCGAGCTGTTTGAGAAGGCCAGCCGCATGCAGGTGGAGTACCTGGCGCGCGCCGGCGCGGTCGCCAACTTGCTGCCGGCCATGGACCATGCCGAGGTGGCGTCCGCCGCTGACCGCATCTTTGCCAACCTGGACACTGCCATCACGCCGCCCTCCGCGCCGCCTACCCATGTGGCCGCGCCGCCCGCCGCCACGTCCGCCGCTGCTTCGCCTGTTGCCGGCCCGGTCGCTGTGTCTGTCGCAGCTGGCTCCGCTGGCGGCACCGGCGTCACGCTAGCCGCGCCGTCCAAGAAGCGCGGCGTTGCTGCGGCGCGGCCGTCGCGGCCACCGCCGCCGGCGGCGTCGTAATATTTGGTTGCCACTCCTGTGGCACGCTAACGTGGTGCTTGCTGTGTTGTTGGGTTGTTGTTGTGAGCGATGCAAGCCCCCTTGGCATTGCCAATGAGTGATTCTGCATCAGGTCAGCGCCACAAGGGTGATAAAGCTTCAATGCAGCAGAATCAATGCTACGAGGTGGGCGGCTCGGCGGCGCCGGGCGGCGGCGGCACGGCCAGCACCTCTACTGCAATCCCTCTTGGGTGCAGGAATCCAAGAGAGCCATCCGGCCGCGGCAACAACGCACGCACGTCGCCCGACAAGCGCGCAAACACGGTCCCAGGCACAGCACCCGCGGGGCGGCTGCTGCCGGCAGCCGCGCCAGGGCGTGTGTCCCACAGCGATAAAATTGAGTCCACAGCATCGTGGCCAACAGGCGAGCGGGCCGCCGCAACCAGCCGGCCGTCAGGCAGCGCAGCCAGGGCAGACACGTTGCCCTGCCCGGCCAGCACGCCCACACAGGCGCGGGCGCCCACGTCCCACAGCCGCACCGTGCAGTCGCCCGACCCGCTCGCCAGCCGGCCGTCGGGTAGCACCGCCAGGCAGCGAACCACGGCGGTGTGCCCTGCCAGCCATGCCACACATGCCTGCGCGTCCACATCCCACACCCACACATCCTCGTCGCCACAGGCACAGCTGACCAGGGTGCTGTCGGGCAGCACCGCCAACGCCTGCAAGTCGCTATCATGCCCCTTCAGCACCGCTGTCACGGCCCCCGCGTCCACGTCCACCCGCACAATGGTTTTGCTGCACCCGGCAGCGAGGCAGCCGTCCGGCAGCAGTGCCAGCTTACTTACACCACTGCTGCATTCGACAGTCGCACGGCGCACGGGTGGCACACATGCCACATCCCACACCTCGACGTAGCCTTCAGCCAAGCCACCAAAATGTATCGAGCCGACCGCTAGGCGGTGGCCGTCGGGTAGCGCCACCAGTGCCATCGGGATCGTTCTCGGGTCAAACACCACCGGTGCCTCATCCCCCCGCGCCGGATCCCACAGCAGCACCTTGCTGTCGTAGCTGCGGCTTGCAACCCGGCCGTCGGGCAGCGACGCCAGCACATCCACGACGCCCCCGCGCTGCCCGCGCAACACGTGCACTGCTGACACAGTGCACCCACGCGCGCGACACGCCGCCACCACGGCTGCCGCCAGGCCCGTGCCATGGATATGCAGCACCTGCAGCGCGCGCACGTGGTCCAGCGTGGCGCCGGCTGTCACGCTGCTGCAGTCAAGCATGCGCAGATCCGTTAGGCCCGCTGGCAGGCTCGCAATCAGCGCGTCGCCAATGCCCGTGTGGCTCACGCCCAGCACCCGCAGCGCCGGCAAGTGCGGCAGCACGGCGGCAGGCGTGAGGCCGCGGCATCCTGATGCCTCCAGGTATGCCAGGCCCGGCGGCAAGCTCGCGAGCGACGCATCGCCGATGGCGCTGCGTGTCACCGTCAGGGCCTGCAGCGCGGGCAGGTGCGCGAACGACGCCGCCCGCGTGAGAGCGTTGCAACCCGCCACATCCAACTCCAGAAGGCACGGCGGCAGGGACGCCAGTGTGGCGTCATGGATATCGGTGCCAACTGCTCGAAACACCCGGAGCTGCACCAGATGCGCCAGCGACACGCCAGCGGGGCTGAGGTACAACATGCACAAGTCGAGCTCCTGCAGCGACGGCGGCAAGCTGGCAATGGTGGAAGAGCCGTCCAGCCGCGACTCACTCGAGTAGTAGGTGCGCGCAATCCGCAGCACCCGCAGCGCGGTGAGGTGGCGGAAGGTAGCCGTGGATCTCACGGTGCAGTCGTTCATGCGAAGTTCTCGCAACGACGGTGGCAGACGACGAATTTTCAGGGGTGTATCGCTGCAGTCCAGCACCTCCAGCGACGTCAGGTGCTTCAACCGGAAGCTAGACCACGAATCCTGGCACTCCGCCAGACGCAGCACACGCAGCGAGCGCGGCAGGCACGGCAGCAGATCTTCTACGCCGCCTGACAAGTCCTCGCGCAGGTCGAGGTCAACGACACCCGCCAATGCCGCGCCGACAGGCGCCATCGGTATACCGGGATCCCAATCTGGTAGCCGCGCCACTCTCGCGCCCACCGCTGCCGGTAGCGCTGCACGCCACCGCACGGCATCCGCCACGGGCGTGTCCATGTCGGCCCACGGCACGCCCGCCACCACGCCCGCCACCACCGGGTGCACCTGCCGCAGGGTACTGGCATCGGCCGTGTTGAGGCAGCCCAGGATGGCGGCGGATGTGGCGGGGTTGCCTGCCAGCACGGTCACCAGC
>ERZ778022.5675-NODE-5675-length-10022-cov-4.834454_pt1 | contig 10022 bp, 6 predicted proteins | sample MGYA00375752_ERZ778022 | MGnify/ENA primary metagenome ERZ778022 (study PRJEB29350, sample SAMN05389826) | bioreactor metagenome | isolation source: Thiocyanate bioreactor | place: South Africa: University of Cape Town | collected 2014-04-04 ...
AGGACGTGCGCGAGGAATTCGTGCGCGATTTCGTCTTCCCGATGTTCCGCGCCAACGCCGTCTACGAGGGCGTCTACCTGCTCGGCACCTCGATCGCCCGGCCGCTGATCTCCAAGCATCTGATCGATATCGCCCGCAAGACGGGCGCCGACGCCATTGCCCACGGCGCTACCGGCAAGGGCAACGACCAGGTCCGTTTCGAGCTTTCGGCCTATGCGCTGAACCCCGACATCAAGATCATCGCGCCCTGGCGCGACTGGTCGTTCAAGAGCCGCACCGACCTGCTCGAATTCGCCGAGAAGCACCAGATCCCGGTCGCCAAGGACAAGAAGGGCGAAGCCCCCTTCTCCGTCGACGCCAACCTCCTGCACTCCTCCTCCGAGGGCAAGGTTCTCGAAGACCCGGCCCAGGAGGCACCCGAATACGTGCATATGCGCACCATCTCGCCGGAAGCCGCCCCCGACCAGGCGACGATCATCAAGATCGGCTTCGAAAAGGGCGATGCCGTCTCGATCAACGGCGTGCGCCTGTCGCCGGCCACCCTGCTGGCCAAGCTCAACGATTACGGCCGCGACAACGGCATCGGCCGCCTCGACCTCGTGGAGAACCGCTTCGTCGGCATGAAGAGCCGCGGCGTCTACGAGACGCCCGGCGGCACCATCCTGCTGGCCGCCCACCGCGCCATCGAAAGCATCACCCTGGATCGCGGCGCGGCCCATCTCAAGGACGACCTGATGCCGCGTTATGCGGAGCTGATCTATTACGGCTTCTGGTTCTCGCCGGAGCGCCAGATGCTGCAGGCCGCCATCGACCTCAGCCAGAAGGACGTCGAGGGCGAAGTGACGCTGAAGCTCTACAAGGGCAATGTCATGGTCATCGGCCGCGAGTCGAACAAGTCGCTCTATTCCGACAAGCTGGTCACCTTCGAAGACGACCAGGGCGCCTACGACCAGAAGGACGCCGCCGGCTTCATCAAGCTCAATGCGCTGCGCCTGCGCACGCTCGCCAAGCGCAACCTCGGCGGCTGACCGGCGCCGGCCATGAATGACGAAAAGGGCCGGAGCGGGATGCCGCTCCGGCCCTTTTCGTTTCCACCGGCCGAAAACAAAAAATCCCCGAGCGATGATCGGGGATGTTCTGCACGGCCCCACGGGCGGCGGCATAAAGTCCATGGCTTCGAAGCAGCCGCGTCGCTGCATCGGGATTACGGCAGGATGCCGCAAACCAGGGCGACCACGAAAAGGAAAGCGGCTGCAAACAGCGCGCCGTTCAGCGCCGTGTGGAACAAAGCCCGTCGCGCCCGGGCCGGCTTGGTATCGATGCTCGTATGGTAATGCGCCATGGGTGTCTCCAAATTCTTGGGGCGGATGCGGGCGGCAGGCCCCATCCCATCGACCTCGGCGGAGGGACCATCGGCCCCTCTGTCTACTTAATTGATAGACTATCCCGACAAAGAACACAGGGACAGTTTTCCGTCTTTCGACGCCGGGGAGAAAAATTTACCTCCCCGCAAAGCCCTGCGCGTCAGCAGAAAAGATGCCAGGGCCAGACGATGGGCCGCAGCCGGTCGTCATCCCTGGGGCGGTCGTCGCGATCGCTAAACATCGAAGCGACAGGCGGTTGGTCTGCGGTCTTGGTCTGGCACAGGCTGAGCGCCGGGGCCGTCTCAGGCACGGCCGGGTAAGGGGTCAGGTATCCAAGTGACAGTCCACCAAGATAGAACATCGGCACCTCATCGCAAGATTGGTCCTCAAGGGCATCCGCCCTTTGACACAAAGATGCCACATTGCAGCCACGAGTCAACTATCTCTAGTCATTTGGTCGATAATTAATCCGCCATTCACCCTGTTTCTCCGCGCGCAACGGGAGGCTCGGCATTTTCCCGCGTGCGTGGCGGCGGAAAGCCATTCTTAATGTGATGGGGGCAGACTGGCGGCAGTGAAGCGTTCGTGCCGGCCGCCAGAGGGCCGACACATGCCTGTTTTTAGAAAGCTTGGGAGGCCCATGACATCGGCCCGGACCCTGGAGGAATTGCGCGCCGTCATCCGGCGGCTCAGATTTGCCCTCGAATCCTCGCATATCGGCGTGTGGGAGCACAATCTGGCGACGAACGAAATTCGCTGGGATCCGCAGATGCACGCCCTTTATCAGACCGGCGAGACCGCGGAGGTGGTGCGCCCGCGGCTCTGGGTTCACGCGATCCATCCTGACGATCAGGCGACGGCGATTGCCGATTTCGATGCGGCGGTGGCGGCGCGTGGGCCCTATCCCTCCGGCGAAAGCCGCCATATCCGCTCTCGCGCCCATTATTTCGAGGAGGACGGCCCGCCGGCCATGCTCGGCGCCGAATGGGACATCACCGCCGACGTGCGCCTGACCCAGCAACTGGCCGAGCAGAAAGCAATTGCCGAGGACCGCGCCGTGGCGCTGGAGGAAAGCCGTCGCCAGATCGCCCACGCCGCCGAGCATGACTACCTCACCGGCCTGCCGAACCGGCGCAGCCTCGACCGCGAATTTCTGAGGCTCGGCGCCTTGGCCGACCTGAAACGGCTGGCGATCCTGCATGTCGGCATCGACAATTTCAAACAGGTCAACGACGGTTTCGGTCATGCCGGCGGTGATGCCGTGCTGACGGCAACGGCGGCCAGCATCGTGGCGGAAGTGCCGCGATCCAGCTTCTCCGCCCGCATCGGCGGCGACGAATTCGTGGTGTTGATCCCGGATTTCGAGTCCGAAGAGGCGGTGCGGGCCGTGGCCGAGGCGATCGTGCGGCGGCAGAAACAGGCTGCCCGCTTTGGCGACAAGCCGATCCGCACCAGCGTCTCGGTCGGGGTCGCCTGGACGATGAACGGCGCCGTCACGTCGCTGCTCGCCGATTCCGACATCGCCCTTTCCGCCGCCAAGCGCGCCGGGCGCGGCCGGGCGGAGGGGTTTTCCACCGCCATGCGCGCCGGCATCCGCCGCGAGCGCCGGCTGACCGAAGAATTCAAGCTCGGGCTCGAACGCCGCGAGATCGTGCCTTTCTATCAGGTGCAGGTGGATGCGCAAACGCGGCGCATCGTCGCCATGGAGGCGCTGGCCCGCTGGCAACATCCCGACCTCGGCCTGCTGGCGCCGGCCGCCTTCCTGCCGATGGTCGAACATGCCGGCCTGGCCGGCCAGCTCGATGCCGCCATGCTCGACGCCGTGCTCGAACACCGGCGCTGCTGGCAGGCGCTTGGCCTGTCGGTTCCGCGTCTGTCGGTGAACATTTCGGCGGCGCGGCTGAACGACGCCGATCTCATCGCCCAGATCGAGGCGCGGACGCCGGAGCCGGGAACGCTGAGCTTCGAGCTGCTGGAGACCATTTTCCTCGACGACATCGAAAGCGAAACCGTCGCCACGCTGGACCGTCTCAGGCAAATGCATATCGATCTGGAGGTCGACGATTTCGGCTCCGGCCATGCTTCGATCGTCGGGCTGGTGCGACTGAAGCCGAACCGGTTGAAGATCGATCGCCGGCTGGTGATGCCGGTCACCCGCTCCTCGGAGCAACTGAGCCTTGTCGAATCGATCATCGGCATCGCCCGGGCGCTGAACATCGAGGTGATCGCCGAGGGTGTCGAAACCGGGGCCCATGCCGATCTCCTGGCGAAGATCGGCTGCCATATCCTGCAAGGCTACGCGATCTCTCGCCCCGCAGCCGCGGAAGACATCATCGCGCTGCTGACCGCCGGCCACGCCTGAGCGTCAGGGAACGGCCTCGCCGACGGTATCGGCGACATAGGCGCCACGCTCGCCGATCGGCCTTGGCGCGCCGGTTGTCGTGTCGCGCGCCGTCTGATGTTCCAGTTCAGCGTTGATCTCGGCGCCGACGATCAGGATGATCACCGAAATCCACGTCCAGACCATGAAGCCGATCAGCGTGCCGAGCGCACCATAGGTGACGTTGTAATGGGCGAAATTGTTGAGATAGAAGCTAAAGCCGATGGAGGCGACCAGCCAGAGCGCCGTGCTGAACAGCGCGCCCCAGCTCAACCAGGACAGGCGCGCCCTCTCACGGCTCGGCCCGAAGCGATAGATCAGCAGGATACCGCCGGCGACCAGCAGAAGGATGAGCGGCCAGCGCGCCACGAAGGCCAGGGTTTCCAGCCAGCGGTCGAGCCAGACATAGGCAAGGATCACCGGCATGATGCCGATGCAGAAGATCATCGTCACCGCCGCCACCAATGCCCCGAAGGTGAAGAGCAGCGACATCAGGTTGAGGCGAATGAAGCTGCGCTTCTCCTCTTCGCCGTAAGCGATGTTCATCGCCTCGAACAGTGCTTTCACGCCGTTGTTGGCGCTCCACAGCGCCACCAGCAGGCCGCCGAAGAAACCGAAGCCGAGCGTTGCGGTCTTCTGCATCGTCAGCGCGGAAAGCTGGTCTGTGATGATGTCGAAGGAACCCGGCGGCAGGATCGTGACGAGAAAACCGATATGACCCGAGATCGTCGTGGGATCGGCGACAAGGCCGTACAAGGACACCAGCGCCGTCAAGGCCGGGAACAGCGCCAGCAGCAGGTAATAGGTGACGCCGGCGGCGATCAAGGTCACGCGATCCTCGGATACTTCCGAGACGACCCGCCAGAACACGTCGCGCAGGCCGCGCTTGGGGATTTCGTGCGGCGCCTCGGCATCGCGCCCATGCCCGTCATCGGAAATGACGTCGGGATCCTTCGCCTCTGCCTGCCGACTCATCGCCTCCCCTTTCTCCGGCCTCGCCAACCATGGCTCTTTAATGGCCGAAAGCAGGGCTTTGTTCCGTTTTCACAGGAACGGGAAGACGTAAAAAGGCCGGCGGATCGCTCCGCCGGCCCGGTGAGGCATGCAGGGGGGTCAGGCCGCTTCCGGCTCGGCCGCGTGGGCCTTGCGGACTTCCTCGTCGGTAAGGATGCCGCTGGCGCGCAGCAGGGCGGCGAAACGGCCGTTGCTCTGGCTGAGCTCCTGGAAGCCGCCCATTTCCACGACCCGGCCCTCGTCGAGGAAGATGACCAGATCGGCCTCGCGCACCGTCGACAGCCGGTGGGCGATGATGAAGGTGGTGCGGTCGCGGCGCAGATTGTCGATGGCACCCTTGACCCGCTCCTCGGTTTCGACGTCAAGCGCGCTGGTCGCCTCGTCGAGCACCAGGATCGGCGCATCCTTGAGGATGGCGCGGGCGATGGCGATGCGCTGGCGCTCGCCGCCCGAGAGGCGGTTGCCGCGTTCGCCGACCGGCGTGTCGTAGCCGCTGTTGCGGCTTTCGATGAAGTCGGCGGCGGCGGCGGCAGCGGCGGCCTTGACCACGTCCTCGTCGCTGGCGTCTTCGCGCCCCAGGCGGATATTGTCGCTGATCGTGCGGTTCATCAGGCCGGCATCCTGGAACACCGTGGCGATGGAGCGGCGCAGCGACTTGCGGGTCACCGACGCGATATCGGTGCCGTCGATCAGGATCTGGCCCTTGTGCGGCTCGTAGACGCGCTGCAGCAGGTTGATCAGCGTCGTCTTGCCCGAGCCGGTCGGGCCGACGATGGCGATCGTCTGGCCGGCCTTGACGGTGAACGACACGTCGCGCACACCCTGATTGGTGTTGGCGAATTCGAACGAGACGTCGCGGAACTCGACCGTACCCTTGACCTGGCCGAGGTCGCCGGCATTGGCGGGCTCCTCGCGTTCGCGCACCGAATCCTCCAGCTTGAAGAAGTCTTCCAGCTTGGCGCGGGCTTCGAAGATCTGGGTCACGAAGGCGCGCATCTGGTCGAGGCGGCCGATCAGCAGCGTCGCGAAGCCGATGAAGGCGACGACATCGCCGACGCGCAGCTCACCGCGCTGGACCAGCACCGTGCCGATGACGAGGATGATCATCATCGAGATGGTCGAGGCCATGCGGTTCAGCGCGCTGGCCAGCGCCCACCAGTCGAGCACCGGATACTGGGCCGAAAGCAGCTTTTCCGTGAAGGATTTCAGCGCCTTGGTCTCGGCGTCGATGCGGTTGTAGCTATGGACCACCGAAACGTTCGAGATCGCGTCGCTGACATGCGAGAAGACGGTGTGGTAATGGTTCTCGACGGCGGCCTGGCCTTCCTTGGTGCGGCTCATCACCAGACGGCCGATGAACCAATAGGCGATGCCGAGCACGATAAGGACGATCGACAGGCGGTAGTCCATCGAGATCGCGGTCGGGATCAGCAGCGCCAGCGCCACGGCGGTCGCCAGATGCGTGCGCATGAACTCCAGCCACAGGCCGAACAGGGTTTCACTGGCGCGCAGCAGCGTATGCAGCGCGTTCGACGTGCCGCGCTGGTTGTGCCACGACAGCGGCATGGAGATGATGCGGCCGAAGGCTTCCGTCAGCAGCGTCGCGCGGCGGCCATGCGCCAGCCGGTCGGCCTGGCGCGCCACGGCCACGAAGGCGATGGTGTTGAACACGCCGAAGGCGGCCCACATCAGCAGCATGGGCGTCACTTCGGTCTTGGACGAGATGGCGTCGATGATGCGGCCGAACAGGATCGGCTCGGCGATCGGGATGACGGCCAGCACGATGTTGGCGACAACCACCATGGAGACGCGCAGTCGGTATGTAGCAAGATACTGCAACGCCCTTGCATAGACCTGAAATAGGGACACGTCGTTTCCTCTTGTGCACCGAATTAGGATGATTGATGCCAAGACTAGCGAAGGCTACCTGAACTCAGGATTAACAATCGGACCGGCGATTGTGCAGCGCAAAAAATAGCGCCGCCTGCTGCAAAGTGCGGGCTTGGTGCCACACCCAGGGCGTGAGCGACAAAAATTACCCGTGCAACTCCATTTAGCAATTGCACAGATACGCAATTTGAATAAAGCACAGCCTTGAATTGAACGCATGACGAGCATGGGCCTGGCCCTTCATCCCACACCGAGAAAAACCACAGTGCAGACGCAACCGATCATCAGAATGCTGGGCGCCGCGGAAGAAACGGCGACATCGGAGGATCTGATCCGGGACTTCGAAGCGGCGCTCGGCCTTTACGGTTTCGGGGCCTACCTGCTGCTGCGCCATGGCGGCGAAGGCACGGCGGCGCTGGCGGGAAAATGTTTCGCGGCACCCGAAGCGCTGAACGCCAGTCTTCACGATCCCGTGCTGCAGCAGTTGCGAACCGCCCGTGGCGGCTTTCGCATCCGCGACGCGCTTTCCGCCGCAAAACGCACTCGAAAGCCGCGTGGCGAGCCGGCGGGAACATCGGCGATGCGCTGGTGCGAGGGTTATGTCTTTCCCATCCATACCGGCCGCGGCTTCGCCGGCAGCCTGGCGCTTGGCGGCAACACCGTGCTGACGACGCTTGATCTGGCGCTGTTCGATGCCGCCGCGCGGCTGCTGTTTCGCAGTTTCTCCGACGCCGCAGGCGACGGCCTGCCGGCCGCCTTCACGCTAACGCGGCGCGAAAGCGAGGTGCTGGATTGCCTCGCCGCCGGCCTGACCTCCAACGAGATCGGCAAGGTGATGAAGATCTCCACCCACACCGTCGACTGGTATGTGAACGGCCTGCAGGACAAGTTCGAGGCCCGCAACCGGCATCATCTCGTCGCGCTGGCTTTTCGGCTGGGCATGATCGGCTGATCCAGCCGCGTGAACCGCGCACCGCGTCTTGCGATCGCGACAGGCGCAAAAAAATGTGCTGCCGCAATTATGACACCACATGACCCCCCGGGAAATTGACATCCCGACGCAAGCGGCTACAGATTTACTTCGCGGGTGCAGCATTGCCCGTTCGCGCTGTTGGGGAGACTGCCGTTGTCGATCAAGAAGATCCTTGTTGCCAATCGTTCCGAAATTGCCATTCGCGTGTTTCGCGCCGCCAATGAGCTGGGCATAAAAACGGTGGCGATATGGGCGGAGGAAGACAAACTCGCGCTGCACCGGTTCAAGGCCGACGAGAGCTACCAGATCGGCCGCGGTCCGCATCTGGATCGCGATCTCGGGCCGATCGAGAGCTATCTCTCCATCGACGAGGTGATCCGCGTCGCGAAGCTTTCGGGCGCCGACGCCATCCATCCCGGCTACGGCCTGCTGTCGGAAAGCCCGGAATTCGTCGATGCCTGCGATGCGGCCGGCATCACCTTCATCGGCCCGAGAGCTGCGACCATGCGCCAGCTCGGCAACAAGGTCGCCGCCCGCAACCTTGCCATTTCCGTCGGCGTTCCCGTCGTGCCGGCCACCGAGCCGCTGCCCGACGACATGGCCGAGATTGCCCGCATGGCCGCCGAGATCGGTTATCCGGTGATGCTGAAAGCCTCCTGGGGCGGCGGCGGGCGCGGCATGCGCGCCATCCGCGCCGAGGCCGATCTCGCCCGCGAGGTGACCGAGGCCAAGCGTGAAGCCAAGGCCGCCTTCGGCAAGGACGAGGTCTATCTCGAAAAGCTGGTCGAGCGCGCCCGCCACGTCGAAAGCCAGGTGCTGGGCGACACCCACGGCAATGTCGTGCATCTGTTCGAGCGCGATTGTTCCATCCAGCGCCGCAACCAGAAGGTCGTCGAGCGCGCGCCGGCGCCCTATCTGTCGGAGGCGCAGCGCCAGGAACTGGCCAATTATTCGCTGCGCATCGCCAGGGCGACCGATTATGTCGGCGCCGGCACCGTCGAATATCTGATGGATGCGGATACCGGAAAATTCTACTTCATCGAGGTCAATCCGCGCATCCAGGTCGAGCATACCGTCACCGAGGTCGTGACCGGCATCGACATCGTCAAAGCACAGATCCACATCCTCGAGGGCTTCGCCATCGGTTCGCCGGACTCGGGCGTACCGAAACAGGAAGACATCCGCCTCAACGGCCATGCGCTGCAATGCCGCATCACCACCGAAGACCCGGAGCAGAACTTCATTCCCGACTATGGCCGCATCACCGGTTATCGCTCTGCCTCCGGCTTCGGCATCCGCCTGGACGGTGGCACCGCCTATCCGGGCGCGGTCATCACCCGGTTCTACGATCCGCTGCTGGTCAAGGTCACCGCTTGGGCGCCGAGCCCGCTGGAAGCCATCGCCCGCATGGACCGCGCTTTGCGCGAATTCCGCATTCGCGGCGTCGCCACCAACCTGACCTTCCTCGAGGCGATCATCGGCCACGCCAAGTTCAAGGACAACAGCTACACCACGCGTTTCATCGATTCGACGCCGGAACTGTTCCAGCAGGTCAAGCGCCAGGATCGCGCCACCAAGCTGCTCACCTATCTGGCCGACGTCACCGTCAACGGTCACCCGGAAGCCAAGGGTCGGCCGAAGCCGAACCCGGATGCGGCAAAACCGGTCATTCCGTGGATCCACGCAGCCCTGACCGACGGCACCAAGCAGAAGCTTGACGAACTCGGCCCGAAGAAATTCGCCGAATGGGTACGCGCTGAAAAGCCGGTGCTTCTGACCGACACCACCATGCGCGATGGCCACCAGTCGCTGCTGGCGACCCGCATGCGCACCTATGACATCGCCCGCGTCGCCGGCACCTATGCCCGCGCCCTGCCGAACCTGTTCTCGCTGGAATGCTGGGGCGGCGCAACCTTCGACGTCTCCATGCGCTTCCTGACCGAAGACCCCTGGGAACGCCTGTCGCTGATCCGCGAGGCCGCGCCCAACATCCTGCTGCAGATGCTGCTGCGCGGCGCCAACGGCGTCGGCTACACCAACTATCCCGACAATGTCGTGCAGCATTTCGTCCGCCAAGCGGCGAGCGGCGGCATCGACCTTTTCCGCGTCTTCGACTGCCTGAACTGGGTCGAGAACATGCGCGTCGCCATGGACGCCGTGCGTGCCGAGGGCAAGCTGTGCGAGGCCGCCATGTGCTATACCGGCGACATCCTCGACCCCGCCCGTGCCAAGTACGACCTGAAATATTATGTCGGGCTGGCACGGGAGCTGGAAGCGGCCGGCGCCCATATCCTCGCCGTCAAGGACATGGCGGGGCTGTTGAAGCCCGCCGCGGCGCGCGTGCTCTTCAAGGCGCTGCGCGAGGCGACCGACCTGCCGATCCATTTCCACACCCACGACA
>ERZ778022.5677-NODE-5677-length-10014-cov-5.692238_pt1 | contig 10014 bp, 9 predicted proteins | sample MGYA00375752_ERZ778022 | MGnify/ENA primary metagenome ERZ778022 (study PRJEB29350, sample SAMN05389826) | bioreactor metagenome | isolation source: Thiocyanate bioreactor | place: South Africa: University of Cape Town | collected 2014-04-04 ...
AAGTGAGCTGCAGCAGCAGTAGTGAGCAGCAGTGCGCGGCTGCCATTAGACCCCGACCTGGCTCTATCGCGGCAGCAGGGCGGCGCGCCATGGAGCGGCTGCAGCTGGCGCTGTCTGAGATCCAGACGGCGCTGGTAGAGAATGTGCGTCGTCGCCGTGTTGGGGTTGCTGCCCGACTGCTACCTGCCTACAACCAACCTATCACCCACACCCCCACCCCCCACCCACCCCACGCCAACCCGCAGAAGAAGCAAACGGAGGAAGCGCGGAAGCGGGAGGCGGAGCTGGAGGTGGCGCTGGAGGCGGAGCGCAGCAGCCATGCGCGGCGGGAGGCGGCGCTGCTGGAGGCCAATGCGCGGCTGCTGGCAAAGGTGGACGAGCTGTCGGGCACGGTGTCCAAACTGCAAGCGCAGGTGCTGGAGATGACACGCTCCACCAACTCCACCATCGTGGCGGCAGCAGCAGGGGGTGGTGGTGGCGGAACTGGTGGCGGTGGTGTGGTGTCCCTGTTGTCGCCGTTGCACGGCATGGATGGTGGCGGCGGCGGCGGGGGCGGCGCGCACCCCACCATCCTCCTGTCGCCCGGCTCCGCATTCCTGCCTGCTGTGCCGTCGGTGCACTCACTGTCGTTGTCGCTGGGTGGCGGTGCCGCAGTCACGCGGTCACCCGCCAGCGCCTCAGCCGCACCGCCACCACCGCCGCCAGCTGCTGCTGCTGGTGCGCCATCGGCAGCTGCAGGCGGCAGCCCCAGTGCGGGCGCCGCCTCCAGCGCCTCCCTGCTGGCGGCCATTGACCGCAGCCTGGAGACCATCAAGGCGGCGGCGGCAGAAGACCTGGAGCGGTACACGGGGCGGTTGAAGCAGCGCATGGCACCACTGCCGCCATTTGCAGGCAGCGGCGGCAGCGGCGGTAGCAGCGCTGGCCCCTCGCCCGCCGCGCCGCCCCGCACGTCGCGCTCGGGTACCACCTCCCCGGCGCTTGGAGGTAGCACTGTAGCGCCCCTGCCTGCCACCGCAACTACGAATGGTAATGTGTTTGCTGCCACGTCGTCACGGGCGGCCATGGTTGTCACGCCGCCGCCGCCCTCCGCCGCAGCGCCCCTCATGCCGCTGTCGGCCGTTGTGTTTCCTGCACCCGCACCGGCGCCCGCACCTGCACCTGTACCAGCACCAGCCCCAGCTCCTGCCCCTGCACCGCATCGGGGCGCGCATGCCCCTGCCACACCAGCACCGGCACCGGCGCCTGCACCCGCCGCACCGGCACCAGCGGCCACGCCGGCACCGCCGCGTAGTGCCGCGCCGCGGGCGCGGGCAGGCGCAGGGGCTGGCACCACACCTGTACCCCCGCCGCCGCGTACGGCGCGTGCCACCGTGCCTGCCTTGGGGTACGCTGCACGCGCCGCAGTGGGCGGCGGCGCTGGCACCAGTGCGCGCACGCCGGGCCACACGCAGCCTACTACATTTGTCATCTCCTTGCCTGCCTCGGGCTCGGGGTCGGGGTCGGCAGCAGCGGCTGCACCGGCACCGGCACCGGCTGCGGCTGCGCAGCCGCCGCCCACCACGCCCGCGCTGGCACCACGCATTCTGGACGGCGGCGACGGCGTGCCGGTGGGAGGCGCGGCGGCGGGGATTGGCACGCCGGCGCGGCCGGACATGCGCGCGGCGCCGTATGACGACGTGCGCATGGAGAGCGGCGGGGAGGCGGGTGGCAGCAGCGGCAGCGGGGGCGGGAGCGGGCGCGGGGAGAGTGCGCGGGGCGGCGCTGGCGGCGGCGGGTCACGGCGCGCGTCGCACGGTACGCACCACCGCGGCGGGGACAGCGATGAGGAGGACGGCGGCAGTGCAGCGCCCGTACCCGCACCCGCACCCGCACCGGTGGCCGTGGCCGTGCCGGTGGCACCTGCGCCGGCGCCACCTACTGACGGTGGCGGCGTGCGTGGCATGTCAGCGCCTGCGTTCTTCAAGCTGCTGCGAGCGCACGTGCCGGCGGCCAGCCTGCAGCGCCTGATGACGACGCTGGCCATGCACCAGCACGGCACCATCTCGCGCACCGACCTCATGCTGCAGGCCGCCACCATCCTGCGGCCCTCTGACGCCGACCTGCGTGCGGTGGGCCTGACCCCCGCGCCGCTCGACCTGCTTGCCGCCTTTGACACCTACCTGCACAAGTAGTAGCGTTGCGTGGAGCCGCCGTTATTGTCCCGTCGCTCCTATGTTGTCCCCGCGAGTTGTTGCCGTGTTGTTGTTTTTGTTGTCTACCCACTGCGCCGATTGTAATTAGTCACTGGCGTGCGGCCGCGGGGCACAGCGCGTTCAAGCGCAACACAAACGAATGTCGTTGGTTAGTTATGATAGTTACATGCCGCCGGGCTCGTTGTCGCCCAGCTTCTCAATCACCTCGCGCTGGTGCGCCTCCAACCGCAGCAGCGCCTCCCACTCCACCGTCAGCCGCCGCAGCTCCGCCGACCGCTCGTCAATCAGCATCTGCAGCTCGCGCACCTTGTGTCGCCGCGCGTCCCGCTCGCTCTCAACCAGGCTGCGCTGCCCAATGGACTGCAGGCGCGGGGGGCATGGGTGGGTGGGAGGGGGTCGAAAGTGGGTGGAAAGCCAACGCAGTGAGTTGTAGGGTGGCGCCGACCACGCACCTTCAGCTTGGCGGTCTCGATCCGCCCCGCTTGTTGTCCCAGGTTGTCCACAACAGTGTGCACCGTGGCGCTAAACTCTTGGATCTCTGCGCGAGCGCAGGGGAGAGGGTGGAAGGGATCAACGTATGAGAGTGGGACAACGGTAGCGCCGTGCGCGTCCCGCAGCCCGCGACAACGCACTGGACAGGAAGGCGCGCGCCTCCTTCTCCAGCTCCTCTGATGCCTTGAACTTGTCGGCATCCAACACACGCACGCGGCCCTCCGCGTCAAATGAGATGCTGGGCTTCTCCATGGTGGCTCGGGTGGCACTGCTGCAGCGGCGGCGCAGGGAGAACAGCGCTCGTGTCTAGCAAACAGCAGCAATGACGTCGTACAGGCCGTGGCCAATGCCTACCCTTTGTTGCTGCTACTCTGGTGGCTGCACCGCGGGTCGCGTTACTGCGCGGCTCGCGTTACTGCGCAGCTCGCGTTACTGCGCTTCCTCCTCCCTTGTGTGTCACCCCGCCGCCTCAATCAAATAAGGAGGGACGCGGATTTGAGTGTGTTCTTTGCACGATACACCCCGTATACCAGCCCTGATTCGTGTGCTACCTTTAAAATATGTGCACATCGGCTGCCGCGCAATATTAGTATGTGGTACTTCGGCAGCACCTCATAGCCGTTGGCCGCCACTGCTGCGCTGCTGCTCACCCTTTCGAAAGGACGAAACCGGGCGGCGTCTTGGCGACCACCACTCGCGCGGCGGCAGCAAGCTGCCAGTGGCTCTGACTCTAACCATGCGTCGCCGCCCGCACACCCTGCTGGTTACGCTGCGGTGCAGCCCTAATTATCGCACGCCGTGTGACGTAATGCAGACGGAGGGAGGCGGTGTATTGTTGATAGAGCGTTCGCGTCGCGTCCGATTGCGTTGAGACTGCCGCCGTTGAGTGGCACAGCCGCACAGAGTCCGAGTGGCTCAGTGGCCGTCGGTGCTTGCTTGCCTGCTGGCTGCGTGTGCACCGCGGCATCAACACAACTGTCGAGACACCTGTGCAACGGCGCCAAGGCTGCCGTGGCTGCTGCTGGTGCCCCCGCAGCCCGCTTGTTGCGCCAGCAGCCGCGTCCAGCACTGCAACAGCGCGGCCTGGCCTCGTCGGCAGCATGATCATGGCGGCGGCAAGCGGACGCCTGCGCGGCTTGCGGTCCGTGGTGGCCGTGGCGGCGGCGGCGGCGGTGTGTGCGACGGCGCCATACGAGACGGTACGGACGCTGGACACCTCTATGGACGACGTCATTCCTAGTGGCGGCGGCTGCAAACACTACATCATGACGCTGCCCTCCAGCACCCCGTTCTCCGTGAACGTCGTCACTTCCAGCACCTCCACCAACTCGCTGGTGGTCATGCTGGGTGCGCCGTTCGCATCATGTGCCGCCTACAACACGGTGCGCGCGTCCACGTCGAACGGCGGCAAGACGGTGTATGTGTCGGGTTCGGACACGTTCTTTACGGGTACGGGGCAGGAGTACCACATGTTTGTGCAAGCTGCCGTGGGCATGAGCTTCACGTTTACCATCACCAGCTTGCCCAACATGCCGGCCGTCCAGTTCATGGCGCTGGGGACGTACATACCTGGCGCGCTGTTGATGCACCAATGCAGTATGTATGCATTCGTGCTGCCGCCATCCGCAGGGTTCCAGGTGTCGCTGATGGCCACTAGCGGCGACCCCGACCTGGTACTTGGCATCTCGCCACCCTCCGGTCCCTGCGACCTGTGGGCGGAGGCGTCCGCGTCGTCTTCCGGCTCTGACTACATCACTGCCACCACCTCCACCTCATACTTTCGCGGTAACGGGCAGACGATCTTTGTGAGGGTCCGCGCCTTCTCTGACACTACCTTCACGCTGTCCGTCAACAACCTGGCGCCGTCGCCGTCGCCAGCGCCAGGGTCATCGTCGTCATCGTCGTCAGGCACCGGCGCAGCCAACTTGGTTGCCCGCATCGGCGGCATTGCAGGCGGTGCAATCATGGTGGCTGTGGCTGGCGTCGGTTTCTTCATTCTGCGCAGGCGCCGCGTCGCCCGCGCGCACTCCGCCGCCGCCGCACGTACGACGGTCACCGTGGTGCAGCTGTCACCGATGGGTGCCGCCGGCAGTGGCGCCGCCGGCGGTGGTACCCCCGGCGGCGGCAGCAGCGGCGCCATTTCGTGCGTGAACCCAATGCACCCGGAGCCCACCGCGAAGCCTGCGCCGCCTGCCACGCAGGTAGGCGGCTACATGCCCACCCCCGCGCCGCCTGGCGGCGGCTACGGGTACGGGTACGGGTACGGCGGCGCACCTGCACCCAACCCGGCTGCACCGGCACCCTATGGCACGCAGCCCACACCGTACCCGTACGGTGCCACCGCTCCCACCCCCACACCAAACGGCCCGTACCCGACCATGCCCGGCGCGCTGCCGGCCCCCGCCGCTGTGGGTCCGGGGTCGTACCCCACGACGTACTACCCGACCATGCCATCTGCCACCGACAGCTACCCACCTGTCCCATACTCCGGGCGCCCTGCCGCCGCCATCTTGTAGCGCACCTTTGCGCCCCCGCCGCCCCGCGTCCGCGTGTTCATCCGTTGACAGACTGGTACGTGGAGCCTGCATGCGGGTCTGTCGCTTTGGCGGCTTTGCCCTTTGCGTGTGCACTACCGTACTACGGCGGTGTACAGGTGCATTACTGTGCCACTTAACACTGGAAAATCAAATGTGTTTCTGTTGCCGCGTAAGAATTTTCAAGTTGCTGCTGCTTGCTGCGGTGCTGCATTGTTGCATGAGGTGCTTTGCCCTGAGCAAGAAGCCGCGTGTTGAATCAACAGGTTTGGACTATGGGACCAACACAACACAAATATCATCAGATTTCCCCCATTACCGGTAAGGAATACCATTGTGGCGTACGCTCCAACCAATGACCAGTGTTTTGCTTGCATTGCGCCAGGCTGTGCTAATATGTTTTCATTTAATTAATTAAGCAGCAACCTCGGCGCGGCGGCGCCATCAGCATGCCCAACTGCTGCGTGACTCAACACCAAGGCGACCACCACTCGCAGACGCCACTCTGTCCGCCGCTTGGCGACAGCGCAAGTGCCGCTGCAACGCGGCGGTGCGGCAAATATGCTGTGAAATCATTACCGTATGCTGTGACACTTGAGACTGGCGGGGGTTGGTGGCGTGTCATCGACGGAGTGCTGCGTTGCAGGTTGTTGAAACGTGCGGCACTCGTCCCCTTCCAACAGCCGCGACGCTGCAACGACGCTGCAGCCGTGGTAGCCACCGCAAGAGTAGCTGGCGGCCTGTAGCTGCAGCAACTGATAGTACTGTTCCTGCTACTGCGCTCATGGCTGCTGTTGCTGTTTGCGGAGTGTCGCTCTCAACCACCCACCCACCACCTGGCATGGCGACCAGGCGGACGTACCGGCACTGGTGTGCCGCCGCGGCGGCGGCGGCGCTGTGTGCGGCGGTGGGAGTGAGCGCAACACCACCATTCGAGATGGTACGGACGCTGAACACCTCCATGGTAGACGTCATCCCGGGTGGCGGCGGCTGCAAACACTACATCATGACGCTGCCCTCCAGCACCGCGTTCTCGGTGGCGGTCACCACTTCAAGCACCGCCTCCAACTCGCTGGTGATCATGCTGGGTGCGCCGCCCACCTCATGTGCCGCGTACAACACAGTGCGCGCGTCTACATCAGGTGGCCGCAAGACGGTGTATGTGTCCAGCTCGGACACCTTCTACACGGGGTTGGGGCAGGAGTACCACATGTTTGTGCAAGCTGCCGTGGGCATGAGCTTCACGTTTACCATCACCAGCTTGCCCAACATGCCGGCCGTCCAGTTCATGGCGATGGGGACGTACACCTATGGCAGCCTGGCGACGGACGAGTGCAGTATGTACGCATTTATGCTGCCGCCATCCGCCGGGTTCCAGGTGTCGCTGGTGGCTCACAGCGGCGACCCCGACTTGGTCCTTGGCGTCGCGCCACCCACCGGGCAGTGTGCCCTGGTGCCGGTGGCTTCCTCTGCCATCGCTGGCTCTGACTACCTTGCCATCTCCAGCGAGGCGTCATACTTCCGCGGCGAGGGGCAGACAATCTTTGTGAGGGTCCGTGCCTTCACTGACACTTCCTTCTCGCTGTCCGTCAACAACCTGTCACCGTCGCCGTCGCCGGCGCCAGGGTCGTCGTCGACTTCGAGTGGCGACAGTGGCGCCGGCGCATCCGGCGCCATGGGTCGCATTGGCGGCATCGCGGGTGGCATTGCAGTTATGATGCTTGTGGCCGGCATCGCCCTCTTCTTCATGCGTGCCCGTGCTCGTGTCCGCGCCCGCCCCCTGGATGCCGCCCCGCTGGATGCCGCCGCCGGCGCAAGCGCTGCTGGCAACACGGCCGGCGGCAGTGGCGGTGCCGTCATGGTCGGCACCTCGCCCAAGTACCCTATCAGCGCCGGTGACCCATCAGTGCCGGTGTCGCCGGGTGCGCCAGTGCCGGCACCAGTAGTAGTCCTGGCAGGCGGCCCCATGCTGCCGCCGCCACCAGCGCCACCAGCAACATATGGCGGCTATGGTTATGGGTACGGCGGTGCGTCTGCGCCGAACTCAGCCGCGCCTTATCCTTATCCCGTCGCCGCACAGCAGCCTGCGCCGTACCCGTACAGTTTCATGCCGCCGCCGCCTGCCGCCGCCGCCATGCCCACACCATATGGCAGCCAGTACCCGACTATGCCCGGCGCGCCGCCAGGCCCCATGGCTCCAGCATACACCACGCACTACCCGGCCACCATGCCACCTGCTACCGACGGCTACCCACCACCAGGGTCATACCCGCCGCCAGCGCCGGTGCGGTCTGTCGCCATGTTGTAGCACTGTCGTTTTCGCGCTACTTGCTTCTATTTATTGTATGTTATGAGTGAGTGTGTGTGGCAGAGTGTGCCCTTCTGTTGATATTGCGTGTGCAAGCCTGGCCGCTTGCCGCCGCTCACTGAGTCTGTGTTGGCAGTATGTTGCCGTCAACTATGACCTCGATAGTCGCCATGCAGGCGCCTGCAGGACACGGTGAGTGCACAGCGCAGCGCCGCAGCGTGCCATTACCGCCATCAACCTGGCCGGAAAAGCCCGCCAGCTGGCCCGCTGCCCGCTTAGATGAGGAAAACTCGGATGACCGCCACTCAAGAGCGGCACCCTGAGTCGGTGAGAGCGCGAGACGCTGCAATTTATTAATGCGACCGTGGAACGCGCAAAAACGTCGCGGGCGTAGCGAGGGGTGTACCGTTGACAGGTTACAACCACTTCCAGCGCGTAACACAGCGACGCGCGTGAGCGGGGGAAGCCCTTGCACGCTTTTCCCCTGTCTCCAGCCCCCGCATCATTCACCACCGCAGCTGCAGCCATCCTGTCGGTAGCGGCGCAGCCATCCAGCATGGCGGTGACGCCCAGAGTACCGGTAGGGCGGCGGCTGCGCGCCGCGGCAGTGGTAGCACTGTGCGCGGTGGCGTGCGTAAGCGCAACGCCGCCCGTCGAGGTTCGGCGTTTGATGGGCACCTCCATGTACAACATTGCCGCCCGCGGCGGCAGATGCAACCACTTCAACGTGACGCTGCCCTCCAACACCTCGTTTTCGGTGTCCATCTACACCACCAGCACCGCCAGCAACTCGCTCGTGTTGTTCCTGGACACGCCCACTGACGAGTGCGCGGCGAACGACCCAGTGCGATCTTTCACGTCGGGCAGCGGCGACAAGATTGTGTATGTGTCCAGCGCAGACACCTTTTTCACGGGCGTGGGACAAGTGTACCACATTTATGTGTTTGCCGCCGCCGACATGACGTTCACGCTGACCACCACCAGCCTGCCCTCCATGCCGCCCGTCCAGTTCATTGACCGGGGGCCGGACTACCTCGGCAGCCTGTCGGCGAGCGAGTGCCAGATGTATGCCTTCGTGGTGCCGGAGTTCGGGTCGTATCAGTTCGCCCTGGAGGCAACCAGCGGCGACCCCGATATGTCAATTGGCGTTACGCCACCCACCGGGCCCTGCACGCTGTCATCCGTGGCGTCCTCCGGCTACTCCGGCTCTGACTACATCACCATTGACGCCACCGCGTCGTATTTCCGCGGCGTCGGGCAAACAATCTTTGTGAAAGTGATTGGCTACTATACCTGGCCTCCCAACGCCTACCGACTGTCCGTCTCATTCATCGCGGTGACATCGACGCCGACGCCGTCGCAGACGCCATCATCGACGCGGACGCCTTCGCAGACACCAGCGCCATTTTCGACGCCGACGCCTTCGCAGACACCAGCGCCGTTTTCGGCACCGACACCTTCGCGGTCGCCTGCGGGTGCGTCGCAGTGGACGTCCACGTCGTCCTCATCGTCATCGTCGTCCAGCAGCAGCGGCATCACCATTGGTGGCGGTACGGGCGTTGTAGTGGTGGCAATCATCGGCGGCGTGGCGTTCTACTACTACCGCATGCGCCGTGCCCGCGCACGCACTCCCGTCATCACCGCCGGTCCGACGGTTACCGTCGTGCAATTCTCTCCGCTGGGTGTCGGTGGCGGTGGCGGCGGCGGCGGCGGCGGCAGCACCGCCGCCGCCGCCACCGCCGGGAGTACAGGCAGCAGCGGGGCCATCTCCTGCGTCAACCCCCTGCGCCCTCCCACCCCCCCGCCGTCGCCGGCCGGTGGGTATGTGCCCGCTAAGGCCGGCCCGGTGACCGGCTACGCACCCACGCCGACAGCCCCGTATCCTACCCACGCACCCCCGGCGCCAGGTGGCGGCTACGGACCCTCACCGGCAGCCCCGTATCCCACCCACGCACCCCCGGCGACAGGTGGCGGCTACGTACCATCTTCGTACAACCCATATGGCGGCGTGCCGCCTGCCGCTGCTGCCCCACCCACGCCGTACGGCGCATACCCGCCGTCCATGCCGGGGCCCTACTCTGGCGGCCACCCCGGCTACCCGTCCGCTGCATACCCGCAGCCACCCACGCGACCCACCACCGCCATGCTTTAGCACGGCCTCCCTGCCTGGTGCATGTTGCCGTGCGGTACTGTGTCGGCGCGATTGCCAGCGCCGTGCTTCATGTGGCTTCGACTGTTCTACTACCCGTAGCCACGGGATTTGTCGATGGCACAGTAACCCTCATTTAGTATTGTTTTCCCGCCCCTTTTACTACTACTTTGTGCTCAATAGTCTGATGTCACTGATTCAAGTTGGCATGTGTGTTGCACTTGCGGCGCTTCGGCGCCGGCGGGCAGTGCGGGCCTGTGCGGCGGCACTGCCGCGGCACTGCGGCGGCAGCGCGCCGCCGACGCATTGAAGTTGTGAGTTCGGTTCCTCACTGCTACT
>ERZ778022.5682-NODE-5682-length-10007-cov-5.484827_pt1 | contig 10007 bp, 4 predicted proteins | sample MGYA00375752_ERZ778022 | MGnify/ENA primary metagenome ERZ778022 (study PRJEB29350, sample SAMN05389826) | bioreactor metagenome | isolation source: Thiocyanate bioreactor | place: South Africa: University of Cape Town | collected 2014-04-04 ...
CGGGGACATGGTGCACTCCATCAGCGTGCCGCCGTCGTAGTCCTTGATGTAGCCCACCCACCGCTCCGGCGGCATGGAAATCTGCTTGGAGAACCCCTGCTTCTTGAAGTACCCAATGGCGTAGTTGTCGGCGTACGTCAGGAAGTTGGTGATGGCATCCAGCTTCACCGCCTCCTTCAGGTGGTTCATCAGCCGGGTGCCGTAGCCCTGCGGGTTGGGGTTTGAGGGGGGAAGGGGGGGTGTAGGTGCGGCAGCAGCATTAAACGCAGGGCGCCAGAGCGACGCCACAGTAATTACCTTCACCTGCTCGCTGGAGGTGACGGCGCAAAACGCGATCTCTGCAAACTGCTGCGTGAGGAACGGGCGGTAGCAGATGCCGCCCACCACGCGGTCGCCCTTCACCGCCAGCAGCGTGCGGTGCTTGCGGTCAAACACGAGGCGCGCAATGTACTCGCGCGGCATCTTGGGCAGCTGCGTTGCAAAAATGTTTTTTACCTGCGTCAGCCAGATCATGTGTCGCCGCTGGCCGTCGTTGCGGATGACACGGAACGTCAGCGCGCCCGCCTCCTCCTCGCGCCGCGCCACCTCGTCGCGCGACGTGTACGCGCCCGCGGTGGCCAGTGCGCCGCCGCTTGCGCCGCCACCCGTCGCCGCCGCTGCACCCGGTGGTGGCGGCGGCGGCGACGGCAGCAGGGGCGGAAACAGGGAGGCTGCCGCTGCCACGGTGGCGGGCAGGGCCACCGCACCGGTGGTACCAACAGCTGTCACTGGTGCAGGCCCTGCTGCCGGTGCTGCGGGTGCCGCGTCGTCCACATCCATGCTGCCGTCCAGCCGCGCGCGCTGCACCGCTGCCGGCACACGTGCACTACCCTCTGCTGCCGCTGCCGCTGCTGCTCCTGCCGCTGGTTTTCCCTCTGCGGCTGCAGCTGCACCATCCTCCACGTCCATCCCGCCGCCGCCGCCGCCACCGCCGCCGCCGCCGCCGCCGCCGCTCGCCTCCGCCAGCAGTGCCGCAGCCGCGGAGGCCAGCCCGGCTGCCACCTGCCCGCTGGCACGCCCACTTGCCAGCAGCGCCTGCAGTGCAGCCGTGCCGTCGCGCAGCGGCACCTCCAGCAGCCCTGCAGCGCCCGCCTCCTCCAGCAGCGCGCCTGTCGCCGCCGCCGCCGCTTCCTCGCTCTCACCGCTCCGCGTCGCCGCCGCCGCCAGCAGCGCCGGCAGCGCCACCCTCACCACCTGGCCCGCCGTCGCGGCGTCCATCGCTGTGGCGTGGGGTGAGAGGAGTGAAGTGGCGAGTAGCGAGTAGCGAGGAGCGAGTAGCGAGTAGTAGCAAGTAGCGAGTAGCGAGTAGCGAGTAGCGAGTAGCGAGTAGTAGCGGGTAGCGCGTCGCGAGTAGCGAGTAGCGAGTAGCAAGTAGTCGAAGTAGTGAGTAGCGAGTAGTCGTAGTAGCGAGTAGCGAGTAGCGAGTAGAGAATAAGAGAGTGAGAGTAGCGAGTAGAGTATCGATAGGAGGAAGAGAGGCAGTAGGAGTGAAGAGAGGGGTCACTCCGATAAAAAGGGTAGCAGTAAAAAATGCGCGCAGAAGCACCAATCCACACCGGCAACTACCAAGCAACTGCCGCATCAATGCGGCGCCGTCGCGCCGCTGCCACACGCGCGGGGTCGCTTAATCGCCTGCTGCAACCGCGCTCTCTTGCGCCTACTTGGAAAAAATCCGAAATCTATTGTTGCACTCTTCCTTCTAGGGCTGCTGCTGCTGCTGCTGCTGCCCGCGCAGGCTTGGCTACCATGGCAGTGGTCGTCAGACATGTCTGACGGCCTCCCCTCTCCCCCTCAACACGCAAAAGTGTAAATGCGGCGTGCACGCGGACGCACAAAATTGCAGGGTGGAGTGGGGTAGTACGGTGGTGATAGTCTGGTTCCGTGTGTTGGTGTTGCGTTCCGCCGCCGATTTTTCATTTTACGGTGTAGCCAAAGTGGTGCTTCCCACCGTCCGCTCGCCTCCCTCTGCCCCTGCTGCCACACCAGAAGCTGGTGCTGCCATCCTTTCCACTGTGGGGACAGCTGCAGCAGGTGCAATGAGCCGGCGAGGGCGGGGAGGCGGACGGGGCGCCGCCGCCGCGGGGAACCGCGCTACGGTGGCTTCGCCGCCACCGCCGCCACCACCGCTGCCGTTGCCGCTAGTCCCAATTGACCCGCTGCCAGTTGGCGGCGCTTGCGGCGGCAGTGGTGGAGGCGGGGCAGCTGGGGGTACGAGCGTGGAAGATGCGGCAATGGCGTTCTTGGCACGGCGTGGTGTGAGGCTGGGTGCCGCTCTGGGCGCCGAGGGCTCCTCCCCACTCGATGCCTCGCCACTCCCACTGCCTCCTCCGCTTGGGGCTGCCCCTGTGCCGCCGCTGCTGCCGGTGCCGGTGCGGGTCGCATTTGGGGATGACGACGATGAGAGGGCGGTAGTGCCTGCTACTGCCGACGCGGCGGCGGGTGCAGCGAGTCGCAGCCCTGTGGCATTGGGTGCCGGGTTTGGTGCCCGCATTCGGTTTGTTGGCGCGCCTGCTGCTGACGCCCCTTTGGAGGTGGGCGCGGCGCATCGGGCGTCAGGCCTGCACCTCACGGTTGCGGAGGCGTGGGAGCTGCAGCGGCGGAAGCATGCTGCCGCTGTGGCTGCCTGCCTTGCGGCTGGTAGCGTCGGCACAGGGCGCCAGCGTGCCACCACCACTGCCCCGCCTGCAGCCGCTGCCGCCGCTGCTGCTGCCGACGCTGCAGGTGTCAGTGAGGCGGGCTCGCAGCTGCCTGCCGGCACCGACCTGGCTGCCGCATTCCAGCTGCCCATGCCCGCATCGACACCGCCAGCGCCGTCGCCATCGCGTGCAACCACCGCGGTGCCGAATGGCGGCGCAACAACATCAAGCCCCACCCGCACCACACGCAGCAGCGTGAGCCGCCGTGATGCCGGCAGTGAGGACAGCCGCGTCGACGTTGCTGTTGCTGCCGCTCCCCCACCGCCGCCGCCACCACCACCAAATCCGCCGTCACCGCCGCTTGATGAGGCACCGCCGCCAGTGGCACTAGACGCTGCTGCGGGTGGGGGGTTCATTGCTGGCAGCGGGCGGCACTTGGGCGGTGTGTCTGCTGGCGCACAGCGCCACGCGCGCACCATCATGGCGGCGGCGGATGCAGAACTGTTGGCGTCAGGCTCCAGTGCCGCGCCTGCTGCACCTGGCGGCGGCCCCGCTGCGTGGATGCGCGGCGCAGTGCGAGGTACCGCCCTTACCAAACACGCTGCTGGCGCAAGTGCTGGCACGGCACCGCGCCCGACTGTTGCTCAGCTACCTGAACGTGCTGCTATTGCTGCAGCAGCTGCCGTTGCTGATCCGGCTGGTACCGACGCCCCACTTGTAGCAGCGCCAGTTGCCGCCGCGGCGGCATCCAGTAGTGGGTTCTCGACTGGCGGCGGGCGCGCGCTGCATGCGAGCACTGCTGCGATGGCGCGGGCACGCCGACTGATGGCGGGTGCAGACGCTGAGGCGGCCACCTCAGTGGCAGCTGCTGCCGCAGCAGCTGCAGCACCGAGTGAGGCCGAGGAGGCGGCGCCACACGTGCAGGCACCCGCGCCCGCTGCCAGCGCCAACGCGGCTGCCGCCAGTGGGTTCTCGACGGGCGGCGGACGAGCGCTGCATGCAAGTGTGGCCGCAATGGCGCGGGCGCGCCGGTTGATGGCGGGTGCAGATGCTGAGGCGGCCACATCAGTGGCAGCGGCCGCTGCAGACGACGACGCTGTAGCCGAGGAGGCAATGCAACGGATACCAGTACCCGCCGCCGCCTCCGCCGCGGCCGCCAGCGGCTTCTCGACCGGCGGCGGACGCGCGTTGCATGCAAGCGCGGCTGCACTGGCGCGGGCGCGCAGGTTGATGGCAGGTGCAGATGCAGAGGCGGCCACCTCTGTAGCAGCGGCCGCTGCAGACGATGACGCTGCAGCAGTCGATGCGCCAGCGCGGACACCAGCGCCCGCCGCTGCCTCCGCCGCCGCGGCCGCCGGCGGGTTTTCGACGGGCGGCGGACGAGCTCTGCAAGCTAGTGCGGCTGCCATGGCGCGGGCGCGCAGGCTGATGGCGGGTGCAGATGCTGAAGCAGCTATGCGTGTGGCAACAGCTGCTGCAGACGATGCTGCCGCCGATGTACCAACGCGGACACCAGCGCCCGCCGCCGCTTCTGTCGCCGCCGCCAGTGGGTTCTCAACGGGCGGCGGGCGCGCGCTGCAGGCCAGCGCGGCTGCGATGGCACGGGCACGCCGGATGATGCGAGGTGCCGACTCTGAAGCTGCCGCTGCCGTGGCTGCCGCCGCACCGCCACCACCACCACCGCCGCCGCCACCACCGCTGCCGCCGTCGTCGCCACCGCGTCGGCAGGCAGGTAGCGGGGGGTTTGCAACCGGGACGGGTCGCGCGGTGGTGGTGTCGCAGGCTGCGATGGCGCGCGCGCAAGCGTTGGTGGCAGAGGAGGAGGAGGAGGGCGGCGGTACCGGCCACCATGACATCCGATCCATGGTGCGCACGCCACCGCCTGCGCGCACCGCGGGGGTGCGGGGTGGCGATGGCGGCGGCGGCGGCGGTGGCGGGTTTGCAACCGGTACGGGTCGTGCGGTCGTTGTCAGCGCCGCAGCCATGGAGCGTGCTGGCCGGCTGCTGGCGGACGCGGGTGTGTACGACAGTGAGATGGCTGGCGGCGGCGCACCGGAGCCTGCTGCGGGAGCGGCGGCGGGAGGCGGCGGGTTTGCCACAGGGGGCGGCCGCGCTGTGACTGTGAGCGCGCAGGCGATGGCACGGGCGCGGCAGTTCATGGCGGCAGCGGCGGCAGGCGACGATGAGGGGGATGGCAGCGACGCTGTTACAGCACCAACCACCGCCGCCGCCGCAGCACCGGCACCACCACCGCCCCCAGCCGCGCGTGCATCTGTGACGCCGGCGCCGGCACTGCCGGTAGGCCGCACGCCGGCTGGCATGTTGTTGCACAACCGGGTGGCGGGCCTGAAGGCGGGCACGTCGCCGCGGCAGGGCAAGTACACGCCGCCGCGCCCCTTGATGCCGCGGGTGCCATTCTCGGGCCACCGGCTATCTGGTAGCACGCCGGGAGGGTCAGCAGCGGCTGGTGCGGCAGCCGCCGCGCCACCTACGTCGCCGAACACATCGTCCTCCGTGTTTTGCACCGTGTGGCCACGCGACGCGCCGCGCCGGACGACGCTGGCTGACGCTCTCCGCCACGACGCGGCGCCCTGCACACCGCCGACTGCCGTACTGCCGCCGCTGCCAACTCACGCCACCAACGAGGACGCGCCGCGCCCTGCCGCCGCGTCGCCCGCCGTGTTTGGCATCACGGCCATCAATGCGTCACTGACGCTGTTCCATGCCGGCACGGGGCTGCCGCTGCTGTGCCGCACGCCGTCTGCAGCCGCCGCCGCCACAGCTGGTGCACCAGGGGCGTGGCGCGGGATTGATGACCTCCTGCCGGCGTTGGTGGAGCGCGGCGTGAGTCGCACCGCCGTGACACGCGCCTGGTTACAGAACCACATGCGGTGGGTGGTGTGGAAGCTGGCGGCCATGGAGCGGCGCAGTGCAGCGGCGGCGGCGGCAGCGGGCACGCCGCCGCCCCTTGCTGGCTACTGCTGCTGGCAGCGGCTGGTGGCTCAGCTGCTGTACCGGGTGGAGCGGGAGGTGCACCGTGCAGCACGCCCGGTGCTGCGCGGCATGTACGAGGGCGACGTGGCGGCTGGCGCCCACGTTGTGTTGGCGGTGGCCAGCTTCCTGGCGGCGGGCGCGCGGTTTGGCAGCTGGGCAGAGGCGGCCGCCGCAGCAGGGGCAGCCGGCGGCTCGGTGGCAGTGGAGCTCACGGATGGGTGGTACTCAGTGGGAGCGCTGCCGGCAGACTCTGCCATGGCAGGTATCCTGGCGAGTCGGCACGTGGCGGTGGGCACCAAGCTGCGCATTGCGGGTGCGGCGCTGCTCATTGTGGGCGCCAGCGCGGGCGGCCCACCGCGCGGTGGCGGTGGTGGCAGCGGTGGTGGTAGCAGTGGTGGGAGGGCGATACCTGCAACTGCAACGAACTACTGCACCGGCGAGGGTGCCGCCCTGCCTGGGTACATCGTCGCGCCACCCGTGGACCCCGCCGAGTGTACGCTCATCAATGGCGGCGCGGGCGGCGGCGCCATTGTGGCACCCGTTGCAGGTACCGCGTGGGACGCCACGGCGCGCTACCTCACGCTCCACCGCAACAGCACGCGCCCGGCGCCGTGGGATGCCAAGCTAGGGCAGCAGCGCGCAGCCACGTTCACGGTGTCGCTAGCGTCACTGGTGGCTGGCGGTGGCGCGGCACCCGCGGTGTCAGTGTGGGTGGTACGCAAGCACGCACCCCGCTGCCTCGTGACGTGGCGTGACGGCTCCAAGTGCAGTGTGGACGAGGGCGAGCTGGCGCCGCTGCTGGATGACCGTGCGGCGGCGCGGCAGGCTGCGTTCGAAGCCGCCGTCGATGACCTGCACGCACAGTTTGCGCGCCGCACCGCGCCGCCTGCCAAACGCGCGCGCGGCGGTGACGACGCCGAGGGCAGCGAGGGCGGCGCCGGCAGTGGAAACAGCGGCGGCGGCGGCGGCGGCGGCGGCAGCGGGCGCGGGTACGGCGGCGAGATGAGCTTGGAGACTGCCATGGAGCTGGAGGTGGCGGTAAATGACATGCGCGAGGCGTTCATGCGACGCGCAGCGCGTGACGACCGTGGCGCGCGGCGGGGTGGCGGCAGCGGCGGGAGCGACGGCGAGGGCAGTGATGGCAGCGATGGCGACGCACCCATGCGTGCGCCAGCCGCGACGCTGATTGTTGGGCAGCCGGTGCCGCTGACAACGTGCTGCGTGGTGGATGCGCGGCCGTTGCCAGCGGACGGCACAGCCTGCCCCGTCGTGGCGCAACTGACGGCGTGGCGTGGCGCGGGTGGCGAGCACCTGGAGGAAGGGCGCCGGTATCGCCTCACCGGCATCACGGTGGGCGACCGGTGCGTCCCCCTTGTGCCTGCCGCGCCACTCGCTGGCGGCAGTGGTGGCGGCGGCAGCGGCGGGAGGGTGCCAGTAGTCACTGGCCTGCTGCGGCTGTCAACGGGGCGTGGGACGACCATGATGCCGGTGGGCGCGGCGCGCGGGGTTGATGTCGATGCCGTCGCGGCGGCGGTGAGCAAGGCGGTGAGTACCAATGCGAGCGACGAGCTGGTGCTGGACAGCGGGGAGGTGGAAGCGCTGACCGCGGTGGCATGCGGCGCCATGCCGCGCTACCGCTGTCCGCTGGCTGCGCTGCCGCTAGCGCCGGCGGCAGCGGTGTGGTTGCCTGCCTGGGCAGCCATGCGGCTGCCCTCTGTGCGGCCTGGTGGCGCAAGCGCCGCAGCACCCGCGCGGAAGCGGCTGCGCGATAGCACTCCTGCGGCAGGCGCCCCGGCAGGCACTGGTGCAGATGGCGCCGAGCCGGCGCATGAGGCACTGGCGGCAGCTGTGCGGCAGCCGCAGCCGGCGGTGAGTGCCGCGCCGCCGGATGCACGTCTGCCGGCGCCTGACGTGGATGTGGTGGGCGTGGTGGGGTGCGTCACGCCGCCGGCGGGCACGCCGCCAGAGGAGGGTGACGTGCTGCGCTACGCTGCGACCGCCGCCACCTGGAGCTTCCTGCTTGTGGACGACACCGCCACTCCCGCCACCGTGATGGTGACGTCGTCGTGGCACACGTACGCCACGTCCACGCGTACCGCCCTGCGGGTGGGTGCCTGCGTCAGCTTGTTGGACGTGCGCGTGGTGGGCAGCGACGCCGCTGGGATGCGCATCCTGGCGTGGACGGAACGCAGCAGCGTGCGCCTGCCGCCCGGCGCTGGTGCCAGCGCAGCCTTTGGCGCTGCGCGCGGTGCCGTGTTGCGGTGGCTGGCAGCCGGGTGGACGCGCGATGCCACCCGGCGGCTGGGTGGCGCCACCGCCGTGTTGGTACCGTGCGCCCCGCTGGCGGCTGCGCTGGCTGCCATGCCGCCGCTCTGGCGGGCAGCCTGCCGCGCTGAGCTGTGCGCGGTGCCATGGTCACCCGCCGTGATGGCGGTGGCGGTTGCGCCTGCCAGCCTGCCCGGCAGCAGCACGGTGGCGCAGTGGGTGGACGTCGTGGTGGGTGCCACGCCGCAGGCAGTCGTGATTGACAGCCGCCCGCGCTTTGACACCGGCGACGGCGGTGTCGCCGCTGGCAGTAGTGACCGCAGCCACACCCTGCCGCTGGAGCTGTCGCTCACGCCCTCCTTCTTTGACTACGACGACGAAGTTGCCGCGCCTCCACCACCGCCGCCACCGCCGCCACCGCCGCCGCCGGTGGTACATGCACCACCGATGCTGCCGCCACCACCGCCGCCACGGCTACCGGCACAGTCGCGGCAGCATCCTACCACGCCCAGCGCGCCGCCGCGTGGTGGTGCGTGGCAGCAGCAGCATGGCGCGCCGCCCGCAACACCAGCCGGCGGCCGTACCGTGCTTTTGGGACGTGTGGCTGGCCAGCCAGGCGCGTTGCACCTGTGTGCGGTGCCTACCGTGTTCTTGCCGCACGTGTTGCGGTTGCCGCCGCCGCCGCCCACCACCGCCACGCCCACCGAGGCGGCGCGTGCGTCAACGGTCGTTCCAGTGGCCACGTCCCACCCCTCGCTGTGGTGCCCGGCGGCATACACCATTGCGGGGGCGCCTAGCAGCTTGCCGATGGCACCCGCTGCAGCGGGCGGCAGCGGTGGAGCGGCGCGCAGTGGGTTGTACACCAGCGAGTGGGCGGCGGCGTCGGCGGACGTGTCGCGCCAGAGCGCGGCGTATGCGGCAGCCACGGCGCATGCGCTGCCGCCCGGCGCGGGGCTGTCGGTCACCAACACGTGCGGGCACGCGCTGCTGCACCGCTCTGGCCGTGACCTGGTGCCGGTGGTGGTGGGTGCGTCAGGTGGCGGCAGCGGTGGCGTGCCCCGCTTCCCGCTGTCGCTGACGTTGCCGCTTGTGGTAGCTGGCGGCGGTGTGGCGCTTGTGACGCTGCCGCCGCCAGCCACCATGAATGCGCTGGCGGCAGCGGTAGACGCCGCTGCCGCGTCACCATGCACCTCGCCCGCGTGGGCTGCCCTCACCCGCCTGCAGTCTGCTGTGGCGTACCGCGCCGTGGCTGCCGCGCTGTCCACCACGCCGGCACGCGCGGCGCTGCTGGCGGGTGAGGCCGACCGGGCAGCTGCCGACGCGGCGGTGGCGGCAGCAGCTGGCAGCGGCGAGGATGGCGGCGGCGGCTGGCCGCTCCTCATTGACGACCTGTGCCTGGTGGACGCGGCGGTGGCGCTGCTGGATGCTACGCCCGCCCTGCCGCGCCACCTGCCGCTCACCGTGCGGCTGGTGGCGCTGCTGCTGGCGTACGGGCACGTCGTGCCGGGCGCCTCGATGCAGGTGGTGGCGGACGCGTGCGCAGACACGGCAGTGTGCAGCACGGGTGACGAGGTGGAGGACTGGCGGCTAGGGGGTGGCGGCATTGTTGTGGGTGAGGGTGGCGTGATGCGGCATGCTACCGCGTCTGGCTTGCACGTGTACCGCAACAGCCGGCGCGGCGACGTGCCGCCACCGTCCGGTACCGGTACGCCATGCGCCTGCCTGTCGTCTGGCGTCTCAGACGTTGGTACCACCTGCCCCGTCCGTGTGTGGCAGTCGAAGTTTGACGCCATGGTGCCGTCCGCCCGCATGTGCTACCTGTGCGCGCTGCTGCGCGCCGGCTGCCGCCCGGTGCCGCTGCTGGCGGAACGGTGGCAGGCGCTCAGCGACGCGCTCATCGACCTGCTTGCCGCGTTCGCCTTCCGCGTCGCGGCGTCCGAGCGCCGCGGCGGTGGCGGCGGCGGTGGTGGTGGCGGTAGTGGTGGCGGCGGTGGTGGCGCGCCAGCCAGCAGCGCGTGGACGGGGTTGCACGTGGAGGTGGTGGCCAGTGCTACTTGAAGTTGAATGGCGATT
>ERZ778022.5687-NODE-5687-length-10001-cov-3.505027_pt1 | contig 10001 bp, 10 predicted proteins | sample MGYA00375752_ERZ778022 | MGnify/ENA primary metagenome ERZ778022 (study PRJEB29350, sample SAMN05389826) | bioreactor metagenome | isolation source: Thiocyanate bioreactor | place: South Africa: University of Cape Town | collected 2014-04-04 ...
CGAGAGCAATGCCCGCGCGAAGCTGGAGCGCAAAGGCGCCGACTTCATCGTCGCCAACGACGTCTCGCCCGCAATCGGCATCATGGGCGGCACGCACAACCGAGTGAATATCATCAGCCACGCGGGCGTTGAGCAATGGCCCGATCTCGACAAGGATGAAGTGGCGGCTCGGCTCGCGGCCCTGATATCGGCTCAGTTCACGCAGGGATAGCAGGCATCGGCTGACGCCCGGCTGCGACGCGCTCCTCCGGCTGGGAGGACGTAACATGGACACCGGTATCGTCGATCACAACGGCGCTGCCGTCGGGGATCTCGCGCCAGGCGTCGACATCGTCGTTCAACGGTTCCGACACGAGGCAGTTGCCTGACCCGACCGGCGAGGCGTAGAGCGTCGGCGCCTTGCGATCCGTCGCATAGCGTATGGCGTAGAGCGACTTGCCATCGGAAAAGGCTGCCGTGAAGCGCACCAGCACCGAGCCTGTGAGATGCAGCGAGAGGCCTTCGACAAAGCCAATGGCCTCGGCCATCGCCGCAAGCGGATTGGCGGCCATGCCGAATTGCATCGCAAGCAGGAAGAGAAGCTCTGAATCGGTGGTGCCGCTGCGGGCGTTAAACAGCCGGTCATCGAGCATGGCTTCCATCGGCCGGCGCAGGCGGTCGAAATTGGAAATCTGGCCGTTGTGCTGGAATGACCAGTTCTCGAAGACGAAGGGATGGCAATTGTCGCGCCGCGTGCCGCCGCCGGTGGCGGCGCGGACATGCGCGAGGAAGAGCGGCGAGCGGATCTGCCGCGCCAGGCTCTTCAGATTGCAATCGGACCAGGCCGGCAGGATATCGCGATAGCGACCCGGTTCCGACCGATCACCATACCAGGCAATGCCGAAACCGTCACCATTTGTCGCGGTCTTGGCGCGCGTGGCGCAATGGGATTGTTCGATCAGGGAGTGGGCAGGCGAAGACACCAGCTCCTCCAGATAGAGGGGGTCTCCACGATAGGCTGCCCAGCGACACATGCGTCTTGTTCTCCGATTCCCGCTGTCTTCCTGTCCCGCGGGAGAATGGCAAATCTTGGACGATTGTTTATGCGGAATGGGTAATAAACTCTTAATTTTCCATGCCACTATCTGCAACATGACAGATATTTGACGCTTCGTCCGATCACGTTTCGCATCGCAACATTTTCTTCGTGAAGCCCGACGCCATAGGGTTTTTCGCGAGGATGAGCCGAGCGTGGGCATTTCAATGCGACAACAAGTGTGAAGCCCTTAGAAACCGTGCCTCTTGCATCGGCTCGAATTTGAGCTACGTTTGGCTTGTCTGAAACGTAACGAAAGGAAGGTGATCCAATGTCTAGTGAGATTTCGGTCTTTGTATACGGCATGGAAATGGTTGTGAACGTTGCGAGGCAGCCCTCGCTCTGACCAACACCTTCCCGAAGCGTTCGTCGCTTCAGGCCAGTTACGGGCCAAAGCTCATGGGGGGTCGCTTAAGGCGGCCCCTTTTGCATTCATGGGCGCTACCATCGACGCAATTGCCGATGGTTCCTCGCAAGCAATTTCGTTTTTTTCCTTGCCGAACGGGAAGAGCGCCTTAGCTAACCCTCCATGTCTTCTCAGGAACAGCCCCAACAGGGCGAAGCCGAACCGAGGCCGCTGAAAGAGCCGGCTCTTACCGCACTCTCACTGTATCCGCAGGACTGGGCCTTGTTCCTCGATATCGACGGAACCTTGCTCGATCTTGCCGAAAGACCGGAGGCGATCGTCGTTCCCGACTATCTGCCAGGCCTCCTCCACGCGCTTTCGCGCCAGCTTGGCGGCGCGCTCGCCCTGGTGACGGGACGCGCCATCGAATTCGTCGATCCCCTTTTTGCTCCCTTTCGCTTCCCCGTTGCCGGCCTACATGGCGCGGAACGTCGCGATGCGGCCGGAAGGCTGCGCCGCGCGCATATCCCGCCCGCCTTCCAGGCAATGAAGCAGGTCATTCGACGCGAGGCCCAGGCCTGGCCCGGCGCCATCGTCGAGGACAAGGGGGCTGCAGTCGCGGTTCACTTTCGCCACGCACCCGCATACGAGGCCGCGATCGACGACACCATGCAGCGCCATCTGGAGGAAGCCGGTCCCGACTGGAACCTGCAGCGGGGCAAGATGGTGATCGAAATCTGTCCTGCGCACGCCAGCAAGGGACATGCCGTCGAGGCGTTTCTTGCTGAGGAGCCTTTCGAAGGCCGCCGCCCCATTACGATCGGTGACGACGTCACCGACGAGACGATGTTTGCTGCCGCCAACCGCCTGGGCGGCCAGTCCGTGCGTGTCGGGGACGGCAACGGAAAAACGCTGGCGCGTGCATCCATTGGCTCGCCCGCGCGTTTAAGGGATGTGCTGGGAACGCTCGTCAAGTAACCCGTCGATCACTTCGAAGCCTTCCAGCTTCTTCGTTTCCCGCAATTCCGAACGGAAAACGGCTGCGTACTTTTCCTGGAATTGCTTTAGCCTTCTCGAAAGGAATTGCCGTTGAGCCGTCTCATCATCGTTTCCAATCGCGTTTCCGTTCCCGATCATAAGGGCGCGGCTGCCGCAGGCGGCTTGGCCGTGGCGCTGCAGGCCGCCCTTGCCGAGCGTGGCGGTATCTGGATGGGCTGGTCCGGCAAATCGAGCGGCGACGTCGAGCCCGAGCCGCTGCAGATGACCAAGGACGGCAATATTACCTACGCGCTGACCGATCTGACGCAGACGGACGTCGAGGAATACTATCAGGGCTTTGCCAACCGGGTGCTCTGGCCGATCTGCCATTATCGGCTCGATCTTGCGGAATATGCCCGCAAGGAAATGACGGGCTATTTCCGCGTCAACCGCTTCTTCGCTCATCGGCTGGCACCCTTGATCGAGCCTGACGACATCATCTGGGTGCACGATTATCATCTGATTCCACTGGCCGCCGAGCTTAGGCAGATGGGGCTGAAGAACCGCATCGGTTTCTTCCTGCACATTCCCTGGCCGCCGGCCGATGTCGTGCTGGCCATGCCGGTGCATGAAGAGATTATGCGCGGCCTCTCCTCCTACGACCTGCTCGGGTTCCAGACAGACCATGATCTCGAGAACTTCGCGGGCTGCCTGAAACGCGAGGGCATGGGCATCGAGAAGAGCCCCGGCCATTTCAGCGCTCACGGCCATAATTTTCGTGGCGGCGCCTATTCGATCGGCATCGAGACGGAGGGCTTTGCCGCCTTCGCACGCAAGGCCACCTCGCACAGCATGGTGCAGAAGGTCCGGCAGAGCATCGAGGGCCGCGACCTGATCCTCGGTGTCGACCGGCTCGACTATTCCAAGGGCATCACGCAGCGCATCGACGCTTTCGAGCGCTTCATCACCAACAACCCGGCGCACCAGCGCAGCGTCACCTACCTGCAGATCACGCCGAAGTCGCGCTCGGAAGTGCCTGAGTACGAGGCGATGCAGCATGCTGTCGCCGAACAGGCTGGCCGGGTCAACGGTACCATCGGCACGGTCGACTGGGTGCCGATCCGCTACATCAACCGCTCGATCAGCCGCCCGATCCTGGCCGGTCTCTACCGGCTCGCGAAGGTCGGACTGGTGACGCCGCTGCGTGACGGTATGAACCTCGTCGCCAAGGAATATGTCGCCGCGCAGGACCCGGACGATCCCGGCGTGCTGCTGCTCTCGCGCTTTGCCGGCGCGGCGCGCAAGCTGAAGGGCGCGCTGCTGGTCAACCCCTACGACGTCGACGGCACCGCCAATGCGCTGGCGCGAGCGGTCAATATGCCGCTGCAGGAGCGGCAGGAACGCTGGCGCGGCATGATGGATTACCTGCTTGAGAACGACGTATCGCGCTGGTGCGAGACGTTTCTTAACGATCTTACGTCGGAATAGCTCACGTTTGCTCAATGGCTGCTTCCGAAAGCAGCCATTGCGCCAGCTGTTCGGCATGCGGATTTGGCGCGGATGGCGGCAGCAGCCAATAACCGCGCTCCGGCGCTTCCAGCATCGGGCCGGCCGTCACCAGCGTCCGGGCGGCCAGCAGGGAATCGACGAGGCCCATCCAGCCGATCGCCACACCCTGCTCGCTGAGGGCTGCCTGCACCACCAGCGAATAGGTATTGAAGCGCAGATCACCATGGCCGGCATAGGCATCGCGGGCGATGCCGAAGGCGGAAAGATAACTCTCCCAATCGAACCAGGGCGACGGCATCTCCGAATCGAGATGGACGAGCGTGGTGCCCGCGAGCTGCGAGGGATCGGTGAACGGGCCATGGCGCTCCGCGAACCCTCTGGTGCAGATCGGCACGACCCTCTCCGGCAGAAGCAGCGTCGCCGCCGGACCAAACTCGCTGCGCGTGCCGAAGAACACGGCGATATCGCCGCTCTCGGGCGCCCCGCGATCCAGCCGCTGCGTGGCGACGATCTGGATATCCACCTCTGGGTGAAGCAGGCGGAATGCATGCATGCGCGGGATCAGCCACAGCGCGGAGAAAGCATAGTCCGTGCGCAGGCGAACGGACGGACGCTCCGCTTCCAGACGGAAACTACGCACCAGATTGTCGACGCTACCGACGGATTTCTCGACGATCTCGAACAGGCGCTGCCCCTCCGGCGAGAGTTTGACGCCGCGATGCTGGCGGTGAAAGAGGGCGACGCCCATCTGTTCCTCGATACGGCGGATCTGGTAGCTGACGGCCGGTTGCGTCAGGCCGAGCGCAGAGGCGGCGGCGGAGAGACTGCCGGAGCGGCCCACCTCCACAAATATCCGCAGCCAGCCAAGATCGACCAAACGTTCTGCCATAAAATTTCCTTTTGGCTTCCATCGAAAAATGCCTGCTTCACAGCGTGAACTCTAGTGTTGTTCAATAAAATAATCCAATAACAAGAGGGAACATCGTCATGCGCATATCTGCAACGGGTCGGCTCGCCGCCGGCGCTTTCCTTTCCGTACTTTCCTTTGCGGGTATCGCCCGCGCCGACGGCGATAGCTGCAAGACGATCCATATGTCGGACCCCGGCTGGACCGACATCACCTCGACCAACGGCGTGACCGGCGTGCTGCTGACCGCGCTCGGCTATGAGCCCGATATCAAGACGCTCTCCGTGCCGATCGGCTATCAGGCGATGAAGACGAAAGAGATCGATGTCTTCCTCGGCAACTGGATGCCGGCACAGAAGGCCTTCGTGGACGACCTCAACAAGGCAAAGGCAGCCGAGGTGCTGAACCGCAACCTTCAGGGCGCGAAGTTCACGCTCGCCGTTCCGACCTATGTTGCCGACAAGGGCATCAAGGATTTTTCAGACCTGCAGAAGCACGCCGGGGATTTCGACCACAAGATCTACGGCATCGAGCCCGGCGCACCCGCCAACGCCAACATCCAGAAGATGATCGATGCCAATGATTTCGGCCTGAAGGGCTGGGAGCTGGTGGAATCGAGCGAGCAGGCGATGCTGTCGCAGGTCGAGCGCGCCTCGAAGGACAAGCAGGCGATCGTCTTCCTCGCCTGGGCGCCGCATCCGATGAACGAACGCTTCAAGATCGCCTATCTCTCCGGCGGCGATGCCTATTTCGGTGCAAACTACGGTGGCGCCGAGGTCTATACGCTGGCGCGCACCGGTTGGGCCGCCCAATGCCCGAATGCGGCCAAGCTCTTCCATAACCTGACCTTCGATATCGGCATGGAAAATTCGCTGATGGGCTCGATCCTCGGCGGCCAGAGCGCCAAGGATGCGGCAACCGCCTGGCTGAAGGCGCATCCTGACGCCTTGACGCCCTGGCTTGCCGGCGTCACCACTATCGACGGCAAGCCAGGCCTCGACGCCGTCAAAGCCGCCACCGGCCTCTGATCTTCAAGGAAAATGCTCCAATGTCCCGCCCGAATATCCTCATCCTCATGGTCGATCAATTCAACGGGACATTCTTTCCCGACGGCCCGGCCGAGTTTCTGCATGCCCCGGTCCTGAAAGCTTTGGCAAAGCGGTCCGTGCGCTTTGCCAACAGCTATACGGCAAGCCCGCTTTGCGCGCCGGCGCGCGCTTCCTTCATGTCCGGGCAGTTGCCGAGCCGCACCCGCGTCTACGACAATGCCGCCGAGTTCTGCTCTGATATTCCGACCTTCGCGCATCATCTGCGTGCCGCCGGCTACCAGACGGCGCTTTCGGGCAAGATGCACTTCGTCGGCCCGGACCAGATGCACGGCTTCGAGGAGCGGCTGACGACGGACATCTATCCCGCCGATTTCGGCTGGACACCCGACTACACCAAGCCCGGCGAGCGCATCGACTGGTGGTATCACAATCTCGGCTCGGTGACCGGGGCTGGCACGGCCGAGATCACCAACCAGATGGAGTATGACGACGAGGTTGCCTATCACGCCAACCGCAAGCTTTACGATCTCTCGCGCCAACATGACGAGCGGCCCTGGTGCCTGACCGTCAGCTTTACGCATCCGCACGACCCTTACGTCGCGCGCCGCCGCTTCTGGGATCTCTATGAGGATTGCCCGGCGCTCGACCCCGAAGTCGGCGAAATCCCCTTCGAAGAGCAGGACCCGCATTCGCAGCGGCTGATGAAAGCCTGCGATCATACCGCCTTTGAGATCACGCCGGAGCAGATCCGCCGGGCGCGGCGCGGCTATTTCGCCAATATCTCCTATGTCGACGAGAAGATCGGCGAGATTCTCGACACGCTCGAGCGCGGCCGCATGGCCGACAACACCATCATCCTCTTCGTTTCGGACCATGGCGACATGCTTGGCGAGCGCGGCCTCTGGTTCAAGATGAACTTCTTCGAAGGTTCGGCCCGCGTGCCGCTGATGATCGCAGCCCCCGGCTGGCAGCCGAAGCTTGTCGACCAGCCGGTATCGACGCTCGACGTGACGCCGACGCTGGCGGCCCTTGCTGGGATCGACATCGCTTCGCTGCGCCGCTGGACCGACGGCGAGGACCTGACGCCGCTGGCCCTTGGAACCGGAAGCCGCAGCCCCGTGCCGATGGAATATGCCGCGGAAGGCTCCGAAGCGCCGCTCGTAGGCCTGCGTGACGGCCACTACAAGCTGACCCTTTGCGAGTTGGACCCGCCCATGCTCTTCGACCTAAGGGAGGACCCCAGGGAGTTGACCAATCTGGCGGGCAATCCAGCCTACGCGGAAACGCTGAACAGGCTGACAGCGCAGGCCATGATGCGCTGGAACCTCGCAAACTTCGACGCCGCCGTGCGCGAAAGCCAGGCAAGGCGATGGGTGGTCTACACCGCGCTGCGCAATGGCGCCTATTATCCCTGGGATTATCAGCCGCTGCAGAAGGCATCCGAGCGCTACATGCGCAACCACATGGATCTCAACGTGCTTGAGGAGAACCAGAGGTTTCCGCGGGGCGAATAGAATTTCGGTAGCCCGGCGCTGGTCGAGACGATATGGTCGCGCCGGTTACAAGGGAGAAACATCCATGAAAATCAGCGCAAGAAACCGCCTCAAGGGCAAGGTCGTCGAAATCACCAAGGGTGCAACGACGGCGCATGTCCGCATCGACATCGGCAACGGCTCGATCGTCACCTCTTCGATCACCAACGAGGCTGTCGACGAGCTGGGCCTGACGGTGGGCTCCTCGGCCGATGCCGTCATCAAGGCATCCGACGTCATGGTCGCCGTCGACTAAAGCAATTCCAGAAAAGTGCGGAGCGGTTTTCGCCTGGAATTGCGTGAAGCAATCTAGGCATCGCGCTTCTGGCAGTAATGCGCCGTCTCGCCGTCGCCGGTCTGGAAATCCCCGGGCTGCGGCGGCGCGATCGGTTTGAACAGCGTGCGATCCGGCTTCAGGTCGAGCAAGGGCGTGCCATCAAGGCAATCGAGGCCGCGCACCAGCAGCACGTGGCCTTCGACCGCTTCGAGCTTGACGATGGATGTGCCGATGGGATTGGGCCGCACCGGCGATCGCAACGAGAAGGTGCCGTGTACCTTGCCGTTTCTGGCCGGGCTCTGCAGCACGAGATCCCGCCGGGATCGATCCAGCCAATAGAGGACCTCCAGCCGCTCGAAAGCCTCGACCCCTGTCAGCGCCAGCACCCAGGGCTCGAAAATCTCGATCCGGCAGATCGGCCCATCATGCCGGCCCTGGCGCGGCGTTTCCATGCGCGATGTCCATGGCGTTGAAATGCGGCCGATGAAGGTCAGACCGGCATCCGAGGCCGCCGGCGCCTCGACGACCACCTCGTTTTCGCGAATTTCGTTTTCCCGGACCATGAACGGCTCCCTGCCCCCGGCGGTTACTTCACACCCTTCAGCAGGCTCGCCAACTGATCGTCGGTCAGATCGACCTGATAGAACAGCTTGTAGAATTCCTTGACGTCGTCGGCAAAATCGCTGCGGAAGAGCTTGGGATAGAGCAGCTTCTCCATCCAGCGCACGCCGAGCAGCCGGTTGACTCCTGGCGGGGAATCGAACCAGCCGAAAGGCAGCGACGGCGGCACGAAGATTTTACCGTCCTTGACCGCCTTGATGCCTGCCCATTGCGGATCGCTCTTCGCCAGAGCTGCAAATTTTGCATCATCGGCGATGATGATATCCGGATTCCAGCCGACGACCTGCTGCGGCGTCACCTTGGTGAGCCCACCCTTTCCTGCAGCGGCGGCGACGTTCATCGTGCCGACGGCATCGAGGATTTCGAGATTGATGGAACCGGAAAGCCCGGTTTCCAGACCATCGGCGCCTCGACCGTAATAGACGCGCGGGCGCGGATCGTTCGGCAGCGTCGCGAGCTTCTCGTTCAGATCCTTGATCGCCGAATCGGCATAATCAGCGAGCTTGTTGGCGCGGTCCTCGACGCCGATCAGGGCACCAACGTCGCGAAGCGTATCGGCGGTGCGGGCAAAGCTGCCATCGACAAGCACATAGGGGATGTGCGTTTCGGCTTGAATCTTGTCGGCCAGCGCCTTGTAGCTCGGGTCGACCGTGCCGGCGTCGAGGATGATATCCGGCTTGGCATCCAGAACGGCCTGAGAGCCGATCGTGCCATCCTTGCCAGTCAGACGCCCGATGGTGGGGAGCGCCCGCACCGACGGCATCAGATAGGCCTTGGCGGCATCATTCGGCGCGTGAACCCAGCCCACGAGCTTCTCGGGCGCCAGCACATAGACCAGCACGGTGGCCGGTGGCCCGGCGACGAGAATACGGTTGATCTTGTCCGGCACGGAGACCGTGCGTCCGGCCGCATCGGTAATGATTCGCGCCTCGGCTGCGACCGGCACCAGGCCGACGAAGGCCAGAGCAAGAACCGCAAGAAATTTCATCATGAAAGCTGCTCGTTCTGATCGAGGGGACCCCGGGGCGGCACTATGGCATAGCGCTATATCGGATGGAACATCGCGAAACCACTATTCCAAAATGAAACGCATCCGAACCGATCACGTCAGCTTGAAACGCAATCGGCAGGCTTTGATTACATCCGATGTAATTGAGGGCAGCGCTCGCCTTGGCGTATCTAAGGACCATCTTCTTGCAGGAAGAGCTTTCAGCCCTTCAACCAAAGAGTGCCCGGCTCACAGCGATGTCGATGGCCATAACATCGCTTCACCGGCGGGCTCAGGAGAATTCCATGACGACCATGTCATTCACTAAGAAAGACGCCCCGCAATGGCTGCTCGCCTTCTGGCGGGAAATCGACGACAAGACCTTCGGCGAAGGCTTTGATTGCCTGGCGGAAGACGCCACATGCAATCTCGGCATTGCCGACTGGAAGGGGCGCGAAGCCATTCGCCAGAACCTGCGCGCCTTCATCGACACCGGCTTCACGGCATTGCATGATGTCACCGAATATTGGGACGGCGGATCGTTGAAAGTGTTCCGCGGGACGGTGACCATGACCCCCGACGATCGCACGCAGGCGGTGGTCAAACCGGTCATGACGCATTTCTTCTACATGGACGAGGCAGACCCGACGAAAGTGCACCATTGGTACGGCTCGGTCGGGCCGGTTGCTTTCTCATAAGAACTGAAGCTGGCGGGGCTG
>ERZ778022.5688-NODE-5688-length-10000-cov-7.984113_pt1 | contig 10000 bp, 9 predicted proteins | sample MGYA00375752_ERZ778022 | MGnify/ENA primary metagenome ERZ778022 (study PRJEB29350, sample SAMN05389826) | bioreactor metagenome | isolation source: Thiocyanate bioreactor | place: South Africa: University of Cape Town | collected 2014-04-04 ...
GCTTCAACCCGTACTACCAGTACACCGACACCGGCAACGGCACGTACTGGTGCACGGCCCGGGTCGAGCCCTCCAGCGAGGGGCTGCACTCGGTGAGCGTGGGCGTGCGCTTCGACGACACGAAGTGGTTCGTCGGCCGCGACACCACCAACAGGGGCGTCTCGAAGCACTCCGTCGAGGTGTGCTGCCGGCGTGCGCCCGCCGAGCTCGAGGAGCGCTGGCGCGAGCAGTCCTGGCCGAACGTGCGCACCCCGCGCACCCTGCTGGCCACGCTGCCGACAGGCTCGTTCCCCGGCGTCGACACGACCGACGTGTACGAGTTCCTCGAGGCGCACGCCCCGCGCTGACCGTCAGCCCCGTCGCACCCCGATGGCGCCCAGCAGGGCGTCGAGTCCGAACTCGAACGCCTCGTCGACGTCGCCGCCGAGGCGGAAGGCGCCGGCCTGCTCCATGGTGCAGAAGCCGAAGATCCAGGCGGTGAACGTGCGTGCGGCCGGGAGGGGGTCTCCGGGGACCGCGGCGGCGATCGCGGTCATCAGCGCGGTGAGCAGCGGCTCGGCGGATGCCGGGGTCGGGCTGGCCTGGGCGGAAGGGGCGGCGAAGATCAGCGCCGAGACGCGCGGCGCGCGGGCGGCGTAGGCGCGCAGCGTGCGCGCGAGCACGGTGAGCGCTCCCGCCGGGTCTTGTGCCGGAAGCTCGGAGATGTCGGTCACGAGCTCGCGCACGGCGTCATCGGCGGCCAGGCGCAGCAGATCGTGCCGCTGGGCGGCCCGCTTGTACAGGCTCGGAGTGCGCATGCCGACGGCGGACGCCACCGAGCTCATCGTGACGGCGTCGATGCCGTCGCGCTCGGCGATCTCGCGGATGGCGTGCACCAGGCGCTCCTGGCTCACGCGCAGCGGTGCAGGCATGCATCCTCCCTGTGCTCGTCCTTCGATCAGTGCGGGTCCTTCGATCATAAGGCTATTGACATTAGCCATCAAGGCTACGTAATGTAGCCAACATGAACGCACAGCTCATCCGAATCGGCGATGACCTGGTCGCCATGCACGCGATCTCGACCGCCGAGGGCATCACGCTCATCGACGCCGGACTGCCCGGCGATCGCCGCGCGCTGCAGGCGGCGCTGCACGCCGCGGGCCATGACCTCGCCGACATCCGCGGCGTCGTGCTGACCCATGGCGACAGCGACCACATCGGCATCGCGGAGTGGCTGCGTGCCGAGCACGGCGTGCCGGTGCACGTGCACGAGGCGGATGCCGCGCGGGCCAGGGGAGAGGAGAAGTCCCGTGCCGCGGGTGGCGCGTGGCGGCTCGGCGCCACCATCCGCTTCCTCGCGACCGGCATCCGCCGCGGCGCGCTGCGCACGCGTCATCTGGGTGAGGTCCGCACCTTCCGCGACGGCGACGTGCTCGACCTGCCTGGTCGCCCCGAGATCATCGGCCTGCCCGGCCACTCGGCAGGATCGGTCGCCATCCGCGTTCCCGCGGCGGATGCCGTCTTCCTCGGCGACGCCGTGACCACGCGCAATGTGCTCACGGGCGTGCAGGCGGTGGCACTCGGGCCGTTCAGCGATGCGCCGGGCCAGACCCCGGGGAGCCTCGAGCGCCTGCGCGGACTTCCCGAGCGGCGGATGCTGCCCGGCCACGGTCCGGAGTTCGCCGGCACCGCCGATGAGCTGATCGCGGCGCTCGTCAGCTGAGGGCTCGCGGATCGACGGGCTCAGGTCGACGGGGTGACGACCCGCACCCCGTCGAACCTGCGGAAGTCTCGATCGAAGGTCGCAACGGGACAGTCGTAGCCGAGCGCCACGGAGGCGATATAGGCATCCGGAACGAGATTCCCCGTCGAATCGGATTCCTGACACAGCGCGACAAGTCGCGTGGCGCTCTCGGTGAACGGCGCTGCGGTCAGGTATGCCGGGGCGGCGACGACGACCCGGATGAAGTCACTCGCCTCGTCCAACGTGGACGGCACCGCGAATGCGCCCCGCAGCGTGACGATGCGAAGGAAGCCGGTCCAGACAGCATCTGGGATGACGACGTCGTCGAAGCCGCCCAGTGCCTGCCCGAGCCATGTGTGTGCGATCTCGTGATGCGGATGATCCTGACGGAATGCGGCGACGAGCACGTTGACGTCGATGACGATCATGCGACGTCGCTGCCCATCGCATCGTAGAGCCCGCGGTTCGAGGTCAGATCCACACCCGGTGCCGCGCCTCCATCCGCGCGGGAGACCGGAAGGTCCACCGGCCGGCGGCCGGTACGTCCCGTTGCGAGCTCGCGGCGCAGCGCCTCCTCGACGAAAGAGCCCAGCGTCACTCCCGCAGCCTGGGCACGGCGCTTCGCCTGCTCCAGGAGTTGATCGTTGATCGCCAGCGTGGTGCGCATGATGTCGATGATATCGCATCACCTGCATCAGATCGTGCCGGAGGAGGTCGACCTGTGTCAGCCCGCCGCCCGCAGCACGGCCCACAGCTCGGCCCGCGCGGGGAACGACGACAGGTCGGAGCCCAGCAGGCCGGCGGCCTGCGCGATGCGCGTGCGCAGCGTATGACGGTGGATGCCGAGGGCTGCCGCGGTGCGCTCGCTGTGGGCGTCGTGCTCCAGCCAGACGCGCAGAGTGAGCTCCAGCTCGCCGCCGGTCTCCTGGTCGTGGCGGCGGAGCGGGGCCAGACGGGTGCGGGCGAGCAGCCGCGTCTCCTCGCCGCCCAGCGCATCGAGCACGCCGCCCGAGGTCGCATCCGCGTACCGGGTGACCCCGCTCCGCCCGCGGCGCAGCGCCGTGAGGGCCTGTGCGTGCGCCTGCGAGAATCCGCTGTACTCCCCAGCGCTGGAGAGTCCGATCCGGATGCCGAGCCTGCCGGCGACCTCGTCGAACTCAGCGGCGTCCGCGGCGGACACGCAGATCGTCACGCCATCCGGTCCCTCGGCCAGGAACGAGGCGACACCGGCATCCGTCCGTCGCCTCTCCCACCAGTCGATCAGGGCGCCGGCGCGCGGCGTCTCGGCGACGGCCAGCACGACGGGAGCGGCCGGGAGCGAACCGAGCACGCGTCGCGCCAGCGTCGGGTCGTCGTCCTGCAGCGATGCCAGCAGCTGCGTGTGCATGCGGCGGCGAGCCCTGGACATCTGCTCGTTCTGCTCCAGCGCGAGTCCCGCCATCGCGATCACGGAGGTGATGACCGCGCGGGTCTCGGCGTCCAGCGCCGCCGCCTCGATCGCGATCGCGCCGCGCAGCTGGCCGGTGCGCCCCAGGGTGAACAGCGTGAAGGCGCCGTCGGGATCCTCGATCGTCCGGCTGGCCGCACCGCCGCGGGCCAGCAGCTCGGCGACGCCGGCGGCGACGGCATCCGCTCCCGATCCGAGCGCGGTCGGATGCTCGTGACTCAGCGCACCCGTCGCGTCGTACATCCCCACCCAGCAGCCGAGCCGGCGCGACAGCTCGGACAGCGTCGACTCCAGCCCGTGCGGGCGGAGGGCCGCGATCGCGAGCGCGCGCTGCGCCTCGAGCGCCCAGGTGCGCCGGGCGTACGCGGAGGCCGCGATGGCCTCGGCGTGCGCGCGGGCGATCGCGAGGAACGGGATGTCGTAGGGGACCTCGAACAGTGCGAGCCCGGCGTGCGCGCACGCGGCGATGAGCTCGTCGGGCACGCCGACGCGGTGCACGCCGGAGCCGAAGCCCAGAGCCAGCACGCCGCGGTGGACCAGGCGCGCGACGTACGCGGTGGCGCCCTCGGCGTCCTCCTCGGCGAGCTGCATGCCGGTGGTCAGCAGCACCAGGTCCTCGGCGAGGAACGGTGTGGGGTCCACCAGGTCGGAGTTGTGCACCCAGCGCACGGGCTGCTCCAGGGCTCCGTCGACTAGCTCCGACTCGTCGGACACCAGGCGCAGCCCGAGATCGCGCCGGCCGAGCAGGGTGCGCAGCGACGGTGCGGCGGCCGGTTCCATGGCGTCTCCAGAATGTACGAAGCGGCGAATCGTGCAGTTCCATTGTACGGACGGGTGAATGCATCCGTCCGGCGCCGGACGTAGCCTCACCTCATGACACTCATCGACGAGACCTCCACGATCCCCGCCGGCGGACCCACCCTCGAGCAGGTCCGTCGCGTCGTCACCGAACTCCCCGGGCCCCACTCGGCCGCCATCCTCGCCCGCAAGGCGGATGCCGTCGCCGGCGGCGTTTCCACGTCCATGCCGGTCGCCGTCGTGGCCGCGGGCGGCGGGGTTGTCCTCGACGCGGACGGCAACTCGCTCATCGACCTCGGCTCCGGCATCGCCGTGACCAGCGTCGGCAACGCGCACCCCAAGGTCGCCGCAGCCGTCGCGGCCCAGGCCGCGCAGTTCACCCACACCTGCTTCATGATCTCGCCCTACGAGTCCTACATCGAGGTGGCCGAGGCGCTGAACCGCCTCACCCCGGGCGACTTCGCCAAGAAGACCGCGCTGTTCAACTCCGGCGCCGAGGCCGTCGAGAACGCGATCAAGATCGCCCGCAAGCACACCGGACGTCAGGCCGTCGTGGCCTTCGACCACGGTTACCACGGCCGCACCAACCTCACGATGGCGCTGACCGCGAAGTCCATGCCGTACAAGTCCGGCTTCGGGCCGTTCGCCCCCGAGGTCTACCGCGTGCCCGCTTCGTACCCCTACCGCGACGGCCTGTCCGGCGCCGAGGCCGCCAAGCGCGCCATCACGCTCATCGAGAAGCAGGTCGGCGCCGACAACCTGGCCGCCGTCATCCTCGAGCCCATCCAGGGCGAGGGCGGCTTCATCGTCCCCGCCGACGGCTTCCTCGAGGCCATCGTCGAATGGAGCCGCGCCAACGGCGTCGTCTTCATCGCCGACGAGGTGCAGACGGGCTTCGCCCGCACCGGCGCCATGTTCGCCAGCGAGATCTTCGGCATCGAGCCCGATCTCATCACCACGGCCAAGGGCATCGCCGCCGGTCTGCCGCTCGCCGGCGTCACCGGCCGCGCCGAGATCATGGACGCCGCGCATGCCGGTGGCCTGGGCGGCACCTACGGCGGCAACCCCGTCGCCTGCGCCGCCGCGCTGGCCGCGATCGACGCCTTCGAGAACGAGGGCCTCGTCGAGCGCGCGCAGCAGATCGGCAGCATCCTGCGCGACCGCCTCGAGGCCATCAAGGCGATCGACCCCCGCATCGGCGACGTCCGCGGTCACGGCGCGATGATGGCCGCCGAGTTCGTGAACCCCGAGACGGGGGAGCCGGATGCCGCCCTCACCGGCGCCGTCGCCAAGGCCTGCATCGCCGAGGGCGTCATCGTCCTGACCTGCGGCACGTTCGGCAACGTCATCCGCTTCCTGCCGCCGCTGTCGATCGGCGACGAGCTGCTGAACGACGGCCTGGACGTCGTGGCGGCCGCGCTCGCGAACGCCCAGGGCAACTGAGACCGCCGGCCGCGATCCTGGTCGGGGGATCAGGGATCGCGGCCGGCAGCACCTTCACACCTCAACCTCTGCATCAAAGGAGATCGCTCATGAGCGAGTACGAGATCAGCCGCGACGTCGTCATCATCGGAGCCGGCGCCGCCGGCCTCACCGCAGCCAACGAGCTGCGCAGGGCGGGCCTCTCCGTCGCCGTGCTGGAGGCGCGCGACCGCGTCGGCGGCCGGCTGTGGACCGACATCATCGACGGCGCCATGCTCGAGCTCGGCGGCCAGTGGATCTCGCCGGATCAGGACGCCCTGAAGCAGACGGTCGAGGAGCTCGGCCTGGAGACCTTCAGCCGCTACCGCGAGGGGGACAGCGTGTACGTCGGCCCCGACGGCGTCGTGCACCGCTTCACCGGCGAGATGTTCCCGGTGTCGCCCGCGACCGAGAAGGTCATCGCCGAGGTCACCGAGCGTCTCGACGCGATGGTCGCCGAGATCGACCCCGACCGCCCCTGGGAGCACCCGAACGCGGCGGAGTGGGACAGCATCACCTGGGACGCCTGGCTGCGCACGCAGACCGACGACGACGAGGCGATCCGCAACCTCGCATTCGCCACCGGCTCCGCCATGCTCACCAAGCCGACGCACGCGTTCTCGCTGCTGCAGTCGCTGCTGATGGCGGCATCCGCGGGCTCCTACTCGAACCTCGTCGACGCCGACTTCATCCTCGACAAGCGCGTCGTCGGCGGCCTGCAGCAGGTTCCGCTGCTGCTCGCCGAGCGCCTCGGCGACGACGTGCTGCTGGGCCAGCCAGTCCGCAGCCTGGAGTGGTCCGACCCGTCGACGGGCTCGGGGACCGGCGGCGTCGTCGCCGTCACCGAGAAGACCACCGTGCGCGCGCGCTTCGCGATCCTCGCGCACGCCCCGGTGCTCTACAACCGGATCTCGTTCGTCCCGCCGCTGCCGCGTCGCCAGCACCAGCTGCACCAGCACCTGTCGATGGGCTTCGTCATCAAGGTGCACGCGGTGTACGACCGTCCGTTCTGGCGCGAGCAGGGCCTCAGCGGCACCGCCTTCAGCCCGTACGAGCTCTCGCACGAGGCCTACGACAACACCAACCACGGCGACGAGCGCGGCACGCTGGTCGGCTTCGTCTCCGACCAGAACGCCGACGACCTGTTCCGTGTGAGCGCCGAGGAGCGCAAGGAGCGCATCCTCGAGTCGCTGTCCCACTACTACGGTCCCGAGGCGAAGAACCCGGTCGTCTACTACGAGAGCGACTGGGGCACCGAGGAGTGGACCCGCGGCGCCTACGCCGCCAGCTTCGACATGGGCGGGCTGCACCGCTACGGCGCCGACCTGCGCTCGGCCGTCGGACCGATCCACTTCGCCTGCAGCGACATGGCCGGCGCCGGTTACCAGCACGTCGACGGCGCGATCCGGATGGGCCGCCTGGCGGCATCCCAGATCGTCGAGAAGGCGCGCGCCGTCGGCGGCGACGCGTGACCGGCTCGATCGTCGTCGGCTACACGGCGACGGATGCGGGCGCCGACGCGCTCGCCCTCGGCACGCGCCTCGCGCGCGCCACGGGTGCTGCACTGCGGGTCGTGATCGTGCTGCCCTCCGAGGGGACCATGAGCAAGGCCGTCGCCCCCGAGCGCGCGTACGAGGAGCTTCTCCGCGAGCAGGCGCGCACCTGGCTGGCGGATGCCGCGAAGACCATCCCCGCGGGGCTCGTGCACAGCGCCCACGTGCGCTTCGCCGAGTCGTTCGGCGAGGGCCTGCAGGCCGCCGCCGACGAGTTCGGCGCCACGCTGCTCGTCCTGGGAGCCGCGAACGGCGGCGCCCTGCGCCGCCACCGGCTCGGCTCGGTGGCATCCGAGCTGCTGCACGCCTCGACCGTGCCCGTCGCGCTCGCGCCGGCAGGACTCTCGCGCGAGCCGGATGCCGGGCTGCCGCGCATCACGGTCGCCACCGGCACCCGCCCGGGCGCCGAGCTCCTGCTGGAGAGCGCCGTGCGCCTCGCCTCGGCGTCCGGGGCCGCCGTGCGGCTGGTCTCGCTCATGCCCCTCGACGTTCCCGCAGGGCTCAACACCGGCGCCATCACGCTGCTGAAGGACGCCCACGTCGACCAGGTGCTCGCCTCGGCCAGGGACCGGCTCTCCGGCGAGACCGACGTGGAGGTGCTGCAGGCCGGCGGGGACAGCATCGTGGACTGGCTGCCAGGCGAGATCGTGCTGGTCGGCTCCAGCCGGCTCGCCCAGCCGCGCCGGCTGTTCCTGGGCTCGACCGCGGCGAAGATGCTCCGCGAGCTGCCCGTACCCATGATCGTGGTGCCCCGCACCCGCGCCGAAGGAGCGTGAACATGAGCGAGTCGACGAAGTCTCCGCTCTCCACGGCGGCACACGCCGCTGCACCGGGCGACGCCGTGCCCGGCACCGCCGACCCGGTGACCGGAGGCATCTCCCGCAAGGGACTCAGCGTCGGAACGGTGGGCGTCCTGGGCGCCCTGGTGATGGGCATCTCGTGCATCGCCCCGGCGTACACCTACACCGCCGGCATCGGCGGCGCGGTCGGCGCCGTCGGATTCCAGGTGCCCGCGATCCTGCTGCTCGGGTTCATCCCGATGCTTCTCGTCGCCTTCGGCTATCGCGAGCTCAACAAGGCCATGCCCGACTCCGGCACCTCCTTCACCTGGGCCACGCGGGCGTTCGGCCCGTACGTCGGCTGGATGGCGGGATGGGGCCTGATCGTCGCGACGATCCTGGTGCTCTCCAACCTCGCCGGCATCGCCGTCGACTTCCTCTTCCTGCTGATCTCGCAGATCTCCGGCAACGAGGCCATCGCCGAGATCACCCGCAACCCGTTCGTGAACGTCGCCGTGTGCCTGATCTTCGTCGCGCTCGCCACCTGGGTCTCCTACCGCGACGTGTCCACCTCGCAGAAGCTGCAGTACGGTCTGGTGGCCTTCCAGATCGCGATCCTCGTGCTGTTCGCCGTGATGGCGATCGTCGAGACCGTGCAGGGCGGCGCCTTCGAGGCGCACATGCCCGAGTTCGCGTGGTTCAACCCGCTCGAGATCAAGGGCGGCCTGTCCATGATCGTGATGGGCCTGTCCGCCTCGGTCTTCATGTTCTGGGGGTGGGACGTCACCCTCACGATGAACGAGGAGGCGAAGGACCCCGAGCGCACGCCGGGGCGCGCGGCCATGCTCACGGTGATCTCGATCATCGCGATCTACCTCCTGCTCACGGTCAGCAGCCTGATGTACTCCGGGATCGGCGACAAGGGCCTCGGCCTGACGAACGAGGAGATCGGCGGCAACGTGTTCTTCGCGCTGTCGGGTCCGGTCATGGGCGGCCTGGCCTTCCTGCTCTCGCTCGCGGTGCTCACCTCGTCGGCGTCGTCGCTGCAGTCGACGTTCATCTCGCCGGCTCGCACCCTGCTGGCGATGGGCCACTACGGCGCCGTGCCCAAGAGGTTCGCCGGCGTCAGCCCGCGGTTCTTCACCCCCGGGTTCGCGACGATCGCGTCGGCCGTCGTCGCGGGCGGCTTCTACGCCGTGATGCGCTTCCTCAGCGAGGACGCGCTGTGGGACACGATCCTGGCGCTGGGCATGATGATCTGCTTCTACTACGGCATCACCGCGCTGTCCTGCGTGTGGTACTTCCGTCACCAGTGGTTCGACTCGGGCAAGGACTTCTTCTTCAAGTTCGCCAGCCCTCTGGTCGGCGGCATCATCCTGCTGGTGCTGTTCGTGATCACGGCGATCGACAGCCTCGCCCCCGACTACGGGTCGATCGCGATCGGCGCCGACGAGAACGGCGAGGGCGGCATCGGCATCGTGTTCTTCATCGGCGTCGGCCTGCTCGTCTTCGGCGGTGTGCTGATGCTCGTGCAGAGATTCGTCTCCCCCGACTTCTTCCGCGGCAAGACGCTTAGCATGGACGCGCCGCCCAGCCTCCGCCAGCACTGATCCTCCTCGAGAGAAAGAGAAACCATGAGCACTGCACTCGCACCGAACGAGCAGGAACTCCTCGCCCGCGTCCCCGGCGGCCTCTTCATCGGCGGCCAGTGGACGGATGCCGAGGAGGGGCGCACCTTCGACGTGCGCGACCCCTCCACCAACCAGGTGATCGCCTCGATCGCTGACGCGACGCCCGCCGACGGCATCCGCGCTCTGGATGCCGCCGTCGCCGCGCAGGACGCCTGGGCCGAAACCGCCCCGCGCACCCGCAGCGACATCCTGCGCCGCGCCTGGGAGCTGGTGCAGGAGCACAAGGAGGATCTCGCGCTGCTGATGACCCTCGAGATGGGCAAGCCGCTGGCCGAGTCCCGCGGCGAGGTCGCCTACGGCGGCGAGTTCCTGCGCTGGTTCAGCGAGGAGGCCGTGCGCATCAGCGGTCGCTACGGCAGCAACCCCGAGGGCACCGGCCGCATGATCGTCTCGCAGCGCCCGGTCGGTCCGTCCTTCTTCATCACTCCGTGGAACTTCCCGTTCGCGATGGCCACGCGCAAGATCGCCCCGGCGCTGGCCGCCGGCTGCACCGTGGTCGTCAAGCCCGCGGCGCTCACGCCGCTGACCACGATCTTCTTCACGAAGCT
>ERZ778022.5689-NODE-5689-length-9997-cov-5.674713_pt1 | contig 9997 bp, 3 predicted proteins | sample MGYA00375752_ERZ778022 | MGnify/ENA primary metagenome ERZ778022 (study PRJEB29350, sample SAMN05389826) | bioreactor metagenome | isolation source: Thiocyanate bioreactor | place: South Africa: University of Cape Town | collected 2014-04-04 ...
CGCCGCTGCCGCCGCCACCGCCGCTGCTGCTGATGTTGCTGTGGCCGGCACAACGCCGCCCAGCCGCGCCGCTGCCCGGGCGGCGACCAGCCCGCTGCCGCACACCGGCAGCATGGTTGCGGGGGTGGAGGGAGGGATGAGGGGTGATGAGGGGGTGAGGGGAGGAGTGGTAGCGAGAGTAGTAGTAGAGGAGAGGAGTACGAGAGGAGAGGAGAGGGGAGGAGAGCAGTAGTAGTAGGGAGAGAGAGGGGAGAGAGTAGCGAGAGAGTAGGAGGAGGAGAGAGAGTAGTAGTAGCGAGAGGGATAGAGCAAGTAGTAGTAGAGAGGAGCAAGTAGTAGTAGGGAGTAGGTAGTGGAGAGCAGAGGAGAGAGGAGAGAGGAGAGAGGAGGAGAGGAGAGGAGAGGAGATGTGTAGCAATAATGGTGCAAGAGGGAGTGGTGTAGCAACAAAGGGGAGGCAAGGGAACGCTACACCGCTGTAAATACTGCCACTGCCCGCCGCTTCCACCCCACGCCGCCGTCGCGTTGTCTGTGATGGTATTACCACCACACCACCCATGGCACCAGTAGGCGACAAGAGAGATTTTTTCCAAGTGGGTTTTCGTCCCCGTCCACGCGCCCTTCCCACTAAAAACCCAGACAACACGCTTGCCCATGTGAGTACCTGGGTGGGGATGTGGGTAGTACGGCGGAAATCGTGCGGCAGCAGGGAGAGAAGTGTCGGCGGAGATTTTTTCCATCGTCCGCATTAATGCGTGCGCCCCATTAATGCGGCGCCCTGGTTAATTATAATTAGGGCGGCAATGGTCTAGTAATGCACCCCGCACCGAACAATACGGGCAACAAACGCACCGATGGCGGCGGCGTAATAACGTCATGAGGTGGTAGCACTGCGTCGTTTGTTGCGATTGGCGGGGTTAAGTTCCCGGTATCCCCTCTGTGTGCGTTGAATATCCTCGCCATTGCCGCCTCTCTCTCTCGCCTCCCCTCTCACCCTACAGTGACCCACCCTACACACACACTCGTCGTCCACCGTTCCTGTACACACACACTCGTCGTCCACCGTTCCGGTACGCACACACTCGTCCTCCACCGTCCGTACACACTCGACCACCGTACACACTCGACCACCCTACACACTCGACCACCCGACACACTCGTCCACCCTACACACTCGACCACCCGACACTCGTCGTCCACCCTACACACACACTACTCGCTCGGACAACACTGCCGCGACAGACGTGGAAGTTGTGGAACGTGGAGTGCGCCGTTCAGTGGACACAAAGTAGAATGGCTCGTAGCCGGCACGTGGCCCGGGCGGTGGCGACCGCTGCAGCTGCTGCCGCTGCGGTGATGCTGGCGACGCAACCCGCTGCCGCTGCCGGAGCAGCTGCAGCAGCAGCAGCAGCGCAGCCGCCCAGCTTGCGCCGTAGGAAGGCATCGCCGCGCGCACCAGCAGCAGCAACGGCACCAGCACCAGCAGCAGCAGCAGCAGCAGCAACAGCAACATGCGTGTTGCCAAGCATGCGGCCGGCGCCGGCGGCGCGCACGTACGTGTCGCCGGCGGTGGATGCGCTCATTGCGTCGTACCTGCCGCGGTTCATTGACCCCAACCTGGGCACGCTGTTCGCCAACGCGCTGCCCAACGCGCTGGACACGACGGTGTACGCGCACACGCCGGTGGCGGGGTCGACGGCGGCGGCGCCGGCAGACACGTTCATCATCACGGGCGACATTGAGGCCATGTGGCTGCGCGACTCCACCAACCAGGTGCTGCCGTACTTGGGCCTGGCGGCAGGCGACTCGGCGCTGCGCGACCTGCTGGTGGGCCTGATCGGGCGGCAGGCGCGCAGCGTGCTCATTGACACGTACGCCAACGCGTTCCAGGAGAACGCGCTGGGTGGGCAGGGGCCGCACGCCGACGACGCCACGTATACCACCCTGTTTGCCGGCACCGTGGTGTCTGCCATGACGCCCGCCGTGTTTGAGCGCAAGTGGGAGGTGGACTCGCTGGCCAACGTACTGCGCCTGTCGGCGGCGTACTGGGACGCGACGGGCGACGCCAGCCCGTTCAACGCCACGTGGGTGGCGGCGGTGGGCACCATCCTGGCCACGTTCAAGGCGCAGCAGGCGGACACGGCGCAGGAGGACGCGGCGGGCGGGCCGGCGTACACCTTCCAGCGCACCACCAGCCAGCCTACCGACACGCTGGAGCAGGGGCGCGGCTTCCCCGTGTCGTACACCGGCATGATCAAGACCGCTTTCCGCGCCTCTGACGACGCCACCATCTACAACTACAACATCCCAGAGAACGCATTTGCTGCCGTCGCGCTGCGCGCTGTCGCACCCCTGCTGTCGGCCGTGAATGCCACCACGCTGGCGGCGGCCGCCACGGCGCTGGCAGGCCAGGTGGAGGCGGGCATGGCGACGTGGGGCACCATGCACCACCCCACCGCCGGCACCGTGTGGGCGTACGAGGTGGACGGCTTTGGCAACGCCGTGTTCATGGATGACGCCAACATCCCCTCCCTCCTCGCCATGCCGTACTACGGCGCCTCCAACGGCTCCGACGCGCTGTACCTCGCCACGCGTGCCGCCGTCCTCAGCGCCGCCAACCCCTGGTTCCTCAACGGCACCGCCGGCGCGGGTGTGGGCGGGTGCGTCACAGACTCTATCGACGGGTGATCGCTGCCACGCTCTATCACCAAACACTGTCGCCCCCCACTCCACCCCGCACTCGCGCAGGCCACACAACGGCTGGCCGTACATCTGGCCCATGTCCATCATCATGCGCGGGTGGACGGCGCAGAGCGACGCAGAGATTGTGGAGGTGCTCAACACGCTCGTCGGCACCACCGCGTGCACCGGCCTCATGCACGAGAGCTTCAACTTCAACGACGCCACCGACTTTACGCGCCCCTGGTTCGCGTGGGCCAACAGCCTGTTTGGCTCCTTCATCATGAAGCTGGCGGTGGAGAAGCCGTACCTCATCTTCAACAAGTGAGCTGGCTGCTGCAGCCGCGCGCGCGCATTTACATTCTCCCACGATTCAATCAAGCCAATCATATGGTAATTAAATAAATATCTGAATAAGAAGGTAGCGCGTGGACACAAGCGCGTCACACTGTGGCAGCCGGTGCGGCGCCAAACATGAACTCCATGTACAGGCCACGCAGCGTGTGCCACGCGGCTGCAGCCTTGGCGTTGCGGTGCGCCGCGGTGCCGTTCCGCAGCGCGGCGTCCTCTGCCAGCATGGCGCGCGCCAGCGCACGCAGTACGGAGGTGAGAGCCTCCAGCATGTACGAGCTGCCGTCGCCGCCCGCCTCCGCCGGCAGCGCAATGTAGTCGCCGCTCGCGGCGCCCGCCGCCGCCACGCCCGCCATGGACTGGCCACGCCGCTCCGGCAGCGGCGGCACAAACACGGTGGCGGCGCCCACCGTGTGCCACGACCGCGGCACCGCCGCCCACAGCCGCTTAAAATCGTCGTACGACCGGTGCACCACCCACACCTGCAGCCCCGCCGCGCTGCGCGCGCGCTCCATCAGGCTGTGCAGGCTGTGCATGCTGCCCGCCGCCGCCAGCGGCCGCTCCACCAACACAGCCACCGCGTAGTAGTGCTGCCGCGTCGCGCCGCCAGGGTGCGTCGCACCCGCCGCGCCTGCCGCCGCCGCCGCCGCCGCTGCCGCTGCCCCGCCGCCGCCGCCACCCGTAGGCGCTGCCATCGCGGCAGTATACGCGGTGCGCAGCGCCGCAAGCTGCGCGCCCGCGCCACTCGTCGCCGCGTGCGCTGACGACGACGACGACGCCGACACGGCCAACGCTGGTGACGCTGCCAAGGCGGGACCCGCGCCGCCCGCCAGCGGTAGTGCCAGCAGCTCGCCGCGCGTGGCAGGCGGCGTGTACAACCCAAACACAGCGGCGGCGCGCAGGCGCTGCAGCCGCGACCTCGCCGCCTGCTCACGGTTCCGGGCGTCCTGCAGCGCACCCAGCGTTGCGCGCAGCACGGTGCCGCGCGACACGCGTGCTTCCGCAGCCTGCCGCGCCGCCGCCCCCGCCTCCGTGCGTGCAATCTTGTCGCGCTCGCTGTGCCCCTTGATCGCCAGCGCCAGCACGCGGCGCAGCGTGGCGGCGTCCTCTGACGACGCACACAGGAACGCCCACCCCTCCGCCGTCTTCCGCGAGCTGACCATGAGCACAGGGCCGTCGGCGCGCATGGATAGCAGCGGCACAACCACCACGCGCCGCCGCGCCGCCGCACCCCGCACGCCCGCCAGCGACGCAACCAGGGTGGCAGCCGCGCCCACGCCCGCTGCCACCTGCGTGGCAGCCGTCCGGAAGCCGGTGGTAATGGCGCCCGCCGCACCGCGACCCCACGCCGCCACACCACCGCCGCCACCGCCACCGCCACCTCCGCCGCCGTCGCCGGGGGACGTTTCATCGCCGTCGCCGGCCGCGCCGCTGCCGTCATCCCGCAGCTCAAACAGCTGGATCTCTGCCGCCACACTGTTGGTCTTGTCAAACACGATGAACAGGGAGCGGTCGGTGACCAGCAGCGTGTAGGGCGTTGGGATGGGCGACTCATATGTGCCTGCCAGCTGCTGCCCCAGCGTCTCCAGCGTGCTCGGCCCGGTGGCGGCGGCAGCTGCTGCAGCTGCTGCTGCTGCTGGCGGCGCCGCAGTACCGTCACCAGAACTGGCGGCAGCAGTGGCAGCGGCGGCACCGCCACCTGGCGGCTCACCCGCCTCCAGCAGTCGCGGCCGGTCGCCCATCCGCTCTGACACCGCCGGCACGCACCGAAGCGACGGGTCGTAGTCATACACGCCGGCGCGGTCAGACGACAGTCGGCCGGCGGCCGCCACGCTGGCTGTCGTGCACACGCCAGGCGGCGGTGGGCCCGCAACGATGGGCACAGCGGCGCCACTGCCGCTACCAACCCGCGCGTCCACCGGCGCGGCGGCGAAGGCGGGGCGGTAAGTAAGGTACTGGTCCTGCAGCTCGCGCACGGCGTGGCGCTGGATGTCGGCGGACTGCGACACCTTGTACGAGCGGTACGCCACGGCGTCAATGTGGTACACGTACGCGTGCCCCACGCCGCGCCCATGGTCCTGCAGCACGTACAGCCGCGCGCCGCCCTCCGCCTCGCGCGGCGAGTACACCGCCAGCACGCCCGACAGCGGCACATAGCGCGGCAGGCGGTCGCGGCGCGCCGCGACCTTGCGCTCCGCCACCGTGTTGGCCACGCCCTGCAGCGTGTACACCGTGCCGTCGATGGCGCCCACCACCGGCTTCACCGCCACGCCAATCACGCCCGCCGCCAGGCCGCGCATGCCACCCAGGAAGCCGCGCCGGAAGCCGCGCGCGGGCGCCACCACGATGCCCGCCACGCCGCCCACCACACCCGCGCCCAACGCCCAGGCACCGCGCCGCACGCCCTCATACACGTTCTTGGGCGGGCCCGCCAGCCGTGCCGCCTTGGCGCGCTTGCGGCCCTCTAGCTCGTCCTCCTGCTCCATGTTCAGCTTGCGCAGGCCCTTGGACACGGAGCCCAGCACCTTGGCGGCGGAAGACACGACGCCCACCGTCGTGTTGCGCACCAGCGCCACCGCGTTGCTGGCCACCGTGACGCCAAACTCGGACGGCGTGTCCAGCAGCCCCGCGGCGGGCTCGTACAGCAGGCGCAGGACGTCGCGGCCCATGCCAGACACCAGGCCCACCGGGTTGCCCAGGAACTCGGCGCTGCCCAGGATCTTGTACCACTCGCGCAGGCCGCCCTGTACGTAGTGCCCCGTCAGCCGCGACACCAGCATGTCGGTCGTCTCAAACACGTGCTGCGCAAACAGGGAGGGCAGCGCCAGCGGCGCGTGGTCAATGTTAGCCAGAGTGGACCCCAGCGCGTCAATCACGTTCTTGGCGTAGCCAAACACGGGGATGTCAGGTAGCATCTCGGCCAGGAAGCTGGTGTCGCCGCCCAGCACGAAGGTGATGTCCACCGCGATGGGGTGCAGCCGCAGCATGCCAATGTAGATGCGCGACTCGCCCTCCACTGGCGCCACCGCCAGCAGCGACGCGTGCCGCACCGCCTCCACCTCCGCCGCCTCCGCGTGCGACAGCGCCGTGTCCAGGTGCCCCAGCTGCCCCGCAAACATATCCCGCGTCACCGCCCCCACCTCCAACCCCGCAGGTGCCACCGTCGATAACGACGGCTGCCGCCCCAGCCGGCCGACACCAGCGGCACTACTCGGGGCGGCAGCGGCGGCGGCGCTCGTGGCGCTTGCGGCGCCTGCCACCGCTGCCACCTGCGCAGACCGCACCGCTAGCTGTGACATCATGCGCCGGTTGGCGACACCCAGGCCGGCAGCCACGTCGTCGCCGGCGGCCACCGCCGCCAGGTTCAGCGACGACACCAGCTTGAGGATGGCGCCCAGCAGCTCGTCATCCACCTCTACCGCCAGCCGCTGCAGCAGCAGGGACACATCCTCCACGTACAGGATGTTGGGGTGTGCCGCAGTCACCAGGTTGAGACCCAGCGCGTCAAGACCGCCGCCGCCATCACCGCCGCCGTCGCCACCACCACGCCCGCTGGCGGCAATGCGCCGTGTGACGCCGCCACCCCGTCCGCCGCGGCCACCGCGCCCACCATGGCCGCCCGCCGCGCCGCGCCGTATCTCCGGCACCACGGTGCCCAGCACCACAGGGTGCAAGCTGGACCGCAGCTGGCAGTCAATCTGCAGGCGCCGCAGGCGCGCCGTCACCGCCAGGCGGCCGGTCAGGTACGACTTGATGTCAGCGCGCAGGTCCGCCGCCGTGATGTACAGCACCTCCTCCGGGTCCTGGTTCACAACCGACACGCCCACGCCAGCCACATCCACCACCACGGCCGTCGACATGCCCGCCTCGCGGGGCGCGTACAGCGGCACCCAGCGCAGGCGCAGGCGCACGCAGGGCTGCGGCGGCGCCCGTGCAACCGCCTCCGCCTCTTCCGCGGCCCCTGCTGCCCCACCACCGCGTGCAACCAGCGCCGTTGCCAGCTGCGCCGCAGTGACGGGCGGCGAGCCTGCCGCCACTGCTGAGGGCGTCGGTGCGCCAGCTGCCACCGCAGCGGCGCTGGCGGCGGCCACCAAGTCGTCGGCGGCGCTTGGCTCCAGCACAAACCAGCGGTCCAGCGCCGCGCCCGGGTACGGCACCGGGATGAAGGAGCGTGCTGCCACGCACTCGTCCGCCGCGCCCATGGTGCCATCAGCACGCGCCTCGCTGGCGCCCTCCCCTCCTGCGCCGCCCAACCCCAGCAGGCTGAACAGCGGCTTGGTGGACGCACCAACCGCGCTTGCCAGTGCCGACTTGCCGCCGCTGCCACTGCCGCCAGCTACGCCGCCGTCATCCCCAATGCCGTCATCCGTGGCGGCGACGTCGTCACCCTCCCGGCCACCACTGCCGCCACTGCCTGCCGCGTCACCACCCACGCCAACCACCTTGGGTGCGAAGGATGCCAGCAGGTCGCTGCCCAACACGGGCGCCTCCGCCACCGACAAGTCTGCCAGCTGCTTAGCGCGCGAGTCGTCGGCACGCACCTCGCCACCCAGCCGCCGCGCAAACAGCTGCACCGTCACAAACGGCAGCGGCGGGCAGGGCACGGCACTGTCAGGCAGCAGCGCCTCGCCGCCGGCGGCCGCCACCTCCGCCACGAACTCCTCATACCGGTGCAGCCACGCGGCCGGTGGCGGTGGCGGCGGCGGCAGCAGCTCGCCAAACAGCGCCACGTCATTAAAGAACACGCTGCTGCTGCTGTCACTGCCGCCGCCGCCGCCACCACCGCTGCTGCTGCGGGAGGTGGAAGGCGCGGAGCGCACCGACGCGGGCGACGCGCGCAGCGCGGGGGCGCCGGTAAGCGCGGCGGTGGCAGCCACGAGTGCCGCTTCCGTAACGCCCTCACCCGGCCGGAACGGCGTGAACACCAGCGTCAGGCGTGCGTCGGCGCGTGGGAAGGGGTCCGCCTCAGGTGGCAGAAGCGCCAGCGCGGCTGCCAGCGCCGCCATCACATCCTCCGCGCTATCGTGCGCCGTACTGGTGCCGTTGATGGCGGTCAGCGCCATGCCACGCCGCAGCGTGCGCGCACGCAGCGCGCCCTCCGGCGCCACCGCATTGCCCACCGCGGCGAAGTCCACGCCGCCCACCATGACGGCGTACCGGCTGGCCACCGCTGCCGCCTGCTGCGCAACGTCCAGCGGCAGGGCGTCGGCATCCACACCGCCGCCGTCCCGGCGCGCGCCACCACCACCTACCCACATGGCGTCCCCGACATCAGCCGCGTTGGTGGGCTCCAGTCGCAGCCCCAGCGCGCGGCACACAAACGTGAGGGTTAGGGTGGGTGTGGCAGCGCCCGTGCGTCGACGCACACCGGCGCCCGCGGACATCACCGCGTAGAAACGTGGCAGGGCGGGCGACGCCGCGGACGGTTCACCTGCTGCCGCCGCCGCCGCCGGCGGCGGCAGGTTGCGCACCTCCACCACTGCCACCTCCAGCTGCAACCCCACCAGCCGCCGGTTCGCGTCGGCGGCACGCGCCGCCGCCACACGTGCCGCCACACTGGCCGCACCCGTCTCAGGTGGTGCCGCTAGCGCAGTGGTGCTGCCGCTGCCGCCGTCGGTGGCAGCAGCCTCAGCCGCCGCCTGCCCTGCCAGCGGGCCAGCCACCCGTGACGCCAGTGTGCGGCGCACCTGACGCCGGTGGCTGCGCGACCGCGCACGGAAGAGGCTGTGCTTCAGGGCGGCCGCCACGGCTGGCGTGACCGCGCCCTCGCCACGCGCTGCGCCGCCATCAGGTGATGGCGCTCGGGGTGTTCCATCTGCAATAACGCCGGTTGCAGACGCCATCGTAGCGGCTGCCGCAGCTGCTGCCGCCGCTGCCGCCGCTGCGCCACCTGCTGCACCGCCGCCGCCGCCGCCGCCGCCGCCGCCGCCGCCGCCGCCGCCGCCGCCAAATGCGCTGGGTGTGGGCGACGACAGGGATGAAGAGGGGCTGACAAGCGCGTCAAACCCGCGTGCGGAGGCACGGGAATGCGGGGACGCCGTGGCGCCTGATGGGCTGAACGGCGACGCCACCTGCACACCCAGCTTCATCTGCAGCTTGGTGATGTGCGCCACCAGGCGGCTGCGCAGCGTCACGCTGTCGTCGCGCGCGCGGCGGAGCACCGCCAGCGCCTCGCGGTAGTGTGGCGTGGTGAGGTCGGTAGCAGCGCCCAGGCGCGCGGTGCGCAGCAGGCGCACTCGCAGCGACCCTGCTGGACGCTTCTTTGCGCCCGCCGTGTACTGCAGCGGGTACCAGCAGTCGCTGGCGGCGTCCGGTGACAGGCCGCGCAGGTCCACCACCACCTCCCCCAGCGCGTCCGGCCGGCTGGCGGTGTCGTAGTCCCACACCACCAGCCGCAGCAGGAGGGTGTTGGTTGCCGCCGCCCCGCCGCCGCGCCGCCGCCCGCCCGTCCGTAGCGTGGCCCGCCCGCCCGCGCGCTGCGCGCCGCTCACCATGCTGGCTACCTCGCTCACCACCGAGCCCAGGTCGCCGCCGCCGCCGCCGCCGCCGCCGCCCTCAGCTGCCGGTGACGGGCGCGCCAGGCCCTGCAGCCGGTTCTGGAGGTCAAACTTGAAGCACTCGCCCCACACGGGGTCCAGTGTCGTGGGGCAGTGCCGCGTCTCCTTGCGCTGGCGCGCCAGCTGTGCAGGTGCCGCACCCGCCGCGCCAGGCGCCTCCAACGTCAGCACCACAAACGGGTCAGAGTAGCCGTCGGCATCCGCGCTGGGTAGCCCCACACCCGCCACCACCTGCACCCACAGGCTCTCCAGCACCGGCAGGTCGCTGTCGTCCATGGGCCCGCCCGCCGCTCCCACCGCCGCATCCCCTGTGGTGGTGGGGGCAGCTGGCACAAGTGGCAGGGGCGGCAGGTACGCCGTCATTGCAGTGCCAGCGGCGGTGGTCACAGCAGTGACGCCCAGCGTCATTT
>ERZ778022.5691-NODE-5691-length-9994-cov-134.891035_pt1 | contig 9994 bp, 8 predicted proteins | sample MGYA00375752_ERZ778022 | MGnify/ENA primary metagenome ERZ778022 (study PRJEB29350, sample SAMN05389826) | bioreactor metagenome | isolation source: Thiocyanate bioreactor | place: South Africa: University of Cape Town | collected 2014-04-04 ...
AAGCCCGCACCCTGATGCTGGCGTCGAACAACGTGCTGTCGCCCGCCAACGGCGAACCCATCATCGTTCCCTCGCAGGACATCGTGCTGGGTCTGTATTACATGACGCGCGAAATGGTGAACGCGAAGGGCGAAGGCATGGTATTCGCCGACGTCGCCGAGGCCCGGCGCGCCTACGACAACCGTGTGGCCGACCTGCATGCGCGCGTGACCGTGCGCATCAAGGAGGTGACGCTCGACGAGAACAAGAACCGCGTCGAGACGATCAAGCGTGTGGAAACCACGCTGGGTCGTTCGCTGCTGTCCGAAATCCTGCCGCCCGGCCTTCCGTTCAGCCATGTCGACAAGGCGCTGAAGAAAAAGGAAATCTCCAAGCTCATCAACGCCAGCTTCCGCCGCTGCGGCCTGCGCGAGACCGTGATCTTCGCCGACAAGCTGATGTACACCGGCTTCACGTTCGCAACCCGTGCCGGCATGTCGATCGCGATCAAGGACATGCTGATTCCGGGCGAGAAGGACCAGATCCTCGGCGCCGCCGAAGCCGAGGTGAAGGAAATCGAGTCGCAGTACACCTCGGGTCTGGTGACCCAGGGCGAGCGCTACAACAAGGTGGTCGACATCTGGGGCCGGGCCGGCGACGCCGTGGCCAAGGCCATGATGGCGCAACTGGGCGGCGAGAAGGTGACCGACCGTGCCGGCAAGGAAGTGACGCAGGAATCGTTCAACGCGATCTACATGATGGCCGACTCCGGCGCGCGCGGGTCCGCTGCACAGATTCGTCAGCTCGCCGGCATGCGCGGCCTGATGGCCAAACCGGACGGCTCGATCATCGAAACGCCGATCACGGCGAACTTCCGCGAAGGCCTGAACATGCTTCAGTACTTCATCTCGACACACGGTGCACGTAAGGGCCTTGCCGATACCGCGCTGAAGACCGCGAACTCGGGTTACCTGACCCGCCGTCTGGTCGACGTGACGCAGGATCTGGTGGTGGTCGAGGACGATTGCGGCACCAAGAACGGCCTGGCGGTGAAGGCCCTGGTCGAAGGCGGCGAGGTCGTCGAGCCGCTGCGCGAGCGGATTCTCGGCCGCGTGGCTGCTTCGGACATCATCCATCCGGAATCTCAGGAAACCGTCTACGAAGCCGGGACGCTGCTGTCCGAAGACGTGGTCGACACCATCGAGGCGCTGGGCATCGACGAGGTCAAGGTGCGTACCCCACTGACCTGCGAAACGCGCTATGGCCTGTGCGCCAAGTGCTATGGCCGCGATCTCGGACGCGGCTATCTGGTCAATGCCGGCGAGGCGGTAGGGGTGATCGCCGCGCAGTCCATCGGCGAACCGGGCACGCAGCTGACCATGCGGACCTTCCACATCGGCGGCGCGGCCTCGCGTGCGGCGGCAGCCAGCCAGCTGGAAGCCAAGTCGAACGGCACGGTGCAATACACCGCGGCGATGCGCTACGTGACCAACGCGCGCAAGGAACTGGTCGCCATTTCGCGCAGCGGCGAGATTCTCATCGCCGACGACAGCGGCCGCGAACGCGAGCGTCACAAGGTGCCCTACGGCGCGACCCTGATGGTGACCGACGGTGCCAAGATCAAGGCCGGTGCGGTACTGGCCACCTGGGACCCGCATACCCGCCCGATCATCACCGAGTACGCTGGGCGTGTGCGTTTCGAAAACGTCGAGGAAGGCGTAACCGTCGCCAAGCAGGTGGACGACGTGACCGGTCTGTCGACGCTGGTTGTCATCGATCCCAAGCGCAAGGGCAGCAGCGCCAAGGGTGTGCGGCCGCAGGTCAAGCTGCTCGACGAGTCCGGCAGCGAAATCAAGATTGCCGGCACCGATACGCTGGTCAATATCACCTTCCAGATCGGTTCGATCATCACGGTCAAGGATGGTCAGGATGTCTCGGTCGGCGACGTGCTTGCGCGGATCCCGCAGGAATCGTCCAAGACCCGCGACATCACCGGTGGTCTGCCGCGCGTGGCCGAGCTGTTCGAGGCCCGCTCGCCCAAGGACGCCGGCGTGCTCGCCGAAGTGACCGGCACCGTCTCCTTCGGCAAGGACACCAAAGGCAAGCAGCGCCTGGTCATCACCGACATGGACGGCGTGCCGCACGAATATCTGATTACCAAGGAAAAACACGTCACCGCCCACGACGGCCAGATTGTCCAGAAGGGCGAGATGATCGTCGACGGCCCGGTCGATCCGCATGACATCCTGCGTCTGCAGGGGGTCGAGGCACTGGCACGCTACATCACCGACGAGGTGCAGGACGTCTATCGCCTTCAGGGCGTGAAGATCAACGACAAGCACATCGAGGTGATCGTGCGGCAGATGCTGCGTCGCGTCACGGTTGCGGATCCGGGCGATACCGGCCTGATTCCGGGCGAGCAGATCGAGCGTTCCGAGGTGTTGCAGATCAACGACGAAATGCTCGCCAGCGAGAAGCAGCCGGCTACGTACGATCCGATCCTGCTCGGCATCACCAAGGCCTCGCTGTCGACGGATTCCTTCATTTCGGCGGCCTCCTTCCAGGAAACCACCCGTGTGCTCACCGAAGCCGCGATCATGGGCAAGAAGGACGAACTGCGCGGCCTGAAGGAAAACGTCATCGTCGGCCGCCTGATCCCAGCCGGCAGCGGCCTGGCCTACCACAACACGCGTCGCCGCCAGGCGGCCGGGGAAGACCTGGGTGCCGAACACCTGATCGAAGGCGGAGAGGACGCGAACCCGGCCGAAAACCAGGAGGTTGCTTGACAGTCGTGGGGGGCACCCCTAAAATCACGCGTCTTTTTCCGGCCTCAAGGGCCGGTCGCGCAGGACTGTAGCCCGGGACGGCGCCGCTGAAAAGCTCGGCGCCGTCCCGCTTATTTTCGAAACGATCACGATTTATCGGAATTTTTTGACATGCCAACCATTAACCAGCTGATCCGCAAGCCGCGCCAGGCCCCGGTGGAAAAAAGCAAGGTGCCGGCCCTGAAAGCCTGCCCGCAACGCCGCGGTGTGTGCACCCGCGTGTACACCACCACGCCCAAGAAGCCGAACTCCGCCCTGCGCAAGGTCTGCAAGGTCAAGCTCACCAGCGGTTTCGAGGTCATCAGCTACATCGGTGGCGAAGGTCACAACCTGCAGGAGCACTCCGTGGTGCTGGTGCGTGGCGGCCGGGTCAAGGATTTGCCGGGTGTGCGCTATCACACCGTGCGCGGCAGCCTGGATACCGCGGGCGTGAAGGACCGTAAGCAGGCGCGTTCGAAGTATGGCGCCAAGCGTCCCAAGAAGGCCTGATCCGGCCCAGCTCAACCCGATATTTAGAGGACAGGAACCATGCCCCGTCGCCGCGAAGTCCCCAAACGCGAGATTCTGCCGGACCCGAAATTCGGTAACCAGGAAGTTTCCAAATTCATGAACGTCGTCATGTCGAGCGGCAAGAAGTCGGTTGCCGAACGCATCGTCTACGGCGCTTTCGAGCAGATCACCAGCAAATCCGGCAAGGATCCGCTGGAGGTCTTCAGCACTGCGCTGAACAATGCGCGTCCGCTGGTCGAGGTCAAGAGCCGTCGCGTCGGCGGGGCCAACTACCAAGTGCCAGTCGAGGTGCGCGCAAGCCGTCGCACTGCGCTGGCCATGCGCTGGCTGAAAGATGCTGCGCGCAAGCGCGGCGAAAAATCCATGGGTGCCCGTCTGGCGGGTGAGTTGATGGATGCGGCCGAGGGTCGCGGCGGTGCGGTCAAGAAGCGCGAGGAAGTGCATCGCATGGCCGAGGCCAACAAGGCTTTTTCTCACTTCCGCTTCTAATTCAGGCAAACCGGCAGGTACTTCAAAGTGGCACGCACGACTCCTATCGAACGCTATCGCAACATCGGCATCTCCGCCCACATCGACGCGGGCAAGACGACGACGACCGAGCGCATCCTGTTCTACACCGGCAAATCGCACAAGATCGGCGAGGTGCACGATGGCGCGGCGACTATGGACTGGATGGCGCAGGAGCAGGAACGCGGCATTACCATCACGTCGGCGGCCACGACCTGTTTCTGGAAAGGCATGGACGGGAAATATCCCGAACATCGCATCAATATCATCGATACCCCGGGCCACGTCGACTTCACCATCGAGGTCGAGCGTTCGATGCGTGTGCTCGATGGTGCGTGCATGGTGTACTGCGCGGTCGGCGGCGTGCAGCCGCAGTCGGAAACCGTGTGGCGCCAGGCCAACAAGTACAAGGTGCCGCGTATCGCGTTCGTCAACAAGATGGACCGCTCGGGCGCCGATTTCTTCAAGGTGTACGAGCAGATGAAGTCCCGTCTGCAGGCCAATCCGGTGCCGGTTCAGGTGCCTATCGGAGCTGAGGAAAATTTCGAGGGTATTGTCGACCTGGTGAAAATGAAGGCGGTCATCTGGGATGACGCCAGCCAGGGGATGAAGTTCGAATTGCGCGACATACCGGCCAATCTGGTCGATACCTGCCAAAAATGGCGCGAAGGCATGGTCGAAGCCGCTGCGGAATCGTCCGAAGACCTGATGAACAAATACCTTGAAGAGGGCGATCTCTCCGAGGCTGACATTCTTGCCGGTTTGCGCGCGCGGACCATCGCCAGCGAAATCGTGCCGATGATGTGCGGTACGGCGTTCAAGAACAAGGGTGTGCAGGCCATGCTCGACAAGGTGGTCGAGCTGATGCCGTCGCCGGTCGACATTCCGCCGGTCGAAGGGGAGCTCGAAAACGGCGAGGCGTCGACGCGCAAGGCGAGCGACGAGGACAAATTCTCGGCGCTGGCGTTCAAGATCGCGACCGATCCCTACGTTGGTCAGCTGATTTTCTTCCGCGTCTATTCGGGCGTGGTGAATTCCGGCGACACCATTTACAACCCGGTCAAGGGGCGGAAAGAGCGCATCGGTCGCATTCTGCAGATGCACGCCAACAACCGCGAAGAAATCAAGGAAGTGCGTGCCGGGGATATCGCTGCGGCTGTGGGGCTGAAAGACGTCACGACGGGCGACACGCTGTGCGATGTCGGTTCGCCGATCACGCTGGAGCGCATGGAGTTTCCCGAGCCGGTGATTCACGTTGCCGTCGAACCGAAGTCCAAGGCTGACCAGGAAAAAATGGGCTTGGCTCTAGGGCGTCTGGCGCAGGAAGATCCGTCGTTCCGCGTGCGTACCGACGAAGAGTCGGGGCAGACCATCATTTCCGGCATGGGTGAATTGCACCTCGAAATCATCGTCGATCGCATGAAACGCGAGTTCGGGGTCGAGGCGAACGTGGGGGCGCCGCAGGTGGCCTATCGCGAAGCCATCCGCAAGCTGGTCGAGGTCGAAGGCAAGCATGCCAAGCAGTCGGGCGGCAAGGGGCAGTACGGTCACGTCTGGATCAAGATGGAGCCCAACGAACAGGGCAAGGGCTACGAATTCGTCGATGCCATCAAGGGCGGTACCGTGCCGCGCGAATTCATCCCGGCGGTCGACAAGGGCCTGCAGGAAGCCATGAACAATGGCGTGCTGGCCGGTTTCCCGGTGGTGGATGTCAAATTCACCCTGTTCGACGGTTCGTATCATGACGTCGATTCGTCCGAGCTGGCGTTCAAGCTGGCGGCGTCACTGGCGTTCAAGGATGGCATGCGCAAGGCCAATCCGGTCCTGCTCGAGCCGATGATGGCGGTCGAGGTCGAGACGCCCGAGGATTACATGGGCGATGTCATGGGCGACCTGAACCGTCGCCGCGGCATCATCCAGGGTATGGAAGATGCCAATGGCGTGAAGCAGATCAAGGCTGAAGTGCCGCTGGCCGAGATGTTCGGCTATTCCACCGATTTGCGTTCGATGTCCCAGGGGCGCGCAACGTACTCGATGGAGTTCAAGCACTACTCTGAAGCGCCCAAAAACATCGCCGAGGCGGTGATTGCCAAGAAATAGGCTGTGGCTGACAGTTTTTTGAATTGATAGGGTAAGGAAATGGCTAAGGAAAAATTCGAGCGGACGAAGCCGCACGTAAACGTAGGTACGATTGGTCACGTTGACCACGGCAAGACCACCTTGACCGCGGCGATCACGACCATACTGTCGAAGAAATTTGGCGGTGCGGCGAAGAAATACGACGAGATCGACAGCTCGCCCGAAGAGAAGGCGCGGGGCATCACCATCAACACCGCACACGTCGAATACGAGACCGCCACCCGTCACTACGCCCACGTTGACTGCCCGGGCCACGCCGACTACGTCAAGAACATGATTACCGGTGCTGCCCAGATGGACGGCGCCATCCTTGTCGTATCCTCCGCCGACGGCCCCATGCCCCAGACCCGCGAGCACATCCTGCTGGCCCGTCAGGTTGGCGTGCCCTACATCATCGTCTACATGAACAAGGCCGACATGGTCGACGACGCCGAACTGCTCGAGCTCGTCGAAATGGAAATCCGTGAACTCCTGTCCAAGTACGACTTCCCGGGCGACGACACCCCCATCATCGTCGGCTCCGCCCTGAAAGCCCTCGAAGGCGACCAGAGCGACATCGGCGAGCCCAGCATCCTCAAGCTGGCCGAAGCCCTCGACAGCTACATCCCCGAGCCCGAGCGCGCCATCGACAAGCCCTTCCTCATGCCCGTCGAAGACGTCTTCTCCATTTCCGGTCGCGGCACCGTCGTCACCGGTCGCGTCGAGCGCGGCATCATCAAGGTTGGCGAAGAAATCGAGATCGTCGGCATCGTTCCCACCGTCAAGACCACCTGCACCGGCGTCGAAATGTTCCGCAAACTGCTCGACCAGGGTCAGGCGGGCGACAACGTCGGCGTCCTGCTGCGCGGCACCAAGCGCGAAGAAGTCCAGCGCGGCCAGGTTCTGGCCAAGCCCGGCAGCATCAAGCCGCACACCAAGTTCTCTGCCGAGATTTACGTGCTGAGCAAGGACGAAGGCGGCCGTCACACCCCGTTCTTTAACGGCTACCGTCCGCAGTTCTACTTCCGGACCACCGACGTCACCGGCGCGATTGAGCTGCCGGCGGGCACCGAGATGGTGATGCCTGGCGACAACGTGAGCATCAAGGTGAGCCTGATTGCGCCGATCGCGATGGACGAAGGACTGCGCTTCGCGATCCGCGAAGGCGGCCGTACCGTCGGCGCCGGTGTCGTGGCCAAGATCGAAGAGTAAGGCGAATTCCATGCAAAACCAGAAAATCCGCATTCGGCTCAAGGCGTTCGATTACAAACTGATCGATCAGTCCGCGCTGGAAATCGTCGAAACCGCCAAACGCACGGGCGCCGTGGTCAAGGGCCCCGTGCCGCTGCCCACCTCGATCGAGCGTTTCGACATTCTGCGTTCGCCGCACGTCAACAAGGCCAGCCGTGATCAGTTCGAAATCCGGACGCATCGCCGTCTGATGGACATCATGGATCCGACCGACAAGACGGTCGACGCATTGATGAAGCTTGATCTGCCGGCAGGTGTGGACGTCGAGATCAAGTTGTAAAAAAACGGTGGCATGCGTATAATGCCGCCCCTTTGGTAGTGCCTTTATTCGCCGGTCAATAGCAATCGGCACCTACAACCCTGCTGGCTAGATGCCGGCATGTGATAGGAAATACGAACATGAGTATCGGGCTCGTTGGCCGCAAGGTCGGCATGACCCGCATTTTTGCCGAGAACGGTGCGTCCGTTCCGGTGACGGTGCTGGAAATGTCCAACAATCGCGTGACGCAAGTGCGCACGCCGGAAATCGACGGCTATTCTGCCGTGCAGCTGGCTTATGGCAGCCGCCGCAATAGCCGCGTCAATAAAGCAGAAGCGGGTCACTTCGCCAAGGCCGGTGTGGAGGCGGGCGAGATGCTGCGCGAATTCCGTGTGCCGGCCGATGTGGCTGCGCAATACCAGCCTGGCGCGACCGTCGCGGTCGATCTGTTTCAGGCAGGCCAGAAAGTCGATGTCAGTGGTGTGACGCAGGGCAAGGGCTTCGCCGGTACCATCAAGCGCCACAACTTTGGTTCGCAGCGTGCTTCGCACGGCAACTCCCGTTCGCACAATGTGCCGGGTTCCATCGGTATGGCGCAGGATCCGGGCCGGGTTTTTCCGGGCAAGCGGATGGCCGGTCATATGGGGGCCGTAACCTGCACGAAGCAGAATCTCGAAGTGGTGCGGGTGGACGTTGACCGTGGTCTGGTGCTGGTAAAAGGCGCCGTTCCCGGCGCCAAAGGCGGTCATGTGGTCGTGCGCGCGGCCGTGAAAGGGGGTGCCTGATGGATCTGGCTGTCATCAACGAGCAGGGTCAGCAGGTGACCAGTGTCAATGCGGCCGATGAAACCTTCGGGCGCGACTACAACGAGGCGCTGGTGCATCAGGTGGTGACCGCTTTTCTGGCCAATGCCCGCAGCGGCAATCGTGCGCAGAAAACCCGTGCGGAAGTCACGGCGTCCACGCACAAGCCGTGGCGCCAAAAGGGGACCGGCCGGGCCCGCTCCGGCCGCACATCGAGCCCGATCTGGCGCGGGGGTGGTGTGACCTTTCCGAACAAGCCGGACGAAAACTTCGCCCAGAAGGTGAACCGCAAGATGTACCGCGCAGGCTTGGCGACAATCCTGTCGCAACTTGCCCGCGAGGGAAAACTCAAGGTTGTCGAGAGTCTGGGTGTCGAGTCGCCGAAGACCAAGGGCCTGGCCGGCAAGCTGAAGGCCATGGGCTATGGCAAGGTCATGATCATCGCGGACAGTGTCGACGACAATCTGTGGTTGTCGTCGCGTAATCTGCGTGACGTTTATGTGGTAGAGCCGCATCAGGCCGATCCCTGGAGTCTGGTCAAGTTCGGCAACGTGCTGATCACCAAGGCGGCGGTCAAGCAATTCGAGGAGATGGTGTGATGGGTGCGATCAGTCAGGAGCGTCTGCTCAAAGTCATCCTTGCGCCGGTGATCTCCGAAAAGAGCACACGAGTTGCGGACAAGCAGAATCAGGTGGTGTTCCGTGTGCTGCCTGACGCGACCAAGCAGGAAATCGGCGAGGCTGTCGCCAGCCTGTTTAAGGTCGAGGTCACGGGTGTTCAGGTGCTGAACGTCAAGGGCAAAATCAAGCGCGCCGGTCGTGTCATGGGTCGCCGCGACAACTGGAAGAAGGCGTATGTCACCCTCAAGCCGGGTCAGGACATCGACTTCGCGTCCGGTCAGTAAGGGAGAGCGAGCATGGCACTGATTAAAGTCAAACCCACTTCCGCCGGTCGCCGTGCGGTCGTGAAGGTCGTGACCCCTGGTCTGCACAAGGGCAAGCCGGTCGCGGCGCTGGTCGAGCCGAAAAAACGGGGGTCGGGACGCAACAACAATGGCCACATCACGGTGCGTCATAAAGGGGGCGGTCACAAGCAGCATTACCGCGTGGTGGACTTCCGTCGCAACAAGGACGGTATTCCGGCCAGGATCGAGCGTATCGAATACGATCCGAACCGGTCCGCGCATCTTGCGCTGCTGTGTTACGCCGATGGCGAGCGCCGTTACATCATCGCACCGCGCGGTGCCGAGGTTGGCCAGCAATTGCTGAACGGTGTGGAAGCACCGATCAAGGCGGGCAACTGCCTGCCGCTGCGCAGCATCCCGGTCGGTTCGACGATTCACTGTATCGAGATGCAACCGGGCAAGGGGGCGCAGATCGCGCGTTCGGCGGGGGCCTCGGTGCAGTTGCTGGCACGCGAAGGCGTGTACGCGCAGTTGCGTCTGCGTTCCGGCGAAATTCGCAAGGTGCATGTCGACTGCCGTGCGACCCTGGGCGAAGTCGGCAACGAAGAGCATAGCCTCCGTTCGATCGGCAAGGCCGGTGCGATGCGCTGGCGCGGTGTGCGTCCGACCGTCCGTGGCGTGGTCATGAACCCGATCGACCACCCGCACGGCGGTGGCGAAGGCCGCACCGCTGCCGGTCGTCATCCGGTCAGTCCGTGGGGCGTGCCGACGAAGGGTTACCGCACCCGCAGCAACAAGCGCACCTCCAACATGATCGTCCGCCGCCGTCACGCGCGCT
>ERZ778022.5695-NODE-5695-length-9988-cov-4.449411_pt1 | contig 9988 bp, 10 predicted proteins | sample MGYA00375752_ERZ778022 | MGnify/ENA primary metagenome ERZ778022 (study PRJEB29350, sample SAMN05389826) | bioreactor metagenome | isolation source: Thiocyanate bioreactor | place: South Africa: University of Cape Town | collected 2014-04-04 ...
CTTTGCTGGTGGTTTAAATATCAACGAAAAAGTATTTATCGGCGGTACCGTCGGCATGCCCATTCTTGAATACAGGGCTACGAGAAAATACACCGAACAGGATCCCACAAATGCGGCTAATCAGTTTGATGTGGCCTTTTTTGACGATAACCTTGTTACAAGGGGAATGGGTATCAATGTGAAAGCAGGTGTTGTTGTAAAAGCTACAGATAATTTCAGGTTTGGCCTTGCAGCTCATACGCCCACCTTCTACTCTTTGAACGATAATTACCATGCGGAGGTGGGTTTTAATGATGACGTTAATGACGTTGTTGTGCATACGCCAAACGATTTAACGTATGATTATGCGCTACACACGCCTTTCAAATTGATGGGAAGCTTTGCATATTTTTTTGGGAATGTGAACAATGTTGAATCGCAAAAAGGGTTTTTATCAGGCGATATCGAATATGTAAACCATAAAGCTTCAAGTTTCAGAAATAATTCCGATAATTCTTCGGGCAACAGGGATTATTTTAGCGGGTTAAACACCGCCATAGATAATGCATACAAGGGAACCGTAAACGCGAGGTTGGGCGCTGAACTTAAGTTTAATACTTTCATGGCCAGGTTTGGCGGCGCCTATTATGGTAATCCTTACGTAGACCTGGCGGGCGAAAAAGGCCAGATACTTCAGGCATCAACCGGCTTGGGCTACAGAAACAGAGGCTTTTTTATCGACCTTGGGTATACCCATAGTTTTGGCCAGGATGTGGTATTCCCTTATAGGTTATCGTCAGGCAACTTCAGCCCGGCTTCCATTAAAAATAATAACTCAAGGGTATTACTTACTTTAGGGTTTAAAATTTAAAAAGAAATATTTGATTGCAAAAAACTCCCTCGTTCAATCGGGGGAGTTTTTTTTATAGTTTTTTTATCTCAGCAATAAAAGAAGGAGCCAGATTGAGTTGCCGGGTACTATTCACCATTTGTTTTAACTCAATTATAATGGACCTGATGGGATGGAAGTGCCACCGGGGATCGCATAATTTCTATTCACGGCTAATTTTGTGATCATCGTAAGAGCCAGTTTTTTTGATTGTGATAAAGTTTGCCAGCTAAGCGTAAGCGGTGAAATAAAGGAGTTTGAAAAATAGTAATTAGATATCTCGCCATCTTCAACATTCTTAAAACCTTTCAGGCTTCCTATTTCAACGGCCATTTCTTTTTTCAGATTTTTCTTAATCGCGTTGTAATCTTTCAAAACCATTTTGCGGTTCAGATCTGTATCATCAAAATACGCCAGTATTTGATAGGTGTAAACTGTGTAAAGTGTACTAACATTCTGTTCTTGTATTTCCTGTTGATGCTCTGCAAAAAGCATTTCAACTTTTTCCGCATTGATGCTAAATGGGTTGAATACCTCGTAAGTGCCTTTCAGAAAATAGTTTGAACTGTCAGACTTTGGGATTAAAGTCTTGTCAAGAAGTTCAGGGTCTGAAGACAAGGATTTTACAAATGCAGGGAAACTACCTTCGAAAGGATTTACCCGGTAATATTTTTCAACGACGCTGCCAAACCGGCTCTGTGAAAAGGTTTGAGTTGAATACAAAAGTGTAGCGGCAAGGGAAAGAATAATAAGTTTCACGGCAAAAAAATCTGAATATAAAGTTATCCACGATTTTACAAACTATTTCTTAAAATTATCTTTATAAAGATCAATGGCCTCTAACACTATATTGTGCGCCGTTTCCTTATCCTGAAAGGTATCAATTTCAACCTTCTTACTTTCCAAAACTTTATATTGTTCAAAAAAGTTGCGCATTTCAAGTAAATGGTGTTGAGGCAGTTCATCAATGTTTTCATAGTGGTTTACTGAGGGGTCGTCAACAGCCACCGCAATAATTTTATCATCGTATTCACCACTGTCAATCATTTGCATATTGCCAATCACCTTTGCGCGCACCAGGCAAAAAGAACGAATGGTTTGCGAGCAGATAACCAAAATATCAAGGGGGTCATGATCGTGCCCCAGCGTTTGCGGAATGAAACCGTAGTTAACAGGGTAGTGAAACGATGAATAAATAACACGGTCTAACTTCAGCAGGCCCGTTTGCTTATCAATTTCGTATTTCGCCCTTGATCCTTCAGGAATCTCAATAATCGTATTCACAATTTCAGGGGCGTTAGCCCCGTAATCCACGCCATGCCAGGGATGATTAACTGTTAACATAAGTTTGTTTTAATTAAAATCCAGAAGTTTGATAGCCAGAAAAGTAGCCAAAAAGCCCAGTACCAAACTCCCAAGAGAATATGCCAAAAATAGGGAGATTTTCCCTTCGCGCAACAAAGTAACGTTTTCTATTGAAAAAGTGGAAAATGTTGTGAAGCCACCACAAATTCCGGTCATTAAAAAAAGTTTGATATGATCTGACATTGATGAACTCTTCAAACTTACTGCCCATAAAATGCCGATAAAAAAACACCCCACAATATTCACTACGAAAGTACCCCACGGGAAAGCAGGTGAATACAACCATTTGCTGACGGCAAACCGCAACACGCTTCCAATTGCGCCGCCACCGGCCACCCAAAGAAAACTTTTAATCATTCCTGATGTGTTTGACCTGTGCTGTTAGCGGCATTTTGGTTGAATAAGTATTTAAAGTCAACCAACCACCTGCCATCAACTTTCACAACTTTGAGGGTATCAGTATTTTCTTTATGAAACGAGTTGGAATAAATAATAATACTGGTGGAATCGTTTTCCAGCTTACGGTTATGGATGTTGATGGAGGCATCCCAAAGGCCCTGTTTTTCGGCGGTTGAAAGTTGTACCCGCGAAATAGCATCCATTTGTTGTTCATTTATTGAATCCTGAAGCATGAAGTCCCGGGCCTTTCCCCATTGGCCCTTTAGCGCTGCCTGTATAAAACTTCTTGCAGCGTCAAGATCGTTCTCTGCCGCTTCCTCTTTTTCTTTATCTGCCGGGCTGCTGCAGGCGGCCGCAAAAAAAAGCAGGCACAAAAAATAATTTTTCATGCCTGCAAAGTACAATTTTAAAAAGTGTTATTAATGAGTTTTTATTTTTTCAAGTTGTTTCTGAATTTCTTCTAACTGTTTGGGATCAATATTTTTCATAACGCTGTCTAATGACTTAGAAGCTTTTTGAAGTTCTTCAGAATTCATTTTTAAAGAATCTAAAGAACCCGGGGAAATGCCCTCAGGTGTTGCGCCATTGTTGATCTGCTGTTGCCCCATTTTCATTAGAGTTGCCATGCTGAAATCAACTTTCCATTTGCCATCTTCTTTCGCCAAAGTAAAATCTGCAGGTGGCTGGTCTTTTTTGGCCTTCTGTGTTACGGTTACGGTTGCAGTGTTGCCATTGATTTTGGCATCCCCAAATTCCACATCCTGAAATTCTTTCATCGGGTCTTGCTGAGGCAAAGAATCTTTCATCGTTTCAGCCATGTCCATTCCTTTTTTCACCATATCAAGTGTTGACTTACTGTCGGCTGTGGCAAGTTTAGCCGCACCGTCCAGATCTTTTTTTGCCAGATGCTCAAAAAATGATTTTAATACTGTTTTAGGATCATCGGAATTAGCTGAGCAACTCGCAAACAAAATTGCCAGTACTGCAACAACAGTTAACAGGTTTAAGGTTTTTTTCATTTCTTAAATTTTTGTGATGCAAATGTAAGTATTGTGGATGTAGAACATTTTAAAATATAATTTTTTTTACTAACGTGGCCGACGGGTTCATGTAAAGGTCATCCACAGTAATATATACCGGATTTGAAGGAGGCAGAAATTGTATAAAATAGTTTTTGGCGGCTCGGTTGATGCTTTTAAAAACAAATTCGCTGCAATACATTGTATCGTCAGATTCATAATTAAAAAACATATCAAACGGTAGTTGGTTTTTATAATGCTCTTTAATAATTTCTGCCAAGGCAGATTTTTGTTCATCGGGGAAAGAATAGCGATAGATCGCAAATTTGTCAACCTCCACCGGGTTGCAGAAGCTATCCAAAACCTGCCTCATCAACTTTTGTGATGGGTTGTAACTGCCGCCAAGTGCGTGATAAACAAACACTGTATCATTTTCAATTTGAATAATTCCGCAGTGTGAATAGGTTGTGTCCTTGCGGTTAAATTTTCTTGTGGCAAGGCTCACTTCATCGTTTCCGTTTCGTACAATTAAATCCCCACTTTTAACCGAAGCCTTTACACTGTCTATTTTTTTAAACTGATCAGCAAAATCAATTTTGGCTTCATTATTCTTACATGATGCAAATACCAAAATAAAAAGGCAGCAATGAAGCCACCTTTTTACAGTTGATTTTTTAGAATATCTACTTACGATAATCCTGTCTTTCGGTCTCTTGTTCATGTTCTTTGTGGTAAGCTTTAATGATAGCCTTCACAAGCCTGTGCCTTACCACATCTTCTTCATCAAGTTCAATGTGGCCAATGCCCGAAATGTTTTGCAAGATACGCACCGCAGTTTGTAAGCCGCTTTTTTGATTGCGTGGCAAATCCACCTGCGTCATATCGCCCGTAATAATGGCTTTTGCGTTGGCGCCGATGCGGGTTAAAAACATTTTTAACTGAAGGTCAGTGGCGTTTTGCGCCTCATCTAAAATGATAAATGCGTTGTCGAGCGTGCGCCCGCGCATGTAAGCCAGTGGCGCAATTTCAATAGTGCGGGTGCTCATATAATAACCCAGCTTGTCTGCCGGAATCATGTCATCCAGCGCATCGTACAAAGGTCTCAGGTAGGGATCAATTTTTTCTTTTAAATCCCCCGGCAGGAAACCGAGGCTTTCGCCGGCTTCAACCGCAGGCCGTGTTAAAATAATTTTCTTTACCTGTTTGTTTTTTAATGCGCGAACAGCAAGCGCAACAGCAGTGTAGGTTTTACCGGTACCAGCCGGCCCGATCGCAAAAACGATGTCGTTCTTTTCAGCCTCCTGAACGAGCTTTTTTTGATTGGCTGTGCGCGCCCGAACGGATTTACCATTTGGCCCAAACACCAACACCTCGTTAGGATGCCTTTCTACAAAATGATCTACGGTTTCCGCATCATCGCCGCCAATGATCTGGTCGAAATAATTTTCGCTCATATGGCCATTTCTTTCAATGTAGGAAATAACGAGATCGATCTTTTCTTTTGCAGATTGAATTTGCTCGGGAGATCCGCTCAGCTTAATTTGCTTACCCCTTGAAAGTATCTTAAGGAGCGGAAATTTTTTCTTCAGAATGTCGAGTTTACCGTTGTTAACTCCAAAGAATTCAATTGGGTTTACTGTTTCAAGGTTAATAATTGCTTCTGTCAAGTTGATACGATTAATTTTTAAAAACCCGGCGAAGAGCGAAACCGGAATATAGCCCCTCATCTGAAATTTGTTACAAATGCCTGCCCTTCTTTCTCAAATATATTTTTTTAAATCCTTAACTATGAATATTTTTTATTCACAGTTGTGAATTAAATACCATAATAAAATTTCCTGAATATGAATATTATTTTTATGTTATTAAGATGTTGTTAAAGGTGAATTAGTTGTATTGAAGTGAACCAGAGAATTCGTTCATTTGTACTAATAAAACTTTATGAGAAAGTATTCACTGCTGATACTTTTTTTTGTTTTCATCATTAATAATATTGATGCGCAGTTTATATTATCAGGCAAGATCACCAATTCAAAATTAGAACCGCTTGCACTTGTTACAGTACAGATCAGAGACAGTAAAAAAGGCGCTGTTACCAATGAACATGGCGAATACAAATTCGAATTAGAAAAAGGCATATATGAACTCGCGATTACAATGGTGGGTTATACACCACAATTAATTAAAATATTTATTGATAATAATAAACGACAAAATTTTATTTTACAGGATGAGGAAAACAGGCTTTCGGAAGTTACTGTTACGGGAATAGGAAGGGATAAGGCGGAAGACTACATTAGGTTGGTTATCAAAAATAAAGAAGCGATCAGGAACGCAGCAGGAGCCTATAGTTATGATGCATATATTAAAGCTGTAAGATACGATTCACTTGCGAAGCCGGTTAGGAAAAAGACGGCAGCCAAAGACACGGTGATCAGGGATTTTAATCCTAAAAATATGTCAATGGCAGAAATCTCCGCAAGAGTGGATTATGAACCTCCCTCCAAAATAAAAGAGCAGCGTAGCGGAATTTCGCGAAAAGGAAGCACTCACGGTTTATTTTATCTGACTGTAACTGATGGAAGATTTAATATTTATGATAATCTCATAAAAGTTCCTTCTGTTTCTGCAATTCCTTTTGTGTCTCCGGTAAGTTACAGCGGTCTGGTCGCTTACCGTTATAAAACTATTAAAACTGAGAAAAGAGGCAATCATAATTTTTACACAATTTCCTACAGGCCAACAAGCGTGAGCAACGCAACTGTTACAGGTACCTTGATTATAGATGATAGTGCATGGGTTGTATTGCATAATAAGTTAAGTTTACCAAAATATCATTTACCTGAATACGATTTTTTTGAAATAGAACAACATCACGAATTTGTAAATAACAAAGCGTGGCTCGTGACAAACGAGCGGTTCAATTATTTTTCAAAAGGCAATCGTGGCAAATCGTCTGGGGGTACAGTAGCGTCCTATTCAAATTTTGAACTCAATAAAACTTTTCCCCGAAGATATTTTGGCACAGAGATCAGCGCCTCTTCAGACAGCGCTTACAGACGCGATTCCACTTTCTGGAATACCGTTCGGACAGAACCCTTAACTGAAAAGGAAATAGAAGTGATCCGCTACCGCGACAGCATTTACAATTATACGCACAGTAAAGAGTATCTGGATTTGCTCGATCGCGTTACAAACAAAATTTTCCCTCAATTGCCGGGATGACAGTGCCATACCTGTTTAGTTTTGGGGGCATGCGTATAGGGTTGCCTTTTAGTATGTCAAAAATGAATCTGGTAAACAAAAAATCCTACACTTTAAGAACGGACATCAATTACGGATTTCTCAATAAAGATGTGAACGGCCTTGTGAGTTTCACCAGAAGGTACAATCCGTTTACACAATCGTATTACTCGGCTGATGCTTCCAGAACTTTTGTTCAGATATTCAGCGGCGATGCCTGGATCAATCAGTTGAGCCGCCGCAATTATTATTTGGATAATTCAATTGGCGGTGGCTGGGGCAGGGAAGTTGTGAACGGCTTCAATATTAAAATTAGCGCCCGTACGGCTCTACGGCGAAGCCTCGCCAACTATAAGACTTATTCTGTTGTTGATACAGTGTTTAAAGATGTATTTGATAATAACAAAGCTCCTGCGTTCGAATCTTATAATGCTTTGTATGGTGCGCTTGAGATTTCATATACTCCATTTCAACCGTACATCAGGGAGCCAAATCAAAAAATTAATCTTGAATCAAAATGGCCAACAGCTTTTGCCCGCTGGCAAAAAGGTATCCCCAAAATTTTTAACAGCGATGTGAATTTTGATTACCAGGAATTTGGCCTGCAACAATTTTTACGGTTGGGAACGGCTGGTGTTTCAAATTACACGGTTAAAACAGGCTCGTTCATTAATAAAAAAGATTTAAAACTGGTCGATTACAAATATCAGCGTCGCGGCGATCCGTTTTTATTTTTGAACCCTGAACAGGCTTTCCAGGCACTGGATTCAACGTTTCCCGTATTTAAAAGATTTTACGAAGGACACTACCTTCATGAGTTCAATGGTGCTATTTTGAACAGAATCCCGCTTTTTAAAAAGATTGGCCTGCGTGAAGTTGGAGGTACAGGGTTCCTGATTGCTCCCGAGGCAGATTTGCGATATGTTGAATTATTTACAGGCGTTGAAAAAGTGGTAAAGCTGCCGTTTCAGTTCCTGCAAAAAATAAAGATCGGCGCGTACGTTGTAAGTTCTTACGCCAACAGGTACAACAACCCACTTCAATTCAAATTCGGTATTACAACCTGGGATTCATTTGGAAACAGGTGGAGGTAAAAACTAAGCTTTTTTCAAAGCCTCAATAGTTGCAGCAGGGGCGGGTGATTTAAAAACAGTACTCCCCGCAACCAACACATCAGCGCCTGCATCAATAATTTCCCGGGCATTTTTAACTGTTACGCCGCCATCGATTTCAATAAGAGCGGTTGCATTTTTTTCATTGATTAGCTTTTTCAATTGACGGATTTTATTGATTGTCTCCGGTATAAATTTTTGACCGCCAAAACCCGGATTGACGCTCATCAATAAAACAATATCAATATCCCGGATTATATTTTCGAGTTGTGCGACAGGTGTGTGCGGGTTCAAAGCCACCCCGGCTTTCACGCCCAAACTTTTTATCTGCTGAATATTTCTATGCAAATGTGAGCAAGCCTCAATGTGAACTGTGATGTGGTCAGCGCCTGCTTTTTTAAATTCATCAACATATTTTTCCGGCTCCAAAATCATCAGGTGTACATCACAAATTTTGTTGCAGGCTTTTCGCGCAAACTCAATTACCATAGGTCCAAAGCTGATGTTGGGAACAAATCTTCCGTCCATCACATCCAGGTGAAGCCAATCAGCAGCACTATTATTAACCATTTCACACTCGGCTTGCAATTTTAAAAAATCCGCAGCCAGTAAAGAAGGAGCAACTATCGCCATTGTAAAAATTTATCTGGCAAAGTAAATTTATTTTTTTGATACCGGCTGAAGAACATAACCCATCGAATTTGTGTCACACTCTTGTGCTATCGAACATCCGGCATCAGCTTCTGTTTCATTTTACCAAAATATTACAATTCATTCAGGTGGCTTCAATACATTTGCGGCTATCATAAACCACAAGAATATGTTACAAAAAGTTGCGGTTGCCATCATTTTTTCGTTGGCGCCATTTATCGTAAAAGCACAAAACACTGACGATGTAGTACATTACCCGGAAGAGAAGCATTTTAAAAATATTCAACAACTCACATTCGGCGGCGATAATGCCGAAGCCTATTGGAGTTACGATGGAAAGAATATAGTTTTTCAGCGCACCAGTGCAAAAGACGGTATTCCCTGCGATCAGATTTTTATGGGCAAAGTTCCCGCGCCCGGTGAAAAGTTTGAATACAAACCCATCAGCAGCGGAAAAGGCCGTACTACCTGCGCTTATTTTACAAAAGACGGTAAGCATATTATTTACGCATCAACTCATCTTGCCGGAGATCAATGCCCGCCGGTGCCCGACAGGGCAAAATATGGTAATAAATACATTTGGCCATTATACAGCAGCTACGATATTTTTATGGCCGATCTCAAAGGGAATATTGTAAAGCGGCTCACCCACTCCAACGCCTATGACGCAGAGGCCACGCTTTCGCCCGATGGCAAAAAAATGATTTACACAAGCACCAAAGACGGCGATATTGAATTGTACATAATGAACCTGAAAACGGGAAAGGGAAAGCGCATCACTCATTCGTTGGGTTATGATGGCGGCGCTTGGTTCAGCCCCAACGGTAAAAAAATCATCTGGCGTGCATCAAGGCCAAAAACTGACGCCGATATAAAGGAGTATGAAGAGTTACTGGCAGAGGGGCTGGTAGCGCCCACCAACATGGAAGTGTTTGTGGCAAAGTCAAACGGTAAAAAACAAAAACAGGTAACAAAACTCGGCAAAGCCAATTGGGCGCCAAATTACATGCCCGGCAGTAAACGGATTATTTTCGCATCCAATCACGAATACGAGAGAGGATTTCCTTTTAACATGTACACTATCAACGAAGATGGTTCCGATCTTCAAAAAATAAGCAGGGATAAAGGTTTTGATGCTTTTCCTATGTTTTCTCCTGATGGGAAAAAGATTATTTTTAGCAGTAACAGAAACAACGGTGGAACGAGGGATACAAACATTTTTATAGCAGATTGGGTGGAATAAAACCCCTATTTTCGCAACAATCACAAAAACAAAAATATGGACGCAACGCTTTTAATGATCCACAGCATTTTACGCTGGGTGATTTTGA
>ERZ778022.5707-NODE-5707-length-9976-cov-3.988509_pt1 | contig 9976 bp, 7 predicted proteins | sample MGYA00375752_ERZ778022 | MGnify/ENA primary metagenome ERZ778022 (study PRJEB29350, sample SAMN05389826) | bioreactor metagenome | isolation source: Thiocyanate bioreactor | place: South Africa: University of Cape Town | collected 2014-04-04 ...
GGCGACCGGATGGCTCCCCGACGGCAGCCGCAACCGGCTCAAGCTGCAGCGGCTTAAAGACAAGTGCGGCAACAAGTCGAATGCCAGCAGCGAGGTCGAGTTCTACGGGCTCCATGCCGTCATGCTGGGCGAGGAGGGGCGCGGTATCCGCACCATCATCGAGATGGCACACCTGACGCGACTCGACTTCGCAGTCGGCTCGTCCGGATTGATGCGGCAGGCTCTGTCCCAGGCGATCCACCACACCAGCAACCGGCGCGCCTTCCAACGCGGCCTGATCGATCTGCCGATCATGCGCAATGTTGTCGCTGACCTCGCTGTAGAGAGCGAGGCGCTGATGTGGATGAGCATGCGGCTTGCGCAGGCGCTCGATCACGCCGAGACCGATCGAGCGGAGGCCATGCTGTCGCGTATCGCAACGCCTGTTGCGAAGTACTGGGCCTGCAAGCGGGCGCCGCAGTTTGTCGCCGAGGCGCTCGAATGCCACGGCGGCAATGGGTTCATCGCCGACCATCTCATGGAGCGGCTCTATCGCGAGGCGCCGCTCAACGGTATCTGGGAGGGCACCGGCAATGTCATCTGTCTCGACGTGCTGCGCGCCATGCAGCGCGAGCCAGACAGCGTCGGCGTGTTCCTCGGCGAGGTGCGCAAGGCGAGAGGCGGCGATACCCGCCTCGATACCTTCACCGATCGGCTCGAACGGCGGCTGATGAAGGTGAACGATCTTGAGCCCATCGTCCGCCGCGTCGTCGAGATGATGGCCTTCGCGCTTCAGGCGAGCCTACTCGTGCGGTACTCGACGCCTGCGGTTGCCAGCGCTTTCTGCGCAGCGCGCCTCGACGGCGACTGGGGTCGCGCCTTCGGCACGCTGCCGCACGGGCTGGATACGCAGTCCATTGTCGATAGAGCCCGCATCGAGGCAAGCTGATGATGCCTCTAGTCCACACTAAGTCGGACGATCAGGCAAAGCCTATGTCGTTGTTGGTCCGTCTCGACGGGCAGCCGACGGAGGCTATCGGATCACCGCGACCGTAGGCAATGACGTGCGCGAGAACTTGCCGGCTCGCCGCCCCAACGGTCGATCCCAATTGCGGACGTCGAACGACTTGCAGTGGGCGACGCCATAAGCGCCGCCGCAGGCAAAGCGTCGAAGGGTCAGATATCGACATTCTCGGCAACCTCGATCGCATTGTCGACCTCGATCCGGGTCCGCCTTGATCCTATGCAGACATTGCGATCGGAGCAGTGGCTTGCGTTAGTGCGGCGATGCGCTCGCCAATTGGCGCCGCCGCAGGAGCGCTCCAACCAGCATCAGAAGCACCGCAGCTAGGCCGCCGAGCGCTTCCGGCTCGGGGGCTGCAGTGCCGCCGAAGCCGATACCGGTGGTGCGCGTCGGCGAGTGGCGAGGAGCGGAGACGTGTCGGACCGCAGGCTGCGGCCTGGGGACGCCATAGGCGCCCGGGCCGACGCCATGCACCATGGGAAGGTTGACCTGGCTGTCGCGCGCCGATGCCGGCTCGGCATTCACGATCTGCTGGCTGACGGCGACGAATGAGGTCCATTGCGTCGCAAGCGAATGCGCAAGGCCGAGATCCGTTACGCGGTGCTCGATCTGCGCATTGGACTGTCTGCTGTGCCGTAGGTGCACCGGCACGATCAGCTCGCGCATGCTGTCGGCGATCTGCGAGCGCGCCCATACCAGCGGGATCGCTCCGGTCGTGGCCCCCGTGGGCCCGGCGGGTAGCTCGACCACGAGCGGCAAGGTCGCGGTGCGCCCATTGATCTTGCCCGTCACCCTGATGGTATGTGATCCAGACGCGGAGAAGCGTCCCTGGACACGGATGGAGTCCCCCGCGAAAAGATCGGGAATGGTGGCCGGCGTCACTTCTGATACCTTGACGTCGCCCCAGTCGATGGTGACGTCCGTCATCACCGTGGCTTCGAGCTTCCTGGCGAAGGCAATGGCTGCGTCGCCGCCCTTCTCGGTAGGATCAACCACGCGGGCGAAGCCGCGCCCGACTCGCGCCATCTCGTTGAGCAGGTAGTGGTTGACCGCCGAGCCGATACCGAAAACGTACGTGCGGGTCTGGCCGATGTTCGCCGCGACCAGGCGCAGGATCTCGGCCTCGTTGCCCACGTAGCCGTCCGACAGGAACACCAGGATGCGGCGGGCACCAGTTATGACCGGCATGTCGAAGGCTTTAGTCAGGCCCGCAACAACCTCGGTGCCGCCGTCCGCCGTCAGGCTGTTCACATAGCTCAGTCCTCGGCGAAGGTTGTCCGGGTTGGCTGGAATGGCGGACGTCGCAAGTTCGGTCGCATTGTTGGAGAAGCGAATGATGCGGAAATAGTCGCTCGGCCTCAGTGCCTCCAGGGCGTGCTTCATGAACAGCTTGCTGGCGTCGATCGGAGCGCCATGCATCGAGCCGGAGGTATCGAGCAAGAACACGATCTCACGCGGAGTGATGTCGCTGTCGGCGATGATCTGTGGTGGCTCGAGCATCAGCGAGAAAGTGCCGCCATTGCTGTCCCTGTGGGCCAGCATTCCGGCCTGGACGGTCTTGCCCGCAAGCGTGTAGAGCAGCACGAAGTCCCGGTTGTCGATGGTGCGCCCGCGCGCCAATGTTACTGTGCGCGATGTCGCGTTGGCATCTCCGGTCGAAGATATGCCATGCGTTGCGCTTGACACCTGCGGAATGGCGACGCCGGCGGCGAGGTTGATGCGGAGCGCGACGCGGTCCTCGTCGATCTCTCCAGGGGCCGTCAGGCCGTTGACCGGCGGGTAGGATGGGATCGGGCCGAAACTCCATACCCCGGCGGTCTCCGCCGGAGGACGCGGCGCATCGATCTGCTGCGTTTCTGTCGCGGCGACTACATTGGTGCGCGGACGCGGCTCGTAGCGCGGGCCTACAACGAGCGGGATCTTGAGCTGGTATGCGCCGTCGACGCGCGGCACCGTCTGCACGTACTTGAGCGTCACAATGATTGGCATGCCGGGCATGAGGTTGGCGACGCTCTGGGTGAACATGTTCGGGCGATGCTGCTCCAACAGTGCGGCGGCGTTGCCTTTGCGTTGGGCAGTCTCGAATGTCTGGCGCGCGGCTTCCTTGCGTTCGATGCGGGCTGCGACGATCTCATCACCGATCTGCATTTGCATCGCGTGGACTGCGGCCTCTTCGTTCAGCGGGAAAAGATAGGTCGCGTTGAGTGGTGTGAGTGTCGGATTGACGAATGTCTGCACCACGGTGACCGCGGCGAGGTCACCCTGCACATCGGCTGTGATGTCGGTTTTAAGCGAGGGGAAACGCACGGTGCGGCCGTCCACCTCACTTCTGATCTCACCTGCGATTTCGGTAGGCGTTCCGGCAGCGGCCAATGCTGCAGGCCATGCAAGCGTCCCGAGCGATACGAGAACGGCAATCCATTTCGAAAGCATGACAGGTCAGCCTTTCTTCGGTGGTTGAAACGCCAGTCGGGAAGGTGGGTCGACGCCCAGCACGCGGAGGGCGGACGAGGAAAAATCGGCGTGCTCGGAGACGGGGAGATCGGTCGGTGATATCCGCTGGATGGCTGTCCACTGCGCCGCTTCGCCTCGCAGCCAGTGCCATACGGCAGTGGCAACGCTTCCCGTCAGATGGCCGCGATCGGAGAGGAACGTCACGTCGATGCGATAGCGCTCGCCCGTGGGCGCGACCGCCAGATAATGCGCGGTCGGGATCGGCTCGAATACGAGACCGCCGTAGCTCACGTCGAAGCCGATGCCGCGCAGGCATTCATCCGGCGCGTGCAGGTGCCGCAATGGAGATGACGTCCGCACAAGCAGCAGGCGGTGTGCGCCGTAGCTCGCCTTGACTGCGGCACCTCCGTACCGCGTGAAGTAAGCGGCCTCGCGTGGGTCGATCGGAATGGGCTCTGCGCGCTCTCCCATGATCCACGCCGGCGCCTGGAGAGCGAAGTCCCTGCGGGCGACATCGACGGGGTTGCGCGGCAGGTTGACGATGACGAGCGCGAGGGCGAGTGCGGCAAAGGCAAACAACAGCCGGCGATGCGATTGGGGGCCGGCGGTTGATGAGGCGGTGCTGCACGCAGGAGCGCAACCAAGATGGTCGGCAGCGCGCGCCGGCGGGCCCGCCATCGCCATCCAGGCAGTGAGCGGCAGCAGGCCCAGCAGCAGGCTGAGATAGCCGATTGCGTCATGCCAGGGCTTGGCCATCACATCTATGCCACCGATTGCGGAGGGAGATGCGATGCCGATCGCGAGCAGAGTAATGCGAAGGATATTTGCAGCAACCGCGGATGCCAGAAGCAGGGCGAGTCCCGTCAGGGCCATCGGCACTCGCGGACGCAGGACCGTGCAGGCTATCGAGAAGGCCAATGCGCTTAGCAGCAATGTGCGCGCTCCCGAGCACGGCAGGTCGATCAGCACGTCGCGCCCGGCGAGCACGATGCGGACGCCCTCACACACGACCGCATCGAACGCGCTGCGCAAGATCACGCACGCGCCGTCAGCAGAGATCTGCTGCAGCGCGTAGCCCAAGCAACGTTGGAGTATCCGTTCGAGCGGCAAGGCAAATGCGAAGGTGATTGCGAGCCAAGCGGGCGATATCGATCGCTTGCGCTCGTTCAGATGCAGCAGCAGGCCGATGGCGTAGACGTCGATGACGAGCGTCAGGGCGCCAAGCACGTTGATTGCGCTGAGCTGTCCGACAAGCCGCACCACGGCGGATATGGCGAGGAGGCCGATCGCGCGGGTGGACTTAAGCGAGGCGGATCTCGCCACCGGACTCGCCGTGCTCCAGAGCAGGAGTGCCGCGACCATCGCAACGACGAGTAGTCCGTTGGAGTCATAGGCCGGATCGCGCCAGGTGTTGATCAGCCAGGCGATGGGATCGAGCGCCAGTATCGCAGCTGCAAGGGCGAGAACCAGGGCCGCGAGTTGGCTTGGCGTTAGCCTCCGCAGCAGCGTGAGGCTGTCAGTGCGCCGCACGGCTTCAAAGATGTACAGGTGTCTTGAGAGCATGCGATCGATATCCGGTGTGCTGGGTGGCATGATGTCGACGAGGTGACGTCATGGAGCACTAGCGGGTGCGCAGGATGCGCGATCGTGATCGGCGCTCGCGGTCGGTTGACCGGCGGTGGTCGACAATCCTCCGAAGCGCCTATCGCGCGCCCGAAAGGCCCCAAGCGCCAGCGCCAGATCGTGCGCACGAAAGTCGGGCCACAGTCGGTCCGTGAAATACAACTCGGCGTAGGCAGCTTCCCACAACAGGAAATCCGACAATCGCTTTTCTCCGCCGGTGCGGATCAACAGATCGACGTCGGCCGGCGCGCGATTGCCGGCGAGCTGCAGCGCGAGCTCCTCGCGCGTTGGCCGAGGCCGGCAGGCTGCGACGGCGCCGAGGATCGCATCGCGGCTCGAATAGTCGATGGCAAGCCGGAGTGTCAGCCGCGTCCCGCGTGCGGTGACTGCTTCGGCGTGCGCAATCCGCTTTGCCAGTTCATCCGACAGGCGATCACGGCGACCGATCGCGACCAGCTTGACCGACGCTTCGACGAGGGGAGTGAGATCGCGAACAAGGTAGAAGCGAAAGAGATCCATCAACGCGGCCACTTCGGAAGCGGGTCTGCGCCAGTTGTCGGACGAGAAGGCGTATACCGACAGCGTCGCGACGCCCATGCCGGACGCAGCTTTGACAACGTCGCGCAGCGCGGCGATGCCGGCAAAATGTCCTGACGTGCGTGGCAGACCCTTGGCTGTCGCCCATCGGCCGTTGCCGTCCATGATGATGGCGACGTGGAGGTTATCTTGGCTATGTATACTACTTTGCATTGCAGAGTTTCCATTTAAAAAAAGGGAGCCGTCGGCTCGCTCACGCTGGTCGTGGCCGCAGTCGGAGTGCCGGTGCTTTCGTCGGTGTCTTGGCCTCGCCGGCTGCCTTTGCCGCGTCGAGCACGACGCGCTCGAGGACTTCGATATAGTCGAGAAACCTGCGGCGGCCGGACGATGTGAGACGGCACGTCGTCAGCGGGCGTTTGCGCTCGAAGGTTTTGATGATCTCGACGACATGCGCTTCCTCGAGCACCTGCAGGTGCCGGCTGAGGTTGCCGTCGGTCAATCCGCACAGATGCTTCAGGTCGGAGAACGCCAAGCCCTTGGGATGAGCCATGAGCGAGGTCATGATGCCGAGCCGCGCCTTCTCGTGAAGCACGCGGTCGAGCCCCTCATACGAGAATGGTGCCTCGTCACCGGATTTCGACATCGTCGCCTCCCTCGGCAACGCGCAGAATGATAGCGAGTACCAGCTGGCCGATCCCGAACGGCAGCCCCATGGACCAGGGCGAGAGCGTGCGCGTCTCGCTGGCCAGAGCGAGCACAGTGGCGCCCGCAACAAAGTACCACGCGGCAGCGATGATGATGGTACGCGGCAGGAAGCGGACGGCCGCGAAGAGGCCAAGAGCAATCAGCATCTGCCACAATCCGGGAAGCAGCCAGACTGCATCATCGGCCAGCCGCATCAGCACTGCAGCGATCACCGCGCCTGCAGCTCCGACAGGGAGAAAATGCTCCACAGCACTGACAAGCATGGCATCGGCCAGTCCGGAATGCTGGCGGCGGGTGCGCGCACGCATCTCCACGCCGATCAGCACCGCCGAGATGGCCGCCACAGCGATCCAGACGCTGAGGAAGCTGACGGGATCCTGGTGCGGCAGAAGCTGCATGGACTGGGCCGCCGCCGCCGCGATCGAGAGCAAGCCGGTGGCCGCGATGACCGTCGGGCCAAATCCACGAAACGTCGTGCCGGCCGCAAGTTGAAGGCGGATGTTACCGATGTCCGCCAAGGCCTTGTGGAGATCGCTCATCTCTATGTCCAATTACTTTGCATTTCAAAGTATAGGCGGCCGTGACGCAGGAGGCAAGTGCCTTATGATTGGCCTCGCCAGTTCGGTCAGGCGTCGACATTTTCTCGTGTTGAGGGTTGGAGCACGCCAGAGGGCAGAGGAAGCAGACATCCGGCGCATGTACAGATCAGAGCTCGGTGCTCGCTGCATTGCGAGCATCTGGCGACCAACATGGGTATAGCCCCTGGTCGGCCTCCCCGATCAGCTATCCGAGCTTTGAGCTTGCCGCTTTGGGCGCGTCAATCTTTGCGCGCCGACTCGCCCGTGTCGCTCTGACCGGCGAATAGGAATTGCCCCGGCTTGTGCCACTCACTCGCAGATATTCGTCGACGGCCTGACGAGGCTGGTCGATCAGCTCAAACCGAACTGTCCGCCCGTCTTGTTCTGGCGGATAGTTGTGCCATCCATCGAGCAACCACTCGGGGCAACGTCATCGATCTGGACTGCGACGACGTCACAATCACCAGCCGACGATTTTGACCCGGAGCAGAAATCGCACGCAGCCGCCACCGTACTAGATCTCGATTTCTCGGTAGCACGCCGGGCCGGAACGCGGCGGCGATGATCAAGCCGTCATTCGACGCACGATCTGAAACCCTAGATCGACAATGCGCTTGTGGGTCGCCTCGCCGTTGCCGCGGCGCAGGACAAGCCGTGCGGCTTCCTCACCAATGGCAAAGCCTGGAACGCGGACGGTGGTCAGAGCGAGACCGTTCTCACTCGCCATTTCGAAGTCTCCGAATCCGGCAATGGCGATGTCGTCCGGAACCCTGAGGCCGCGCCGGCGCGCCTCCGAGAGCGCGCCCAGGGCAATGCTGTCGCTGGCGCAGAACACTGCCGTGGTGTCCTCCCAGCGCATCAAAAGATGCGCTAGTCCGCTCGCGCCTGCGCTCGGATCATCGCCGAGCCCGGCCACCGACGCGACACGCGGTGCATGAAGGCTGCGCGCAGCGAGAGCATCCTTGTAGCCGGCGCGGCGCAATTGACCGCGCCTGTCGAACGGGCTCGAGCGACCTATGAAGCCGATGCCTTTATGGCCTGCGTCCGCCAGGAACTCGGTCATGGCGTTGCCGGCTGCGCGGTTGGAGAAGCCGACAGCGCTGTCGATTGGTGCCTCGGGCAACTCCCACAACTCTACGATCGGTATCCGCGCACGCTTCAACAAGCGGTTCGCCATGTCGGTATGCTGGGTGCTGGTCAGCACGAGGCCGTCAGGGCGGCGCGCCAGCATGGCGGCGATGGAGTCGGCCTCGATTTCCGGCGTGTAGTTGGTTGTCGCCAGTAGGAGCTGATAGCCCTGCTCCCGCAGGGTCTGGGAAAGGCCATCCACCGTGGATGCGAAGAACGAGCCGCCGAGCGTCGAGACCAGGGCTCCGATGATCCGGCTGCGACGCGAGGACAAGGCTCCCGCAGCCTCGTCCGGCACGTAGCCCAGCTTGCGAATCGCTGCCTGCACGCGCCGGCACGTCTCAGGCCGCACCTTGTCGGGGGTGCGCAGCACGCGAGAGACTGTCATCGTTGACACCCTCGCCGCCGCCGCGACTTCGCTCATGCGCACCCAATTGTGCTTGTCTGCCACTTAAGGCCTCACCTTTCAAAGTCCCGCAGGAGCCGGCGTTGACATATCAGCGAGGGCAATGTTAGCGATAACATAAATAAAAATCTCAATTTCAAATCCGGTTCGGGAGGACGCCCATGCTCAGCAAGGAGCAGATCGAGTTCTATAACGAGAACGGCTATCTGATGGTGGAGAACGTTCTCACCCCGGATCAGCTCGCGCGCTTGTGCGAAATCTCCTACGACTTCATCGACAAATCGAGAGCCGTCACCACGAGCGACGATGTGTTCGATCTCGATGAAGGTCATTCGGCTCAGACGCCCAAGCTCACGCGCATCAAGCTGCCGCACAAGCAGCATCCATACTATTGGGAGATCGCGAAGAACTCGCGCATCACCGAGGTGCTCCGCCAGCTCCTGGGTCCCGATGTGCTGCTGCAGACCTCCAAGCTCAACACCAAGGCCCCCGGCGGCGGCGCGGCAGTGGAATGGCATCAGGACTGGGCCTTCTATCCGCACACCAACGACGACATTCTTGCCTGCGGTGTCATGCTGGAGGATGTCGACCTCGTAAACGGTCCGCTGCAGGTGATTCCAGGCTCTCACAAAGGCCCCGTCCTCAGCCACAACAACAAGGACGGCGTGTTCTGCGGCGCCATCGATCCCGAAGATCCCGACTTCCACCTCAAGCAGGCAGTGACGCTGACCGGCAAGGCAGGCAGCATGACCGTGCATCATGCGCGGACGCTGCACGGCTCGGCCCCGAACCGCAGTGATCGCGCGCGCCTTCTCCTGTTCTACGAGTGCCTGGCGGCTGACGCCTGGCCGCTCGCCGGCGCGAGCTCTTACATGCATCGCCTTAGCGCCAAGGACTTCCTGGCCGACCTCGAAGCGCGCACGATCATCGGCAAGCCATCGCTTGTTCCGCGTATGGAGGCGGTTCCGGTCGTCCTGCCCCTGCCGCCGGCACCCGATGCCGGCTCCATCTTCAAGACGCAGAAGACCGGCGGCGCCAAGACCGCGTTCGCGGCTTGAAAAACCGCTATTCGGCGGTCGCTAAAAAACGAAAAACGTACGGGAGGATTGTCCATGCGTAGCATCAAGTCGTTGTCGACTATCGCAGTCGTGGGTTTGTCGATGCTGCTGCTGCCGGCCGCGGCATCGGCCCAGAAGACACTGACGTTCGGCGGATCCGACGCCATCGGCTCGTTGCTCGATCGCCAGAACGTGCTCTTCACCAAGCTCGTCAACGAACGCGCGGCGGGCAAACTCAAGATCAACTTCATCCAGGGCGAGCAGCTCGGCAACGATCAGCAGGTGATCGAGCAAATGATCGCCGGCTCGGTCCACATCTACGGCGATGTGCTCGATTGGTACGCCAACTGGGTGAAGGACTTCGCCATCATGGGCTGGGGTTTCACCTTCCGCGATGTGGCTCACCTGCAGAAGTTCACCGAGAGCGCGCCTTATCAGAAGCTTGCCGATGAGCTACGCGCCAAGCAGGGCATCCGCATCCTGG
>ERZ778022.5708-NODE-5708-length-9975-cov-5.912903_pt1 | contig 9975 bp, 1 predicted proteins | sample MGYA00375752_ERZ778022 | MGnify/ENA primary metagenome ERZ778022 (study PRJEB29350, sample SAMN05389826) | bioreactor metagenome | isolation source: Thiocyanate bioreactor | place: South Africa: University of Cape Town | collected 2014-04-04 ...
GGTGAAGGCGTTGATGACGATGTAGGTGTAGAAGAAGGCGAGAGCGAAGGAGCTGCCGCAACCGGTGGGGAACTCCTCGTTCCACGGCGGCTCCGGGTGGCAATTCTGCGTGTTGGCGAGGTCATACATGATCATGTTCCATGACTCCCCCGTCAGCGTGCGCCACAGCGTGAGCATGGCGTTGCCGACGTTGCGGAAGTTGGCGTGGCGGTCCAGCGCGTCGCCAAACGCCACGTGCGCAAACAGCTGCACGCCGGCGATGGCGTAGATGAAGAGGATGAGGAGGAGGAGGGAGCCAATGTTGATGAGCGACGGAATGGTGATGACGAGGGTGGAGATCATCTGGCGCAGGGAGGCGAGGCCCTGCACCAGGCGCGCTACGCGCGCAATACGCAGCATGCGCGCCAGCGTGCCAATGGCGCCGATGTTGACGTTGGTGGCCAACGACACGACGATGCCGGCGTCGGACGCCACCACCACCAGGAAGTCAAACCGGTTCCACGTGGAGTCCTCCCAGTACGTCGTCCACCCCAGTGCAAAGATCTTGGCGGCCGCCTCCACCGTGAACAGCGCCGCAAAGCCGTCGTTGATAAGGTCCAGCGCGTTCGACAGCGCCTGCGCCATGCCAAAGTACGGCACCGCCAGCACCAGCGTGTTGGCCACGATGCACAGCATGATGAACTGCTCAAACTGCCCACCCGTGACGATGCGGAACAGGGAGCGGCGGAAGGGGTGTGTAGGCGGCCGGATGCGGCGCTTGGGGCGCAGTAGCAGCAGCACCTCCTGCGCGCGCACCCACTCCTTCTGCGTGTCCGTCAGCAGGTACGACTCGCCCAGCTGCTCGCGCGACCGCTCAAACTCGTCCACGATGGCGGCCACGAACAGGTTCACCGTGAAGTACGCGCCAAACAGGATGAACACCACCCACAGGATCGCCACCACCATGTTGGAGTCGCGCACCGGTTGCATGTCTGTGCCGCGCGTGTCCACCGACTTGTACAGCACGTCAATCCACTGCTCCGTGGTGGACATCTCCAGCAGCACGCCCATGACGGACACCACGTTGTCAAACGACTGCGGCAGCCGCCGCTCCCAGCTGCCGCCGAACCAGGCGCACACCACCAGGGAGGTGGGCGTGATGTCATCCTCCGTCACGCCGCCGTACCCGAACCCGGCGGGGCAGGGGTAGGAGTCGTTGCCGCCGCCGGCGTCTGTTGCAAAGAACCATACGGACGCGTTGGCGTACGGCCCTGACGTGCACGCCATGCCCCACTGCCGCTCCACCGCACTTAGCGTGGCATACGGCCGCGGCACCTCCAGCAGCGCCATCTGCGCGTCGGTCATGAGGTCCACCGTCGGCCCCGTGCACGACGACGTGGCGCCCTTGAACAGGCCCGTCATCACGATGGCAAACACGAGGTACATGAGGGAGCACACCAGCATGACGTTCAGGATGGGCTTCAGCGCCCGGAACAGGGCGTTGACGACGAGGCGGAGGGAGGGGTTGCGGGAGACGACGCGCAGGGGGCGCAGGGCGCGCAGCGCGCGCAGGGAGCGCAGGGAGCGGAAGCTGGCGTTGCCCTCCGTGGCCAGCGAGAAGATGGACACCGCCACGATGACGACGTCCAGTACGTTCCACCCCGACTTCAGGTACGCCTGCTCCGTCGTCAACAGGCCGTTGGCAATCACCTTCACCATCATCTCCGCCGTGAAAAACACCGCCCACAGGATGTCCAGCACGCGCAGCGCGTGTGTCAGCGTGCTGTCCGGGTCGTTCAGCGGCGAATCCACCGCCAGGCTGAGGGACGACAGCAGGATGACGATGAGCACGACGCGCTCAAACCAGGGATTCAGGATGAGGTGGATGCAGGCGCTGCGGATGGGGTGGCCGGGCGGCAGGATGCCCAGCGAGTAGGCCTTCCGTGGCCGCCGCCGCACCTTGGCGCCAGGCAGCGGCGGGGGCGGGCCGCCCCACGCTGGCGGCAGCCGCTCCAGGACGCAGCAACAAAACAGCGCCGCCAGACGGCGCAGCATGTGGCCCCACCCGGCACGCGTGCAGCACGTGCGCCGGCTGCACAGCCGGCTGCCGCTGCTGCGCGGCCCCGTCGCCAGCAGGAAGGCAGTTGCAGCCTCCGCGCCGCCCTCCTGCCCATCATCGCTGCTCTCGCTGCTGCTGTCGCCCCACTCGCTGCCATCCTCGTCCGACAGCTCCGTGTCCACCGCGGACGCCACCGTGCCGCGCCCGTGCGTGCTCAGACTGCCGCCGCTGTACGACGACAGCCGGTCCCACCACGACCGCCCGCCGCTGTCCGGCGTGTGCGCGCCGTCCGCCTCGTCCATTCCGGTACCCGCCGACGCCGCCGACAGCGTGGCATCCACGCCGTCCAGCGTGTGCCCCGCGCCGGGCGCCGCAATGCGTAGCGACAACGGTGGCACGCCAGCGACGCCGGGCGATGCACTGGGCGCACCGTGCGGTGGTGCACCGTGCGATGGTGACGCGCCGTGCGCCGCGGAACCATGAGAACCCGCAAGCGGCAGGTGTGGTGACGTGCCGCCCGCACCGCCGCTGCCCCGCCGTGACGGCGGTGTAGCACCCGCCGCTGCCGGCAGGGGCGGGCGTGGCAGCGAGGTCGTACCAGTACGCGCGCCGCCGCCGCCGCCGTCACTCCCCGCACCTGCGCCAGGCGAGCGCACGGACCCCGCTACCGACCCAGTGCCCATGCCCCCCAGCGCACTGCCTCGGCTGCGCACCGACGCCGTGTCGCTGCCGCCCCCCACGCTGCCAGGCCCGCTACTGCCCCGCCGCGTCCGCCGCCGGCCGCCGTACTTGCGTACCAGGTCGGTGCGCAGCGCCAGCATGACGCGGATGGAGTTGGCGTCGCGCATGCCGTTAATGATGGCGGCCAGCTGCGCCATGCGCCGCGCCGCAAAGGCGCGCACCGCATCCAGCGCGCGCATGAGGCGGGAGCGGCGGGGGCGCGACCGCGACCGTGACCCAGCCGACCGGCGAGACTGGCGGTCTGGGTCAATGCCGCCGCCGCCGCCGGATGGCGACACGCCGCTGTGCCGACTGCCAACGGAGCCGGGGCCCAACCGCGGTGTGGTCATTGTGTTGACGCCCAGCGCGCCGGCAGCAGTGGCAGTACCTCCGGTCGGCGCCGCTGTCGGCGGCGGGGCAGCGGCATCTGAGGCGGTGGTAACGGCACGCGCCGTGGCACGCGGCGTGCGATTCAGTATAAAGGACCGCACGTTATGCAACAGCGCGCTGGCAGACGGCAAGGTTGGGGAGGTGTCAACGCGCGCCGTCACGCCCACGCCCGTCACCTGCGCAGTGGCGTCGCCGCTTGTGAGGTCGGCTGCCGACGCCCCGCCGGCGGCGCCGGCGGCGGCGCCAACAACTTCTCCACTGGAGGCCAGCAGGCGCCGGCGGCTACCGCTGGCGCCGCCGTCGCCCGCCGCCATGGGCGTCCAAACGGTCTCCTCTGTGACGGTGGGCGGCGGGATGACAGGGATCTCAAGCGGTGAGGGCCCCGTGTGCCGCGCCGTGCCGCCGCCACCCTCCGCGCCGGGCGTCGGCCCGCGGTGTGATGGCAGCGGCGGCAACAAGCCACTGCTGCCAATGCTCTGCGCCGGCGAGCCGCCGCGCCGGTTCGTGACCGACAGCGGCGGCGTGCGGGTGTCGGCACCGCCGCTGCCGCCAGCAACGCCGGCGACGCGGGCGCTGCCGGACGCAGCAGCGGCGCCAGGGTCAGTGAGATCAACGCCACCGCCGCCGCCGCGCCGTGAGGAGTTGGAGACACGGAAGCTGGCGGCAAAGGGCGGCACGGGGGCTCGGTGTGTCGGGAACACGAGCAGGGCGGCGCTGCTGGCGTCCGTCACCACGTTGCTGCTGCCGCCGCCGGGCACTACCAGCAGCGGCGGCGTGGTGGGAGCCCGCCGGCTGCCAGCCGTGGCCGCCGCTGACCGGCCACCAAATACCGATGGGCTGGTACCGCCGCCCTTCACGCTGCCGCCGCCCTTTACGCTGCCGCCACCCTTCACGCTGCCGCTGTCCTTCACGCTGGCGTTTCCGCCGCCGCGTGCGCTGCCGCGCGCGCTGCCGGTGCCGGGCACGCTGCCACCGCCCCGCACGCTGCCGCCGCCCCGCACGCTGCCGCCGTCCGAGCCGCCGTGCGTGCTGGCGCCGTCGTCGGCGCCGGCGTTGGGGTCATCCAGCCCCTCAAAGGCGCCCAGCACGATGGCGAGGAAGAGGGACAGCAGCACAATGTTGCCCAGCACCTCCGCCGCCACGATGTAGATGATGCCCATGGAGCCCGACACGCGCTCGCAGCTGAGCAGCACCTCGTTCCAGTTCTCGGTGGTCATGATCTGGAACACGGTGAGGAAGGCGTGGAAGAAGTCGTCAAAGTTGCTGCGCGGCCGGAACACGCTGTCGGAGAAGTACTCCGGGTCGGACGGCAGCACCGGCAGCTGCGTGCGGGCGTCAAACACGAAGCGGTTGGCAAACAGCTGCATGCCAAACAGCGCAAAGATGAGGAGGTAAAGGAAGAGGAGGATGGCAAAGTAGGCGACGTCGTTGATGGCCTCCTTCATGGTCTTCAGCAGCATGCGCAGCGACGTCCAGGAGCGCGCCAGCTTAAAAATTCGGACGAGGCGCAGCGTGCGCAGCGCCAGCACGCTGCTGGAGCGCGTCTCCACGCCTGTCAGGATGTACGGCGGCGCAATGGCAAGGTCCACAATGGACAGCGCCACGATGACGACGTCAAAGGTGTTGAAGCGGTCCCGGAAGTAGGCGCGCGGCTGCAGCGCGATGAGCTTGGCCACCGCCTCCACGCCAAACACAAAGGTGAGCACCAGGTTCACAAACTCCAGCTGGTGCGCCAGCGTCGTGTTGGCGGGGTACTGGTCCAGCGACAGCGTCGCGGTATTCAGCAGGATGGCCGCCATGATCAGCGCGCCGTACAAGCCGGACGCGAACACGTTGAGAAGGGTGAGGCGGACGCGCATCCAGGGCGGCGTGCGCGCCGGCATGGTAAAGTCAACGTCGGCGGCGTGCAGCATGGAGGAGGTAGCACTGGCAACGGTGTACGCCACCGACCCGGCGTCAGTTGGCGCGCGCAGCCCCTCGCTGCCGGCCACGCTGCCCACCACGCTCCCCGCGCGCCCCGGCATTCCGCCGCTGCCCCACAGGCTACCCCACGCGCTACGCGTGGACGCCATACGCGTCAACCCGCTGGCGTGGCTCTTGGCATCCTCTGGCACGGACGCCAGCATGCCGCCCGTGCTGCCACGCCGCACGCCGCCAAACCCAAATAGCGATCCACGGCTGGTGGAGGGCGGGGGCCCCGGTGGCGCGGGTGGCGGCACCGCGCTGCCTGCCGGCGGCGGCGGCGGCGCGGGCGGCGGCACGCCAGCTGTTGCGGTGGATGATGGAACGGCGGCGGGCGCCACGACTGCCAGGCCCGGGCGCAAGGCAACGCCGGTAGCAGTGGCGGTGGCAGTGGCATCCCGGGAGCTGGGCGCACGGCCCAGTACGGGATGCAGCGGTGCATGCGACGACATGCCGGCGGCAGTCGCCACGCCGCCGCTGCTGCCGCCGCCGCCCTCAAGCACCGGGAACCCCATCGGCCGCGAGCGTGGCGTGGTGAGTGCCGACATGGTGACGCCGCCGCCGCCGCCGGCAGGGAGCGGCAGTAGCGCGCGGGAGCTGCCACGTGCGGAGTGCTGCATGCCACGCGGGGACACGGGGCCACCCGGCGCCCCGCCACCGGCAGCGGAGGCAGCGGCGACGGCAGCAGCAATGCCACCGCCGAGGGGCGGTACTGGCCCCCCTGGCAGGTTCAGCCGCACCGTGTTGGCGGCGCCGTCCATCGTGCTGCTGGCCATGCTGCGCGCGCTGGCGCCGCGGATCAGCTTGCGCTGCATGCGGCGGCGCAGCACGCCGTGCATAGTGGGCTCTGGCAGCGGGCCGGACGGCAGCGGCGACAAGGCGGCGGTGTTAGCCGCCAGCTCCGCGCGCATGGCCTCCGCAGCTGCTGCCGCGTCCTCTGCGCCGTGCGCCACGTCGCCCTGCGACACGCGGCGCAGGCGCAGCTTGGCCGCCACGCCCGCGTGCCGCAGCTCCGTGATGAGGCGCGCCTTGGCGACGGCGCGCATCGCCTCCTCCTTCTCCGCGCGCTGGATGGCCGCCACCTTCTCGCGCCGGATGCGCAGCGACTCCTGCTCGTTGAACTGCGCCGCGTTGAAGTTGAGGAAGATGGAGGCGACGACGAGGTTGAGCAGGAACATGGAGCCGATGAGCGTGAGCAGGACGTAGTACAGCGCCATGGCGATGGGCTGGTACGCGTCCATGCCCCAGTACATGAGCGTACTCCAGTTCTCCAGCGTGATGGCCTGGAAGATCATGAGCATGGCGGTGCCAAAGTTGTCGCCGCTCTGGATGCCGTCCATCAGCTCCGCCTGCCGCGTCTCGGACGCCATGACGGTGGCGTCCACAAACCGCGGGTTGCCAAACTCGTCGTAGTTGGAGCCGCAGGTGCGCGGTGTCGTGCGCTGCGCCATGATCATGTCACCCACCACGCTGCCGTCCGCCACGTGCGCCGGCAGGTCGGTGGACAGGTAGTCGGTGGCCTGGCAGGTGTACGCGCCCCACCCGGACAGCGAGCACAGGTCCGTGTCATCCATGTCCACCGGCCACGCGCAGCCACGCCGCGTCGCCCATGGGCTCGTGTCCTGCTGCCAGCCGTCATCTGACGTCGGGATGCCGGTGTCCGGCCACACGGCGGGCGGGTTCGACCCCTCCACAGCGTCACCCGCGCCGCATGCCGGGAAAGCGGTGCGGTTGGTGGCCAGCGCGTTCAAGTACACGGCGGCCTGCGGGAAGGTGACGTAGAAGGCGTCGTTTGGCACCCAGGGCAGCACCACGCCGTCGGCGGCGTCCAGGCTGGCGGTCAGGCTGTCGTACGCCACGTCGTCGGCGCCATTGCCGGCGGCGTACGCCGCCAGCATCTCAAAGTACAGCGGCTTGCGCTTGCCGGGCGGCAGGGTGGTGGAATTGATGTAGGCGGTGGCTGGCAGGCGAGTGACATTCCCGTCGTACCCCGCGGCGGTGGCATCCGTCAGCAGGCCTTGCAGCTCACCCGCCGCCAGCCATGGCGGCACACCTGCCGGGTCCCACGTCGCCAGGTGCGACGGCGGGATGGCAACCGGCCCGGGCGTGAGGCGGCAGCGCGCGTGGTTGGTGCCCTGCAGCAGGTTCAACGCCAGGATGCCCCACACCGTGAACAGGAACAGCAGCAGCACGCCCACGTTCAGCAGCTGTGGGATGGAGGTGAGCAGGGAGTTCACCATCATGCGCATGCCGCGCAGGCGCGACAGCGTGCGCAGCGGGCGCAGGACGCGGAAGGCGCGCAGGGCGGACACGCGCGGCATGCCGGGTATCACCTGCAGCAGGGAGGTGACCACCACGACGGCGTCCAGCACGTTCCACGCGTCCCGCAGGTACGCGCCGCGGTCCTCTATCAGGCCCATGGCCGCCACTTTTGCTGCCGCCTCTATCGTGAAGATGGCGGTGAACCAGGGCTCTGACGCCACAATGAAGGCGTTGACGGCGGAGTGCTCCGCCGCCGGCTGCAGCGTCACGGGGTCCACCGCGCCCAGGCTGTAGTCCGTGATCGCCAGCAGCAGCGTGTTCATAATGATGACCACCAGGATGGCGCGGTCCCACCACCGCCACGTCACCAGCCACACCAGGAACTGCCGCAACGCGGACGTCTCGGGCAGGCAGCCCAGCGAGTTGGGCGCAAAGGTGTACAGGCGGCCGTGCGCCACAAAGTTGGCAGACGGGTCAATGTCGTCCTTCAGCTCCCACTGCGTCGCGCGCCGCACCATGCGCTGCACCTCCGTGCCCTCATACAGGTTGCGGCTGGTAAACCACTGCCGCCGCCCGCCACGCGGGCTGCTGCTATCTGCTCCGCCGCGCCGCGGTGACGACGAGCGCTCCCCGTCACCCACAGCTGCCGGTGACGGTGCCACTGCCACTGCCTTCTTTGGTGCCGCCGCCGCGGGTGTGGACGCTGCCCCCGCTGATGTCGACGCCGCGCTCACGCCTAGTGCGCGTTGCGACCCTCGCACGTCATCTGCCGCGCCATCGCCGCGGCCACTTGCTACCATCAGCGCCCGCAGCCGCGGCCGTGCGGGCGGGCTTGCCGCCGGCGGCGCTGCCACTGCAGTTGGCGCCACCGACGTGGGCGGCGGCAGCAGCAGCCCTGTGCCAGCGGCGGCACTTGCCGTTGCCGTTGCCGTTGCGCCGCCCCCTTCACATGCACTGCCACGTGCGGTGCCCCCACGCGCGCTCGCCCCGCCGCCGCCAGGCGCGGCGGCAGCACCAGCACTGGGCCCGGGGTCGTCCATCCCGTCCGACCCTTCTTTCCACCTTCTTCCTCTTTGGTTGCTGGTCGAGTACCGGTACCAGTAGGTGTCGTCGCTGTCGTCAACAACGCAACCTGACCTGATTACCTGATTGCAGGCGCAGTCAAGCTGCAGTGCTGCACTACTACTGCAGTAAAGGCACACCTCAAACTCTGCCGATTGCAGCCGCAGACGCGCCGGCATTCACCACGCCGATGCAATGCCGTGAGCGACTGCGATGGCAGGTGTTGCCTGGTGTTGGGTGTTGGTGGCGGTTGGTCATTCCTGCACTCGATGCGCAGGCTGCTGCTGCTCAGGCTGCTTCCATGTCGCCACCGCACCCAACATCGCAGCAATGCAGCATTGCAGCAGGGGCACGCAAAATCACTCACCACACAGCAGCAATAGCAAGGAGGTTGGGAGTTGATGCGATTGTGCTGGTGATGGGCGACGGCGTATTTGTGAATTGTTGTTAATTTTGATCAAGATACGGCTCTCCAGACTCCAGTTGGAGCATCGGACGCCATCGCACTGCACGGTCACTGCACGGTGGACCGCCGCCGCAGCTCACCGATTGTTGGAGTGTAAAATGGAGGGCGGCAGGGCTGCTGGTACGGCTGCCAGGGCGGTGGTGGCAGCTGTTGCTGCCGTTATGGTCGCGGCGGCGGCCACACCCGCGACAGCGGCCACAGCCACCGTTGCATGTGTGCAGAGCAGCGGCGCGGGGGACCGGTGGGTGGCGCTGCCAAATGCCACGTGGGGCGCCGACTTCCCTGCGGCGGCAGACGTGACGGTGAACCGCAGCATGCAGTACCAGACCATCCTGGGGTTTGGTGCCGCGCTGACGGAGAGCGCGGCGTGGAACTATGCGCAGCTGAATGGCAGCACGCAGGCGGCGTTGCTGGACGCATACTACTCGGATGCCGGGCTGGGGTACACGCTGGGGCGTGTGCCCATGAACAGCCCCGACTTTGCGCTGGCGAGCTTCAACGAGGACAACGTGACGGGCGACACGCCGCTCGCCTACTTTGACACCACCGTGGCGCGCGACCGCATGTTCATGATCCCGTTCATCACCGCCGCGCTGGCGCGCACGCCCCTCCGCCTGTACCTCAGCCCCTGGTCGCCGCCGCCCTGGATGAAGACCAACGGCAACATGATTGGCAGCCTGGACCCCTGCCTGCTGCCCGACCCCGCCATCCACGCCGCGTGGGCCGCCTACTTTGTCAAGTTCATTGCCGCCTACGCGGCTGCCGGTGCGTGGGCACTGTACCTTGTTGGTGGCGCGGCGGCGGGTTGTAGTTTCGTCGCGTGCTATTGTTCACCCCGCCCAACCTCACCCCTGCAGGCGTGCCGTTTTGGGGGCTGACGCCACAGAACGAGCCGCTGACGGACACGTGGGACACGTACGAGGCGTGCATGTTTACAGGCCAGGAGCAGCGCGACTTTGTCGCAGACTCCCTGGGCCCCGCCATGCACGCAGCGTACCCCGACGTCAAGATTATGGTGCGTGTGTGGCGCCGCACGTCACAAGTGCAGGCAGTTCATTGCCCTCACCCCCCCCCC
>ERZ778022.5709-NODE-5709-length-9975-cov-4.996573_pt1 | contig 9975 bp, 3 predicted proteins | sample MGYA00375752_ERZ778022 | MGnify/ENA primary metagenome ERZ778022 (study PRJEB29350, sample SAMN05389826) | bioreactor metagenome | isolation source: Thiocyanate bioreactor | place: South Africa: University of Cape Town | collected 2014-04-04 ...
ACCGCAGGCAAGACGCACACGTTTTGGGGCGAGCCCGCGGAGCCGGACATGACCGGCCTGGTGCCCCGCTTCCTGTCGGAGCTGTTTGCGGGCGCCGATGCGGCGGCGGGCGGTCTGGAGGATGCCGAGAATGTTGCCGATGAGGACGCCACGCCGTCGGTGGCCACTACCGTCACCATGTCCTTCCTGGAGCTGTACAACGACTCCATCTTTGACCTGCTGGCGCTGGCAGACAAGATTGCGGGCCTGGCGCACGTGCGCGGGAACGCGCGGGAGGTGGCAGTGGAGGCGGCGTACCGGTCGTGCCGCGTGGAGATGACGTACATCAGCAACGGCGCGTCGGCCGAGGTGTCGGTGCCCGGCGCGCGAACGGCGGTCATTACCAGCGTGGGGCAGGCGGTGGCGATGCTGACGCCCGCCATGGCGGTGCGCCGAAGCGCCTCCACCGCCATGAACGCGCACAGCAGCCGGTCGCACGCCATCCTGCAGGTGAAGGTGAGCCGCACGGAGACGAGCGCCAGCCGCACCGTGACGCGGGACGCCACGGCGTGCCTGGTGGACCTGGCCGGCAGCGAGCGCGCCAAGCGGACGGGCGCGGCGGGCAGCAGCCTGAAGGAGGCGTCCGCCATCAACCACAGCCTGCTGACGCTGGGCAACGTGATGAAGTCGCTGGCGGACCAGCACCGCGCGCCAAAGAGCGGCGGCGCGGGCGGCCGCGCGTCACACAAGGCGTGGCGGGACGACCTGCTCACGCAGCTGCTCCACCCCTGCCTGGACGGCGCCTCCCGTGCCGCCTTCATTATTACCATCTCACCCGACGCCGCCGACTGGGAGCAGAGCCTGCAGTCGCTGGACTTTGCACGGCGCGCGGGCCAGATCACAGTGCGGCCGCTGGAGGCGGTGCGTGTGGTGGAGGCGCCGGCGGTGGCTGCGGCCGCATCCGGGGACGACGACGACGCCGGCGGCGACGCAGGCACAGCAGAGAGTGGGGACGAGGCCGTTGGGCCGACTGCGCGGCGGATCGAGTTTGGCACCAGCAGTCGCGAAGGCGGTGGTGGCGGCGGTGGTGGTGGCAGCGGCAATACTGCGTCGCCGGCGGTGGCGCACACCGCGCGGGATGTGCGCCTGCTGGCATCCAACCTGGCGCTGCTGCGCGGCGTGGTAGCCAAGGCGCCGCCCAAGCCGGCCCTGGCGGCGCTGGCACCCGTGCCGCCAACCCTGCCTGCGCCGGGTGCAGGTGGCAGCGACAATCCGGTGCTGCGTCGGCTGACGGCGGCGCTGGCGCGCGCTGTGGCAGAGCGCGGCGTGTTGGAGGCGCAGCTGGAGGAGGCGGCGGCAGCGGCGGCGGTGCGGCAGCTGGCAGCAGTGGGCGCTGCAGCGGCAGCGTCGTCACCTTCCCGCGCCGCTGCCGCTGCTGCAGCGCTGTCAGGCAACAAGCGCCAACGACCGATGGTGGCAGCGGCAGGCAAGCCAGCACGGCCGCTGCGCCGGCGGGTAAGCGAGGAGGCGTTTACCGGCGGCGCAGCGCAGGAGGCGTTTCTGGCGGGCGAGCACGACTTTGCGGCTGATAGCGATGGCGAGGAGGACGACGACAACGGTGTCGATGACGGCGGCGGCAGCGCTGTGGCGGCTGCCGTGGCACGTGCGGAGGTGGCAGCGGCGGTAGCGGAGGCGGTGGCGGGGTCGCAGCAGGAGACGCAAGATCACCTGGCAGCGCTATTCCAGATTGACAGCACGGTGGGCGCGTTGCAGTCGGAGCGGGACGCGCTGGCTGCCGCGCTCACTGCCAGCCAGGCCGCCGTGCCGCCACTGGCAGCAAATGCAGAGGCGCTGGCCAAGTATGGCGACGCCCTGCGCGCCACGCTGACGCGTGCTACCGGCATGCTGGCGTCCAGCATGGATGCTACGCTGGGCCTGGCGGCGATGCAGCTGGAGGGGCTCATCCGCGACCGCCGGGACCTGCGCTCACGACTGACTGCCGCGCAGGCCGCCACCGTGAAGCTGCAGTCCGCCGTGGTGGCGCGTGATGCGCAGGTGGCATCGTTGCAGCGTGAGCTGGCGGCAGCGCGCGCCGCTACTGCCACCGCTACCGCCACCGCATCCTCTGCCACCGCTGCCGCGGCTGTTGCCAACGCCGCTGCTGCCGCTGCCACTGCCAGCGCGAACGCTGCCACCGCCGCGGCCGCGGCGCGCGCAGTGGTGGTTGGCACCAGCCAGTCGCCGGTGAGTGACGGCAGCGGCATGGATGACGCCGGCAGCTACGGCGATGGCGATGGCGACGGCGATGGCGACGGCGGGGAGGTGGTGACCTTCCACCCTCGTGTGGCATCTAAGGTGCAGCACATCCCCGCTGCCACACCCCGTGCCGCCGCCGCTGCAGTGAGCGTCATTGATGCTGGCATCTGCGGCGCGGCCTCCGCACGCACCAGCGTCCTCACCTCCTCGTCGCCGTACAGCGTCGCCACTGACACCTCCCTGTTTGGCGCACCACCACCACGCGCGCCGTTGCACGCACCTCCTGCTTCCCTCACGTCGCTGCCGTCGTTTTCTGCTGCCGCTGGCGCAGGAGGCGAGGTGGCAGGGGCGGCACGCCCACGCCGCCTCATGGCACCACGCCAGCCTGCCCGCACGGACGCGTCTGCAGAGGAGGCCACGCCTGTCGCAACTGCTGCTACAGCTGTAACCACGGCGGCACTCCCGCCACCTCGCAAGTTTGTTGACCCCTACTACTGCCCGCCGCAGTCTGCGGCCGCCGCCGCCGCCGCTGCCGCAGCCGCCGTCGCTGCCGCTGCAGCTGATGACGTGGACACGCCTCCGTCGCCGCCACCGGCGACCGAGGATGAGGCGCCATCAACGGCACCACTGCCTGCCTCCACGGATGCTGCTGCAGCCCCCGAGCCCGCCACCCTGGCAGTCGCTGACTGCGATGAGAACGCTGCCGCGCCGGTGCTGGAGGCACCCAAGTCAGTCGCGAAGGCGGTGCCCCGTCGCCGCAACCTGCTCAAGACGCTCATCCAGCTGGTGCCCACCTCTGCGCCCGCCGGCTCGACCATGTGACCCTGCAGTAGTACAGCATGTACACATCATAATAACATATTATTTGAATACGGTGCAGTGCACCTGACGCCAGTAAACCACCATATACCCTTGGGGACCCAGTGACACGCCACCGGCATGCCCACCATGCAGGAACCAACATGTAAACAGGCAATGATGGACACGTCACAAGTGCCAAGCAATTCAGCAACCTCCTATGCCGGTGGCGCCGGGCCACCAGGCAACCTGCTGCTGTGTGGCGCGGCGAAGGCGTCGGTGCCAGCGGCTCCGCCTGGCGCAGATGGAGAGGGGGAGAGAAGGGTAGCACCCGATGGTGTGCCGCCGCCCCCCTCGCTGTCGTCCTCGTCGTCGTCGCGATCGCCCTCCACCTCCGCCAGCAGCGCATCCATGTCATGCTCGTCGTCGCCATCCATGCTGGTGACCGTGCTGATGGCGGTGATGGCGCTCATGCGCGGGTGGTGGCGCGCGCTGCCGGTACGCCAACTGCGCCGGTTGGAGGCGGTGGACAAGCCATTGAGGCCGGCCACTCCGGCGCCGCATGACGCGTCAGCCGCCGCCCCGGCCGCCGACAGCACCTCCATGGTCACTTCCGTCGTGCCGGCGCCGCCGGTGGTTGAGTTGGGCGTGCTGGCGCATGCGGCTGCAATGACAGCGCTGATGCCGCCTGGTGACGGCTGCGGCGGCGGCGCAACCGCCGTCGGCGCCACGGGTAGCACCGTACCGGTAGCCGACGCCGCTCCGGACCCGACAATGGCTCCGCCACCGCTCCCGCTGCCGCCGCCACTAGCGGCGGCCGGCGCGTGGCCCATCACCGGCACGGCCGCCTCGTCGTCGTCCACCATGTCCATGCCCGCCTCCACGATCTGTGCCGCCATGCACGCCGCGTACTCCACCATGCGCTGCTCCCGCCGCCTCGAGATGATGACCACCACCTCCTTCAGCGCCGCGTCAATGGACTGGTACACCGTGATGCCGTGCCGGTCTGCCACGTTGGCCAGGTACGCGCGCCCCCGGTTCATGTCCTTCAGCTCGTCAGGGTGCAGGGTCTGCACAGCGCGCGGGTGGTGGTGGGTGTGGCATGACAAGTTGACCTAACCCTGCACCTGTACTCTCTCTCTCCCCCCCCCCCCCCCCCCCCCCCCCCCCCCCCCCCACCCGCCTCCCAACGTACGTGGCCATTGACGACGGCGTCCTTGGGCATGTCTTGCAGCACCAGCACGACGGGGCGCGCCATGGTCGCCAGCTCCGCCACCTCAATCATGGAGGCGACGGCGCGCGTCTCTGGCCCCACCACAAAGAACAGCACGTCTGCTGCATCCTTGGCTTTGGCCTCCTCCAGCACCAGGCCGGGGTGCCACTCATCCACTTGCGGGTTGTAGTACGTGATGCCGGCGTCCTCCAGGAAGGGCATGGCGGTGGTTCTGCGCCATGTGGTGGGGTTGCATGCGCCGCCCAGGAACACCTCGTGCGGCGGGATGGGCGGCGCCATGGAGTTGCCGCTGGCCGCACTGCTGCGGTCATCCTCGTCACTCTCCTCCCCCTCCTCATCCACTTCCGTCACACCGGACGGCATCCCTTCCACGCTGCCCGTGCGCCCGCCACCACTGCCGCCGCCGCTGCCGCCACGCGCGTCAGCAGCGTTTGCTGTTGCCGCCGCTGCCACCGCCATGCTGGTGGGTGTGCGTGCCCGCAACTCTGGCAGCAGCGGTGGCAGCGGCGGTGGCAGCGGCGGTGGCGCCGTCGTGGGAATGGGCGTGCGCGCGGTGGCTCCGTCGCCACTACCACCGCGCCCCCTGGCGCTATTGAGTGTCGCGTCTTCCACCGGCGCCTCCACAATGGCAGGCATGCCGCCAACCTCGCCGCCGCCAGCAGTGTCCACCAACCCCACAATGCCCGCCTCCACGCCGTCAAAGTTGAACTTGGACGGCCGGCGCAGGTGGTCGCGCGCCGTCGGCTCGCTCTCACCGCCGGCGGCGGCGGCGCTGACTGCCAGCGGCGACCGCGCGGGTGTGGCGCCACGTGACAGCGGGGATGGCGCGGGCCGCATGGAGCCGGCGCTGGAGGGGGAGCGAACCGCGCCCGGCACGGGTGTGGCGCCAGCGCTCGCGCCGGCGACACCAAGAGCCGCGTTCACCGGTGATGGCTGTGGCACGTTGGGTGACCGTGTCAGCCGCCGAATGCTGGTGTGCCGGAAGATGGCGCCGATGGCGGTGGAGGGCGACATGGCGGCGGAGCCGCTGGCGCGGTACACGCCACCCACGTTGCCGCCGGTGCTGATGGGCGCGGCGGGAACACCACCACCACCACCCCCGCCGCCGCCGCCGCTGCCGCCGCCACTACTGCTGCCGGCAGAGGGCGCCGCGGGTTGCTGCGGCGTGCGGGGTCGCGACGCGGTGCCTGTGCTGCCGCCTCCCTCACTGCCGTCAAAGCTGGCGCGTGCCGACAGCAGCGCCTCCACGGGCGTGGGCACCTTGGGGAGGGAGGGCAGCCGGCGGGCGCCAAATTGTGCGGGCGAGGGCAGCAGCGGTGGCAGCATGGTGCCGGGCGTGGCGAGGGGGGCGACATGCAGGCCGGGTGCGCTGGACCGCGGCAGCGTCGGCGCCATGGCACGCGGGGAGCCGGTGGAGGCGCTGCGTGTTGCGCGCGCCGCGCTAACCGCAGCGCTGACAACATCATAGAACGTCATGCGGCTACGGGCGCCAGCCGCACTCACGCCCCCGCCCGCGCTCACCGCCGCTGCCGCCGCTGCCGCCGCCTCCGCCATTGACAACCCCGCTGCACCGGCGTCGCCTGCCAGGTGGCTGCCAGGGAACATGGTGCTGCGCGACTTGAGGACGGCCGTCATGCGCTGCAGCGCCTGCCGCTCCGCCGGCTGCAGCGTGGCGGCGGCGGCCGGCAGGAGCGCTTCCGTGGGCGGCAGCGAGCGCGCCGACGGCAGCGGGTCGGCAAAGCTGCCGCCGTGGCTGTGCCGCATCAGCGGGCTTTCACTGCCGCCGCCGCCGCCGCTGCCGTTTGACCTGCCGCGCTGCCGCGAGTACTCTGGCGACGAGCTGGCCGCCGCTACCGTCGCGCTGTGCCCCGCCGGCACCGCTGCCGACGCCGCCGGCGTGTGGTGCAGACTGTCAGCACGAACGCGCGTGGCATGCGGCACGCTGGGTGCCGAGTCCGCGCTGCTGCGACCGCGCATCCGCAACCGCGACGCACTGGCGCCATCCGCGCTGGCCACCGCTGCCGCCGCCATTGCTGCTGCCGCCGCCATCGTGGCGGCGGTGGGCCCCCAAAAGCTGCCGCCCCCGCCGCCGCCCCCACCGCCGCTGTCGTCCAGGCCGGGTGCCGGTGTGCCAGCCGCGCTGCCGGCGGTGGTGGACAATAGGGCGGCTGCAGAGCCGCTGCCACCTTCAGCGGCAGCATAGAGGGCGCTGCTGCGCCGCTTGTTGTGCTCCGCCAGGGTGGGCATGGTGGACATGCCCGTCTGGCTGGAGCGCTGGCGGCGCGGCTTGGTGCGACCCGCCGCCGTGAAGCTGCCGCCACCAGAGGTTATCGAGCCGCCACCGTGCCCGCTGCCGCTGCTGACCACGCCAAAGGCGGTCTCGCCGCCGCTCGACGACACGGTGGGGTCTAACGCCCCTGCGCGCCGCTGCAAGTCGCGAATAACGGCCTTGTAGGCGCTGGACGCCTGCAGCAACGCCACGATGGTGCAGAAGGTGGTCCAATCAATGCTGCGGTCCTCCACGGGGCCGGCGCGCGACGACCGCCGGTGTGCCAGCAGCGCGGCCTGAGGTGACGATGGCGGGCTAGCCGCGGGGCCGGCGCCGCCACCGCCGCCTTCACCGCCGTCCACCGAGGTCGCAATGCTGCTGCTACTCGAGCTGCGCGGCGGCGGCGGTGGTGGCAGGCGGGCGGCGGCGGAGGCGGCAGCGGCGGTGGCGGCGGCGTCAGTGACGCCAGCAAATGGGTCGACCACCACCACCGCTGGCTGTGGAGGCTGCACGTGCGCCGGCGGCGGCGGTGGCGGTGGCGGCGGCAGGGGCGACAACGGCGGCGATGCGACGCTGTGCGAGGCGTTGTCGTCGCCCCACCAGATGGCGCCCTTGAATGCCAGCACGCGCTCCAGCGTGTCCACGCCGCGCCGGTCTGCCAGCAGCGCCATGCCCAGGTCTTCGTCCCAGTACAGGCCCATGACGGTGAGCGCGACGGGCAGCTCGTGCATGCCGGAAATGCGCCCGTCGCCGTTGGCGTCCACCTCGTGGAACAGGTCTTCCAATGACAGGTCGCCCGCTGGCGTGGACACGACGGTGCGGTTCAGGTAGATGTCGGGTGGCGGCATGCGGAAGCTGGTGCCGCGCCGCATGCGGCGGTCCGCGGGCGGCGACAGCGGCGCCGGCGGCATGGTGCCGGAAATGGTAGTGCTCCGGGCAGACACTGCTGACCCGCCCGCCGACTCCACCTCCCCTGCTGTCGCTGCCGTCGTGCTGTCACCGACTACCACCCACACCGGCGGCACCGCCCGGTGGCCGTCCCCACCTGCGGCGCCGCCTGTTGCTCCCGATGACAGCGGCCGCGGCGGCGGCGGCGGCGGCGGCGGTGCCACGGCTGACCCGCCGCCCCTGCCGTTGGCAGCCATGGCGGGCGGGCTGGCGGGGGGGGGTGGGCGGCAGGAGATGGTGGAGGTGAAGAAGGAGAGTTGGTGGGGGTGAGAGTTACAGTGCCCACCACGGCTACCACCGCTGCGTCGCCGCACGGCACACAACAATAGGTGATGTGTTACCACGTGCCTGCACCTTCTCCGGCACCCACACTGCCACCACGCGCCGCCGCGCCGCCGCAGCTGGCTGCTTCTGCTGAGGCTGTGACAGACCGTTAGGTGCCGCACTTGCTGCTGCTGCCACTGTGGCACTGGCCGTGTGGGCTAACCTGTCGCGGCGGGTTGCAACTTGCAGGATCACGCCACCCAGCCGCGGGGGCTGGCGGTCAGCAAGGCGTGCTGCCTGCCCGCAGCGGTGCGCCGCGGCCGCAAGTTGCGCGCGGAGTGTGATCAGTTGTTGTTGTTGACGGGCTGAACTGACTGACTGATGATCCCTCGCTCGCGTTGCGGCTGTGTGGCCACGACGACTGATCGGAGGCGTGTTGAGGCGCGGGCAGGGCAGCGGCAGGGACAAAGAGGAAGGGTGCGCGAAACACGCACACAAGGTAAAGGAGCAACGCCGCGGTGCTGCAGCATGCGAGTAATGCGCGCCGCCGGAGTTTGTACCAGCGGAGTCGGTGGGGTGCCACTGCCGCGCCCTGTTCCTCAGGCTGTCATCGGATTCGGAGCAGCAGCAGCGACGAGAGATGCAGCAGGCAGCAGCTGCTGGTCATCACCAAGGTGCCAAAGGGTCAACACATCATGGCACCATTACAACGGGGCAATTGTGTCACACACGCCGCGGTGCAAGAGACAAACACAACGAAGACAGAGTGTTTGTAGGGGTTGCTTGGTTATCCACGGTCCGGGTACCTGATTATTATCGCGTGGGCGTCTGCAGAGGTGGTCGGACGGTGGTGCAGCACCCAGTAGTTCAACAGCAGCCAGCTGCTGCAGTAGTGGCAGCGAGTCGAGTGGCAGCGGCAGAGCGAGCGAGCTAGTTGGTGCACTGGCTAGCGGCTGGTAGTGAGGGGTGCCCTCGTGCACGGCGGCAGGCGGACGCAGTAGCAGTGGAAGCGGGGCGCTAGCTAGGCGGTTAAACCGTACGGACAGAAGAATGGCGGCAGCGTGCCGAGCGGTGGCAGCCGCAAGCATGGGGGCGGCGGGGTGCGCGTCGTGGCGGCGGTGCTCGCTGGCAGCGGTGGCGCCGCTGATGCGGCAGTGGCACAGTGGTGCGGCGGCGGGCGCTGCAGCGGCAGCGGCGTACGGCACCCGCGCCACCTGTGCAGCGGCGAGCCAGCCGGGTGTGGCGCGGCTGGCGGCGCGACTGCGTGCTGCCGCCTCCTCGGTTGCGGGGAGTGGCACGGCTGGTAGCTGCGCGGGCGGCGCGGCACACGCCAGTGGTGGTGCACGGCGTGCCGCCAGTAGCGGAGCTGCTGGTGGCGGTAGTGGTGGCAGCGCCGGCAGTAGCAATAGCACTGGCGCCGCAGCAGGCGCTGAGAGTACGTCACCAACCGGGCGGGCGGCGCGCTGTGACGACTGCACATAGGCTACGATTCACGCGTGCCCTCCTCCCACCGCCCCACCCGCGCAGCGCTGTCGGAGCGGAACCAGAAGGCCGCCATCTACGCCCTCGCGGCGGCGCTGGCGGTTGGCGGCCTGGCGTACGCCTCTGTGCCGCTGTACCAGCTGTTTTGCCAGGCCACCGGGTACGGCGGCACGACGCAGGCGGCGACAGAGGACAAGTTCAAGACGGTGAAGCCGGTACGTTTGTGGGTATGGGGGTGGAGAGGGGGGGGGGGGGGGGGGGGGGGGGGCGCGACACACCCAGCACCACATGCATCACGCACACAACACTTCCCTCCCCACCCCCCACCCCCTCACCTCCACTCCCTAACCTAGGTGGTTGGCGGCCGGCCCATCACGGTGTACTTCAATGCCGACACCAGCTCCAGCATGCCGTGGAAGTTTGTGCCGCAGCAGCGCGCGGTGCGCGTGGTGCCGGGCGAGACGGCGCTGGCGTTCTACACGGCGTACAACCCCACCGACAAGCCCATCACCGGCGTGTCCACCTACAACGTCACGCCCGCGCGCGCCGGTCTGTACTTTAACAAGATCCAGTGCTTCTGTTTTGAGGAGCAGCGCCTGAAGCCGCACGAGGAGATTGACATGCCGGTGCGTTGTTGATTGCTGTTGGCGGGGCGGGGCAGCGGTTACGGGATGGCACCGCACATAACAACCTAATCATCATACCCCCCCCCCCCCCCCCCCCCCCCCCCCCCCCCCCCCCCCCC
>ERZ778022.5710-NODE-5710-length-9974-cov-5.038109_pt1 | contig 9974 bp, 1 predicted proteins | sample MGYA00375752_ERZ778022 | MGnify/ENA primary metagenome ERZ778022 (study PRJEB29350, sample SAMN05389826) | bioreactor metagenome | isolation source: Thiocyanate bioreactor | place: South Africa: University of Cape Town | collected 2014-04-04 ...
CCACACGGAGGCGTTGCAGGTGACGGTGAGCGCGGTGGCGTTGAGCAGCGTGAGGCCAGTGAATAGGCCGGGCGGATGGGAGGTGACGGTGATGCCCGCGCCGTTGCCGCGGAAGCCTTGTCCTGTGATGAGGAGGGTGCCAATGCCGCCGGCACCGTTGGCGGGTGGTGGCAGTGATCCCGGTCCAATGCCAAACACGGCGAGCGGCGGCGTCGTGGGCGACGGTGTGCGCGAGGGGGTGGGCGTGAACGACGGTGTGGATGTGCGCGTGACTGTCGGTGTCCGTGTCTGGCTAGCTGTGACCGACGGCGAAGACGTGGCAGTTTGTGACGGTGTGCGCGAGGGTGTTACTGTGTTGGATGTCGACGGTGTGGTGGTGACCGTCGGTGTCCGCGTCCGCGTTCCCGTGCCGGTCGCCGACTGGGTAGCGGTTCTTGAGGGCGTGCCAGTGGCGGTGGGCGTGTTTGATGGCGTAATCGACGGCGTTCTCGAAGGTGTGCCCGTTTGTGTAACCGTTCCGGTGCGAGTATTGGATGGCGTGCTTGTGCCTGTGGGCGTGCGCGTTCTAGTCGGCGTATTTGACGGCGTGTTGGATGGCGTGCTGGTTGGCGTTGGCGTCGCAGAGTACGCCACCTGCAGGTTGTAAGTTGCAGCGGTGTAGCCTTTTACACGAATAAAGAGCCGCAGCGGGGCGGTAAAGGCGGTCGTAGCAACGTAGATGCTGTCACTGCCAACAGAAGCGGATGACATGGCTGTTGTGTACGTGGGAGGGCCATCAGAGCTCAAGTAAAGGTCTGGGTCACCGGACAGCGCAGTGAGGAACACATTGAAGGACTGGCTGGTGTCGATGTATATGAAGTAGGGGATGTATGACCCGGTCGCCGCAGAACCAGACGTGGTCACCCCCATAGTCAGCACTGGTATGGTCACAACACTCAGGGTATAGGTCGAAGTACTGTAGGCAGTGTAGCCATAAACGCGCAAGTGAAAGACCTGCGGCATGGTGCTGTAGTAGCCGTCGGGTGGCGTCACCGTGATGTAATCGCTTCCCGACACCGCGGAGGATACTAGGGTAGTTGGGACGCCGGCATCATTACCTAGGAAGAGGTCGGGGTCGCCACTACTGGCGGTCAGGCTGACGAAAAAACACACAGCAGCGCTTGTGATGGTGAAGCTGTAGTAATTATTGGCTCCACCTGCCACACTTACGCCAGACACACCAGCGGTGTCCACCGTCAAGACCGTCTCCGTTACGGCGCGCACGGTGGGCGCCGACGCAGTTAGCACAGCTGCCGCAACCCACACACACCTGCATGCGCGACCCATGCTGCCGCGCGCTTTGCCACTGCGACAGCCATCGTGGCGCATGGGGCTTGGCGCTGTCTGGAGGCCGTCACCACCCCGACCCGCCCTCCCGCCGGGAGCCACCACACGGCCACCCATAAGGCACCCCCGCGCCCTGCTCCGCCCCAGCACCAAACAATAGGGATTGGTGGGTCCCGCGCACGGCGGGGAACGTGGTGCTGCCAGTTGGTGCACCTCCACAGCACCTCTGTCTGTCTGTTTGTCTGTCGTTGACGGTCGACGACAATCCGCGCTGCCGCGCCGTCGCCCTGCCGCCGCTGCCACAGCCGCCACAATATACTACAATTGTTTACACACTTCGTCCGGTTGCTACCACCGCGCCGTCTGTCGCTGTTCGGTTCCTACGACCACTGCGCTGCCGTTTGGATCTTGCGTAGTCGTTACCTACGGTTTCGGTGCCGCTGGCGCTGCAACGGCAGCGGCCGCAGCGCTCGGCTGGTAACAAATGCGCGCGCGCACGCAACCGTCACACGCCCGCGTTTACCAACCGCGGCGGGAGAGGTGCACTCACCCACCCCATTCTGCGCCCCGCCCGCGCTCGCGGCGCACCGCGTCGTCCGCGCGCGCGCGCGCCGGAGCGCCGCCCACCAACGCTTCCTGAGTTGGCATGCGAGCAGCCGCGGACTGGCGGCGGAGAAACGTTTGACCTGGAAAAAACCTACATTAACTCTCGCGCAGTTTACTCCCGCGCAATTTACACATACGCCGTAGCAACCCTACTGCTAGAAATGTTTGTTGTCCCACCTGCCAGCGTCCAATTGGCGGCGCATGGGATAGAAATAAGCTCAGAAAAAACAGTCGGAAAGAAACTCCCATTTTGGTCCGAATTCGAACCATCTGAAGACAGCCTGACAAACATGTGCGCGGTCACTGGTCGGCACGTGCCGTACACGGCAGCGAGTACAACATGACGGCGCGAGTACAAACTCGCGAGCGCACGCCGCGCCATTGGATCAGCGGCCCCCATACCGCATAGTACTACACCTGCTGCTATCTGTGTAAATTACACGTCGATTCCCGCGCGGGTTGGCACTACCGCACCCTGCCGCGTTGCTCTGACGACGGTGCTCATCACTGCTGCTCCGCCCCCGCTTTTCTTCCTCTCTACTCAACTGCTACTGTTACTGGTCGTCTGGCGCTGCTGGCGCTGGTGGTGGCGCTGGTGGTGGCGGCACTGCTGCTGCTACTGCTGCTGCTGCTGCTGCGGCGGCTGCTCCTCCCACTGCGGCTGCTGGCAGTCATACCACACCACATCGTGCGGCGGCGTGTGGGTGTGATGCTACTACGCCGTGTGTGCGGCCAGGCAGCTTCCTCCACCTTGGTGCGGCGGGTCCTCCTACTGCTGCCAGTGCCCAGCATCTGTTGTTTGTAGGTGGCTTGCCGCTGCCGCGGGCGGACGTGCGCAACAAGATGGCGCCGCGGTGGTGGCGGCGGGCGTGGGCGTCAACGGCGGCGACGGCCATTGCAGCGTGAACGCACACCCACAAGAGGGGCGACCGTGACCGCAGCGGTGGCAGCGGCAGTGGCCGTGGCGGTGCTTTCGGGCGCGCCGCGTGAGGGGGCGGCGGCCTGGCCCGTCACGCCGTGGAGCTTCAACCTGGCAGCGGCAGGGAATGCCAGCCTGCCCATTGGCGGGGTGTCGGTGTCGGTAGGCGCAACGCATGCGTGTGCCGTGTTTGCGGACATGACGCTCAAGTGCTGGGGCGTGCTGGGTGGTGTGTTGCTGGCGAATGACGCGGCGTCCGCGCCCCTGGTGCCGGCGCCGGCGGCACGCGGAGGCGGGTTGCTGACAGTGTACCAGGTGACGTCGACGGCGCGTGGCGTGTGTGCCGTGTCGCGCGCGCGGGAGGCGTGGTGCTGGGGCGACTGCACAACGGGGGTGTGCGGCCTGGGCATGGCGGCCGCCTACCCCAGCTTGTCCGCGCCGCTGGCGCCAGTGGACTTTGGCACGGCGCGCGTGGCTGCCATGGCGGGCCACGGCTCCGGCAATTTTGTGTGCGCGCTGACGACGGTGGGCGCGGTGTATTGTTGGGGTGACGGCGGGTCGGGGCAGTTGGGGCGCGGGTCCACGGCACGGGTGGGCGTGAGCGACACGCCGTGGGTGGTGGGGCCGGCGCAAATGCCGACCGGCGTGGAGGCGGTGGGCGTGGCGGCGGGGTCGGGGCATGCCTGCATCGTGTCCTCCGCGCGCGCGGTGTACTGCTGGGGCGCCAACTCGCGAGGGCAGCTGGGGGTGGGCAGCACCACTAGCCAGTCCACCTCCAGCTCCGCAACAGCGGTGGCAGTGGGCGCGCCGGCGGTGGCGGTAGTGGCAGGCGCGGAGCATACTTGTGCGCTGACGGCGGCCGGCAATGTGGTGTGCTGGGGCCGCGCGTCGGAGGGCCAGCTGGGGCTGTCAAACACAAACGACGTGGGCACTGGCATCGTTGCCGTGGGCTCAGCCACCGCGCTGGGCAACGGCCTGTCTGCGGTGCAGCTGTCTGCGGGCGCGTACCACACCTGCGCGGTGCTGACGGGCGGCGTGCCGGGTATGGCGGCCGTGGGTACGGCGTGGCAGGTTGGCGGCCTGCTGTGTTGGGGCTCCAACGCGGGTGGCCGGCTGGGACTAAACACCAGCACAGCCGCGGTGGGTGACAACGAGGCTGCCACCGCGTACGGGTACGTGGACGTGGGCATCACGGCGCGCGTGACGGAGGTGGCGGCGGGGTGGAACAGCACGTGCGCCGTGCTGCAGGAGCGCAACCTACTGTGTTGGGGCGCCACAGACGGCCGCGCGACGGGTCACGCGGCGGCGCGCCTGGCAGCGCACGCGCAGTACACGGCGCCGTATCTGGGTGACGACGAGACGCCGGCGGTGGTGGGGCCGGTGGATGTCGGCTCGCCGTACCGGCTGGCCATGCATGCGGGCACGGCGTACGCGCTGGACCTGTGGAACATGGGCTTCCTGCCACACCAGCTGTCGGTGGGGCTGCAGCACACGTGCTACATTGACGGCGCCGATGGTGCGGCGTACTGCATGGGCGCCAACAACGATGGCCGCCTGGGGTGGGGCAACACCGCCACCTGGCCGACTAGTATCGGTAGCACACCACTGACGTTCGGCTCCGGCGCGCGTGTGCAGCTGCCAGACGGCCGGCCGGCGGTGGCGGTGGCGGTTGGCCGCAATGTGAGCTGCTTCATCCTGGACGACCGGCGGCTGGCATGCGCCGGCTCCAACGCCGCGTGCCTGGTTGCAAACGCCACTACACTGCCGCCGCCGGTGGGCGCAGCGTTCCCCACACCCACCCTGGTGGATCTGGGCGCCAACATGACGGCGCTGTCCGTGGCGGTGGGCTTGGAGCACATCTGCGTGCTGCGCGCCGACGCGCGCGTGATGTGCTGGGGGCACAACGACGTGGCGCAGCTGGGGCTGGCGCCGTACGGCACCGCCACGCGTGCGGCGGAGTGGCGGTGCGTGCCCGCCGCCGTGCCGCCCGTGTCGCTGGGCGGCACCTCCAACAAGGCGGTGGCGGTGGTGGTTGGGGCGGCGTTCAGCGCGGCGGTGCGCGCAGACGACGGGCGCGTGGTGGTGTGGGGGTCTAACGCTGCAAACCAGCGCGCCTCCGCCACGTCCAATGACGGCAACCCGGGCGCCACCAGCGCCGCCATTGGCGACGGGACGGCGGGGTACAGCGTGGCGCGCATTGCAGCGGGCCGCAACCACTGGTGCGTCATCTTTACCACGGGGTACGGCACGTGCGTGGGTGGCAACAATGCGGGCCAAATTGGTATTGGGAGCACGGCGGACACTACGTACGGCAACCCCACCGCATGGTCGATTTCGGTAAACCAACCGCCCGGGAGCGTAAACCTGGCGGTGGCAGCGGGCGACGACCACTCGTTCTTCTTGTTCCAAAACGGCGTGCTGTATGCCGCCGGCGCCAACACGCACGGCGAGGTGGTTGCCCCAGCATCCGCGTCTGTGACCACCTTTACCGCCGCCAACATTGGTAACGGGTTGCAACCTTGGTGCGCGCTGCCCGCGGGCGCCTCAGCACAGCACTCCTTCTTGATCAATAACCGCGGGCTGGCAGGACCATGGGGGCGCAACGACGTGAACCAATGTGGCAGTGGAGGTACGGCTGACCTACCTGCACCGCCGGCGATTGGTAACACGCTGCGCATCCCGTCCCGCTCTGTCATTGGCGTGCTGCAGCCGTATGTGACGGACGTGCGTGGCGCACCGGTGCGACCGCCCGCTGGCATGCTGGTTGTGGATGTGTCAGCGGAGCGGGTGGGGCCGCCCAACCCGGCGCTGAACGTGTACATTGTTGGCGGCTCGACGGCGGTGACGTGTCCTAACGTGACGTGGCCAGCGGCGGGCGCATGGGGCTCCGTCCTTCGCTGCACCATCGCCGCCGCTGCTTTACCAACGGCGCCATACAAGGTGGGGGTGTCACGCACACACTTGGATACTGACATGGCACTCTACACGTCGGCCGTGGTGGTGGTGGGCGCCCCTGTGCTCTCCGCCCTGTTGCCCAACCAGCTGGGTGCATCCGGTCTGAGTGTGACGGCGACGGGCAGCGCGTTTCCGACGGGCTCCACCACCGCGCCGGTGTTGAGCGTGGGTGGCGTGGCGGGCGGCGTGGGCAGCTCGTTGTCAGCAACGGCTGCGGCGGTGAGTGCGCCAGGCGGCGTGAGCAGCGTGGGCGGCGAGGTGAGCATCTCCTTCAACGGCACCCTGAACAGCAGTGCATGCACCCTGCCGGCGGCCTGCGTGGTGGGGTTTGCGCCGCCGCGCATCAATGCCATCCTGCCCGCCACCCAGCTGCGCGTGGGCCAGGTGGTGAACGTGACGGGGTCGGGGTTTGGCGCGCTGCCGCGGTGGGACACCAACGTGACGGTGGGCACCCTGACGCGCTGCAACTACACCTGGGTGTCCGAGTGGCTGCTGCTGCTGGTCATCCCCGCCGGCATCACGCTGAACGTGCCCGTGACCGTTTACGTGGCAGGCCAAGCCTCCAACTCCAACGTCACGGTGTCGGTGCAGCAGCCGGTGGTGTACGCCATTACACCGCCGTTTGCATTCACCGGCAACGACTCCTCCGTGGTGGCCACCTTCTTCATCACGGGGTTCAACATGGGCGTGGTGTCAGGCGACGTGACGGTGGTGCGCGTGGGCGGCACCACCTGCCCCACCTTCACCTGGTACAACTCCTCCACCCTGTCCTGCAATGCCATCCCGACGCACGCGTGGAGCGGTAACAGCGTGGAGGTGGTGTGGGGCGCCATTGCCTCGCCACCCAACACCCTGTTTACATACTACGGCGTCCCCACCCTGTCGTCCGTGCAACCCACCCTTGGCACGCCGTCCACGCCCATTACGCTGGCGGGCACCAACCTGGGTGTGTCCACCTTCACCGACGTGTACCGCATCACGGTGGGCGGTGTCACATGCACCGACCTCACCACGCTGGCTCAAAATGTGCTGCAGTGCAAGGTCCCCAGCGGCGCCGGCCGGGTGGACGTCGTGGTGTACCTGACCAACGGCCCGCCCGCGGTGATGCGCGCCGCGTTCACGTACTCGGTGTCGTACGTGATGACGCCGGCGTGGACGACGCCCAATGCCTCGCTGGTGGTGGTGCCGTCGTCGCCCATCGCGCCCGTGAACCTGCCCGCACCCGTGGTGCTGACGCTGGATGACGGGTACAACGGCACCGCCATCACAGACGCCTCCCCCGCGCAGTGCTACTTGTCCATTGCGGCGGCGGTGAACCCCGCCAAGGCGACCGCCGCTGCTGCATCGCAGCTGGTGGGCGTCACCAGCGTGACGGCGGTGCTGGCGGGCAAGCTGTGGGTAGCAACATGGACGGTGGGCGTGCAGGCGCCGCCCGACACGCTGGTGTACCTCGCCGCCTCCTGCTCTGCCATTGGCGCGCCGCAGGCAGGCACCGGCACGCCGCTGGTGGTGTACGTGGCGGCGCTGGCGTTGGCATGGGCGCCGGCGCCGGCACTGAGCGGCGTGGCGCCCTCCATCTCGTCGTCCGACATTGACGCGCTGGCGCCCGCGCCCGCCGTCGCACTGCTGGCGTCCGCGGTGTTCCGCGGCGGCACAGCGGGCGCCATGAGGGCGGTGAACGTGTCGTCGTCGGCGACGGTGACATGTCTCATGTCGCGCGACGGCGCCAGCGACACCTCCGTGGCGGTGATTGGCACCACCGGCGTTGCCGTCAACGCCAGCGGCGTGGCGGTGTTCACGCGCGTGGGCGTGCAGGGCGCGCTGGCGGCGTCACTCCAGCTGTCCGTGACGTGCACCTGGTACACAGGTGACCAGGTGTCGCTGATGTCAGCGCCTGGCCGCCTGCTGGACGCTGCACTCACGCCCACCGCCGCCGCCCTGCCGGCCACCCTCCTGTATGCGTCAACGCTGGCGACGCCGGTGGACCTGCGCCTGCTGCCCGTCAACACCACCGGCGGAGCGCTGCCGTCGCCGCCGCTGCCCTGGCTCTCCAACGTCACTTGCAGCTTTACGTCGGCGGACGTGACCGGGGTGGCGGTGGTGCAGGGCGGCGGGGCTGCGTACAACGCCAGTCGCGGCATGGTGACGCTGACAGACCTGCGGCTGTCGCCCGTGTCAGTGGATGCGGCCGCCTACCCAGCTGTTGTCACCCTCACCCTCACTTGCAGCATCCGGCTGCAGCCCATGTCGCGCGTCGCGACGCTCACCACGGCGGTCACGCTGCCGCGCCTTGTATGGCGCACGCCGCCGCCGCCCGTTGCCATCCCATGCGCCTCGCGCTACCCGGTACCGGGCGTCGGTGACCTGGCGGTGGCGGTGGTGGACGACACCGGCAAGAACATGACGGCAGATAACACTACCACCTGCACCCTCACCTCCACCCTGGTGTCGTCGCCCGACGGCCTGGGGTCGGCGTCGTTGGTGCCGGCGACCGGCGGCGTGACGGTGAAGACGGTGGCGGGGGTGGCAACGTGGCGCGACGTGGCACTGGTTGCGCCGCTGGGCGCTGTCGTCACTGCGTTTGCCACCTGCAAGCGCGCCGCCGGCGGGCCGGACCTCGTCATTAATGCCACCATCACCGCGGCAGAGGCGCGTGTGGGGTGGGCAACGCTGGGTAGCCGGGGTGATCCCGCCACCCTGCCGCTCGCCGCCCTGCCACCCCTGCTACATGCCACCGGCTACCCTGCCACCGTGCGCGTGAACTTCACGCACCCTGGCACGGGTGCCACCCTGGCAGGCTACAACGCGACGGCATACGGCGCCGCCGCCTGCACCGCCCGCGTGGCAGACGCCAGCGCGGATGTGGGTAGCCTGGGCGGCGGCGGCGCCGCCACCGGCGCGCTTTCTGCCACCGGCACCGCCGCAGTAACGCTGTACCTGTCGGCGGACGCCGGGCGGCTGGTGACGCTGCAGGTGGACTGCAGCCTGCTAGGGTCCACCCGCTCCACGCCGGGGTGGAACACCAGCGTGGACGCGGTGGCGGCGGTGTGGGTGACGGCGCCGCCGGTCGTCGTGCTGCCGTCATCCAGCCGCGCGCTGTTTGTGGTTGCCGGCAACCTGAGCGTGGCGGTGCGCGACAGCAGTGGGCGCGTTCTGAGCGCCGACAACACGACGTCATGCACGCTGGCGCCCGTCCTAGTGTCCGCGCCGGACGGCGGCGGCAGCGTCAGTGTGGTGCCTGCTGCCGGCACGGGTGCCGTCACCACGAAGGTGTCGCTTGGCGTGGCGGTGTGGCGCAACGTGGCGGTGGTGGCGCCGCTGGGCGGTGTGCTGCAGGTGACGGCAACGTGCAAGCGGGCGGAGGGCGGGGTGGAGTTGACGACGGGGGTGGCAAACGTGACGTGCGCCGACGCGCGTGTGGTGTGGGCTACCCTGGGCGCCGGTGGCGCGCCTGCCAATACGCCGCCCGCCGCCCTGCCGCCGGTGCTGTACAACACGGGGTACCCGGTAGGTCTGCGCGTCGAGTGGGTGCACCCCGCCACAGGTGCGGTGCTGGGCGCTTTGAACGCCAGCGCGGCGGGCGGCGCGTCATGCACCGTGCGCGTGGCGGACGCCAGCGCGTCGGTAGCGTCGCTGGGCGGCGGCGGCGCGGGGACGGGGTCCGTGGGCGGCGGCGGCGGGGTAAATGTGAGCGTGTACCTGCAGGCGGACGCGGGGGTGGGCGTGGGGCTGCAGGTGGATTGCAGCCTGCTGGGGTCCAGTCGCACAAGCGCGGCTTGGAACACGAGCGTGAGCGCTGTGAACGCAGCATGGGTGACGGCACTGCCGTCCTACACCACCGCCAGCGCGCGTGCTCTTCCCGTCGCCATCCTGCCCACCGCCACCCTGCAGCTGCTGGATGGCAGCGGCGGCCGGCTGACGGGCGACACCACTAGCCGGTGCAGCTTGGCGGCGGCGCCGGCGGTTGCCACCGACGGCACCGCGGTGGCGGTGCTGCTGGGAAGCGCTGCTACGGCGGTGGTGAATGGTGGGCTGGCCACGTGGTCGGCGCTGGCACTGGCCACCACACCCGGCGCGCTCATCAACTTGACCGCCACCTGCACGCGCACCGCGGGTGGGCCGTCTGCCGCCGTGACCACCACGGTGCGGCTGGCGGATGCGGTGGTGA
>ERZ778022.5713-NODE-5713-length-9969-cov-4.159169_pt1 | contig 9969 bp, 8 predicted proteins | sample MGYA00375752_ERZ778022 | MGnify/ENA primary metagenome ERZ778022 (study PRJEB29350, sample SAMN05389826) | bioreactor metagenome | isolation source: Thiocyanate bioreactor | place: South Africa: University of Cape Town | collected 2014-04-04 ...
GGCGGCGGCGAGGGATAGAACGCCTTGCGCGCCAGGTGCAGCATCACCGCCGAACCCTTGCCGACCGAATAGAGCAGCACGGGCCGCTCCGCCTCGGCCACAACCTCGCGCATGATATGGATCGCCTCGGCCTCTAGCCGCTCCAGATGGGTCAGGGTCTTCGTCATGATCTCTTCCGAGTATGTGTTATCGAGACTGTCTTGTCAGATGGCCGGATGCGTCACAAACAAGACATTCTTTAAGATAGTAACGACTATCTATTCGCCATCCCGCGAGGGCTATCCTGCTCCCGCGAGCTTCGTTTCGAGGTCCGCGATCTCCGAACGCAGCCACATGGTTTCGCTGAGGTTGCTCTGCCCGGATTGCTCCAGCAGCAGCTTGCTCGCGGCGAGCTTCACGCCGAGCGCGGCCGCGTCGTCCGGCTCCGCACCCAGCGCGATGTCGGTGAGGTGCAGCGCTTCCAGCGGCTGGCCGGCGTCGAGCTTTTGCCGGGCGCGCTCGGCCAGCCTGGCCGCCCCGCCCGCCAGCTCGGCGATGTCAGCGTAAACGCTGGAGCGCGGCACGCCGTAAAGCTCGGTCGTCCCGTCCTCATAGTGCAGCCAGCCCGCGTACTCGCGCCAGATCGACTTGACCGCCCAGCTCGCCTTGCCGTGGAACTCGCCGATCTGGAGGTTATCCGGCCAGACGAACTCGCGCATGAGCTGGTGGACGGTCTTGCCCGCCTTCATCCCGTCGAGCGTGTAGTCGCGGACATGGCTGACCGCGGCGTACATCCGGTCGAGATCCTCGCGGATGCGCTGCCTGCCGCGGATCGGCTCGCCGTGGCCAGTGACGACGATCTCGGCGTCGAGGTCGCGGATCGCCTCCAGCGACTTGAGGTAGTTGCGCACCAGCCGCGGCTTGTCGCCGCGCAGGGTGTTGAGGAAGGGCATCGACAGCCAGACCGGGCCGAAGGTGTTGCCGGTGAAGACGATCTTCTCGTTCGGCAACCACACCGCGATGTTGTCGATCGTCTCGCCCTCGGGCGCGGAGATCAGCACGAACTTGCGGTTGCCGACTTCCAACGTCAACTCGCGGTCGACGAGGATGTCGGGCGCGACCTCCTCGGGCGTCGGGATCGGCTTGGGCGAGTTGTCGCGCTTCAGGGTCGAGCCCCAGAGCTTGTAGGTGCGCTGGCCGAAGAACGATTGCAGGCCCATCATGTCGGCCAGGGCTTCGTTGAAGTTCGGCCCGCCGACGATCTTCGTGCCCGGCTCGCGGAACACCGGGACCCCGCCGAAGTGATCGGCGTGGCTCTGGGTCAGGATGATATAGCGCAAGGGGCCAGTGCGGTGCGGGGCGAACAGCTTGTGGCTGCGCTCGGCACCTTCGGGCATCCCGGTGTTGATGACCACGTCGCCGTCCGAGGTCGTCACCAGGTAGGCGTTGGAGATGTCGTTCGCCATGAAGACGAACGGCGTGATCTCGACCGCCTCGGTTTGCGCGTCGCCCGAGCGGACGAGATTGGCGAGCTTGGGTCCGTTGTCCTCGGCCACGGCTCAGGCTCCCTCGAACTCGATCATCACCTTGGCCGATTCCGGCGTGGCGGCGACCTTGAGCCCGTCGAGGATCTGCTCGAACGGCAGGTGGTGGCTGATCAGCGAGGCGATCTTGTCGCGGAGGCGCGGCATGGCGGCGAGCACGTCGGGGAACTCGGTGGGATAGCCGACCGCCGTGGTGATCGTCATCTCGCTGGTCAGCATCCGGCCGACCGGGAACTCGATCGGCTTCATGTAGGCCGCGGTGATGACCAGCTTGGCGTGCCACTTGGCCATCATGATGACGTCGGTCAGGATGTTCGGCGCGCCGGCCGCATCGATGAAGGCGTCGGTGCCGACGCCGACGCGGTTGAACGAGGGCACCTCGCCGTGGAGCCTGGCGAGCTCGGCCCGCAGGTCCACCTCGAGCGGGTTCAGCGCCGCCCGCGCGCCCAGCGCCATGGCCCGCTCGCGCCGCTCGGCCGCGAGGTCGAGCGCGACGACGTCGTTGATCCCGCGATCGACCAGCCAGAGGATCATGCCGAGCCCGATCGGGCCGCAACCGAAGACCACGACCTTGTCGCCGGGCTTCACGTCGGCGCGGTTGACGCCGTGCATGGCGACGGCGAGCGGCTCGCACATCGCGGCGATGTCGTAGGGAATGCCCTCGGGGATCGGCAGGATGGAATCGCCGAGCCGCGCCTCGCGGACCAGCAGCTCCTCGGTGAAGGCGCCTTCCGGCCCGCCGCTGCCGACGTTGCTGGGCGTGGTCATGCCGTTGATGACGACCTGCTGGCCAACCAGGATGCCGGAAACTTCCGAGCCGACCTCGATCACCTCGCCCGCCGCCTCGTGGCCCAGCGCAGTCGTGCCGCCGGGCTCGCTCGGCATCCCGCCGATCTTGATGTAGCTGAGGTCGCTGCCGCAAATGCCCGCGGCCTTGATCTTGACGACCACGTCCTTGGGACCGGCCTCGGGCCGGGTGTAGTCGTCGAGGCGGACGTCGCCGACGCCGTGGATGTTGAGCAGCTTCATCGTATCTCTCCCAATTCTGCGCGCCGCTTACGGACGAATCATGTAGCCGCCGTCGATGTAGATGGTCTGCCCGGTGAGGAAAGCCGAGGAATCCGAGCACAGATAAGCGCCGATGCCCTCGAAGTCCTCGGGGTAGCCGACGCGCTTGACCGGCGTCTGGGGGGCGAAGGTCTTTTCGAGGTACTGCGCGGCCGGACCGTTGGGATCGCCCATCATCGGCGTGATGATGAGCCCGGGCGCGACCACGTTGGCGCGGATGCCGAACTCGCCCAGCTCGACCGCGAGGCAGCGGATCACGCCGGCCACGGCGCACTTGGAGCCAGCATATTCCATCTTGCCCGGCAGGCCCTGGTAGAGCGAGCCCGAGCCGCAGGCGACCAGGCTGCCGCCCGGCTCGCCCGCCTCGGCGCGGGCCTTCATGTGCCGCGCCGCCTCGCGCAGGGTGAAGAAGGCGCCGTGCAGCGCGGTCTTCTGGAAGTCCAGCCAGTGCTCGGTCGGCATGTCGAAGACCGAGTTGTAGCGCGGGCTCGCGCCGGAATTGGCGAAGACGCAGTCGATCCGGCCGAAGTCGGCCATGAACCTGTCGTAGCCGGCGAGGATCGCCTCCTCGGAGGACACGTCGACCTGGTAGGCCTCGACCCGGCCCGCGCCGGCTTCGAGCAGGGCCGCCTTGGCCGCCGCGTTCTTCTCGGCGTTGCGGGCCCAGATCGCCACGTCGCCGCCCTGCTTGGCCACGCCCATGGCGAAGCCGAGGCCGATCCCGCCGTTGCCACCCGTGACCAGCGTGACCTTGCCGGTGCAGTCGAACAGGCCCTTAGCCATCAAATTCTCCCATGAACGCGAAAAAGCCGGAGCACCGTCCTTGCCGGGGTGCGTGCAGGCATCTTGTCGTCCGGCGGGGGCTTGCGGCGCAATGGGCCATGCCGTAGAAATCGAGACACAGTATTCAATCGAGGACAGAATTACCGTGGCCGCCGCCCCGCCCATCCGCACCGAACAGGCGACGATGACGGTCGAGGCCGAGGTGCGTGGCCGGGTGCTGACCGCCCAGCTCGTCGGCTTCCACATCCCGACGCCGACCGAAAGCGTGCTGCGCGACGACGAATCCTACCAGATCAACCTCTGCCTCACCCCTCGCCCGCTCTATTCCCGCGCGTCCTATCACGCGCATTGGGGCCCGCACCGCTACGAGCCGCTGGGCGAGATCTTCCTGGTCCCGCCCGGCGAGGCGCTGCACATCCGCGGTGGGGCCGGCGCGCAGGCCTCGCTGACCTGCCTGCTCAAGGCCGACGCGCTCCATTCGATCCTCGGCGAGACGCTGGAGTGGACCGACAAGCGCCTGTCCGCCGCGCTCGACATCAGCAGCGCCCGTATCCGCAACCTGCTGTTCCGCCTGACCGAGGAAGTACGCCACCCCGGCTTCGCCGGCGCGCAGATGATCGAGTTCCTCAGCGGCGAGCTGGCGATCGAGCTCGGCCGCTTCTGCCTGGAGGTGGTGGAGCGCTCGATCACCGGCGGCCTCGCCTCGTGGCGGCTGCGGCTGATCGACGAGCGGCTGAGCGACGACCTGACCGCGCCCGGCCTCAAGGAGCTGGCCGACCTGTGCAGCATCTCGGTCCGCCAGCTCACCCGCGGCTTCCGGGCGAGCCGAGGCTGCTCGATCGGCGACTACATCGAGCAGCGCCGGATGGAGACCGCCAAGCGCCTGCTGATGGCCGGCGAGAGCGTGAAGGGCATCGCCTTCGCCATGGGCTTCGCCTCGCCCTCCAGCTTCACCTTCGCCTTCCGCCGCGCGACGGGGATCAGCCCCAGCCATTTCCGGACGCGGCAGCGGGTGCCGGGGGCGGTCCAGGCCAGGCCGGAGCCGGAACGGTCCTAGAAATCCAGGCCGAGCGCGAGGAAGGCATGGAAGCCGGCCGCTCCACCGCCGTCCTCGAAGGTCGGGCCGCCTGAAGCCAGCAGGCGGAACGGCACCTTCAGTTGATAGATCGCGCCGATTCCCAGGCTGGTCGAGCCATTGCCGCCGACCGTATCCGCGCCCTGCCGGTCGGCCTCCACGCCGATCAGCAGCTTGGGCGTGACCTGGCGCGTCACGGCGATGCCGCCCGTCCAGTAGTCGCGATTGCCCTCGCCCGGATTGATCGCATAGCCCCCACCGCCGAACACCGACCAGGGTCCCGCATCCTTCTGGAACCATAGCGGCAGGAGCGCCGTGACCCTGCCGCTGCCCATGCCGTTGCTGCCGGTGGGCAGGGTCAGCCCGGGAAAGGCGGCGACGGAGAACCCCGCCTTCTCGTCATGGTAGAAGCGGTACTTCACCGAGACGGCGACATCGCCCGCGCCCCACTTCATACCGGCCGCATCGTGCACATAGGCGACGGGCAGTTCCACGGTGAGTTGCACGCCAGGGGCGGCGCCATAGTTGATCTCGACTCCAACCGCCCCGCTGTAGTCCGCCCCCTTCCCCTCGCTCTCGGCAAACGGTCCGTAGATTTCCCAGTGGCCAGTCTCGGTCGGCTCGGGATCGTCGGTGAGGAACGGCGGCCCGGCCCAGGCGGAAGTCGGCGTCAGCACCGCCAGCGGAACGGCAAGGCGCAGCGTGCGCGACAGGCGCCGCCGCACCTCAGGCCTCCCCGCTTGCGGCGGACGGCGCGCCTTTGCGGTGGACCACCAGGATCAGACCGCCGATCGCGAGGGCCAGCACCAGCGAGGCTCCGACCCGGCTCAGCTCCAGCCCGCCCTTCGCCAGCGGCTTGTCGAGGAAGTCGCCCACCACCGCGCCCAGCGGACGGGGGAGAATGAAGGCAGCCCAGAACAGCGCGACGTGGCTGATCGCGGTGCGGTAATAGGCCAGCGCGATCAGCGCCAGCGCCGAGCCGAAGATCGCGGCCGATCCCAGGTAGCCGAGCGGCCCGTCCGCGATCCAGTCGCCCAGGGCCGTGCCCAGGGTCTGCGAGAAGGTGATCGTCACCCAATAGTAGAGTTCCGCCTTCGGCTCATGCACCGAGCTGACCGAGATCGTCCCCAGCGCCCGGTGCCAGACGAACAGCGAGAGCAGCACCAGGGCGAGCAGCAGGAGGGAGCCGCCCGGATAGCCGATGCCCAGCGACCGGGTGGCGAAGTCCGCCATGGTCGTTCCCGCCGTGGTCGAGGCGACGATCGTCGCCCAGTAGAGCCAGGGGTTGAAGCGCCCGCTGCGGATTTGCAGGAACACCAGCAGGGCCAGGACCAGCCCGAAGATGGCGCTGCCGATCAGGTAGCCGCCTTGCCAGAACGATGTCGGCGCTTCCGCCGTGGTCTCGCCCAACCAGGACATCGAGACGCTGTCCCCGGCGGTTTCACCAAAGGTCGTCGCCAGTATCTTGATGATCCAGAAGCCCAGCGTCACCGCGGGGACCTTGATCGCTGCGTCTTTCCATTCCTCAGCCATGGTCGTGCTCTCGCCTCGAAAGATTGTCCGGGCGGCTGCTAGGCCGGAGGGCGGGACCTGCCTATAAGCAGGCGCTTAAATCCCCCCTCTAAGCGAAAGTCGTATGGCCTTTTTCCGATCGAGCGATGCCGAAAGCGCAGGCGAAATCCTGGACCGCCACATGGTATTCCCGGTGACGATCATGGCGTTCCAGACGATCGCCGCCGTCTTCTTCGTCGTGGACGGGGTGGAAGATCAGATCGCTGCCTGGGCCAGGCCCGGCTTCAGCATCGCGGCGGCCCTGGAATGCCTCGTCGCCGTGGCCCTCCTTGGCGGAATCGTCCTGAGCTGGCGCTACATCACCAGGCTGATCCGCGAGCTGCGCTGGCAGAAACAATCGCTGGCCCGCGCCCAAGGCGCGCTTTCGGACCATATCGCCCTGCGCTTCCGGGAGTGGAAGCTGACACCGGGCGAAGGCGAGGTCGCGCTGTTCGCCCTGAAAGGCTGCGACGTGGCCGAGATCGCGCGGCTGCGCGGCGCGGCCGCCGGCACGATCCGCTCGCAGTTGAGCCAGATCTACGCCAAGGCTGGGGTCGCCAGCCAGGCGATGCTGGTCTCGCTGTTCATCGAGGACCTGCTCGACGTTCCGCGATCCGCCTAGCCGGCCCGCCTCACTTCGCCGGTGGCGGCGGGGAGGCAAGCGGCTGGACCGGGCCCAGTTCCACCGTCACCTCGCGCAGCGTGCCGGTGAAGGCGAAGGGCACGGCGTAGTCGTCCGTGATCGACGAGCCGCCGTCACGGCCGATGGTCGCGTCCTCGGGGGCGAAGTGGAACGGCACGGTGCGCTCGACCCGGCCCTGCGCCGCTTCCCTGCCGTCGATGCTGAGCACGAACCGTCCGCCCCGGCCGAAGCCCGCCCCGTCGATGGCGAAGGCGACGGAGACTGCATGACGGCCGGGAGCCAGGGGTTGCGGCGCGGCGAGGCGGAACAGCGCGTCGTCGCGATCGCTGGTGCGGTAGAGGAAGGTCGGCGCGCCCTTGAGCACGACGAAGGTCCAGCCGGACATCCGCCCGCCCTGGGCCGCCAGCACGCCCTCGGCGCCGCCGGCGGGCACGTCGAGATCGGCGGCGATCGTCCAGCTCCGGTTGCCGAGCCCGGGGAACACGCCCTCCGGATAGCGGTCGGGAGAGGGGTGGAAGGCATAGCGTCCGGGCTCGGACAGCGGCTCGGGCCGGGCGCCGGGCAGCATGGCCGCGCGGTTGCTGGTCGAGACCGGGAAGACGTGGTTGCGCGTCGCCTCGGCCTGCCACAGCGCCTGAAGCTCGGCCACCTTGTCGGGATGGGCCGCGGCGACGTCCTCGGTCTGCGAGGGATCGTTGCCGAGGTCGTAGAGCTGCCAGGGCTGCGCCGGATCGGGCTGCGCCGCGCCGATGCGGGGATCGGTCCGCACCCGCTCGGCGAGCAGCCAGCCATCGTGATAGATCGCGGTATTGCCGAAGATCTCGAAATACTGCGTGCGGTGGCGGGCCGGCGCGGCGGGCTGGGTGAAGCTGTAGGCGAAGCTCACCCCGTCGAAGCCCTGCTGGGCGACACCGCCGAGGCTCTGGGGCGCGGGGACGCCGGCGGCTTCGAGGATCGTCGGCAGGACGTCGGTGACGTGGGTGAACTGGGTGCGCAGGCCGCGCTCCTTGAGCCGCGCCGGCCAGGAGACGACCATGCCGTTGGTCACGCCGCCGAGCCGCGAGGCGATGGTCTTGTAATAGGGGAACGGCGTGTTCATCGCCGCCGCCCAGCCGATCGGCCCGACCGAGTTGCTGGCGGGGCCGCCGATCCGGTCGACATGGGCGTGCGACCAGGCCTTCTCCTCGGCCGGGTTCGCGCTCATGCTCATGCGGGTCATGTAGTTGAAGGTTCCAAGCTCGCCCCCCTCGCCCGAGGCGCCGTTGTCGCCCTCGATGAAGACGACCAGCGTGTTGTCGAGCCGGCCCGAGCGCTTGAGCTCGTCGAGCACCCGGCCGACCTGCGCGTCACTGTAGGCGAGCATCGCGGCATAGGCCTCCATGTAGCGGGCCGCGACCCGCCGCTCGTCCGGCGAGAGCTCCTTCCATGGGCGAATCCCCTCGGGCAGCGGCGCGAGCCGGGCGTTCCCGGGGATCAGGCCGAGGCGCTTCTGCCGGGCGAAGGCGGCGTCGCGATAGGCGTCCCACCCGGCGTCGAACTTGCCCTTGAACCGGGCGATCCATTCGGCCGGGGCCTGCAAGGGCGCGTGGGCCGTGCCGGGCGCGTAGTACATCAGGAACGGGGTCTGCGGATGCTGGACGTCCTGCGTCTGGAGCCAGGCGACCGAGCGATCGGCGAGGTCCCGTTCGAGGATATAGCCCTTCTCCGTCCCGTCGGGCGCAGCGGGCGGATCGACCATCCGCGTGTTCTCGACGAGCTGCGGCCGGAACTGGTCGGTCCAGCCGCCGTGGAAGCCGTAGAAGTACTTGAAGCCGAGGCCGCTCGCCCACTGGTCGAACGGCCCGACCGTGCCGCCCTGCCAGGTCGGGACATTGTGGTTCTTGCCGAGCATGGCCGTGTCGTAGCCGGCGGCGGAAAGGATCTGGGCGATCGTCCCGGCGCTCTTGGGGATCACCGAGTTGTAGCCGGGCTCGCCCAAGGCGAGGTCGGACACGGTGCCGAAGCCAACCGCGTGGTGGTTACGCCCGGTCAGCAGAGCCGCCCGGGTCGGCGAGCAGAGCGCGGTCGTGTGGAAGTTGGTATAGGTCAGGCCGTTCGCCGCGAGCCGTTCGAGAGTGGGGGTCGGGATGCCGCCGCCCATCGCGCTCGACGCGGCGAAGCCGACATCGTCGGTCATCACGATCAGCACGTTGGGCGCGTCCTTCGGCGGGACCGGAGCGGCCGGGAAGCCGGCGGGCTCGGCCCCGGCGGAGACGGCGATCGCCCATTGCAGCGCCGCTGCCCCAAGCAAACCCCTGCGCATCATCCGTCCCATAAATCCCCGCCGATTTTTCATTTTCCTACAGGGGCCTGTTTGTGATCTATCCTGGCGGATGACGAAATATCTTTTTCCCCGCCGCCCGACTGCCCACCACGCCACTGGCCTGCACGAGCCGGCGAAAGACGGCGCATTTCCGCCGGGCAGCGGCCGGATCGCCGGCTCGGGCGGCCGTCCGCGGCGTGCCGAGTCTGGCCCGTTCTTGATGATTAGGCCCGATCTGCGATGCCATGCCCGTTGCCAAGCAGCCGGGCTTGTCCGCTACTCCCCGCCATCCGGCCGGCAGCAAGCCCGGCCGCAAGATCAACCGCTATTTGGGAAGGGAACCGCCGCAATGGCCGAGCAACTCGTCGCCGACGCACTCATCGATTCCGCCATCGAGGCAACCGGGCATGACGACTTCGGCGGCAATTCCTACCGCGAGGGGCTCGACGTCCTGATCGGCGACGTCAACGCGGGCGTCGCCAAGGGCTGGTACACCGATTCCGGCCTGGCCCGCGTCCAGCACGACGTGCTCCACTACCTCAAGAACCGCCTGAAGGTGGAGGACTACCTCAAGCAGAACCCCGAGCTGCTCCAGCGCCCGATCGAGCGCCCGGTCTTCGTCATGGGCGTGCCGCGCACCGGCACGACGCTGATGAGCAACCTGCTCGCCGCCGATCCGGGCCGCCGCTCGCCGCTGACCTGGGAAATCGACGATCCGGTGCCGCCGGTCGCCTCCAACGTGCTGCTGACCACCGATCCGCGCGCCGTCACCCGGCTGGAGCAGGAGAAGGCCGCCCTCGCCGCCAACCCGGCCATGGGCAAGTACTACCGCGGCTCGGCGATCTACCCGAACGAATGCGTGTTCTTCATGGCGCACGACTTCAAGACACTGATGATCGAGTCGAAGGGCCGCCTGCCGGCCTACAAGGAGTTCATCTTCTCCTGCGACATGACCTCGGCCTACGAGTATCACAAGAAGTTCCTCCAGCTTCTCCAGCACCACACCTCGGGCGTGTGGAACGTG
>ERZ778022.5716-NODE-5716-length-9966-cov-5.354959_pt1 | contig 9966 bp, 1 predicted proteins | sample MGYA00375752_ERZ778022 | MGnify/ENA primary metagenome ERZ778022 (study PRJEB29350, sample SAMN05389826) | bioreactor metagenome | isolation source: Thiocyanate bioreactor | place: South Africa: University of Cape Town | collected 2014-04-04 ...
GGGGTGCGGCAGCGGCGCTGTGACGGCGGCGCTGCTGGCGCGGCACCCCGACATTGTGGCCACCGCCATTGACACGTCGCCCGCCGCCGTGGCGCTGACGCGCGAGAACTGCGTCAAGTTTGGCGTGGCAGACCGGGTGCGCATCTTCCAGGTGGACGCCTCCACTTATGTCCCCTCCCTCCCCGGCTCCCTCACACCTGCCGAGGCGGCAGACCCGCGCACCGACGTCTCCGGCCCCGCACTGCACTCGCTGTCTGTGCCGTCGCGTACCGCGGTGCCAGCGGGGCAGGCAGGCATTGACATGGTGGTCGCCAACCCGCCCTACATCCCCACCGCCGAGATGGCGGACCTGGAACCGGAGGTGGCGAAGTGGGAGGACCGCCGCGCACTGGATGGCGGCACGCCGGCGGGCCTGGGCGTCACGCTGTCGTGGCTGCGGTCCATTGCGGCCGGCTGGTGGGTGCGCCCTGCTGCACCCATCTTTCTCGAGACGCATTCAACGCACCCCGCCCTCCTGGCGCACCTGCTGTCCGAGCTGCCGCCCAACATGGTGCGCAGCCGCGCGGGCGGCGCAGGCGGCGAGGAGCCGCCGCCGCACTATGTGGCGCCGGAGGACCAAGACATTGGGTGGCTGCAGGCGCGCACCGGCCTGGACGACGACGCGCTGGCTGCCCTCGTGACCGCCTGCGAGCCGCTGCGCGAGTCATTCGAGTTTGTGTCGGGCTACGAGGACCACACCCAAACGCCGCGCTTTGTCCACCTGCGCCGCACCGACCCCTCCATCAAGGAGGCAAAGGAAGACGCCGTCGTGTTTGCGCTCACGCTCCTGGGCGGCCTGTAGGCGAATGTTATTGTTATAAATGACAGATAGAGGTATTGAACAACAACTACACGCTCAACGTTAGGAACACACCTACCGCGCCTTCTTGGCCTTGCCACCGCCGCCGGCAGCTGCGGCGTGCGGTGTCGCCTCGCCCCGCCCACGCTTCACGCCCGCCACCTCCGGCGCAGCACCTGCTGCCGCGCCAGCACCAGCGCCGCCAGCGGCAGCGGCAGTGTCCACAACGGCGTCGGCGTCATCGTCGCCGCCGTCCGCAGCAGCAGCCGCGACCAGGCCACCCAGCCGCGCGCCTGCCACCACGTTGTTGCGGGACATGGTGCGCCCTGCTGTCTTGTCCTCCACCACCAGGTCCCGCGTGGCGGCGGCAGCAGCAGCGAAGCCGGGTGCAAACGGCGGGTCAATGAGGCGCAGCTGCAGCTCCTTCATGCCGCGGCCCGCCTCTGTTACGAACACCGCCACGCGCACCTCGTCAAAGATGCGCAGGCCAAGGGCGGGGTCTGCCGCGTCGTGCAGCTCCTGCGCGCCATTATCAAACGCCAGCACCCGCGTCGCCGTCGCCGTGCCCTCCGCCCACGCCTCAAAGGCGTTGGCAGACCGCGCGCCCGTCGTGAGGCGCAACCGCGGCGCCCGCCCGCTCCCACTGCCACCGCTGCTACCGCCGCCGGCGGGCGACGGCTCCACGCCAAGAACCAGCACGCCCTCCAGGCCAAAACGCGGGATGAGGACGACGGCGCCGTTGGCCTTCAGACGCATGACGAGGCCCTGCTCCACCACGACGCGGCCCTTGAAAAACAGGTTGGTGTGCAGCGAGCTGCTGGCGCGCCCCGCCATCTGCGACATGAGGTGCCGCCGGTTCATGTTGTCGCACAGCGCGCGCATGCCGGCGCGCTCCTCGTACGCGTGCGGCAGCGGCTCCAGCTCCAGCGCCGCCGCCAGCAGGCGGTGCACGATGACGTCGGCGTAGCGGCGGATCGGCGAGGTGAAGTGCGTGTAGATGGGCGCGGCGAGGCCGTAGTGCGCGTACTCGGGCGGCGTCAGGGTGCCGGACGAGAAGTAGGTGGCCTGCGTCATGCATCGCGTCGCCAGGATGCGCAGCAGGCGGTTGAAGTAAGGGCTGCGCGACACGGCGGCAGCGTCCAGCGAGTCTGCCAGCGCACGAGACGACGACGTGTCCAGCGTCACACCCACCGCCGCCGCCGCCGCCAGCAGCGCGTCAAAGTTGCGGGCAGGCGGCACAGGGTGGCGGCGCAGCAGGGCGTAGCGCGGAAAGGCCTCTGCGGTGCGCGCCGCCACCGCGCAGTTTGCCAGCAGCATGAACTCCTCCACCATGCTGTTCGTCTCGCGCGTCTCGTACGCCGACACGTCCAGCGGCTCATGCGTCTCAGAGTCCAGCAGGAACTTGACCTCCGACGACGCCAGCGACAGCGCGCCGGCGGCACGCCGTGTGGCGCGCAGGCACCGCGCCACCGACGCCAGCAGCTTGATGCCCTGCGCCACCGGCGACGCGTCGGCGGCGTTGTCCAGCAGCGCCTGCGCCGCGGCGTACGTGAGCGCGGCGGAGGAGTGGATCATGGACCGGAAGTAGCGTGTGGAGCCGGGCACCAGCTCCCACGCATCGTCGCCCACAATGCCTGGCGCGCTGGCGCTCGTGGTGGTCAGCACGCGACCGGCTGGCAGGGCATCAGCGGCGGCCGCGGCGCCGCGCACCGGCCGGTACCGCCATGTGACGCTGAATGCGAAGCGGTCCACGCCGCCCTTCAGGCTGCACAACGTCTCTGTCAGTAGACCGGGCAGCATGTCCAGCCGCCGCTCCACCAGGTACGTCGTGTTGGCGCGCGTCGCCGCCTCCGCGTCAATGGCGCTGCCGGCGCGCACAAAGTACGACACGTCCGCAATGTGCACACCCACCTCCACCGTGCCGTCCTCCATCCACCGCGCGTGCAGCGCGTCGTCAATGTCCTTGCACCCCGGCGGGTCCACGCTGGCAATCGTGATGCCGCGCAGGTCCACGCGGCCCACCGAGTTCTCGGGCGTGATGTCCCAGTTTGCAGGCGGCAGGCACGCCAGCACGTCGGGGCTGAACGGCCGCGTCGCCACGTCGTGCTCAAACAGGATGACGTCTGCCTCGACGCGGCGGTCGCCAATGGGCCCCAGCGCACGCACGTAGTGCCCACGCGGGTGCCGCGCGCCCGCCTCCCAGCTGTCTACTGCCACAATGATGCGCTTGTCCGCCAGCGCGCCGCGCTGCCGCGTGTCCAGCCGGATGCGCGGCACGCGCGGGTCGGCGGGCACAAACAGCACCGGCACCGCCGCCGCGCCGCCGTCTTGCGCCCCAGCCCCGCCCGCCGCAGCGGCTGTAGGGGCAGCCCCGCCGCCAGCCCCGCCTGCCGCGGCCACCTCCTCTGCGCCCTCCAGGCTGCCGGCATACTGCCGCCAGTTGCGGCGCAGCACGCCCACCACACGTGCTGTGGGCACCAGCGCGGTGGTAGCACCGCCGGCCGCCTTGGCGGCAGCGATGGCACGCATGGCGTCGCGCAGGTCGTCCATGGTGGCGGGCACGGCATCCGGCCCGCTTGCCGCCGCCACCGCCGCCGCCCACTCGCCGCCCAGCGTGCGCGCCTCCTCCGCGTCATCCTCCTCCGTCGTGGCGCCCGGCTTCACGGACAGGCGCACGGTGGGCTGCCGCCAGCAGGAGCGCGGCAGCAGCTGGATGGCGACGGCGTCGCCGTCAAAGGCGCGGTTCATGGACGCGCGTCCCAGCACCAGCACCGACACAAAGTCGTCGCCGCCCGTCAGCGCGCGGCCCGCCGCATCGGCGCGCCCATTCACGCCATGCACCGTCACGCGCGCCTCAAACCAGCAGTCGCGGTTCACGCGCAGCGTGCCTTGCAGACAAGTACGCGCCCGCAGGCCCGTCGTGATGGCCGCCGGCGTCCAGTGCTCCGTGTACAGGCTGCGCGCGCGCGTGGCCGGCCCCACCTCCTCACTGCCGCCATCTACAGGCGCCGCCGCCAGCATGTCGCGCAGCCCCATGATGGTGTCGCCAGCGGTGCCGTCGCCCGCCGCCGCTGCTGCCGCCGCGCGCTCATCCAGGTACGCCGCCGGCGTCATGGCGGTGACGCCAGCAGCGCCTGCCGCGGCTGCCAGTTCATCGTCCTCTGTCAGCAGCACGGTGCGCAGCGGCGCGTCCAGGTCGTGGAAGTGGCCCGCCAGCCACGCTGCCGCCGTCACCATCTTCCGCCGCGCCCATGCGGGCCCGCTCTCCCCTGCTGCCTGCCCGGTGTACGTCTCGCGCGCGTGCTCATTGGCAAACGGCACGTACCGCCGACTGGCATCTGTGACCAGCGTCATGAGCCGCGCATACGTACGCGCCGACGCCGTGCGCACACCATCCGACGCCGTCTGCAGCACCACTACGTCATCCAGCACGCCGCCGCCGCGCTCCAGCACGTCAATCTGGCGGCTAGCCACGCCCGCGTCCACAATCAGGTACGTGCCACCCGCCGGCTCGGGCGACAGCACCGTCGCCGCCGCCGCCCGCGCCGCCAGCACCGCCGCCGACTCCACCGCCGGCAGCGACGGCACGCCGCTCACGTTCTTCTTATCGGTGCTGGTGGTGGTGGCGCGGGCCACCGCACTGCTCACGCCATCCAGCAGCGAGGCGCAGCGGCTGCAGCCCGCGGCGCGACACGGGATGTCGTCCCGCAGGTAGTGCTCCGCCACCGTGCGCCGCACGCCTACCGCCTCAATGATGGCCACCGCAAACGGTCCCACCACGCCGTACAGCAGCACATTGATGGCCATGGCGCCACTGATCTCCGACCGGCCCCACCCGTACTCCGTCTCAAACGGCACCGTCAGCAGCGCGGGCGTGGACCGCACGCCGCCCGCCACAAACACGACGCCAAACACCACCGCCACCATGACAAAGGCGTAGTGCAGCCGCACGCGCCGGCCGCACCAGCAGCACGCAATGGTCCCCTTGGCTGGCGCGACGGAGTTGGCGACGGTGTTGGCGACGGCATCGCCGTCGGCGGCGCATGGCACGGCGGCAGCAGCGGTGGCAGCAGCGACGTCGGCGCCCTGTGCCTCACCCTCTATTCTGAAGTGTCCACCATCGCCGTCGTCCGCCGTCGCCACCATCTCTCCGTCTCGCGTCATCTCAGTAGGTGTGGGCGGACGGTGGAGTGGATGGCCGGTGTGATGTGCGGCTGCAGGTCGGCCACGTGACTCCACTCGTTCACGTTCGCAAAATAATCGGTCAGATATTTCGCTCACCACACAAATAAAGACGCCCTATTCCAATGCTCACCTACAATACCGCCTACCCTGAAAATTAGGGAGTGTGTACACGCCTGCGTCGTATAATCATGACATCCCAATCCACCCCTCGCTGGTGGGGCAGCTCTCATTCTCGTTCTGACGGACCCACCACTCGATGCGCGTCACGCCGTCACCGGCGGTCACCGCCAGCTCAGTGAGCTCACAAACCAGGCCGCCGCCGTCTTAATCGCTGCCGCTGCCAACGACGAAGCTGCCGCTGCTGTGCGGCGCCGACGGTGAGTGTTAAGTTGAATTGATTAAACCAGGAACACCTGCAGCAGCGGCCAGCAGCCGGTGCCAGCCGCCTGGCAGCAGCGCAGGCGTGAGCAGCCTCAGCAGCGTCGATTGTTGAAGCCGCGGTCCCCACGGCAACTCGAGTGTTGCCACCTGGTGCGTTGTGTGCTCGTGCTCACTGAATCGTGTTGCGACACTATTGACCCGCCCCACGGCCAACCGAGCAGAGCACTGCAGCTGCCATGCCGCAGCAGCGCAGTTTGTTTGGTTGTCCTTTCGCACCATCCATTGCACGACAGCATGATAACGGTTGGCACGATCCGCGGACGTCGCGTGCCGTAACCACACCGGAGGTCATTTATTTGGCACCCAACACGCAAGAAATACCGGCGTCGTCACTCAATTGTGTTTGTGGCGCAGCGGCATTATTGTTGCAGAATAGCGCCTGGTTCGTGTATTATTATGAGACGTCGGGGTTAGGTGTTGAGGTTGGTCTGATGCTGAAACCAGACCATCCTGCTTCCCCCGCCGCCTGTAACAGCAAATCTGCACACAGTTGAGAGGCCGGTGGCGCACCGCGCAGCACACTATTGCTGCTGGTGAACCGTAGAGGTAGTTGTTGTTGCTGCTGTTGCTGCAGCAATAGCTACAATGAAGCAGCGCCGGCGGGCTGCTGGCGCGAGCCACGTCACGATCATACTGGCGGCAGCCATACCACTACTACTGATACTACTGCCCTTGCAACCGCAGCTCGTGGCCGGCGAGCGGCACGTGGCAGCAGCGAGTGGGCACATGTGCTTTATCGAGGCGGACGGCTTGGCGGCGTGCTATGGCAGCGCCTCCATCACAGACAAGTTAACCCCGCCTACGAACGTGTCGTTTCATGCCGTAACTGCCGGCGACGATTTCAGCTGCGGCCTGACAGACGGCGACAGCAGCCTGCAATGCTGGGGCGCGCTGCCGGGTGGCACGTTGCAACTCCCACTACCGTCCACCTTCTTCATCGATGTGCATGCTGGGCCGCGCCATGTGTGCGGCCTGGTTCCAAATGGCACCGTGTATTGCTACGGCGATGCGTCGTCGCGCGGCGCCATCGATGTGCCGCCCGGTGTTGACTTTCAGGGCGTGAGTGCGGGAGCCAACTACACCTGCGGCGTGGCGCGGAATCATAGCGTGGTGTGCTGGGGGGATAGTGACAACCCGGTGGTAGCGGCGGCAGCGACGTGGCAGTCTATCACGGACGTGGAGCATGTGGCGGCGGGCGCAGAACACGCGTGCTACGTGCGCGTGAACGGCAGCGTGGTCTGCTGGGGATCCAACGCCAGTGGTGCCGCGGATCCGCCGGCGACGCTGGCAGTAAATGGTAGCGTGTGGTGGCTGGCTGTAGGTGCCGGCATGACGTGCGCGTTGTCGGGGCCCAGCGTGCCGGGGCCGGTGACGTGCTGGGGTGCGGTGAATGGCCCCATCGCATCCGCTGGCTTCGAGGTGGCATGCGCGGGCTGGGGGTGCGTGGTATCCACAGCAAGCAGCAGTGCGCGAGTGGTGGTAGCAGCAGCAGCGGGTGGGTTGCCACTGCCACCAATTGTTGGGAGTGGCGACCGAGCGGAAGTCGTCACATTGGCCGGCATTGGCGCGGACGTGGCTGGTTACGCAGATGGTGTGGGTGGCGCGGCACGGTTGTTCCGCCCATCGGGTGTGTCTCTCGATGGCGCAGGAGGGCTGTATGTGGCTGAGTATGCCAACCACATCATTAGGCGGGTGGACCTTGGAACGAGGAACGTGACGACGGTGGCTGGTATCGCGGGCAGTGCCGGCAGGACAATGGGCGCCACGCCGCTTCTATCCACGTTCAGGTTTCCGCGAGGCGTGGAGGCCGATGACTCTGGCAACGTGTATGTGGCCGACTACATCAACCAAGCCATACGCATGCTGTCGGGAGAGTGGGTGGCGGGCAGTAAGATAGGTGTGCCCGGGTCTACCAATGCTGCGGCTGGTGCCAGCGCCACATTGAATAACCCACATGCGGTGCGTGCGGACGTGGCTGGCGGGCTGTTGTATGTGGCTGATTACTCCAACAAGCAAGTGCGCACCGTCGCCATCGATGGTAAACATGCAGTAGGCACACTAGCGACGCTACCCAATTATGTGTATGACATTGCACTAAACCCCGCGGCACGTGTTATGTATGTGGCAGTGCAACATTCAGTGTACGTCGTCACATACGCTGGAGTGTCCACGCTCCTGGCAGGTGCCGCCACCACAAGCGGCTACTTAGACGACACTGGCAGCGCAGCGCGGTTCAACACGGTACAAGGGTTGGCGCTGGACGCTGGCGTTGATGTGTTGTATGCAACAGATCGATCCAACAACCGCATTCGGCGTATTACCACCACCGGTGGCGTGGTCACCACAATTGCTGGCTCGGGGGTTTCCGCGTGCGTGGATGGCGCTGGCACGGCGGCGGCATTCTACCGCCCTTGGTGCATTGCGCTGGATGCTGTCGCCGGTGCCCTGTACGTAAGCGACTATGGCGGCAACGCCATTCGGCTGGTGCAACTGCCACTGCCGGCCCCTGTAACCCTGGTCCCAGCGCCGTTGCCGCCGTCACCACTGGCGCCCACCCACCAGCTAGCAGCATGGCGTGCGCTTGGCACCGCCAATACCGGTAGCAGCAGCAACGACGTACCGGTATGGCCCATGTTGGATGCGCGCGCAGCCACCTTTGCGTCACCATTCTCTGCTGTCAACACAGCCGGCCTCAATCCCGCCATTCGCGCGCTACTGCTGAGTACCGTGACGCTGGCTCCACGGAACGCAACCCTCGCTGCCGCCGGTAACGCCAACACCACCTTCTCTGCGTCGGCGCAGCGCGGGCTGCAGTCTCTCAGCTTGGCAACAACCGCTGTGCCTGCGGCCGCTCTTGTGCTACCCGCACTCATCAATCTGACGCTGACCGCTCCGTTGCCGACGCAACAAATTCAACTTGCTACAGGCAGCTTTGACGGACTCGCAACGCTGACTTGCGTCAACTGCGCTGGTGCTGTCGGGTTGGCCAACCTCTCTGGGTTCTGGTTTGGCAACCTGCTGGCACAGTCACCCACCCTGCCGCTTATTACGGCACTAGACGCCAGCGCCACCGGCATCACCGCAGTGAATGAGTACGCCTTTGACGGCATGCCGGCGCTGCGCTGGCTGTCGGTGGCGGACAACAATCTTACATTCGTCAGCGATACCGCCTTCACCGCCGCCAAGCAGCCAGCACTTGCCATGATTGATCAGACGCGCACTCCGCTCACCACAGGCAGCACCTGTCCCTCTGCAACATATTTCCGCACAATTCGATTGGCTGCTAGCGGGACGCCATTCTTTGCATGTGGCAGGTGCCCTGCTGGATTGTTCTGCACGGGTGGCGTCGAACTTCCAAGGTCATGTGGCGCCAACACGTATTCTACCGGCGGTGCTGCTGGCTGCGCATCCTGTCCCACTAGCACGTACGCCACAGAAGCTGCGGTAGGTTGTGTAGCCTGTTCCTCGTCACTGGCAGCCCCTGGCTGCAACGCCACCGGCTCGTGGCGCGACAGCATCACGCTGGTGGCAGACGGCGCTGGCAGCTGGTTCAACGCCAGCATCTACCTCGTGCCTGCCGGGCTCTACCCCACCGCCGCCAACGTGTCCTGCAGCCCGGCAGTTGTAGTGACCACTACCACCGTGTCATGCGCGCTGCCGTTCCTGCTGCCCGCTGCCGCCGCCGCGCCCGTGCTCACCACCCTGTGGGTGGCGCATGCCGGCACTGGGGGCATCCCGCATCCGCTAAATGCAAGCGTCACCCTCCTGCCGTCGTCACGTGTTACTATTGCACCTGGCGGCAGCGATGGCCTATTACCACTCACGCCCGGCGGTGGCCGCATCGTGTTGCGCCTGCCAGCGTCACGGCTGACGCCTGCCGACTGGACCGCCGCTGGGCTGCAGCCACCCGGTCAAGCAACCATCGACCACCTTGCCGTGTGGGTGGCCGGCGCGCCGTGTAGCGAGCCGGCATGGGAGTCATCAACCACACTGTCGTGTGCTATCCCATCTGCTGACGGCATTGACATTCCCGTTGTTGTTCTGCTGGCCGGCCTATTCAACGTCACCGGCGTGCTGCCGGCCGTGTTCGCGCCACCGGCGCTTGCGTTTGTGCCTGTTGACATGGCCCTGTTGCCACCTGCCAACTCGGGCGGTACCAGCCTCGTTAACATCACACTGCCTGGCATCGCTCTGTGTGTGGGCCAGCAACCAAGGCTGACGGTTGCATACGTCGGCGGACTGCGCTGCGGCGCGTTGCAATGCATTGTGGGCCGCCCCGACGCCATCCAATGCGTTGGCTGGAATACCACTATGGCCGCTGCCGCCGGCCTGCTGCAGCTTGGTAGTCCAACTGTGCTGTTGAATGCCACCGCCGTGTGGGCCAACCGCGCTGCGCCGCTGGTGACATGTGAGGCTTGCGTTTCACTGGCTGCCCGGCCAGTGCTGACCTCCATCACGCCCACCTCCATCGCTGCGGCTGGCGTACCGGTAGTTATCACCGG
>ERZ778022.5717-NODE-5717-length-9965-cov-4.417356_pt1 | contig 9965 bp, 8 predicted proteins | sample MGYA00375752_ERZ778022 | MGnify/ENA primary metagenome ERZ778022 (study PRJEB29350, sample SAMN05389826) | bioreactor metagenome | isolation source: Thiocyanate bioreactor | place: South Africa: University of Cape Town | collected 2014-04-04 ...
ATGCGCGCGATGAGTCATGGCGGCGGCGTTTCGCCATGGAGCCGAGCTTCGCGGCGGCGAAACCAAGCCGGGGCCACCGGGCGCTGGCGGCGCTGTACAAAGCCGGCAAGGCGCCTGCCGTCGTCACGCAGAACATTGACAATCTGCATCAGGCCTCCGGCTTCGCGCCCGAGCACGTCGTCGAGCTGCACGGCAATACGACCTATGCCCGCTGCATCGGCTGCGGCACGCGGTTTGAAATTCCGTGGGTGAAGCAGCGCTTCGATGAGGCCGGGCTCGCACCGGCCTGTACCGACTGCGGAGGCCCGGTGAAGTCCGCGACGATCTCATTCGGCCAGTCCATGCCGGAAGATGAAATGCGCCGCGCCTCGGAACTCGCGCAGCATTGCGATCTGTTTCTCGCCATCGGATCGTCGCTCGTGGTCTGGCCCGCGGCAGGTTTCCCGGCAATGGCGCGGAATAGCGGCGCGAAACTCGTCATCATCAACAACGAACCGACCGACATGGATGAGATCGCCGACCTGGTGATTCATCACGACATCGGCGAGACCCTCGGGCCGTTTATCGGAAACTGACCTGCCCAATCGATTCGCAATCGTTCAAGCCTGTTCATAGGTCGCCACTGTTCCCTTTTTTGCCTTTCCGGCTCGGTCCGGAATGTTATCGTTGCGTTAAGGGATTCGCGACGCATCGGTTCGTCGTCTCGGTGAGAATCGCGAAGGTTGCCAATGTACGGGTCACAGGACGTGGCCACGCAGATGTATTGAGGTCCGGGGGTCATGGGTTCGGACGGATTTGAGTCCAAAAAGATGGGAAGTCCCGAGCGAAATCTGGTCACGGATTCGTTCGCGGAGGCCGATGGCGCAGCAGCCAACCTGGTCGAGATTTCCGGCACCATCAAATGGTTCGATGCCTCCAAGGGCTACGGGTTCATTATCCCCGACAATGGCTCGCCAGACGTGCTGCTGCACGTCACGGTTCTGCGCCGCGACGGCTACCAGACCGCCTATGAAGGCGCGCGGCTGATTGTCGAGTGCGTTCAACGCCAGAAGGGCTATCAGGCTTTCCGCATCGTCTCGATGGACGAGTCGACCGCGATCCATCCGGCACAAATGCTTCCGGCGCGCACCCATGTCACCGTGACGCCGACCAGCGGCCTCGAGCGGGCGCAGGTCAAGTGGTTCAACCGGCTGCGCGGATTCGGTTTCCTGAGCTGTGGTGAAGGTACGCCGGACATCTTCGTCCACATGGAAACCCTGCGCCGCTATGGCATGACCGAGCTTCGTCCCGGTCAGTATGTGCTGGTCCGGTTCGGGCCCGGCTCCAAGGGCATGATGGCGGCCGAGATCCAGCCGGAAACCGGCGCGCCGGGTCTGTCGTCGCACTGAGTGTGGGCGGCCAGCGCCGGGCTCCTGGCCGTTGCGGCTTCATCAATTACATCCGCGTGATTCAGGCCGTTCAGTCCATGGCTTGTCTGGTCTTCGCCATGATTGCCGGGCTAGGGTGCCGGCCTTCACCATCATGGCGTGGCCCCTCAATGTTTGCTGATCTTTCGTTGATACGTTCCGTCGCTTTCCGCTTCTCAAGCCGGAATTGGCTTTTGCCTGCGTTTGCAACCGTTGTGGTTGCGCTGTTGGCCGTCGCCCCGGTGCGGGCCTTCGCGGCTGACGTGCAGCCGCTCGAGATCGTCACCAAGTCCGGCGTTCACGTCTTCTCGGTTGAGGTTGCCAAGACCGACGAGGAGCGCGCCACCGGCCTGATGTACCGCAAGGAGCTGCCCGAAGGACGGGGCATGCTGTTCGACTTCACGCCGGAGCAGCAGGTCTCGATGTGGATGAAGAACACCTTTATCCCGCTCGACATGATCTTCATCCGGGCCGACGGGCGCATTCTCCGGATTGCCGAAAACACCGTGCCGCAGTCCGAGAAGATCATTCCGTCCGGCGGCCTGGCGAAGGGTGTGCTGGAGGTGATCGGCGGCACCGCCAAGAAATACGGAATCCAGCCGGGCGACCGGGTGGCGCATCCGCTGTTCGGAACCCGGTGAGGGCGATTCCGCGTTCGACAGCGTGAGGCCGCCCGACGAGGTGCCGGGGCTTGAAATGCTAAATTTTTCAAATGGTTGGTCGGGGCAGGAGGATTCGAACCTCCGACCTGCGGTACCCAAAACCGCCGCGCTACCAGGCTACGCTATACCCCGAGAGGCCCTGCAGATACACGCTCCGAGCGGAGCCAGCAAGGCAGAAGGTCTGCAATACCGGACTTTAAAACGCAGCGGAGCGTGCCTTGTTCGACCGGATCAATCTCCGGCTGCAGGTGATGCTTGGGTCGCGGGCGGCTTTGGGGCCTTCGCGGCCGGCTTGTCCTGCTTCTTCGACCAGTTTCCGTAATAGGCGACAGCGGTCAGGATCGCGATGCCGATAATGCTCACGCCGAGCTGCGCCCAGACCGTGCCCCAGCTCAACATCAGCACGAAATGCGCCACGAAGGAGAGGAAGATGCCGACGCAGAACACCTGCAGCGACTGCTGGCCGCATTTGATGACGGGTTCGGCCCATTTCGATTCGAGTGGCTTCCAGTCCTTCGGAATGAACCGCGTGATGAAGAACGCGATCACCACGAAGTGGATGACGCGATAGGGCGCGAGGAACGTCTTGTCGTTCGGATTGAAGGCGTCATAGAGCCACTTGGGAAACAGTTCGCCGAAAGCTTCGAAACGCCCCGCCATGGTCATGACCAGCGCGAAGACCAGATAGAGCGAGCCCACGATCAGCAGCCAGCGCGACCGGATCACCGAGCGTGATTCGAGGGCTCCGCCGAGCGCGAACCACGCGCCGAACACGAACAGGAGCTGCCAGGTGTACGGGTTGAAGTACCAGGACCCGGCCGGATAGGCCGAGAAATTCCAGCCGAACTGACGGGCCGTGAAATACAGCGCCAGCGAGGCAATCATCACCATGTCCGGCTTGCGCAGCATCAGCCACAGCACCGGCGGGAAGAATCCCATCAGGATGATGTAAAGCGGCAGCACGTCGAGATTGACCGGCTTGAAGCGAAGAAGAAGGCCCTGCGTCAGCGTCTGGATCGGATTATCGACGACCACCGCGACGTTGAACTCGTTGATGATGTCGGGGTCCGCGTAGCGCAGCGCGACCCAGCCGATGGCCGCGATATAGATCACGAACAAAATGACGTGCGCGACATAGAGCTGCCAGACGCGCTTCCACAGCCGGGTCGATCCGACGATGAACCCGCGGTCCAGCATCATCTTGGCGTAGACGAAGGAGGCCGTGTACCCGGATATGAAGACGAACAGGTCCGCCGCGTCGCTGAACCCGTAATTTCGGGGCGTCGCCCAGTTGATGACGTTGTTGGGAATGTGATCGAGAAAGATCCACCAGTTCGCGATACCACGGAAAAAATCGAGCCGGAGGTCGCGGCCTCGTTCGGGAAGTGTTGCCTGGATTTCCATGAATACCGTTTCGCAATGCTGGCCGATGAAAAACGACCCTGACGCCGGGTCAAACGGGCGTTTCCGGACATTGTCACCGCGTTTCCAACGCACTATACCAGAAACCGATATGCAAAGTCTCTAATCAGGAACGGCGTGCCCGAACTTGATCGTGGCAGAGGCTAGAATCACACGCATTTTATCGACGCGGTTTGGGCCGCATCAACGGGTTCAGGACTGGTTGACCTCCATGACGGCACGAATTTTCAAGCCTGCTAAAAATGCGATGCAATCCGGCGCCGCGAAGACCAAGGCCTGGCAACTGGACTATGAGCCGGAGCAGCCGCGCGTGGTCGAGCCGCTGATGGGCTGGACCTCGTCGGGCGACATGAAGCAGCAGCTGACGCTGCATTTCCACACCAAGGAAGACGCCGTCGCCTATTGCGAGCGGGAAGGCATTCCCTACCAGGTGCTGGAGCCGAAGGAATTGCAGCCGCGCGTGAAGGCCTATGCGGACAACTTCGCGTTCCGCCGGCCCGAGCCCTGGACCCACTGACCCCGGTATTGTCCCACGTGGAATTGCGGCCGGAAATGTCGGGGACATGACATTTCCAATGTGCGCTTTGGCCTATTCAGAGGCCTGACCCGCTGCACGTTTCTCCGCGAAAGTTGTGGTTGCATTCCGCCGCCAAGCAGTGACACCTTGCGGGTCGAAGCCGTCCGGAAAGGACGGAAGTAAGCAAGATCAAACTGTTACGCGGCAGGAAACCATGGCTCTTCGGTCCGGACTCGATCCCAAATCGTCCGATTTCACGCGCAATGCCGATGTCATGCGGGGGCTGGTCGCGGACCTCAAGGACAAGCTCGCGCAGGTGGCGGGCGGGGGCGGCGAAGCCTCCCGCGCCAAGCATATGGCGCGCGGCAAGATGTTCGCGCGCGATCGCGTCGATCTGCTGATCGATCCCGGTACCGCGTTTCTGGAATTCTCGCCGATGGCGGCGTATGGCCTCTACGGCGGCGCGGTGCATTCCGCCAGCATCGTCACCGGTATTGGCCGTGTCGCGGGCCGCGAATGCGTGATCGTCGCCAACGATGCGACCATCAGCGGCGGCACCTATTATCCGATGACGGTGAAGAAACATCTGCGCGCGCAGGATATCGCGCGCCAGAACAATCTGCCGTGCATCTACATGGTGGATTCCGGCGGCGCCTTCCTGCCGCAGCAGGACGAAATCTTTCCCGACGAAAAGCACTTCGGCCGCATCTTCTACAATCAGGCCAACATGTCGGCGGAACGCATTCCGCAGATCGCCATCGTGATGGGATCGTGCACCGCCGGCGGCGCTTACGTGCCGGCGATGTCCGACGAAAGCATCATCGTGCGCAATCAGGGCACCATCTTCCTCGGCGGCCCGCCGCTGGTGAAGGCCGCGACCGGCGAGGTCGTCACTGCCGAAGAACTCGGCGGCGCGGACGTGCACAGCCGCCAGTCCGGCGTCACCGATCACTATGCGCAGAACGATGCGCATGCCATCGGCATCGCGCGCCGTATCGTCGGCAACCTCAATCCCGCGACGTCATCCGCGACGGGCCTGCGCGAGCCGAGCGAACCGCTGTTCGAGCGCGAGGACATTTACGGTGTGGTGCCCGCAGATGCGCGCAAGCCCTTCGACGTGCGCGAGATCATTGCGCGCATCGTCGACGGCTCGGAATTCGAGGAATTCAAGAAGCTCTACGGCACCACGCTGGTGTGCGGCTTCGCGCATATCTGGGGCTATCCGGTCGGCATCATCGCCAACAACGGCATTCTCTTTAGCGAAAGTTCGCTGAAGGGCGCGCACTTCATCGAACTGTGCTGCCAGCGCGGCATTCCGCTGCTGTTCCTGCAGAACATCACCGGCTTCATGGTCGGCAAGAAATACGAGGCGGGTGGCATCGCGCGCGATGGCGCCAAGCTCGTGACCGCTGTTGCCACCGCATCCGTGCCGAAATTCACTGTGGTCATTGGCGGCTCTTACGGTGCGGGTAATTACGGCATGTGCGGCCGCGCCTACAGCCCGCGCTTCCTCTGGATGTGGCCGAATGCACGCATCTCGGTGATGGGCGGCGAGCAGGCCGCGACGGTGCTGAGCACCTTGCGCCGCGACAACATCGAGGCCAAGGGCGGCACATGGTCGGCGCAGGAAGAGGACGCGTTCCGCAGCCCGATCCGCGAACAGTACGAAACGCAGGGCCATCCGTATTACGCCACGGCGCGGCTGTGGGACGACGGCGTGATTGATCCCGCCGACACGCGCCTTGTGCTCGGCCTCGGATTGTCGGCCGCCGCCAATTCTCCGCTCGAGCCGCCGAAATTCGGCGTGTTCAGAATGTGATGCGGAGCAGGCCATGAGCAACCTTGTCCGCATCGAACGCGACCACGACGTGGCGCGCGTCACCTTGAATCGTCCCGAATTGAACAATGCGCTCAACCGGGCGCTGATCGAGGAGTTGCGCGCCGCGTTCGAGAGCATCGCCGCAGATCGCGCCATCGCGACGCTGGTCTTGGCGGGCGAGGGCAAGAGCCTTTGCGCCGGAGCCGACATCAACGCGATGCGCGAGGCCGGGACATATACCCGCGAGGAGAACATCGCGGACGCCATGCCGCTGGTGCACATGCTGTCGGCCCTCGACCGGATGCCGCAGACCACCGTGGCCCGCGTGCAGGGCCCGATCTATGGCGGCGGTGTCGGCGTGGTCGCGGCCTGCGATATCGCCATCGGATCGGCGGACGCCACCTTCTGTCTGTCGGAAACGCGCCTCGGCATCGTGCCCGGCATGATCAGTCCCTATGCCATCGGCGAGCGCACCGCGCGGCGCTATTTTCAGACCGCTGAAGTCTTCAATGCGGACGAGGCCCGCCGCATCGGCCTGCTGCATGAAGTCGTTGCGGCCGACGCGCTGGACGAGCGCATCGCCAAGATGCTCAAGCAGTTGAAGTCCGCTGCGCCCGGCGCGCGCAGCATCGCCAAGAAGCTTGCGGGCGATATCGTCGGCCGCCCGATCGATGAAACCCTGATGACCGAGACCGCGCAACTCATTGCCGATGTGCGCGCCATGCCCGAAGCGCGCGAAGGCCTCACGGCGTTTCTCGAAAAGCGCAAACCGTCGTGGAGTTGATCCGATGACCGCCAAGACTCCCGCCGCGCTGTGTCGCCGCTTCAACACTTTGCTGATCGCCAACCGTGGCGAGATCGCCTGCCGCGTGATCCGAACCGCGCGCGCCATGGGCCTGCGCACCGTCGCGGTCTATTCCGAAGCAGACGCCGACGCCGTGCATGTGGCGCTGGCGGATGATGCCGTGCTGCTCGGCCCCGCGCGGGCGCGCGACAGCTATCTCAATATCGACCGCATCATCGAGGCGGCGAAGAAGACCGGCGCGGAAGCGGTCCATCCGGGTTACGGCTTTCTGTCGGAGAATGCCGACTTCGCGCGCCGCTGCGCCGCGGAGGGCATCGTCTTTGTCGGCCCGACCGCGGAGATGATGGAGGCGATGGGCTCGAAGTCGGGCTCCAAGGCGCTGATGGAAAAGGCCGGCGTGCCGCTGGTGCCTGGTTATCACGGCGAGGCGCAGGACGAGAAAACGCTGGCCGATGCCGCGGCGAAGATCGGTTATCCGGTTCTCGCCAAGGCTTCCGCCGGCGGCGGCGGGCGCGGCATGCGCGTGGTCAACAGCGCGGATGAACTGTCGGCCGCGATCGTCAGCGCCAAGCGCGAGGCACTGGCAGCGTTCGGCGACGACCGCATGCTGATCGAGAAGTTCGTTCTGAACCCGCGCCATATCGAGGTGCAGATCATCGGCGACAGCCATGGCAACCTGATCTCGCTGCTCGAGCGCGAATGCACCCTGCAGCGTCGCCACCAGAAGGTGATCGAGGAAGCGCCATCGCCGACGCTCAATGCCGCGCAGCGCGAGGCTGTTTGCGCCGCCGCGCGCAAGGCGGCGGGCGCGGTGAACTATGTCGGCGCGGGCACCATCGAATTTGTCTCCGACGGCAAGGAGACGTTCTTCATCGAAATGAACACACGCCTGCAGGTCGAGCATCCGGTGACCGAACTCATCACCGGCGTCGATCTGGTCGAACTGCAACTGCGCGTCGCATTCGGCGAGAAGCTGCCGCTGACGCAGGACCAGATCACGCTCAACGGCCATGCCATCGAGGCGCGTGTCTACGCCGAGAATCCGAACAAGAACTTCATGCCCTCCGTAGGCCGCATCCGCACCTGGCAGACGCCGGACAAAGTGGACGGTCTGCGCATCGATGCGGGTTACACTGAGGGCAAGACCGTCTCCCCGAACTATGACGCCATGCTGGCCAAGGTGATCGCCTGGGCGCCGACGCGCGATCTCGCGATCTCGCGGCTCAACCGCGGCCTCGAAGAAACCGACGTCCGCGGTGTCATCACCAACATTCCGTTCCTGTCGGCGCTGATCACGCATCCGGATGTGCGCGCCAACAGGATCGATACGAGCTTCATCGAGCGCGAACTGGCGAAGCTGACGCCTGCGGAAACTGCGCTGACCGAGCTTGAACTCGGCGCGGCGGTTGGCGCGATTTTGCAAAGTGAAAAGATTGCCGCGGGCCGCGATGCGCATTCACCGTGGCGTGCTTCGGGCTGGACCGCCGTCGGCATGCGCCAGCGCAACTTCGTGTTCAGGCAGGCGGAGGGCGAGCGCAGGGTGGCGCTGCGCTATGGCAGCGGGTCGTCTGTTCTGGCGATCGACGGGCGCGAACTCTCGTTCGCAAGCTCGGCCTCCGCACGCGGCGGTCTCGACCTTGTGCTGGACGGTGTCCGGCACCATGTCGCCGGTCTGCTCGATGGTCACGAGGTCTATGTCCGCACCCGCAACGGTCGGTTTGAAGTCCACTGGGTCGATCCGTTCGGCACCGAGGACGAGGAGCAGGCGGGTGCGGACCGCGTCGTCGCGCCGCTGCCGGGCACCGTCGTGGCGCTGCTGGTCGAGGAAGGCGCGGCCGTCGAGAAGGGCGCCGCGATCCTGACGCTGGAAGTGATGAAGATGGAGCAGACGCTGCGCGCGCCGTTTGCGGGCACGGTCAAGCAGCTCAAGTGCAAGGTCGGCGACATCGTCGCGGAAGGCGTCGAACTCGCCGAGATCGAGCCCAAGGGTTAAAGTTTAAAGGCTTAAATCATGAGCGATCAGGTCCGCATTGTCGAAGTCGGTCCGCGCGACGGGTTGCAGAACGAGAAAACACCGGTCAGCGCCGAGGCGCGGATCGCGTTCATTGAAAACTTGGTCAAGGCGGGTCTGCACACCATTGAGGTCGGCAGCTTCGTGTCGCCGAAGGCCATCCCGCAGATGGTCAACTCCGATCAGGTACTGCGCGCGGTCGATCATCATCCGGGCTTTGAGTTTCACGTCCTCGTGCCGAACGAGAAGGGCTACGAAGCCGCCAAAGGCGCAGGCGCGAAGGTGATCGCGGTGTTCGCCTCCGCGTCGGAGGGGTTCTCGAAAGCCAATATCAACTGCACCGTCGCGGAATCTATCCAGCGCTTCATGCCGGTGATCGAGCGCGCGAAGGCGGACGGGATCAAGGTGCGCGGCTATGTCTCGTGTGTGCTCGGCTGTCCCTATGACGGCGAGGTGAAGCCGTCCGCCGTCGTGGATGTGACGAAGAAGCTTTGGAATCTCGGCTGCTATGAGGTCTCGCTCGGCGATACCATCGGCGTCGGCACCCCGGCAAAGGCGCGTGCCTTGCTGCGTGCAGCGGGGACTGAGGTGCCGATGCAGCATCTCGCCATGCACTTCCACGACACCTACGGGCAGGCGCTCGCCAATCTCTATGCCGGTCTGGAAGAGGGCGCGCGGGTGATCGATTCCGCCGCGGGCGGCCTCGGCGGCTGTCCCTATGCGCCGGGCGCGACGGGCAACGTCGCGACCGAGGATGTCGTCTACATGCTGGAAGGCATGGGCGTGAAAACCGGCGTGGACATCGAGAGGCTGGTTGCCGCCACCAACGGCATCGCGGACCTCCTCAGCAAGAAGCCGGTCAGCCGCGTGGCATCGGCGTTGAACGCGAAGAAGAAATAGCTTTTTCGAACTCGTGGCGCTCAGCCGTCATTGCGAGCGAAGCGAAGCAATCCATTCCTTGAATTAAAAAGATGGATTGCTTCGTCGCAAGTGCTCCTCGCAATGACGCGGTCTTTTACCTGATCGACTCCGGCCCCATCACCAGATCCGGCAACCAGGTCGAGATGCCGGGGAAGAAGCACATCAGCAGCACGGCCAAGCCCATCAGCAGCACGAAGGGCAGCGTGCCCCAGATCACCTCCGAGAGCGGGATGTCGGGTGCGACGTTGCGGATGACGAAGATGTTCAGCCCGACCGGCGGGTGAATCAGCCCCATCTCCATCACGATGGTCATCACCACGCCGAACCAGATGATATCGAATCCTGCTGCGCGCAGCGGCGGCAGGATGATCGGCGCGGTCATCAGGATGATGGAGACCGGCG
>ERZ778022.5722-NODE-5722-length-9960-cov-3.625745_pt1 | contig 9960 bp, 7 predicted proteins | sample MGYA00375752_ERZ778022 | MGnify/ENA primary metagenome ERZ778022 (study PRJEB29350, sample SAMN05389826) | bioreactor metagenome | isolation source: Thiocyanate bioreactor | place: South Africa: University of Cape Town | collected 2014-04-04 ...
TTGCCCTGCCCGGCGGCAATCTCGGCATCGCCTTCGGCATCGAGGGCCGCCGCGAGACCCAGCGCGACGACCGCGATCCCAATCTCAACGGCACGATCGGCTTCGTCGACATGGTGACCGGCGAGACGAACCTGTCGAACGTGGCCGCCGTGAGCCCGACGCCGAGCACCAAGGGGCACCGCGAAGTCTTCTCTGCCTTTGCCGAGCTCGCCGTGCCGGTGGTCTCGCCCGAGATGCACGTGCCGCTGGTCCATCGCCTCGATGTCCAGCTCGCCGGGCGCTACGAGCATTACAGCGACTTCGGCTCGGTGGCGAAGCCCAAGGTCGCCGCGGCCTGGGACCTGGTCGACGGCCTGCGCATCCGCGGCTCCTGGTCGCAGGGCTTCCGCGCACCGAACCTCGAACAGACCAACACCGTCGCCTATTCGCGCCTCAACTCGAACACCGACTATTATCGCTGCGAGGCCGATCTGCGCGCCGGGCGCATCGCCAATTACGGCGCCTGCTCGCGCGGCATCAGCTATTCGATCTTCGTCAGCGGCAATCCGAACCTGAAGCCGGAGAGCAGCACCAGCTGGACGCTGGGCACGGTGCTCCAGCCCAAGTTCATCCCGGAAAGCGCCGGGCGGCTGACGCTCACCGCCGATTTCTGGTCGATTAAGCAGACCGGTATCGTCGGCCAGTTCGGCGCGCAGAACGCGCTGGTGCTCGACTATCTGCTGCGCCTGCAGGGATCGAGCAACCCGAACGTGATCCGCGCCGCGCCGACGGCGGACGACACCCTGGTCTTCACCGGCACCGGCCTCGCCCCGGCGGGCGTCGTCACCCGGATCAACGACCAGTTCGTCAACCTGCTGCCGCAGACGGTGCAGGGCGTCGACCTGGCGCTGCTCTACAATGTCCGCACCCGCATCGGCAAGTTCGACCTGGCGCTGAACGGCGCGCGGCTGACCAAGTTCTCGCGCGATACCCCGCCGGCGGTGCAGGCATTGTTCGACGCGCGCACGGCCGGGCAGATCAACGCCGCCACCCCGCTAACCGATGCGCGCGACCTGATCGCGGACCGCGGCAAGCCCAAGTGGCGCGTCACCGGCTCGCTCACCTGGTCGAAGAGCGGCTGGCAGGTCGGTGCCTTCGCCAACTATATCGACACCGTCTATGACAGTAACTTCCTCGACGCGAACGGCCGCCCCTACAAGCTGGACGGCCAGGTGACGTTCAACCTCTACACCCAGTATCGCTTCAAGGGCGGCGTGCTCGACGACACGCGCATCCGCATTGGCGCGCGCAACCTCTTCGACAAGCAGCCGCCGATCACCGCCGACGGCTATCTGGGCTCGCTCTACAGCCCCTATGGCCGCTATCTCTACATGACGATCGGCAAGAGGTTCTGATGCTGCGCCTGTCCTTCTTCCTCTCCCTCCTGGCCGCGGTTCTCGCCGCGGCCAGCCCCGCCCTCGCCCAGGACGGGCTGGGCACGCCCGAGGTCCATGCGGTGTGGCCGGGCAAGGCGCCCGGCTTCGGCAAGCCGACGGGCCCGGAGAAGATCGGCAACGAGGGCGGGCAGACCGGCTCCTGGTCGAACATCTCGGAGCCGCGCTACGAAGTCTATCGGCCGAAGCATCCCAATGGCGCGGCGGCGCTGCTGCTGGGCGGCGGCGGCTATTTCCGCATCCAGATCGGCTCGGCCAAGGACGTGGCCGCCAGGCTCGCCGCGGCCGGCATCACGCCGGTGATCCTCTATTACCGGCTGCCCGGCGACGGCTGGAACGCGGACGCGCCCTTCCAGGACGCCCAGCGCACGCTCCGGCTGCTCAAGGCGGGCGCCGCGCGCTGGGGCCTGGATCCCGCGCGGATCGGCGTGGTCGGCATGTCGGCCGGCGGGCACCTCGCCGGGATGATGGCGACGCGCGGCGGCCATGACTTCTATCCGCCCGCCGACGAGGCCGACCGGCTGAGCGCCGTCCCGGCATTTGCCGGGATGATCTATCCGGTCGTCTCGATGCGCCCGCCGATCGACACGACGCAAACGCGCAAGAAGCTCTCGGTCCTGCCCGATTATCGCGACGCCTATTCGGTCGAGGCGCAGGTGGGGCCGGATACGCCGCCCGTCTTCCTGGCGCACGCCACCGACGATCCGATCGCCAATGTCGAGCATTCGCTGCGCATGTTCGCGGCGATGCGCGCGGCCGGGCGGCCGGTGGAGCTCCACGTCTTCGAGAAGGGCGGGCACAGCTGGGGCGCCGGCAAGCCGGGCACTCCCGTGTCGCAATGGCCGGACCTGTTCCTCACCTGGCTGCGGCTGCACAAGGTCCTGCCCTGATCCGCGCCATCAGGGCACGGGCCCGCGCCGGTCGCGCTTGCGGGCGCAGTCGGCGCAGCACCCCGGAAGCTCCGCGAAGATTCGGTACGTCCGGAAGCCGGCGCGCCCGGCCGCCGCTTCCACCGCTGCCCGCACCGCTTCGCCCGGCGCCACCAGGATCGCGCCGCAATGCCTGCAGTGCAGATAGAGCGGCTGGTCGCCGTCCCGCAGCAGATAGCCGCGCGCCAACAGCAGCTTCTGCACCTTGCCGGCATCGACGAGCTGGCGCAGCGCCCGGAACACGAGGCTGGGCGCGGCCGGATCGCCGCCGTCCCGGAGCCGCTCGACCAGTTCCAGGCCGCCGAGCGGACCGGGGGCCTGTGCGAGCAGCGCGACGATCCGCTCGGCCAGCGCCCCCGCGCGCCGCCTAGCCATGGCGGTGGCCGCAATGCCGCAGCCGCCAGTTGCCGATATGCGCCGCGGCAAGGCAAAGGCTGCCGGCGATCGTCACCGGCGCTTCCGCCGCGCTTTCGGCAAAGGCGAACACCGCGGCCGCCATCAGCGCCAGCCCGGCACCGCCGAGCGCCAGCATCTCCGGCTGGTCGTGCCGGCGATAGCCGGCAGTCAGCGCCAGCGCCGAGCTGGGGATGGCGAAGGCGAGCAGCCAGACATGAAGCTGTTCGGGGATCGCCAGCACCTGGGAAAGCGCCGGCAGGGCCGCGAGCAGCAGCGGCAGGCCGGCACAATGCACCAGGCAAAGCAGAGATGCGCCGACCGCCGCGTGCTCGATCAGGTCGATCGCGCGGGTACGGCGTGCGTGCGGATCGCAACGCATGCGATATCTCCAAACCGAAGGGAGGCCGGGCGGCACGCCGCCCGGCCGGTCATCAGAAGCCGAGCCGCAGCGTCGCCCGCAGGTCCCGGCCGGCCAGCGGCGCGAAGTCCTTCAGGAAGCTCGAATGGCGCCGCGCATCGACATCGAAGATGTTGTTGGCGCTCAGCGTCAACGAGATCTTCCGGTTCTGGGCGAACGGCCTGAAGCTCAGCGAGGCATTGGTGAGCGTATAGCCGTCGGTCGGCGTCTCGAACGCGGCGATGCGATCCTGGGCCCAGACATGCTCGACTTCGACGCGGGCGGTCAGCAGGCTCGACTGCGCCTCGAGGCCGCCGAGCACGCGCAGCGGCGGGATGCGGGGCACCGGATCGCCATTGTTGCCCTGGCTGGCATGGACATAGTCGCCAAGCAGGTCGAAGTTGATCGCATAGTCGCCGATCCGGGCGAGCCGCGCGGACAGGTCGCCCTCGAGCCCGTAATAGCGGGCCTTGACCTGCTGGAACTGGAAACAGGGCAGATCGACGGTGCGGCCGCTCGGCGCCGCCGCCGCTTCGCAGACGCTCTGCGCGACCTGGTTCTCGGAGATATAGCCGTCGAACCAGTCATAATAGGCCGAGGCGTCGAAGCTGAATCCGTCCTTGTGGACATGCAGCGTCGTCTCGAGGCCCCAGGACTTCTCCAGACCGAAGTTCGGATTGCCGAGCTCCCAGGCCTGGGTGCCCGCATGGCCGCCATTGGCGAACAGCTCCTCGCCCGAAGGCGCGCGTTCGGTCCGCGAGGCGTTGATCCCGATGCGGACATCGTCGGACAGGGCATAGGAGAGCCCCGCCGATCCCGAAAGGGCGTCGAAATTGCGCTTCGTATTGGGAAAGCGCAGATCGCCCGCCGCCGGGTTCGACTGGAGGCTGCTATGCTCGTAGCGGATGCCGCCCTCGGCGCGCAGCTTGCCGAAGTCGAACTGCTGCAGCGTGAACAGGCCGACCTGGCTGGTATTGTTCTGCGGCAGGAAGGCCTCGTCGCCGACCACGTTGAAGTTGCGATGGTAATATTGGACGCCCGAGGCGCCCGCGATTGGCCTGGACCAGCTCCAGCCGCCCCTCGAAGCCCTTGTTGTAGAAGGCGGTGCCGATCGAGCCGTCCTCCTCGAGCTCGAAATGGCGATAGTTCGCATAGCCGGCGCGCGCGCGAACCTTGTCGATGAAGCCGCCCCCGGTATCCACGTCGGCACGGAAATCGAAACGGTTCTGGAGCACGGAGAGGCGCGGCGCCTCCTGCTCCTCGCCCGTGGCCAGCGCATAGCGGATGGGCACGCCGTAGAGGCTGTCATAATGCGAATGGGGCACGCCGATATTGGCGGTATCGCTGACATAGGCCAGGCCGGCGCCCGCGGTCCAGGTTTCGGCCTGGGTGTTGGGCAGCTTGCCCCTCAGCGCCGCGGTCTCGGCGAAATCGGGGTCGTCGGGCGTGGTCGGCCCTGCCGCGGCGGCGAGCGCCTGCGCCCGGGCCGAGGGGCTCAGCACATAGCCGCCGATCTTCAGGTCGTCGCTCTTCGAATAGGAACCGTCGGCGTGGAAGACGAAATGCCCGCCCAGCGCCACATCGCCCGAGCCCGCGATCGAGCGCTCCTTCGCGGCCGAGCCGTAGGTGGCGATCGCATCCACGTCATAGCCATTCTCGGGCAGGGTGCGCGGGATGCGCTTGTCGATCACGTTGACCACGCCGCCGATCGCCGAAGAGCCATAGAGCAGCACCGACGGACCGCGCAGCACCTCGATGCGCTCGGCCAGCAGCGGATCGATGATCACCGCATGATCGGCCGAGGTGTTCGAGACGTCGATCGAGCCGATCCCGTCGGTGAGCACGCGGACGCGCTCGCCCTGGAAGCCGCGCAGGATCGGGCGCGAGGCACTGGGACCGAAGGACGTGGCCGAGACGCCCGGCTGCTTGGACAGCGTCTCGCCGATGCTGGGGCGCAGATCGCGGGTGAGCACTTCGCCCGAGACGACCGAAGTGCCGGCGAGCACATCCCGCTCGCTGGTCGGCAGGATACCGGTGACGACGATCTCGTTGCCCTTGTTGCCGGTCGTGCTCTGCCCGTCCGGGCCGCTATCGTCCGCGGGGGCGGGCTTGGCCGGGGGCGCCGGCGGGTTGTTGCTGTCGGGGCCGGCGGCGTGCGCGGCAGCGGGGATGGCGAGCGCGAGCGTAGCCGCGCGCAGCAGGAACAGATGACGCATGGAAATTAGACTCCGAGAACCTTGGTTTTTCGCGGGAGGGACGAGGACGCGAGGGCACGGCGCGCACCTGCGCCGTACCGGGGCGGTCCCGATCCCCTAGGCCTGGAGCGGCGGTGGAGGCGCCCGGCTGCGCGCGGTTCGCGGAGGTTCGAAGAAGGAGAGGCTGGGCAGTCGCACCGGCGCCGCACGGAATGCGACCGGCGCCGGCGCGGCAAGCGCGACGGGCGCCGGAAGCAGCACCGCGCCGATATTCGCAACTTCCCGGCATATCGGGCAGCTGGCCGGGGAATCCGCGGGCGCCTGGCGATCCGTCGCCTTGCCGGTGCCGCTCGCACCCGGCCTTGCCGTTTCCAGGGCAAAGCCGCGATCGAAGTGATTGTGCGTCTGGACGACGGCACCTTGCCAGACGAACGCGAAGAGCAGGGCGCAGAGGAGCGCCCACCGCGTCGCGGCCCGATCTCCGCCACGCCGCGGCCTCGTTTCGCGCAAGCGACTCGGGCGACTGCCATTCACGGATGCCGCGATGCAATAAAGGTGTTATGTTGTAAAGTCTCATATACCGGCGGCCGGGGGCCTCCATCCTTCCGCCGCGCCCCATCCGGTTTCCCAGCACCATTCCCGCGCAGGCGGGGATCCGGAACCGGGAACGATGGCCGCCAGGCTCGCTTGCCATTTCCGGCAAACCCGCGCGATTGCATCGATTGTCCGGCACTCTCCCCGATCCCCGTCCGCGCGCGGATCGCGCGCGTGCCGATCGAGCCATGGCTTGACGGAGGGGCCCTGGCAAAGCACTGCCCGCCCCCCGCGAACATGCTCCCGGCACGAATCGGCAAGGATGCCGCTCCACGCTCCGCCCCGGCGCGAGTGGCGTAATTTTGCAACTGCCACGCGGGATGTTCGCGACATATGGCATCGGCGGTCTTTTTGGGAATTGAAATGAATTTTCACCTATGACAACTTCATTGCGATCGGTGGCGTGAGATCGGCGCCCCCGGCAAATGAAGGTCGCGTTCGGGCGGCCGGGTAATTCAGGGTGTTGTTCGTCGATGGAAACCTCTCGCCGCGGCGCCATGGCATTGGGAATGGGAAGCGCCGCCCTCGACCTCGCCGCGCCCGCGCTCGCCCGCCCTGCGGAGCGCACGCTAATCCTGTCGACCTGGGATTTCGGCGCCGCCGCCAACGCCGCGGCCTATGCCCAGTGGAAGAAGAGCGGCAGCCTGCTCGACGCCGTCGAAGCCGGCGCCCGCATCCCCGAGGCGGATCCCGAGAATCATTCGGTCGGCCATGCCGGCTATCCCGATCGCGACGGGCATGTGACGCTCGATGCGATCATCATGGACGATCGCGGCAATGTCGGCGCGGTTGCCGCGCTCGAGGATTTCGCGCATCCGATCTCGGTCGCGCGCCGGGTGATGGAGAAGACGCCGCACACGTTCCTGGTGGGCGAAGGCGCCCACCAGTTCGCCGAGGCCGAGGGCTTCGACAAGGTCGCGATGCCGACGCCCGAAGCCGAAAGGGCATGGCGCGACTGGCTGAAGACCGCCCGGTACAAGCCGGTCGCCAATAGCGAGAACCTGCGCGGCTCGGCGCTCGACCATGACACGATCGGCATGTTGTTCTGCGCGCCCGGCGGGCAGCTCGCCGGCGCCTGCACCACGTCCGGCATGGCATTCAAGCTGCGCGGCCGCGTCGGTGATTCGCCCCAGGCCGGATCGGGCCTGTTCGTCGAGGCCGGTGTCGGCGCCGCCACCGCCACCGGCGTAGGCGAGGAAGTCACCCGGATCGCCGGATCGGCACGCGTGGTCGCGTCGATGCGCGCCGGCATGACGCCTCAGGCCGCCTGCCGCGAGGCCGTGCTCCACATCGCCAGGCTGCGCGGCGACGCCGTGCGCGACGCACAGGTGGCTTTCCTCGCGATCGACCATCGCGGCCGGATCGGGGCCTTTGCGCTCCAACCCGGTTTCACCTTCGCGGCGACCGACCCTGCGGGGCGAACCCGGATCCAGACCGCCGGGAATTTAAAGAATCTCGCAACGACCAAGTAACCGAATCGATTTCCAAAAGGGGGGAAGTAATGAAGAAATTCAATGCATTGTTGCTAAGTTCGACGTGTTTCGCGGTGTTGCTCGCCGCGCCCGCGATGGCGCAGGACGCCGTGCCGGAAACTGGCAGGGACTCCACCGCCAGCGCCGGGGACGAGGGCTCCCTCGTCGTTACCGGCACTCGCATCGTGCGCCCGAACAACCGCTCGGCCGCGCCGATCACCACCACCACCTCCGCCGAGATCGCCGCACAGGGCGCGACGACGATCGAAGAGGTGCTCAACCGCCTGCCGCAGGTGCAGGTCAACTCCGAACAGAATTTCAGCGACTCCGAAGGCCGCCAGCGGATCAAGCTGCGCAGCCTGGGCTATGAGCGCACGTTGATGCTGGTCGACGGGATGCGCATCGGCCTGCCCAACACGGTCGATGTGGGCATCATCCCGAACGCGCTGGTCGAGCGAGTCGACGTGCTGACCGGCGGCGCTTCCGCAGTCTATGGCTCGGACGCGGTCGCGGGCGTCGTCAACTTCATCCTGAAGAAGAACTTCAGCGGCATCCGCGTCGACGGCAACTACAGCTTCTTCAACCACAACAACCGTTCCAGCGCGGTGACCGACGCCGCGCGGCGGGCCGGGTTCGATTCGGCCAGCGGCATGAGCAATGACGGCGCCCGCGCCGATGTCAGCCTCGCCGCCGGCACCAACCTGTTCAACGACCGCGTCAATGTCTCGGCCTTCGTCAACTATCGCCAGTCGAGCCTCGTTCGCCTGCGCGACCGCGCGAACGCCGTCTGCGAAGTGGTGACGACGAGCAACACCTCGCCGCTCTCCTGCTCGCGGGCGAGCTACACGCCGGCCGGCACGATCATCCCGCGCGCCGGCGCCAGCGCCGGGACGGTGCTCGTCAACAACCCGAACGGCAACGGCACCTTCATCCCGATCAACAGCGGCCCCGCAGGCGCCTCGGCCAATCCCTATGACGACTGGGCGTTCCAGCGGCCGTTCAACCGCGTCAACGCCGGCGGCTTCCTGACCGCGCAGATCAACGACCATGTCGAGCTGTACAGCAACGTGCTGTGGTATCGGGACAAGTCGTACAACACCCAGCTGAACCGCACCTATTCGTACAGCGTCTATGGCAGCACGCCCTATCAGGTGAATTGCGACAACCCGTTCCTCTCGGCGTCGCAGGCGCAGACGCTGTGCGGTGCGAACGCGGGCGTGGCGGGCCAGTATGCGCCGCTCGACGTGCGCTATCGCTTCGACGGGATGCCGCTGGTCCGCCAGCAATTCACCAACACCGGCTATCGCGTCGTCGCGGGCCTGCGCGGCCGGGTGCTCGACGATGTCTGGTCCTATGACGTCGCGGGCATGCTCTCGCGCGCGCAGCTCGACACCATCGACGTGCCGTTCGCGAAGTTCGACAGCGTCAACCGCTCGCTCGACGTGGTGAACGTCAACGGCCGCCCGACCTGCCGCTCGGTGGTCAACGGCACCGACAGGAACTGCGTGCCGTTCAACGCCTTCGCGCCGTTCAACAACGATGCCGCGCTCAACAACTATCTCTATGGCAACGCCTCTGGCGGCATCAGCACGCGCATTCCGCGCCTGTTGCAGTTCGTCGGCACCATCAGCGGCGATCTCGGCAAATACGGCATTGCCTCGCCCCTCGCCGAACAGGGCATCGCGATCGCGCTGGGCGGCGAATATCGCGAGGAGATGGAACGCACCGTCGTCAACGCGATCTACCAGCAGAACAATGGCGGCACGAACCAGCGCGTCACCCAGAACATCCTGGAGGCCTTTGGCGAAATCCAGGCACCGCTGGTCGAGAACCGGCCCTGGACCAAGCTGCTTCAGCTGAACGCCGGCTACCGCCTGTCCAAATATAACCGCCTGGACAGCAAGTTCGGCACCTGGAAGATCGAGGGCATCTGGTCGCCGGTCGCGGACATCAGCTTCCGTGCGTCGCTCAACAAGGCACAGGCGGCCCCGGGCGTCGGCACCGCCGCCAGCGCGTCCCACAGCTTCTGGAACCAGGGCTTCTACGCGGATCCCTGCGCCCCCCGGATCGATCCGGCCAACCCCAGCGCACCGCGCATCGCCCCGGTCGCCACGCAGCAGCAATGCGCCAACACCGGCCTGCCGGCGAATCTCTATGGCAGCACCACACTGATCTGCCCGGACGATCGCTGCACCGTCCGCGAAGGCGGCTTCGCCCTCAAGCCGGAAACCGCCTATACCAAGACGTTCGGCGTGGTCCTCCGCCCGCGCTTCGTGCCGGGGCTGACCGTCTCGGTCGATCGCTGGTTGATCGATCTGAAGGATCAGCTCGACTTCCTCCAGCCGCAGAACCTGATCAACGACTGCCTCAGCACCGGCAACGACTATTTCTGCCGCGCCATCGTCCGCAATGCGAACGGCACGCTGTACAGCTCGCCGGCGACGCGTCCGGCCACGGGCTGGGTCGCGCGCGGTTCGGCGAACGGCTATCGCTCGCAGTCGCATGGCTGGGACTTCCAGGGCCAGTATGACGTCGGCATGGGTT